>Ga0209587_1000385_pt1 | contig 21430 bp, 24 predicted proteins | sample NGEPerD_2_FD_184512 | JGI IMG/M metagenome (GOLD analysis project Ga0209587, IMG submission 184512) | Arctic peat soil microbial communities from the Barrow Environmental Observatory site, Barrow, Alaska, USA - NGEE PermafrostL1-D... | ecosystem: Environmental > Terrestrial > Soil > Wetlands >... | reverse complement strand
AATTATGTACCATCAAAATTAGTTGATATTAGTTCTTCTTTATTAAAGGATTCAAGTAAACCTCTTCAGATTCATGTGAACGTTAGGTCTTATTTACAGAGGATGTTGAGAGATTCAAAAGAAACTAAAACACCCCTGCTTGTGGTGTCGGCCTACCGTTCATTTGATGAACAGTCTGACCTTAAATCAATTTATAAAATTGCTTATGGTGCCAATGGAGCTAATTTGTTTTCAGCTGACCAAGGCTACTCTGAACATCAATTAGGAACAACCGTAGATTTAGCCACCGCTTCTTCCACTACGGCCACTTTTGAAGAAACGGAGGCTAATAAATGGCTTGTTGATAATGCCTATAAATATGGTTTTGTGCTCTCTTATCCCAAGCAAAATAAGTATTATACCTATGAACCGTGGCATTGGCGTTTTGTGGGGGTTGCTTTAGCGACTAAATTATATGACGAAAATAAATTTTTTTATGATCTTTCTCAGCGAGAAATAGATGAGTATTTAGTGTCTATTTTTGATTAGAATGTTATAGGTATTTTATAAATTATGGAAAAATATAACAAATTGGTTAGAGATAAAATTCCTGAATATTTAGATGAAAAAGGAATTCCTTATGAAAAGAGGATTGCTTCACCAGAAGAATATAAAATAGAATTAATTAAAAAACTTAATGAAGAAACGAGGGAATTTTCTGAGGCGGGTAGTCCTGAAGAATTAGCCGATGTAATAGAGGTCGTTGAGGCTTTAAAAAAATTACCTGATTATCTGAAGGTGGAGGAGTTACGAAAGAAAAAAACTGAAGATAGGGGTGCTTTTGACCAGAGAATAATTCTTAAGGGTCAAAAAGATTAATATTATATCATAAAGATGTTTACCACTTCAGCTTTAATTAATTTAATTCTAACATATCGTTATTTAATTCTTTTTCCTATTGCTGTGGCTGAGGGTCCTTTTGTGTCAGTGGTGGCTGGCTTTTTTTCTGCCCATTTGATTTTTGTTTGGTACTTGGCTTTTGGTTTAATCATTTTGGGGGATTTAGTTGGCGATGCTATTTATTACGCTATTGGTCGTTGGGGTAGAGAAAGAATAGTTTTAAGATGGGGAAAATATTTTGGTATAGAAATTGCTGAAGTTGAAAAGTTGGAAGGTTATTTTAAAAGACACTCAGGGAAGACCTTGTTGATTGGTAAATGGACACAGATTGCTGGTTTGCCAGTGTTGGTTTCGGCTGGTATTTCTAGGATGTCATTTGGAATTTTTATGAGTTATAGTTTATTTGGCACACTAGTGAAATCTAGTCTTTTGTTTATTTTTGGCTATTTTGCTGGAGAAGCTTATAAAAACATAAGTTCATATTTAGATTGGATTAGTTATTTTTCTATCATTGTTTTAATTTTGGGTCTTAGTTATTTAATTTATCGTGGTTGGATGAAAAATAATAATAAACTTAATATCAAATGAAAATATCGTGCATTATTCCTGCCTATAATGAAGGATTGCGCATCGCTAAAGTTTTAGAGGTTGTGACTTCTTGTTTGTTGATAGATGAAATTATAGTAGTTGATGATGGGTCTAAAGATGATACTCAAGCTGTTGTTTCAGCTTTTCCCAATATACGATTACTTATCCATAAGTTTAACCAAGGTAAAAGTGCTTCCGTTTGTACTGGGGTTAGCGCCTCCTTGGGGGATTTTGTGGTGTTGATTGATGCTGACCTTGTTGGTCTATGTGAAAATGATTTAGTGTCTCTTATAAGACCAGTAATAGATGGTCAAGCTGATGTTTCTTTGAGTTTACGGCGAAATTCTCTAAAGATTTGGCATTTTATTGGTCTTGATTATATTTCTGGCGAAAGGGTTTTACCAAGAAGAATAATTTTTGAACATATATCAGATATTTTAAAATTACCCAAATTTGGATTAGAGGTCTTCTTAAATAGTCTAATAATTAAAAATAAGTATCGGATAAAAGTTGTTCCCTGGCTGGATGTTGACAGTCCTTATAAATATAAAAAATATGGTTTTTGGCGTGGTATAAAGGGTGATATTAAAATGGTTGTGGATATTCTTAAAACTGTTTCTGTTTTTGGTTTGATTTATCAAATTATTAAAATGCGACAATTAAGGATTTTTCCAGTGGTGGTGAAAGAAAAATTGAAACTTAGTTTTATTATTCCCGCCTATAATGAAGAAAAATATCTTGGTAAATGTCTTCAGTCTGTTGTTGAACAAATTAAAAAATTTCCTGAACAAATAGAAATAATTGTTGTAAACAACGCTAGTACTGACCGAACCAAAGAAATTGCTCTTAGTTATCCCGGTGTAATTGTTGTGGACGAACCTCATAAGGGTTTGACTTATGCTCGCCAAGCTGGGTATTTGGCTTCTGATGGTGAATTGTTAGCCAATATTGATGCTGATACTATTTTATCTTCTGGTTGGCTTGAAAAAGTTTTTTTTGAATTTTCCAGAAATCCCAATTTGGTTGCCTTAAGTGGACCATATATTTATTATGATATGTCTTGGCAAGTTAGAGCGATGACTAAGATTTGGTATGTTTTTGGTTATTTGTTACACTTAATCAATCATCATATTTTAAAAATTGGAGCGATGATACAAGGTGGAAATTTTATAGTCAGAAGAAGTGCGCTGAAGAAAATTGGTGGTTTTAATTTAGATATTACTTTTTTTGGTGAAGATACTGATTTAGCTAGGAGAATTCAGACAGTTGGTTTAGTAAAATTTGTATTTTCACTTTCAATGAAAACTACTGGTAGACGATTGAAAGGGGAAGGATTATTTTCCACTAGTTGGCATTATGCCGTGAATCATCTTTGGATATTATATAGAAAAAAACCACTTAATAAAAAATATGAAGATTTCAGAAAAAATGAATAATAGTTTTAATATTTTAAAAAATAAATATAAGGTAGTTTTTTCTAATCGTCAGTTTGTAATTTCTCTGGTTTTTGCCGTCATACTTTTTTTTGTTGGTCTATTTGTAAATTTTTATGCCGCTTTATATGCCATGAAAAGTGTTGGTAATTCGGTTGAAGATATTGTTTTAAGTAATATTCCAGTTTTTGATGTAGATTTTTTGGTGGTGTATGGGCCAGTTTTTGTTTGGTTTTTTGTTTTGTTTCTTTGTCTTGCTGAACCCAAAAAAATTCCACTAACTCTCAAAAGTATTGCTTTGTTTGTTTTAATTAGGTCAGTATTTATTACCTTGACCCACATTGGCCCTTTTCCATTTCATTCTCAAATAGATTATTCTCTCGATATTGTTAAATTATTTACTACGGGTGGAGATCTTTTCTTTTCTGCTCATACTGGTTTGCCATTTTTAATGGCTTTAGTTTTTGGTAAAAATAATTTTAATTTACGAGTTATTTTTACTTTAACAGCGATGTTTTTTGGGGTAATAGTATTGTTGGCTCATATCCATTATTCAATTGACGTTTTGGCGGCGTTTTTTATTACTTATACAATTTATATATTAGCGGAGAAATTGTTCAAAAAAGATTTAGAATTTTTCTGGAAATAGAATGAAAGATTCTTAAAATATTTTATCTTAACAAGGTTTTTATGGCATTGTAGATAACTTTAAAATGGTGAAATCCTTTATAAATAGGGGTAGTTTTTTATTCCGCTGTTTTGGCTGTCATTGCGAGCGGAGCGAAGCCCGTCCGAACGGAGATTCATCCGGGCGGGCAATCTCATCCTTCTCATCTTTGCAAAAAAACCCTAGATTGCTTCGTATTTATCTGTATTAGAATGTGCCTATTAGCGTCCAAGACGTAAACCTGCTGGTTTAGATGTGATTTTTACGTTTAAAAATCAGTAATAACAAAATTAGTTATCAAAACTAAACTTAATTCAATTAAATACTATTTAGTGTAGGTTACCATTGTCCGCGGTCGCGGACAATGGTAACCTACACTAAAAATTAAATAACGAATTAAAATTAAAAACAACAAAGGTGTTTATTTAAAATAGTGAATTCACGAGTTTAAAAAACAGGTAAAATGTAAGCATATTACCTGTTTTTTTGTGAGATTGAATTTATGGTATAATTAACTCATTAATAAATAAATTATTTTTATGTTAAATACAATTTTAGGGGTCATTGTTTTTGTTATTTTAATTTCCATTAGACAAATTAATCAATATCAAAGAGGAGTGAAATTTACTTTTGGTAAGTTTACTTCAATTATGGAACCGGGCTGGCGACTTGTTTGGCCGATTATTCAGACTAGTCAGAATGTGGATGTGAGAGTGAAAGCGGTAGATGTCCCAGATCAGAATGCGATTACTAGAGACAATGTTACAGTCAGGGTTAACGCCGTTATTTATTATAAAGTTAGTGATGCAGAGAAGGCTATTATTGAAGTAGAAGATTTTCGCTATGCGATATCTCAGTATGCTCAAACTACGATGCGAAATATTGTTGGGGAAGTTACTCTAGATGAACTTCTTTCTAGTAGAGACAAAATCGCCGATAGAATTAGAGAGATAGTAGATAAAGAAACAGATGCTTGGGGTTTGAAAGTTCAAAATGTTGAGTTGAAAGATGTTAGTCTTCCAGCTGATATGGAGAGAACAATAGGCAAACAAGCCGAAGCTGAGAGAGAAAAACGAGCGGTGATTATAAATTCAGAAGGGGAGCTTGCGGCCTCTCAAAACATCGCCAAAGCCGCTGAGATGCTTTCAGCTACACCTGGAGCTCTTCATTTAAGAACCCTTCAGTCTATTAATGATATGTCTTCAGATCAATCTAATACTGTTATCTATATGATTCCTATAGAAGCATTGAAAGCCCTTGAAGGTTTTGCCAAGAAATAAGGCAAGCAAGGGTTGTAATTTCCCTCGCTTTTAGGATGGTTTTGTGGTATAATAAATATATGGAAAAAGTAGAAAATGCTCAAATCCCAGATTATTTTAAGCCTTTATTTTGGTCTTATAATTTTTCAAAATTAGACTTAGTTAAAGATAAAAAAACTATCATTATTCAAGCCATAAATTATGGTGATTTAAAGCATTGGAAATGGCTCGTTGATAAATATGGTCAAGAAGAGATTCGTTCTATTTTACAAATAGTTCCCGCCACTGAAATACGAGATAGAGTAAAAAATTTAATAACCATTATGTTTAATATTTCAAATTTTAATTATGCACCAAGAAGTTCTAACTAAAGAGGGATTAAGCCTGTTTATTAACCTCAAAAAATTTGAAGGTTATTATTTGGCTGGGGGGACAGCTTTGGCCTTACAAATAGGTCATCGAATTTCTGTTGATTTTGATCTTTTTTCTAATAATGAAATACCTAAAAACTTATTAACTAAAGTTAAACAAGTTTTTGAAGATAAAGAAGTAGTTGTTTCTATTAATAATAAAGATGAGCTCACGGTTTTTGTGGCTGGGGTAAAGATAACCTTTTTGTTTTACCCATTCCCCCCACAAAAGCCATTGTTGGAATTAGACGGTTTAAAAATTTTAGACCAAACAGAAATAGCAGGGACCAAAGCCTATACTGTAGGACGAAGAGGCTCATTGAAAGATTATCTTGACCTATATTTTATCTTGTCAGAGAAAATAATTAGTTTAGAGGAAATTATAAAATTAGCTGAGGAAAAGTTTGGTACTGATTTTAATTCTCGTTTATTTTTGGAACAATTAGTTTATTTAAATGATGTTGAAGAAACTGAAATAATTTTTCTAGGAAATAAAATAACCAAAGCTGAGCTTTTTGATTTTTTCTCCAGTCAGATAAAAAATTTCTCACTCTAAAGATATCCAAACAAAATAGATTATGCGCTCTAATATCACTAGATTTGTGTATTTTTTAGTTGTTGATGCCTGAGGGTATTTAGCCTAAGGCATAAATTTACTAATTACCTATTAATAAAACAGATTTTGTGTCCTATCCCCACCGCAGAGCGGATGGGGTATTGCATCCAAGATATGAATCTACTAATTCAGGCACAAAATACCGTGGCTGTTTTTTTGGAATAAGTATGTCCGAGGGTCTATCAAAACACGACGCTGAATCAGAGTTTTTTGTAAGCGAAGCGTTCCTTATCAAAAAAGCTCTGATTCACGTCGCAGTGTTTCGTCTAGAAACACCAGACGCCTCAACCCCGCGGTGAACCGACGGGGTATTCAAACATCGCACTCCAATAAAATTACTCGTATTCTTTTTTTTGCTTTTCATAAGCTTCGGCATATTTCCCTTTTATTGAAACTAATTCATCATGGGAACCACTTTCAATAATTTGTCCTTGATCTAGAACAATTATTTTTGAAGCTTTTTTAATAGTCGCAAAATTATGGGAAATTAATATAGCCGAAATACTCTTGGGTAGGTTTTCTAATTCTCTAAAAATTATCGTGGAAGATTCAGAGTCAATAGACGCCGTTGGTTCGTCTAATATAAGAATTTTCGGCTCACGACATAAGGCTCGCGCAATTGCTAATTTTTGTCGTTGTCCTTTTGATGGTTCTATTCCACCAAATTCAACCCCAATTAAGTGATCGTATTGGTCAGTTAATTCATTAATGAAATTTGAGGCAGTGCTCTGCTTGGCTGATTTCTTAATAAGTGGCATATTTAGCTCATTTGATATTTGACCAATAGCGATAGTTTCTTTTACTGCAAAATTGTAAGTGGCATAGTCTTGTAGTAATACTCCAGACATTTTCCACCATTCTGTGAGATCTAATTCTTTTAAGTCGATGTCATTAATTGTTATTCGTCCGGAAGTTGGGTCATAAATCCTCAAAAGTAATTTTACTAAAGTAGTTTTCCCAGATCCGTTATTGCCCACCAGCCCGATTTTTTCACCAGGAAGAATTTCAAAATTAATATTTTTAACCGCCGAGGACTCTGAGTCGTTGTATTTAAAGGAGACGTTTTCGAATTTTATATGTGGAGTTTCTTCCTTTGTTAAATTTATTTTTTTAGGCTTGTTGGAATATTTTAGAACTGGTTTTGTATCCATTACCGCAAAAATGTCTGTTACATTTAAGTTATATTGTAGAAGTTTAGCAGTAATAGAAAGCAATCTAGAAGTTTGACCCGAAATTCTTGTGAGTGTTTGAAAAGCATAAACAACAGTACCAATCGCAATAGCACCAGCTATAGCGCTTTTAATAATCAGGGCTGTTCCCCAAAATAAACCTCCAGCCGCAATAATCGTTGCTGACAAAGAATAAACGGCTTTTCCTCGTTCAGAAAGTAATTGTTTATTAGTAAAATCATCTAAGATTTTTTTGATACTAACCAGAAATTTTTCATGAACTTGAAATAGTTTGCCATCAATAACATCAAATTTATTAGATATGGAAAAAAATCTTTGGAGATCTTGTTTACGTCTTTGTTCTGGACTGTTTTGTGCCCATATTCCCCAAATTTGTCCACCATATCTAACCTCAACAATAAACAAGGGGATTGCTGAAATAATGACAATTAAAAATACTTTCCAATCAATAAATAGAGCAACTGCTGACCCGACGAAGATTCCAACAATCGTTTTGGTTAGGTCCATGATTCCATCAGTAAGATTTATGAGAGGGAAATAACCACCATTAAAAGCTCTTTGTAAAAAATCTAAAAATTTAGGATCTTCATATTGAGAAATATCAAATTCGGCTCTTTTTTTACTTACCATTATGTCAAAATGAACTTGGATTTTCAAAAAATAGATTCGATCGAAATAAGCAAAGAATACTTCAGAAATGGCTGGTAGAATATTTAAAAGAGCATAGATAGCTAAAGAAACCCATATTGCTGAAAAAATTCCAGAATTTATTCCCAAAATTATTGAATCAATCAAATTTCCCATCGCTTTGAAAGCGAAGAATGGGGTGGCTCCAATAATAATCGATAATAAAACAAGAAAGAAAATTTGTAAGGGTAAAACAGTCCAAGTTATCTTAATTAGACGTAAAATATTTTTTATTAAGGCCCAGAAATTTTTTAAACTTCTTTGATTAGTCATAAGTTTGAAAATAATACCACGAAATAGTTATTTCTGCAATTTTTTCACTAAGTAAATTATCTAGTGAAATTTGATTCTCACAAACCCTTGTGTGTGTTAACTCAAAATAATAGTCAAGAAATAGCTAAACAAATGGTCTACTGGCTCAAATCTTTGAGTTGTATGGTATTTTTGATTATGATAAGCTTTCTGAGAATATTAAAGACGCTATTTTTGATCCACATTCAGACCTTTCTAAGGGGATTGATGAAAATGAGGGGAAAATTGGCAAACTTAAGGAAGTTCTCGGTTTGATTGATTTAGCCATTACTTAGTTGTTGCAACTGATTATTAAACTTAGGTTGTATTTGTTTAGTCTTTTTAAAACAACTTGGTATAATACAAAAAATATGGAAACACACATACAATTAATAAAAGAGCAAGATTTTAACCGAGTAGTTGAATTAACAAATAAAGCTTATAGTGTTCCATATAAACTTGGCAGACAAACAACCAGAGCTAATGATACATTGGACAAAATAAAAGGGGACATAGAGAGAGGAGTTATTATTTTCACAGCTTTCGTAGATGACAAAATCGTTGGGGCTGTTCGTTGTGAACAAATAGATAATTTTATCTTACTATACAAACTTGTAGTAGACTCAGTTTTTCGCAATAAGGGCATTGGAGGAAAGCTAGTTAAATCTGTTTTTCAATATTCATCAGACAACAACATAAACAAGGTAAAAATAGAGGTTTCAGAAGAAAAAGGACTCATTCCTTACTATGAATCTTTTGGTTTTACTATCTCCGACAGATATTTTAATAAAGATCACCATGAGGTTTCTATGATTAAAAATTTCCATTAGCCAAAGCTTATTTAGTTCGTGGAAAAATTTCTATTTCAAAATTTCACACTGTTTTAATAGTGGAGGAAGAAAATGAATTTTGGGTATTGGATCCTGCTATTTGGCGATTCTTTAAATACAAACATAGTATGTTGGTTGGGCAAACATCTTCTGTTGTAGAAGCGATGGATTTAATTAAAAAAACCTATGGGGGAGTTTGGAGTGAGTATGAAAAATTGAATCGGAAAAATATTAAAGTGCACGAAGTGGAATTAGAACAGATAATTAAACGGGCATCGCTTGAAAAGTAGTTCTATTGTTTTAAATCCCCATTTTATATTGTGGTTGAGATGTTTTTTGATATTACAATAAATAAAAGAAGGGAAGGGTATTGCGTATACCACCGAATCATTGTATGATAAAGGGTAGAAGTTCATTACATAATCTAAATAGAAAGAGGTGGGTAAAAATGGCCACAATACAAACATTTCTAGAAGAATCCCTCCACACGAGTTTTACTATAAACTTGACGAATCGTTGTAACTTAGACTGCTCATACTGTCTAAGAGACTGCGGTCCTAAAAAAGAAGGGTCATTGTCTTTTACAGCGGTGAAGAACATCCTGCGGTATTTTAGCTTGATGAACGAGAAAGGTCTACCAATGATCGTTATATTTACAGGAGGTGAACCTTTCCTTCATCCAGAGGCCGACATGGTTTTCAAAACGGCAGTAGATTTAGGTTACACAGTGAGAATTCAGACAAATGGTACCATCCTGCCAAGTGTAGCCAGGAGATACCCCTGGATTTTCGAACATCCCAAGTTTGTTTTTAAAATTTCCATTGACGGGTGGAACGAAGAAACAAACGATGTCTATCGAGGCGAGGGGACTTTTCGAAAAATCATTGCTGGTTTGGAGGTTCTAAAGACCAGCGGATCAACCTTCGGTCTTAAGAGTGTTGTACACCCTGGAAATTTTCCTGAAATCTATAAAATGCTTGATTTTTGTAGAGAATGGGGAGCCAGAGGATGGACACACAATATCCTTATGGCCAAGGGTAGATCAAAAATTGACGCTGATATCAGCGAAATCGATGTACTGAATAAGCTGATTCCTTTTTACAATCAGGGTCAATACAAACCGCTTCTGAATGGTAGCAACGCTTTGATTTATTATGTTTTTGGAAAACAAGGGAGAAAAGTTTGGCCACCTTACATCTATTTTCATTTTGATGGGAGTGTTTATATCACCGACACAACGATTCCTAATCGCGAACTTGGAAGAATTTGTCTCGGTACAGCTGAGGAATTGAAAAATGTAATCGCAACGGAAGAAAAGATTTTATCTGCGATTGACAGACCAATCTCCTATGATATAGTGAAATTTGTGCAACAGTACCTTAAAATTTAGAAAGGAAGGAGGTGAGAACTATGAAGAAACAGGACGAAGTAAGCGTCGCGGAAGAGCAGGGAGTACAAGCGATAGACGACGGGATCATCATCGAAACCAGCATCGACTGGTTCGGTGGCGACATGAACTCTTAAAGCCAATGCTCCACCGATCCAACAATAGGGTCATACGCCAGTTATTAAACTGCGTATGACCCTATTTTTTTGCCACCAAAACATACCTCCTAGATGAAGATGGAATGTATTTCTCTAAACTCACAAGGTCGCCATAAGAATTAACAATTTTGAACTTTTCTTTTTTAAGTAGCGCCTCTAATTTTTTATGAGAATATAATTTAGAAATAAAACCTGTTTCGGAAATTTTTTTAGCTTTTTGATCAATAACAATTACTTTCATCTCTTCTATGTCTTCATCGAGCGAAAAATTATACTCATTTAAAATATACATTTCTTTTTCCCTCATCCAGCCTCGTGACATAGTGTTTTTTAATACCATATTCTTATTCCGCAAATCTAACAAAAATAGCCCGCCTTTTTTAAGAGAGCGGTATGCCGATTTTATTACTTTTAGGTTGTCTTCGTCTTTCCTGAAATACCCAAAAGAGTTAAAAACTATAATTACTGCGTCAAACTCATCAGTGAACGGGATATTTCTCATATCTGACTTTACAATACGGATATCTTTTTTTTGTTTTCGCACACTGACCCGCAGTTTATTTAAAGCCTCATCATTATTGTCCAATGCTGTCATCTGATAATAATCAGCCATGAGGAGGGAATGCCGGCCATGTCCAGAAGCAAGATCAAGAATTTTTGAATCCTTTGGTAGATTAAGTATTTTTTTTATACTAAAGACTTCTTTTTTAGTTGTCTCGCTATTAAGCCTTCTGTCGTCACCAGACAATTTATAATACCAATCTTTAAAATATTTATTATTATCATTTAACTTCATATTACTTAACAATAACCCACCATTCAACCTAAGTCAATACACTGAGGTAATGTGTACACACATTACCTCAGTGTATGTTTGTCACCTCATAAGGTTAACTGTACATCTGTTGCTGAAATCTGAAAGTTAAGTATAATATAATTACATATGACTTGGATTTTAATTTCTGTAGCGGCACCGCTTCTTTATGCCATTGCTAATCATACGGATAAGTACCTCCTTGAAAGATATTTTAAAGGAGGAGAAGTGGGTTCTTTTATCATCTTCTCTTCTGTTTTTTCAATAATAATTATTCCTTTTATAGTCTTTTTTAATCCAGATGTTCTATCATTTGGTTTTTTTAATTCTTTAATCTTGTTAATGAACGGCTGTTTGATTATCTTCAGTCTTATTTTGTATCTTTATGCTTTAAGTGAAGATGAGGCATCGGTTGTTATTCCTTTTTATCAAACAATTCCAATTTTTAGTTATATTCTTGCTTTTTTTATCTTACATGAAAAATTGAGTTTAATGCAAATAATAGCTTCTTTGTTGATAATTTTTGGAGCTTTTATTTTATCTTTTCGGTTGGACAATGGAGTTTATAAATTTAGAAAGAAAGTTGTTTTATTTATGTTGGCTGCTTCTTTTTTTTATGCTCTAAATGGCGTAATTTTTAAGATGATCGCTATTGATGCCGGCTTTTGGGGGTCTACCTTTTGGGAACAGAGCGGTAAAATCATTTTAGGTATCTTAATCTTTATTTTTATTAGATCTTATCGTGAACAGTTTCTGCGAGTGTTTAAAATGAATAAATTTTCTGTTTTATCCCTTAATATTTTAAATGAAACCGTTGTTCTGTCAGCTGATTTACTTCTAGCTTTTGCCTCCCTGTTGGCACCAATTGCCTTGGTTATGACAGTAAGTAGTTTCCAACCCCTGTTTGTCTTAATTATTGGAATTGTTATGGCGCTATTGGCTCCGAAGTATTTTAAGGAATCGTTGTCTAAAAAGTACTTGATCCAAAAAATATTAGCCATTACTTTGATTATTATTGGTTCCATTATCATTTGCATGTACGAAGTCTAATTATATGGAATACCGAACTCTGGGTAAAACAAATTTGAAGGTGTCCGAAATTGGCTTCGGTACTTGGCAATTAGCTAATGATCCAGGGCTTTGGTCTGGGTCAACAGAAGAGGAAAGTCTAAAATGTCTTCGTCGCTACGTAGAATTGGGTGGTAATTTTATTGATACCGCATGGATTTATGGATATTCAGACAATAACCCAGATTGTCATCCATCAGAAGAGCTCATTGGAAAGTTTCTTAAGGAGACTGGTTGCCGAGATAAGGTAATTATCGCATCGAAAATCCCGCCTAAAAATATGGAATGGCCTGCTCATCAAGGAATTCTGGTTTCAGAAATTTTTCCAGTTGAACATATTATAAGGTGTGTCGACGAATCATTAAAAAGTCTCGGGGTAGACTATATAGATTTGATGCAATTTCATGTTTGGCAAGATTATTTTATCAATGATTCTGAATGGAAAGAGGCTATTAAAAGTATTTCTAAGTCTGGGAAGGTAAAGCATTGGGGTATTTCAATTAATGATTATCAACCCAGTAATTGTTTCAAAACATTAGATAGTGGGTTATTTTCAGTTGTTCAGTGTATTTTTAATATTTTTCACCAACGTCCCCTTGAAACACTTTTTCTTAGTGCTAAAAAGAATAATGTTGGTATAATTGCAAGAGTTCCATTAGATGAAGGTGGGTTGTCTGGCAAATTTAATGCAGACACAGTTTTTACTACTGATGATTTTAGATCTCAATATTTTACAAAAGATAGATTAATTGAATTAGGACAACGTCTAGAACCATTGAAAAAAATAGCAAAAGAAAATAATTTAACTATGACTGAATTGGATTTTAAATTTATATTATCTTCACCTGAGGTTTCTACTGTCATTCCTGGGATGAGAAAGATAGAATATGTAGAGCAAAATAATAAATATTCAGATAGTAAGATTCTTTCACCTGAGGTTGTGAAAGAATTAGCTGAACACTCATGGGAACGTAATTTTTATCCAAATCATGATCCGATGATAGTTGAAAGTGGTTATACTGAGTAATAGTTAAATATATATAGAGGATTGACAATTATTATAATTCCATTATAGTAATTGTATGATAGAATATAAAATAACAATAGAAAAACTTCTTGATTCAAGAGAAAAATGGCAGGGAAAAACACCATGCTTTGCTTTTGATGTTGAAAAGTTTAATGAAAATTTCTCTTTTATAAAATCAACATTGCCTGGAGAAGTTGTTTATTCTTATAAAACAAACCCTGATCCTCAAATTGTTAAATCAGTTAAGGCTCACGGGAATGGTTTTCTTTTGGCTTCAGTGGAGGAATCAAAAATGCTCTGTGCTTTTCCTGGGATATCTCGTGAAAAATTGATTTTTCAATCTCCAAGTTTAAATGCTCTTCAATTTGTTAATTTAAAAAAACTTGGAATCAAGCGTTTTGTTATTGATGGTTTTAGTCAGTTAGAGATGATGATTAAGAATATTAAAGCTTCTGATAAACTAGAATTATTAGTTCGTGTAAATACTGGTGTTGATGTTGGTAATCCAGAGCTTTCTTATGGTTTTGATTCTTGTTTGGGTTTCCCCTTGGCTGATGCTAAAATAGCTTTAAAAAAACTCAATCCGCTTCGCCAGAAAGGAATTATTCGTCTGGGAATTCACAATCATCATATTTCTCAGAATGTTTATTTAGAAGTTTGGAAAAATAATGTTTCAGTGATAACTAATTTTATCAGAGAAGTTCATGATGATGGTATTTTGTTGGATGTAATGGATTTTGGTGGTGGTTATCCGATTAGATATCAATCACCTGTTCCGTCTTTGACGATGATTGCTAAGATTATCGCTGAAGGACAAAAAAAAATATCATCTCTATATCCCAAAATGCATTATGTCTTTGAACCAGGGCGCAAAACGATTGGTGAGTCTGTTAGTTTAATTACAAAGGTGGTTAATGTTAAAGAATTTAAGGGGAAAAATGTATCTATATTAGATAGTTCTCTTTATAATACTTCACCAGACACCTTATTTGTTGGTCTTCATTTGCCTTTAAATATTCTTACTCAATCTAATAATAATAATAAAAAAAAGAAATATACCTTAAGGGGTAATACTCCTGATTCACTAGATGTATTTGAACGCGACATACATATTCCTTGTTTGGAAAGTGATGATCATATTGTTTTCTTGAACGCCGGTGCTTACAATTTTTATTGTAATTTTATCTCTCTTAAGAAGCCAGAACATATTTTAATTAAATCTAGGGGTTCTATAAAAAAAGCAAAGTAATAATTACTTTGCTTTTTAACTATTTTTAGATATAACCCCATTTTTTGAGAAGGGCATGATCTTTTTCTATGAATTTTAATCCAATATCATTGCGATAAAACATTTTTGGGATGTGTATGTGTTGTAGTAAATCGTATGCTTTTTGTCGGGCTTTTTTTACTGTTTCGCCTACAGCCGTCACATAGAGAACATACCCACGATCGTCAGAAATATAGTATTCTTCTTTACCCTTAACTTTTCTCATGGAGACATCTTCAAAATGGATATGCTCCATGTTTTTTTGTGCCACTTCATCGAAGTAGATCTTAATTCCTTTTGGTGAGATATAATGTTCGGCTTTGGTGAAGGGGAAGGGTTGACTGGTTGGCACAGTGACAACGATTACAATCCCATAGCCTTCTTTCCACTTAACTTCATAGTCTTTGCCATCAGCTAAAGCCTTCAACATTTCACCCCATGGAGTAGTTTGAATTTCACTTTGTAAGTGGACAATTGGAGAACCAAAACGGGCGGTAGCTTCGAGAGGGAAAACACCCTCTTGATTTGCGATACAATTCATATCGATATATCCCTTGTATTTTATCTCCTTAAGGAGTGGGTATAGTCGGGCCAAAGTCTTTTGATATAACTTGTTTTTCTCATTTTCGTCATACCAAAGTAATGTTCCCATTTCACTTGTTGTTGGACCTAAATCCCCGGGAAATAGTTTCTTATGCTCGAGGTTAATACAGATTGGTCCAATCCACTTGTCTCCATTAAAATATCTACCAATTGCAATCTCTACCCCCTCTATCTTTTTCTGTAAAGAAATAGTAGCTTCTTCGTATTTAGTTTTTCCTTGGTAGTTTTCTAAGACATTTATTACATCCCTGCCATCGTCAATGAAACCTACATAATTAAAATCCTTAGATCCTGTTCCTGAAAAATTTTGTTTGATTACCCATTTACCCGGGTTTTTCTTTATAAAATCAATGGTCTTTGTTATTCCGTTAAAATTAAGTATTGGTGTGGTTCTCATCCCTACCTTAGAAAATATTTCTGAGCCAAACTGTCGTTCAAGCTCCAATCGATCTCCGGCCTCACTTCCACCCACTACCAAATACCCCATAGATCTTAACTCGTCTTGCAACTTTCCGAATTCATTACAATCAAAAACAATCATTCCGTTCTTACCAATCCAACCGAGTTCTTTTTTCCAATCGTCTATTTTTGGGACAAGCCCCTGAAAGTTTTCTCGACGAGCACGATCATTAATATATAACTTAACTTTATGCCCCTCTTCTATTAATCGACGAGCCATATTGGCTCCTACCATATCTTGCGAAAAGAATAGGATATTCATATCTGATAACTATACTAGTTCTATTAAAATAGTCAAAATAAGGTTGTCAAGCGTACCTGTTGATAACTCTCTATAGACATCCAAAACACCAGCTGTTAAACTGGTATAGTAAAGTTTATGGATAAATTCTACAAAACCTTATTTGTCGTTGTTGTATTATCAACCTTTTTAGTTGTGTTGTTTACTTTTAATAAAACGGTAATGAAGAGCGATTTTGTGATGATTAAGGATGAAGAGGTTCCAGAAGATGTTGTTACCGAGTCAGAGATTAAAATTGAGGATGCGACAACCACACCGTCTTCGGAAGAAGTTAAATCTTTAGATTTAAAATAAAATGACATTAAATCCATTATTGTGTTTTGGTGAGACTCCATCGTTTTGGATATTTGATTTTAGTGTTGCACCCTACTTATTATATTACTCTTATATACCAACTATAATCCTTTCATTATTGATTGGATTTTTTGTTTTAACTAGAGATAATTATTCTCTGAAAAGTAGAATGTTCTTTTTCCTGATTATTTCTTTTGTTCTATGGGTTGTTAATATAATATTTGAATGGTTGGTTTCTTATATTGTTCTACTGATGTTTTCTTGGCAACTAATCATTTTGTTTGAAATCCCTATTTTTATATTTGCTGTGTTGTTCACTTATACTTTTTTGAATAAAACTGAAAAGTTACCAAACTCCTATAAAATAGGAAGTCTTTTAGTGTATCTACTAACTGCTTTAGTCGTTCCCACGCTCTATAACATGGGAGATTTTAATATCTCTGTCTGTGAGGGGGCTTATGGAGCAGTGTGGAACTATGTATATGGCTTAGAAATTTTCTCAATAGGTTTCATTGTTTATCTCTGTCTTAAAAACTATTTTTCAAAAACTTCCGAAATAGCTAAAAAACAAGTTTTATATTATATGTCTGGTATGATTTGTTTTTTGGCTATTTTTATCTTTTCAAATGTCTTCGCTGAGATCTCGGATAATTATCAAATGAATTTCTTTGGTCCATTGGGAATGACCATATTTCTTGCCCTTCTTACTTATTTAATTGTTAGATATCAAGCTTTTAATATTAAACTTATTGGTGCTCAAGCCTTGGTTTGGTCTTTGGCAATTCTTATTGGGTCTCAACTTTTCTTTATTGAAAAAACTTCTAATTTCATTTTGACGGGTATTACCTTGTCTTTATCTATCATTTTTGGTGGATTATTGATTCAGAGTGTAAAACGAGAAATAGAGCAGAGTATTAGACTTAAAAAATTGACCGAGGATTTGGCTACAACAAACAAGGGGCAAGAAAACTTGATTCATATTATGAATCATCAGATTAAGGGATATATTGGGACGGCTAAAAATATTTTTTCTGAATTGGGAGAGAGTCAGACTTATGGCAAAATGCCAGAAAAAGCTAAACCTCTTTTGGTGATGGGTCTTAAGAAAATGAATGAAGGAGTTGATTATATTCAAACAATTCTGAAGGGGGAAAGTGCTCAAAGTGGTACATTGCCTTACACAATGGAAGTTATGGATTTAAAGGGATTGATTGAAAATTTGGTGTCGGAACAAAAAACAATTGCTGAAGAAAAAGGTTTGTCGCTTGATTCTAAATTGGAAGATGGAGATTATAATATGACTGGTGATGTTACTTTACTGACAGAATCTTTCAAAAATTTAATTACTAACTCAATTAAATATACAGAGACAGGAAGTATCTTTGTTGCTATGTCTCGTTCTGAGCAAAAAATTCTATGGTCAGTCAAAGATACTGGTCGCGGTATTTCTGCTGAGGATGGTGCTAGATTGTTTACGCCAGGTGGTATGGGTAAAGATTCATTAAAATACAATATAGAAGCTTCTGGTTATGGTTTGGCTTTTGTGAAGCCTGTTGTTGAAAAACACAATGGTAGAATTTGGTACGAGTCAGAGGTTGGTAAAGGCTCTACTTTCTATGTGGAATTACCTGTTGTTTAATGATTACTTTTCATTCTCATAATAGGGAAGATATCTCGTTGCGGGTTAAGTGGCTAAATAACCATTTGGTTGTTCAGTATACTTTAGATGATCCAAAGCATATTACAGACAAAGAAGAGCAGATTGAATGGTTTGATAATTATGAAAAAGAATTTTCCAATAATCGGAAAAAGTTTTTCACTATTCTTTCTACTAATAAACCCGTTGGTTTTATGGGTTTGTCAAACATAAATCAAATAGATAAAACAGCTGAGGTTTTTATTTTAATTGGCGAAGATGATTATCGTGGCAAGGGGATTGGTAAAATTGCAATGAAATATTTGATTGATTTTGCCTTTTCTCAATTAAAACTGAAAGAACTCAAATTGGAAGTAAACAAAAATAATTTACCGGCAATTAATCTTTATCATCATTTTGGTTTTGGAGATATAAAGAAAACAGAAAATGAGTTTCTAATGTCGCTGTCTGTTTAATAATTAGAGTTATGATCAATATATATGTAGTCAGGCATGGCGAAACTGATTTTAATAAAAACGGCCAATATTTAGGACAAACTGATACCTCATTAAATTCAACTGGAATCGCACAAGCTCAAGAACTAGCCGAAAATACAAGAAATTTAAGTGTTGATATTATTTACTGTTCTCCATTAAAAAGAGCGATAGAAACAACAGAAATTATAAACTCAAAACATAATTGCAGAATCATTACCGATCAACGTTTTATAGAACGTTCAATCGGTGTATATGAAGGTCTGACAAAAGAAGAAGCCCGGAATAAATATCCCGTTTTATACGAACGAAATATTACCCGGATTTTTAATGAAGCCCCTCCAAATGGAGAGACAATCGAGGATGTAAAAAAAAGGGTATTTCTCGGCTTAGATGAAATTAAGAGTCAAAGTAAATTTTCTGATATAATGATCGTCAGCCACGGTTTTGTCGCGAAGGTAATTAACAAATATTTCAACACCCAAATAACTGAGTCGGAATTCTTTGATTTTTGTTTGACTAATGGCGAAGTTAAAAAATATACTTTTATCTCCTCTCCAAATAATCTTGCACTTAAGTCGCTAAAGCCATAGACACAAAATCTGTTTTATTTTTTCTTTTTCTCAAAAGAATCGAATTATTTAACTACTTTGATTAAGTATGCAGATCATCATAAAAAAGAGATAGCAGTTATCTATCGCACAAAGAAAGTATTGAAACATCTGGATGGGATTGAGAAAAACAATAATATAAAATTATTACAATCACGCCTCATAAATCATATAGATCAAATCATTAAAAAATAATAATTAATATTATGAACAATAAGCTCGTAGCAGTCGTCGATCTCGGAAGTTTAAAGGCTAAACTAATGGTATTTGATACCCAAACTCTCGACGTTATTCTTCAAAAGAGTTACCTTACATTGTTGGGTAAAAGTATATCGGAAGAAGGGATTGTTGTTGAGGAAGCTCTAAACAGACTGGATGAGGCTTTGTCAACTATTAAAAATGAATTGGCCAGTTTGAATTGTGTTGATATGAAATTTATCGCGACTGAGAGTTTGCGAATAGCCAAAAATACAGAGGACGTTTATCTTGTTGTAGAAAAATACTTCCCCGGACACAATGTCACTATTCTTGAACAAGGGCTGGAGGGAGAGATGTTCTTTTGGGTGGTTTCGAGATGTTTTGTTGATCAGCCAATTGTAACCATGGATGTAGGGGGCGGTTCCGTGCAAATATTGCATGGTACTTTTCAGAATAATCAAAATCAACATTCCATTCATAATAAATATCTTTATAAGACAGGAACATATAAATTACAACAAAAATATTCACCCGATAATTCTATTATCAGTCAGGAGTTTGACGGAGCAATTGATGATATTAAGAAAGAGTTTAATTCGTTAGATATTAATAATGATACTCTTATTTTTGGTTCTACTTGCATGCAAGATTTTCTAAAGGAATCAGGTATTACTTTATATGATGATCGGCCTATTAAAAAACATCCGTTCTATACTACAATACAAGACCTAAAAGAACTTTTGGCTAAACTTCGTCAATTTTCTCCAGACAATCGCAGTCATTTTTATCCTAGTGGTGAATATTTTATTTATGGGGCGGATTACCTTCTGGCTAACGTGATTGAAGCAGCTGAACGCCTAGAGGCTAAATATATTTATCCAACCAATATGAATAGTTCTTATGGATTTACCCAGTAAAATACTAAAAATTTGTAAAATAGATAGTTTATCTTTTGGTAAATTTGCTATTTTAAGTGGGGCGGATTATCTTGGAGTGCATATATTAGAAGAAAAAGATATCGGTAAACGAGTGGATTTAGTAAAAGAACTCTCATTGTTAGGAGCAAAAATAATTTACCGGCAATTAATCTTTATCATCATCTTGGTTTTGGAGATATAAAGGAAACAGAAAATGAGTTTCTAATGTCATTGTTTGATGTTTAATAGCTGAACGATTGACAAGAAAATTATTTTCAATAGAATTAATTTAATGTTATTAGAAACCTATAAAAAAATAACTTTCCAATAGTCGGTGATATAGTACTATAAAAGATATGTCTGAAAACAAAAATAAATCAAATAGTTCTTCTAAAGAAAGTAAACTACTTTTCAGAAAAGGTGTCTCGGCTTTGATAATAAATAATAAAAATGAATTTCTACTCGTTAACCTAGAGTCTTTTAAAACATATTTTTTTGCAATCCCTGGTGGTGGAGTTGAACAGGAAGAAACATTAGAAGATGCGGTATATAGAGAAATAAAGGAAGAGTTGAATATAGAGAAAAAATCTCTTTTACTAATTGGAAAAAGTGATTTACCAATAATGATTAAATTTAAAACCATTAAATTTAATGGTGATGGTAAAGAATTTGACGGAATGGAAAGATATTTTTTTGGGTTTAAGTTTATTGGTGAAGATAGTGAAATTAAATTTCTAGATGGCGAAATTAGGTCGTATAAATGGGTTTCTTACGATGATTTGAAAGGTTATCTTTTATTTGATAACCAATTATTAGAAACAGCAGAAAAAATAATTGAGCTATTTCCTTTTGTTAAAAATTCTATTGTTTAAAGTTATGAAAAATAAAAAATTAGAAACTAAAAATATTAAAACAGCTAATTTGGATTGGACCGGTTTTATTGAGGGAACTAAAAATAGACATCCAAGACAATTAACAAAAAACGCTCTATTTTGGGTAAAAAATAAAGGTCGAGCGCTGGATATTGGTGGTGGTGCATTAAACGATACTAAATATTTATTGGATAATGGTTTTAATGTTGATGTGATTGATATTAAAGATATAGTTCTTGATATTTCAAAAGAGATCAAAAATAAAAAAATGAAGGTCCACATAATGCCAATAGAAAACTTTAATTTTGGTTTCGAAAAATACGATATTATTGTAGCTAACTATGTGTTACCTTTTATAAAACCAAAAGAAATCAAATCTTTAATGAATAGTATATTTAATTCATTAAAGATAGATGGAATCTTTTGCGGCGTATTTTTTGGGCACAATGATTTTTACAAGAGTAATCCTAATAT
>Ga0209587_1000383_pt1 | contig 21497 bp, 19 predicted proteins | sample NGEPerD_2_FD_184512 | JGI IMG/M metagenome (GOLD analysis project Ga0209587, IMG submission 184512) | Arctic peat soil microbial communities from the Barrow Environmental Observatory site, Barrow, Alaska, USA - NGEE PermafrostL1-D... | ecosystem: Environmental > Terrestrial > Soil > Wetlands >... | reverse complement strand
CAGACCCTCCGCAGCCCACGTCCTCCGAGGACCCCTCGGCCAGCCCGGCTCCCTCAGACCCTCCGCAGCCCACGTCCTCCGAGGACCCGGCGCGCACGCAGGGCACCCCTTCACCGGCGCCCGGCGCCACCCCACCGGGCGACCGCGACGATGAGGTCAACCTCAAGCCATCCGCACGACCCTGACCGGCCGCGCCGCGGGGGCTGCGATCCGCGGACACCCGAGGTGCCAAGGATCGCGCACACCCCTGGTGCGTGATCCGTGCCGCCTACTCCGGCGCCGGCCCTGACAGCCGGGGTGCCGAGGATCGCGCACACCTCCGGTGCGTGATCCGTGTCGCCTGCTCCGGCGCCGGCCCTGACAGCCGGGGTGCCGAGGATCGCGCACACCTCCGGTGCGCAATCCGTGCCGCCTGCTCCGGCGGCCTAGAGCTGCGCCAACGCGCGCAGCTGGTCGTCGGGCAGCAGCGCCGGGATGAGCGTGCGCTGGGCCAGGATGGTCGGCACGCCACCGACACCGCTGCGTCGGTGCTGCCCCGCGCGGCGACGCACCGCGGCCAGGCGTCCGCGGTCCGCGAGGGCTTCTGAGATGGTCGAGGGCTCCAGCCCGGCCGCCTCGGCGAGGGCGGTGAGGACCGCGTGATCGGCGAGGTCGGCGCCGTCCCGCCAGAAGGCGGCGTAGCAGGCCTGCCGCCACGAGGCTCCCAGGCTCTGCTGCTCGGCCACCTCGCCCACGACGTGCGCCCAGGCGGTGGGCGGCAGGGCCGGGGGTCGGCGCAGCACGACAGACTCCGCGGCCGCCGCGTCGGTCAGCTGCTCGATGGCGGCCACGACGTCGACGGTCACCGGCAGGGTCACGTCCAGTCCGATGGCCTCGAAGCCGGCGAACTCCACCGCCACGCCGTCGTCGGCGAGGCGCTGCAGCCTTGCCACCGCCACGGCGGAGGCCGGCGAGGTGAAGTCGTGGAACAACGTGAGCATCTGCGCCAGCCTATTTGGCAGACGGCCCCGCGCCCAACGGCCAACAGAAAGGCCGCGCGGGTATGCATCAGGCGAACAGCGTCTGGGCGAGCCGGGCGCGATGCTGCCGGGCGGAGCCGTAGGCCTGCTCCAGGACCTTGCCGCGCTTCAGCCACAGGTGCAGGTCGTACTCCCAGGTGAAGCCGATGCCGCCGTGCAGCTGCAGGGCCTCGGTGTTGGCCTTGTCCTCGGCGTCGCTGGCGTAGGCCTTCGCCACGGAGCAGGCCTGCGCGCGGTCGGGGCGGTTCTCGGCGATTGCCAGCGCCGCGTACCACGTCGCGGCCTTGGAGGTCTCGACCACCAGCAGCGTCTCCGCCAGCTTGTGCTTGACCGCCTGGAAGGAGCCGACCGGCCGACCGAACTGCTCTCGCTGCTTGACGTAGCCGAGTGTGGTATCGAGCAGGTGCTGGGCGATGCCGCCCAGGAAGGCCGCCGTCGCCCAGCTGGCCCGGTCGTAGGCCTTGGCGGCCGCCGCGGCGGCTCCCGCCGCGCCGCCGGCCATGCGCGTGTCCTCCCCGGTCTCGGCCTCGACGGTGAAGACGCGGCGCGCGCGGTCCATGGATGGCTGCGGCGTTGCCCGGAGGCGCTCGGCGGGCACCGCGTGCAGCTCGCCGTCGCGCTCCAGCAGCAGCAGGTCGGCGATGTGGGCGTCGCTGACCAGGGCGGCGCCGGCGAGCTGCACCGTGACCACGGCGTCCCCGGCGGCGATCCGCGGCAGCCAGGTTGACCGCTGGCTGGCGGTGCCCGCCTCGGCCAGCAGCGGGGCCGCCACGGCCGTGGTCTCGATCAGCGGCTCGGGCAGGGCGACCCTGCCGGCCTCCTCCAGCAGCAGCACCAGATCCACCTCGTCCAGCCCCAGGCCGCCGTGCTCTTCGGCCACCGTCAGCCCCACGAAGCCGGTCTGGGCCATCTTGCGCCACAGCTCCGGGCTGCGACCGGTGTCGGATGCCCACATCGCGCGCAGGTGGCGCGGTCCGGCCTCCCCGGCGAAGAACTCCCGGGCGGCATCGCGCAGGGCCAGCTGCTCCTCGGAGAAGTCGAAGTTCACCGGTCGCGCAGCTCCTTGGGCAGGCCCAGGACGCGCTCGGCGATGATGTTCTTCTGGATCTCGCTGGTGCCCGCGTAGATGCAGGCGGCGCGCGCATACCAGTAGCGCTTCTGCCAGCTCTCCCAGCCCGCCACGGTCCCATAGCGCCCGCGGGCGGCGCCGGCCGCGGGCGTCAGCTCGGCGTAGGCGCCCAGGGCCCCCATGCCCGCGGCGAAGATGCGCGACTCCATCTCCGACCAGTACAGCTTCGTGACGCTGGCCTCTGGGCCGATGGGTTTGCCGGCGGCCAGGCGGGTCAGCGTCCGATAGGTGTTGTGGCGGAACACCTCCGTCTCCGTGTAGAGGCGAGCTACCTCGTCACGCACCACGGGGTCGTCGGATCTGCCCGAGGCCTTGACGATCGCCACCAGCTCGGCCAGGTCGGCGGAGAAGCGCACATGCGAGCCGAGGCCGGTGGCGCGTTCGAAGCCGAGGGCCGCCATGGCGATCCGCCAGCCATCGCCCGGCTGGCCGATGACGTTGACCGCCGGCACCGACACGTCCGTGAAGAACACCTCCGCGAACCCGGGCTCGCCGTTGATCTGCACGATCGGGCGCACCTCGATGCCATCCGAGCGCATGTCGATCATCAGAAACGTCATGCCACCGTGCTTGGACGAGGCGGCGGCCGCGCCGCGGTGGCTGCGGACCAGCGTGAAGATCCAGTCCCCGAAGCGGCCGGCGGAGGTCCAGATCTTCTGGCCGTTGACGATGTAGGCGTCGTCCCGCAGCACTGCCGAGGTCTTGATGCCGGCGAGGTCAGAGCCGGCATCGGGCTCGCTGAAGCCCTGGCACCAGATGTCCTGGGCCGACAGGATCCGGGGCAGCCAGCGCGCCTTCTGCTCCGGGGTGCCGAAGGCCATGATCGTCGGCCCGGCCAGCCCCAGGCCCAGCACGTTGACCCGCGCGGGGGCGCCGGCGCGGGTGTACTCCTCGGAGAAGATGGCCTGGGTCAGCAGGTCGGCGTCCCGCCCGCCGTACTCCGCCGGCCAGGAGATGGCGGCGTAGCCGGCCTCGTAGAGCTTGCGCTCCCAGGCGCGGTGGGCCTGGAAGCTCTCCGCGGTGCCGCTGGTGTCGAGCGGCTCGGCGGGCACGTTGCGCGCCAGCCAACCGCAGACCTCATCGCGAAACGCCACCTGATCGGCGGTGAGATCGAGGTCCATCGCGTTTCCCATCTGCGTGTCGACACATGCCGCGGTCAATCTAGCTGGCGACCCGATGGACCCTCCCGCGGCGCGGGTAGCCTTGCCGCCTATGCCGGTCATGGTCACGCACGCACAGTCCGCCGCCGGTCGCGCCGCGGTGCGCGCGCTGCGCCGCAGCGGCGGGGAGCTGCGCGTGTGGCTCGACGCCGAGGTCGCCACGGACGACGATGCCGCAGCGTTTCGCGGCCTCGGCTGCAAGGTCGCCGTGGGGGCGATGGACGACGAAGGACGCCTGGAGGTCGCCTTCGAGCAGGTGCACACCGTGGTGCACGTCGGCGGCGACCCGCTGCAGGAGCCGGAGACCGTCCTCGACGACGCCGCCAGCGTGCTGTCCGCAGCCATCAGCGCCGGCTGCCGGCGGCTGGTGTGGCCCTCCCACATCGGCGCTGGCGATCCCCGCGGCAACGCCTACCTGGAGGTCTGCGCGGAGGTGGAGGACCTGCTCGCCGAGGCGCCGATCGAGACGATTGTGCTGCGCCGCGCGCTGACCTACGGCCCGGAGGACCCGTTGACGGGCCTGCTGGTGAGCGGCGCACCGACGGAGGCCATGGGCGCGCGTCCGACGGCGCGCCACGAGCCGCTCTACGTCGAGGACCTGGCCGCCGCCATCGTCAGCGCCGACGCCATGGACCGCGGTCCTCGGAGGGGCGCTCCCGCGGCGGCTGACGGTCTGCAGGTCGTGGTGGAGCTGGTGGGCCCGGAGGTGGTGCGGCTGGAGGACCTGGTGCGCATCCTGGGCGGCCCGATCGGGGCCGACCCGCGGCGCAGCCGGCGGGCGCGCGCCGCCGGCGACACGAGGACGACACCCGGCCCCGCCCCGGCTCACCTGGTGGATCTGCTGTCGCGAGATCTGCTGGGCGCCGAGGGCGCCCTGGGCCGCGGCGGCACGCCGCTGGCGGTGGGCGCCGCCAGCCTGTAGGCCAGCTGGCTAGTGTTCCGTGACCTCGTCGTCGATCTCGTCGCCGGCGGCGACCTCGTCGCTGCGGGAGCGGTTGCGCAAGAGCAGCTGCATCGCCATCACCGCGACCAGCACGGCGAACAGCCGCGACAGCCACTCCGCCGGCAGCGCCAGCGCCAGCTGGGCGCCGGCCAGGCCGCCGAGCACCCCGCCGATGCCGACCAGCAACCCCAGACGCCAGTCGGTGTAGCCGCGTCGTGCATGGCGGGTCGCGCCCACCAGCGCGGTCGGGACGATGACCAGCAACGAGGTGCCCTCGGCGGTGTGCTGGCTGAAGCTGAACAGCAACACCAGCGCCGGCACCATGATGATGCCGCCGCCGACGCCCATGAGCGAGGACAGCACGCCCGTGGCCAATCCCAGCAGCACGAACCCGGCCATGCGCAGCACATCGATGGACGCCTGACCGCCGCCGCCGACGATCTCGGTGGGGAAGGCCAGGCGGACCGCGACGATCACCAGCAGCAAGGCGAACGCCTGCCGCAGCCGGACGTCGGAGACCCGGTGCATCCAACCGGCGCCCAGAAAGGCCCCGGCGATGGACCCCAGCGCGATGGCCGCCGCCGGCACGTAGGCGATGGAGCCGTCGAAGCCGAAGGCGAGCGCCGCGGCCGGCGCGGTGATCAGGATCGCCGCCAGCGACGTCGCATGGGCCACGTGCTGGGTGACGCCCATGACCAGCACGAGGCCGGGCACGAGCACGGCTCCGCCGCCGATTCCGAACAGACCTGACATCACGCCGGCGGCGAGACCCAGGAGCAGGCCCCGGGGTCGGGATGCCGGCGTGCGGACGGTGTCGGTCATGTCGGCAGCCTATAGGCGCCCTGCGACGGGCTTGTAGCATCCGACGCCCGCGAGCCGACAGCTCGCCGTCGCGCTGCAAGGAGGTCCCTGTGGGTGAGTTCGTGACCGTGAGCACCGACGATGAGGGCGTCGCGACGATCCGCCTTGACCGGGCTCCCGTGAACGCGCTGTCCCCGCAGGTGTGGACGGAGTTGGGCGAGGCCGCCCGGGTGGTCACCGACGACCCGGCCGTGGGTGCGGTGGTGCTCTGGGGCGGGCCGGCGGTGTTCGCCGCCGGCGCGGACATCAAGGCGCTGAACGCGCTCAGCTACCAGGACGTGCTTGCGCGCGGCGACGGGTTGTCGGAGGCCCTCACCATGCTCGCCCGGGTGCCCAAGGTGACGATCGCCGCGATCAACGGCTACGCCCTCGGCGGAGGCTGCGAGCTGGCCCTCACCGCCGACTTCCGCTACGCCGCGGACAACACCCAGATGGGCCAACCGGAGATCCTGCTGGGGCTCATCCCCGGCGCCGGCGGCACGCAGCGGCTGGCGCGGCTGGTGGGGCTGCAGCGGGCCAAGGAGATGGTCTACGGCGGCAGCTTCTACAGCGCCAACGCCTGCCGGGAGATGGGACTGGTGGACCGGGTGTTCCCGCCCGAAGAGGTCTACGACAAGGCGGTGGCGGCGGCCCGGCGCTACGCCGCCGGCCCGTTCGCGCTGCGCCTGGCGAAGAAGGCCATCACCGAGGGCGCGGAGATGGATCTCGACGCGGGCCTGCGATTGGAGAGCTCGCTTTTCGCGTCGTGCTTCACGACCGATGACGCCCGCATCGGGATGGCGTCGTTCGTGGAGCACGGCCCCGGCAAGGCGACCTTCACCCGGCGCTGAGGCAGCACCGTCCGCACGTCGGCCCCGGTCGAGAGAGGATCAACCCGGTGAGGATCATCTGCCCCGTCAAGCGTGTGCCGGACACGGCCGCCGACAAGAAGATGAACGCCGACGGCACGCTGGACCGCGACTCGGCCGAGGCGGTGCTCAACGCCAACGACGAGTGGGCGATCGAGGAGGCGCTGCGCATCAGGGAGCGGGGCGCCGACGCGGAGCTGATCGTGCTGTGCGTGGGTCCGGAGGCGGCGGCCACGACGATCCGCAAGGCGCTGTCCTACGGCCTGGACGGCGCCATCCACGTCACCGACGACGCCATCAAGGGCTCCGACGCGGCGGGCATCGCGCGGGTCATCGCCGCCGCGTTGCGCGCCGAGGAATTCGACCTGGTGATCATGGGCAACCAGTCCTCCGACGCGCGCACCATGCTGGTCCCGGCCATGCTGGCCGAGCTGCTGGACGTGCCGGCGCTGACCTATGCCAAGGCGCTGTCGGTGGACGGCCGGACCATCCGCGTCGACCGCGAGACTCCCACCGGTCACCAGACCGTGGAGGCGCAGCTGCCCGCGGTCGTGAGCGTCGTGGAGGCCATCAACCAGCCTCGATACCCGTCCTTCAAGGGGATCATGGCCGCCAAGTCCAAGCCCGTGACCACGAAGTCCCTCGCCGACATCGGTCTCGACGCCGGCGAGGTCGGCCTCGACAACGCCTGGACGCAGGTCCTCGACGTCACACCCCGCGCACCGAAGACGGCCGGGCAGCGCGTGCACGACGACGGCTCCGGCACCGTGGGCGCCAAGGCGCTGGCCGACTTCCTGGCCGCGCGGAAGCTCATCTGAATGACGATGACCAGATGAGCATGATCATCATGATCATCATGGGAGGCACGCGCACATGACGGACATCCTGGTGCTGGTCGACCACGATCACGGCAGCCCCAAGAAGATCTCCAAGCAGATCCTCACCGCCGCCCGTCAGCAGGGCGACGGACAGGTCCACGCCGTGCTGTTCGGCGCCGGCGCGGACGGCAGTGCCGAGCGCCTGGGCGCCTACGGCGTCACCAAGGCCTTCCTGTGGGACTCCGAGGACCTGACCGGCTACGCGACCGAGCCGATGACCGACGCGCTGATCGCCGCCCTGGACCAGTCCGGCGCACAGATCCTGCTGTACCCCTCCGACCCGTTCCTGTCCGACGCGGTCGCGCGCGCGGCCATCCGGGTGCGCGCCGGCGTGGTCACCGACGCCATCGACCTGGAGCTCGTCGGGGATCGGATGGTGGCGACCAAGGCGATCTTCGGCGGCGACATGGTGTCGCGCTGCCAGGTGAAGGGCGACCGTCCGCAGTTCATCGGGGTGAAGGCCAACGCGTTCGCGGCCGAGGAGTCCGGTGGCGACCCCGCCGAGCTGGTGCCCATTCAGGTGGAGGTGGCGCAGGGCGCCAGGCGCGCCAGGGTCCTTGGCGTGGTGGCGACCGAGTCGGGCGGCCGCCCGGAGCTCACGGAGGCGGCCATCGTCGTCTCCGGTGGCCGTGGACTGGGCGACGAGCAGGGCTTCAGGCTGATCGAGCAGCTCGCCGACGCCCTCGGTGCGGCGGTCGGGGCGTCCCGTGCGGCCACCGACGCCGGTTGGTACCCCCACCAGCACCAGATCGGCCAGACTGGCAAGACCGTCTCGCCGCAGCTGTACCTGGGCAGCGGGATCTCCGGTGCCATCCAGCACCGCGCCGGCATGCAGACCTCACAGGCGATCGCGGTGATCAACAAGGACGCGGAGGCGCCGATCTTCTCCATCGCCGACATCGGCATCGTCGGCGATCTCTACAAGGTCATCCCGCCGCTGATCGAGGAGATCAACCGGCGCAAGCAGTGAGGCCCGCCTCGACCACGACCATGATCTACCTCGACCACGCCGCCACGACGCCCCTCGATGCGGGCGTCCTGGCGGCCATGCGCCCGTACCTGGAAGCCGAGCACGGCAACCCCTCCTCGCTGCACCGGCGCGGGCGCGCGGCGCGCGGCGCGGTCGAGCAGGCCCGCGAAGAGGTCGCCGAAGCGCTCGGCGTCGCGCCGTTGGAGGTGCTGTTCACCGGTGGCGGCACCGAGTCGGACAACGCCGCGGTCAAGGGCATCGCCTGGGCCGCGCGGGATGCCGGCCGCGGCAACCACCTGGTGACCACGGCGATCGAGCACCACGCCGTGCTCGAGGGGTGCAGGTGGCTGGCCAACCACGCCGGCTTCAGCCTCACCGTGGTCCCGCCCCAGCCCGACGGCGTCGTCGACGCCGAGCGCCTGCTGGAGGCCGTGCGTCCCGACACGGTCCTGGTGAGCGTCATGGCGGCCAACAACGAGCTCGGTACCGTGCAACCGCTGGACGTGCTGGGGCCGGCCCTGGCCGAGCGCGGGGTGCCGCTGCACAGTGACGCGGTGCAGGCCTTCGGGCGCGCCCAGGTGGACATCGCGGGCTGGCACCTCCGGTCGGTGGCGCTGTCGGCGCACAAGTTCAACGGCCCCAAGGGGGTCGGTGTGCTGATGCTCGACAGGACGCTGCCGGCCCAGCCCCTGCTGCATGGCGGCGGTCAGGAGCGCGGTGTGCGCTCCGGCACGCTGAACACCGCCGGCATCGTGGGCTGCGGCGCCGCTGCCCGGCTCGCGGCCGGGCGGATTGACACCGAGGTCGCACGACTCGCCGAGCTGCGCGACGGCCTGTTGCGTGGGCTCCTGGCCGTCGGCGACGTGCAGGTGAACGGCTCGTTGACCCATCGTCTGCCGAACAACGCGCACGTGGCCGTGGCCGGCTGCGATGGGGAGGCGCTGCTGCTGGCGCTGGACCGCGCCGACGTCGCCGCCTCGACCGGCTCGGCCTGCCAGTCGGGTGCGGCCGAGCCGTCGCATGTCCTGCAGGCGATCGGCGCCCCGACCGACCGGGCGCAGCTGCGCTTCACCCTCGGGCGTGACACCACGCTGCGTGACATCGACCTGGCCGCCTCCGCCTTCGCCGACTGCGTCGCCGCCCTGCGCGCCGCCGGAGGCGGCTTCTTCTAGGCCGCCGCGACGCTCAGCGCTCAGGTGGAGGCCTTCTCCTCGCTGCCCACGACGTGGGTGACGGGGATGTCGAGGGCACGCGAGAGCCGCGAGACCAGGTCGGCGCGAAGCCAGCGCGACGGGCCCGGTGGCAGGGTCGAGACGATCACCTCGTCGAAGTGCTCGCGCCGCAGCACGTCGTTCACGGCCTGCATGGGACTGCTGTCGCCGATCTCCCCGGTGACCTCGCAGCCGAGCGCGGAGAAGGACCGCAGGGCTGTCTCCAGCCGCAGGGTCGCGGCACGCATATCGTCGTCGTCGTCGTCGGCGTACGTCCATCCGCCTGCCGGTGGCCCGGCCGGCACCACGACGTGCACGCTGAGATCGCCGGCCGCGATCCGTTCCCGCAGCAGCTGGAGCAGGTGGCCGCCGCCGACGGTGCGGTTGGCGACGACGAGGATCTTCGACATGGCCGGGCCCTTCTGGCGGAGTCCTTCGGCGCCCTTCACCCTTACGGGTGTCGCCGGGCAAGCGCAAGCCCTTTCTCGCCGGCCCGTCGCACGCCGCGGGAGCGCCGGGACGCTCGTACCCTTGTCGCATGCGCGTTCTCGTCGCCATGTCCGGCGGCGTCGACTCCTCCATGGCGGCGGCCCTGCTGGTGGATGAGGGCCACGACGTCACCGGCGTGCACCTCAAGATGGCCGACACCCCCAGCGGGTTGCCGGGCAAGGGCTGCTGCACGCTCGACGACGCGCGTGACGCGCGGCGGGTCGCGGACCTGCTGGACATCGGCTTCTACGTGTGGGACCTGTCCGAGCCCTTCCGCGAGCGGGTCGTGGACGACTTCGTCGCGGAGTACGCCGCCGGCCGGACGCCGAACCCCTGCGTGCGCTGCAACGAGCGGGTGAAGTACACCGCCCTGCTCGCCCGTGCCCGTGCCCTGGGCTTCGACGCGCTGGCCACCGGCCACCACGTGCGGTTGCGCAGGGACGGCTCGGGCAAGGCGACCAGCACGCGCATGCTGCGCGCCGAGGACCCGGGCAAGGACCAGACCTACGTGCTGTACATGGCCACGCAGGAGCAGCTGGCGTGCACGCTGTGGCCGGTGGGTGAGCACCGCAAGCGCGACCTGCGGGCGCTCGCCGCGGAGCGCGGCCTGGTGACCGCGACCAAGCCGGACAGCAACGACATCTGCTTCATCCCGTCGGGTGACCTCGGCGCATTCCTGCGCCCCCGTCTCGGCGCGCGCGAGGGCGCGTTCGTGGGTCCCGACGGCGCCGTGCTCGGCCACCACGACGGCGCGTACCGCTTCACGGTGGGACAGCGTCGCGGACTGGGGCTGGCCGGCCTTGATGCCCCGGTGTACGTGACCGGGATCGCCGGGGACACCGTGCACGTCGGTCCCCGCGAGCAGCTGGAGGCCGCCGTGGTCGAGGCCGACCGGGTGTCCTGGGTGGCGGGCGCCCCGCCGGCCGAGCCAAACCTGGCCGCGCAGGTGCGCTACCGGGGGGCGCCGCTGCCGTGCGCGTTGGAGCTGCTGGACGCCGACCGCATCCGCGTCACCTTCGGCGGCGAGCGCCCCGTGGGCGTCGCCCCCGGGCAGGCGCTGGTGCTGTACGCCGGCGAGGAGTGCCTGGGCGGCGGCACCATCACGATCACCCCGGAGGGCCTATCGGGTTGATCGGGTTGGTCGTCTTGATCGTCTTGATCCCGTGGCTGCGGCGCCCCCTTCGTGTGTTCACCAGCAGCAAGCCGGCAACGGCCGCGATCTCGCCGGCGACGAACGCCGTGGAGACCCGGGCGACCGGGTCGCCGGGCGCGATGACGACCGCGATCGCGGCCGTTGCGGTCGCGATGGTCCAAGGCAGCAGCAGTCGGCGCTCCTGGGCGCGCGCGATGGTCACCTGGTTGAGCACCAGCGCGCCGCTGGCCAGCAGCACGCCGGCCCCCGTCGCCGCCGTGAAGACCGGTGACGGCGTGAACGAGGGTCCGAATGCCAGCCGCACCAGGGCCGGTCCGAGCACGCCGCCGGCAACCGCGCCGACACCGCTGAGGAGGGCACTGGCAGCGCCCACCAGCAGCGCCAGCCGCCGCAGCCGTGGAGGGTCGGCCTCCGCCATGGCCGTCAGCGGCGGCAGGAGACGGGACAGCAGGCCCCCGAGGGCGAGCATGATCGGCACCCGCGCAGCCGTCACCGTGACGAAGAACACCGAGATCTGCCCCGGGGCGGCGTTCAGGACGACCAGCACCAGCGGTCCCGCCGCAAGCAGGGTCTGCGACGCCGCGTTGGCGAGCGTGGTCGGGACCAGGAAGCGCGCCGCGCTGACGCCCTCCACCCCGGCCGCCCGCCTGGTCGGCTCGGGGTCTCGTCCGCGTCGCGCCACCGGCCACCAGAGGGCGGCGAGGGCTGCACCCACCGGCATGATGGCGGCCAGCGCCCCGCTGGATGCGGCCCCTTGGAGCACGACCACGGCCAGGCCGAGGCGCACGACCGACTCCGTGGCCGTCGCGAGCCCATACGCCCGGTACCGGCCGTGTCCCGCGAGGTCGCCTCTGACCACGACGAAGGCGCCGTAGGCGACGATGATGGCCGCGACCACCGCGGCGAGCAGCCCATCACCGCCGAAGAGCGGGCCCCGCAGCGTCCAGGTGACCCCGCCCAGCACCACGGCGCTGCCGGCGATCCAGGCGGCGATGGCGCCCAGCTGGCCGCGCAGCCGGCGTTGGCCCGTCCGCCGATCCCGTGCGGCGGTGCGCGTCACGTAGGTCTCGATCGAGAACAGCACGATCGACACCACCAGGTACTGAATCGTCCACAGCACGCCGATGGGCGCGAAGGCGGCGTCGCCGAGCACCCTGCTGCCGACGACCTGGAACGCGTAGGCCGCGACACCGCCGACCAGGGAACCGATGATCAGCCAGGAGGTGCCCGCCGCGGCGCGGCCTGCTGGTCGCGAGCTCAGCGGTCGGGGGAGTGAGCCGGAGGAGGGCCGTGGCGTGGCGGTCATGCGCGGATGCGGGATCGGCGGTTCCGGCGGCGCGACAGCTGGACCCCCAGCATTGCCAGCAGCGCCAGCACGCCGAGGATCGCCGTCGTGATCCCCAGACGCAGCGCGTCGGGGAAGTAGCGGAAGACGACGGTGGAGCTGCCGTCCGGCACGGCCACGGCCCGGAAGGCGTGATCGGCGCGCAAGATCTCCGTGGGCCGGCCGTTGACGGTGGCCTGCCAGCCGGGTGCGGCGACGTCGCGCAGAACCAGCAGTCCCGGCCCCTCGCTGCGGACCTCCACAGCCACGCGGTCGTTGCCATCCTGGAGGAAGGTCGCCGCACCGGGGCCGAAGGGGCCGACGGGCCCCGGGCCGGAGAGCAGGATCTGTCCATGATCGACGCGCTCGTCCAGTCGCTGCAGCCGCTCCGCCGCGTCCGTCACCGTGACCGCGCGCTCGGCAAGATCGAGCCGTGGCAGCGCGTCGGGCCGGCGGTAGGCCTGCCATCCGGTGACGCTCTCCAGCACGACATCGGTGTCGGGCGACGCGGTCATCGCCGTCACGACGGCATCGTCCAGGTCCACCGCACAGCTCGTGGTGGTCACGCTGACCTCGCTGCCGGCCGGGATGGTCACGTCGGGCAGCGGGAACGTGAAGGCACCGGGGGTTGTGACCCCAGCGACGTCCGGGGTGGCGACGTCTCGGACGGGGCGCCGCGAACGGTGTTCGCCGATGCGCAGGTCGACGAAGCCGCTGGCGCAGTCCTGCTGCCGGCGCAGAGGTGCGATCTCGACCGCCCGGACCCGCTCGGTGTCCGCGTCGGTGCGGCCGGGCCGCCCACCGCCGGCGAAGTCGTCGAGGAGGCGCTGTCGGCCACCGATCTGCACCGGCGGCTCGGCCAGCGGCGCGAGGTACCAGCCGACTGCGGCGGCGTCGAGGGCGGGGGCACCCAGGTCCAGCTCGTCGGAGAAGGTGGGCTCGAAGACCGCCTTGCCCTCTGAGCTCGCCGCCACCTGCGGGTCGGAGAGCTCGATGATCTGCTGGTAGGGACCGAAGGCGGGCCAGTTCGCCAAGGCGTCGCGCAGGCCCAGGTACGGCGCTGCGCCGCCGTAGAGCACAAGGTTGCGGCGGTCCATGAAGCGGTGCTGGTCACCCTCGCCGATGGAGTTCTCGACCACGTCGATCGCGGGGTGGTCGGGGTAGAACTCCGCCACCTCGCTGAAGGGCGTGAGCCCGAAAGCTCCCCACTGCAGCTCGACCGCGGCAGCCAACGCCAGCACCACCGCGGCAGCCTTCGCCCGCCGTCGGAGCGCAATGGCGGCGGCGGTGGCGACCAGCAAGGAGAGCACCGGCACGATCAGGTCCTTGGCGAGCGCCAGCTCGGCGTTGTGCGACAGCGCCGCGCCGAAGCCACGGCGCAGACCGTTGAGCACCAGCAACGCCCCGATCGCCAGCTCCACGCGCAGCAGGGCGGCGGGGCGGGCGCCGCCCGGGTGCCGAGCCAGCAGCCGATCGACGCCGTAGCCCACGCACAGGGCCAACATCAGGAAGGCGATGAACCGGGAACGCGTGAACAGGGACTCGTCGAGCAGCGGCAGCTGCAGGAACGCCGACAGCACCCGTCCGCCGTGATAGTCGGCGATGACCAGCGCCAGCGCGAGCGGCAGCACGAAGGCGACCAGCGGTCGTTCGGCGGCGCGGTCGGCCCGCGAGCGCACGCCCACCAGGACCGTCGCCAGCACCGCCAGCGCGACCATGCCCAACGTCGAGCTGCTCTCGATGACGTTGACCAGTTCCGGGAACCACCAGTCGCCGTCCTGCTCGGCGCCGAAGAAGCGCCCGGAGATCATCCCTGCCAGGGCCGCGGACAACAGGTGCCCGCCTTCGTAGCGGCGGGTGCGAGCCAGGGTCGTGTCGAGGAACTCCAGCGTCGGCAGGAGCTGGATCGCCGCCACCGCGAGGCCGGCGGCGACAGCGGCGGCGACCACCGCGCCGGTGCCCACGACAAAGCGGCCGCGGGCTGCCCAGGACGCCAGGTCCGCCGCGCGCGACACCAGCAGGTAGAGCGTGAACGCCCCGGCGGTGTAGGTCGCCATCACCCCGGCGGCTGGGAAGCCCGAGACCCACACCAGCGCGGTCAGGGCGCCGGTCAGCGCGGCGTAGCCCCAGCGGCGCGTCCCGTCGGTGACCGTCCCGTGGATCGCGAACAGCCAGGCCGGCAGCAGGAACATCTCGTGGTAGCGCAGCACCGCCGACATCAGCGGGCCGCAGAAGCCATAGACCACACCGGCGACCATGGCCCCGCCCACGCCGATGTGCAGCCGGCGTGCCAAGGCGTAGGTGCCCACCTGGGCGATGAACACGGACAGCCACACCGAGGCGGTGGTCGCCAGCGGCGCGGGCAGAACCAGGAAGGGCCAGTTGAGGGGGGACAGCACGCGGTTGTAGACGCCCGTGAACATGGGGGACCCACCGGCGATATCGGGTTCCCACAGCTGCAGCTCACCGGAGCGCAGCGATCCGTAGAACTCCGCGGGCAGGCCGAGCTGCACGGCTTGGTCACCCTGCAGCCCGATCCCGACCTCCGGGGCCGTCGGCGCGGTCTCGGCGTACGGCGGATACAGCAGCACGTTCTCGACCGCGCCCATCGACGCGCCGATCACCAGCGCGGGCGCGACGAAGACCGCGCTGGTCACCAGGAACAAGGCCAGTGCGTGCGCCGGTCGAAGGCGCGTGCGGGGGACCGCCGGGGCGGCGGAGCCGGTCCCCGGGTCGGCGTCTGCCCTAATCACCGTTACCGGAAGACGAGGAGTCCGTCCCACCGGCGGTGCCGATCGCAGGCATCGCAGGGATGGGACCCGGCGCGGCCTGCCCCGGCGCGGGGTAGCGCAGGTAGGCGAGGCGCTTGTGCTCCCGGCGGCCCAGGGTCACCGTTTCCAGGATGGTGCCGGCCACCACGCTGAGTGCCGCCATGAGCATCAGGCTCGCCGCCAGGATGGCGGTCGGGAAGCGTGGCACCAGCCCGGTCTCCAGATAGGTGAGCAGCAGGGGGACGGCGAGGATGACCGACAGCACGGCCAGCGCGCAGGCGATGATGGTGAAGAAGCGGCGCGGTCGTTCGGCCTCGTAGAGCCGCAGCATCATCCGCAGGATGCGGAGCCCGTCGGTGTAGGTGGACAGCTTGCTCTGCGACCCCTCCGGGCGGGCGAGGTAGTCGGTGGCGACCTCGCCCACCGGCATGCGCAGGTCCAAGGCGTGGATGCTGAGCTCCGTCTCGGTCTCGAAACCAAGCGCCTGGGCGGGAAAGCTCTTCACGAAGCGCCGTGAGAAGGCCCGGTAGCCGGAGAGGATGTCGGCGAAGCTGCGGCCGAACATCCCGGCCAGGAGCCCGGTGAGCATCCGGTTGCCAAGCGCGTGACCGGACCGGTACGCGGCGGCGGCGGCGGTCGCGTTGCGGGTGCCCACGACCATGTCGAGCTGATCATGGAGCACCCGGTCCACGAGCATGGGTGCGACCGCCGGGTCATAGGTGGCGTCACCGTCCACCATCACGTACACGTCGGCCTCGACGTCGGCGAACATCCGTCTGACCACTGAGCCCTTGCCCTGCCTCGACTCCCGCCGGACGACGGCGCCGGCAGCGGTGGCGGCGGCGACCGTGCCGTCGGTGGAGTTGTTGTCGTAGACGTAGACCGTTGCGCCCGGAAGCGCCTCCCGGAAGGCCCGCACGACTCGTCCGATCGTGCCCTCCTCGTCCAGGCAGGGCACGAGCACCGCCACGACCGGCCGCGAGGAAGCCAAGGCGTGTGGGCCGGTCGCCGATCTGGGCACGGGCCCGTCGGACTCGTGCACCTGTGCGCTGCGCGTTCCCGACTCGAGATGCATGGCGGCAAGGCTATCGCCCGCCCGCTCATAGCCCGCTCATAGTCCGCTCATAGACTGACGCGATGGCAGATGAGCAGACGCGCATGCGCGTGGAAGGCCTGCGGGTCGAGATCGAGTCGCACCGCTACCGCTACTACGTGCTGAGCGACCCGCAGGTCTCCGACGCCGAGTTCGACGCGCTGCTCCGCGAGCTGTCGGAGCTGGAGGCCCGCCACCCCGACCTGGACGACCCCGATTCGCCCACTCACAAGGTCGGCTCACCTCCGAGCCCTGCGTTCCGACCCGTCGTGCACCGCCAGCAGATGCTGTCGCTGGACAACGCCTTCGACGCCGAGGAGCTGGCGGCCTGGCATGAGCGCACGGAGCGGAGCCTTGAGGGCGCCAAGGTCGCCTACGTCTGCGAGCTGAAGGTGGATGGCGTCGCCATCAGCCTGTCCTACGCCCGGGGCCGGCTGGTGCAGGCGGTCACCCGCGGGGACGGGCGCGTGGGCGAGGACGTGCTGCCGAACGTGCGCACCATCCGCGGTATCCCGGGCCGGCTGCGCACCGCCGCCGGCGAGAAGCCGCCGGGGCTGTTGGAGGTCCGCGGCGAGATCTACTACCCGGTCGCGGAGTTCGAGGCGATGAACGATCGTCGCGAGGAGGCGGGCGAGCCCCGCTTCGCCAACCCGCGCAACGCGGCGTCGGGAGCCCTCCGCCAGAAGGACCCGGCCATCACCGCGCAGCGGCCCCTCCGACTGATCTGCCACGGCATGGGCGTGGTCGAGGGCGTGGCCTTCGCCAGCCAATCGGAGTTCCTGGCGCGCATCACCGAATGGGGGCTGCCGACGGCCGCGGAGACCCAGGTGGTGGCCGACCGGGATGCCGTGCGGGAGGTCGTGGCGCACTGGCGCGAGCATCGCCACGATCCCTCCTACGAGCTCGACGGTGTCGTGGTCAAGATCGACGATCGGGGCCAGCAGCGGCGGCTCGGCTCGACCAGCCGAGCACCGCGGTGGGCCATCGCCTTCAAGTACCCGCCCGAGGAACGGGAGACGCTGCTGCGTGACATCCAGGTCAACATCGGTCGCACCGGCCGGGTCACGCCCTTCGCGGTCCTGGAGCCGGTGCTCGTCGCCGGCTCCACCATCTCCCTCGCCACGCTGCACAACTCAGACCAGCTGGCCATGAAGGACTGCCGCCCGGGTGACACCGTGCTGGTGCGCAAGGCCGGCGACGTCATCCCGGAGGTGCTCGGGCCGGTGCTGGCCATGCGACCGGCGGAGGTGGAGGCCGCCGGCCCGTGGCCCTTCCCCACCGACTGCCCGTTCTGCAGCACCGAACTCGAGCGCCTGGAGGGCGAGGCGGCGACCTACTGCCCCAACGTGGAGTGCCCCAGCCGCCTGCTCGGCACCCTGGAGCACTTCGCCAGCCGGGGCGCGATGGACATCGAGGGGCTGGGGGAGAAGACCGCGCAGGCGCTGCTCGACAGCGGCCTCGTGCGCGACGTCGCTGACGTCTACCGGTTGCGCGTGGAGGACGTGCTGAGCCTGGAGGGCTTCGGTGACGTCAGCGCGACCAACCTGGTGCAGGCCATCGCGGCGTCCAAGGCCCAGCCCCTTGAGCGGCTCCTGGTCGGGTTGAGCATCCGCCATGTCGGCCCGAACGTGGCCCGCGACCTGGCACGCGCGTTCGGCACGATGGACGCGCTGCGACAGGCCGTCGAGGCGACCATCGCCGCGGTCGGGGGCATCGGGCCCGTCATCGCAGGTGCGCTGCGCAGCTTCTTCGACACTCCGCGCAACGCCGCGCTCGTCGATCAGCTGGTGGCGCTGGGCGTGCGGATGGACACCGAGCGGCGCGAGCGCGCCGCCACCCTGGAGGGATGGACGGTGGTGCTGACCGGCGGGTTGGAGCGCTACACGCGCGACGAGGCCAAGCGCGCCGTCGAAGACGCCGGCGGCAAGGTCACCTCGAGCGTGTCGAAGAAGACCTCGCTGGTCGTGGTCGGCACCGATGCCGGCGCCAAGGCGGATCGGGCCGCCGAGCTGGGCGTGCCCACGGTGCACGAAGCCGCCTTCATCGCGCTGCTGGCCAGCGGGGAGCTGTCCCAGGCGGGCTCGGACGGTGCGGGCTCGGGCTGAACGGCCCGGCCGAGCGCCCGGTGTCCCCGTCCGGCCCGGGTTCCTGTTCAGCGCGCCGCAGCGAGCGCCAGAGCTCCGGCGCTCGTCAGCGCGCCGAGCACCAGGAAGACCAGCGTCCGTGTCTGTGCTGTGAGCGCGGCCGTCAGCTCGGAACGGAACTGGGAGGTGAGTCGGGCTTCCAGTGCATCAAGGTCAGACTTGCGGGCGACGTCGGACCAGCCCATGGGCGGTAGATACTCCATGAGGGTCACGGCATGGTCCTCTCCGATCACCGCCTGCAGCCGTCCGAACAGCTGGTGCCGGCGTCGCTCGTCTATCGCCATAGTCTGCTCCCATCGCCTTGGCAGCGACTAGCCCCGTCCCCGGGGTGTCACACGACGGCGATGGCGTCGATCTCGACGAGGAAGCCGGGGCCCAGGCCGGCGACGACGTGGACCGTGATGGCCGGCGGTGGGTCGGCCGGGTTCCATGCCCGCTGGAAGGCGGCGAGACCCTCGTCGAACGCGTGGCCGTGTACCACGGCGATGGTCCAGTGCACGATGTTCGCCAGGCTGGCCCCTTCGCTCTCAAGGACGGTCGCGAGGTTGCGGAACGCCTGGCTGGCCTGTTCCCCGACGGTGGGGCCGACGACTTTCCCGTCGGCGTCGACGCCGTTCTGTCCGCCGATGTAGATGGTCTTTGCTGGCTGTTCGACCACGACGGCTTGGCTGTAGGCCGGGTGGTGGTGGAGTCCCTCGGGGTTGATGTGCCGTGTGCTCATGCGTTGCCTCCACTGACGATGACACCGGTCATAGTGGCTTCGTATGCAGCAGCTGCCCACACGTGGACGCTGACGAGCGGCCTTATCGCTCGTCTCCTTCGACACGACCGATCGAAACCCATTAGCGTCGTGGTCCCGCAACGACTGGAGGACCTGCGTGCCCCTGAGCACCGACGACGTGCGCCACGTCGCCCGACTCGCCCGCCTTGCGCTGGCCGACGAGGCGGTCGAGGACCTGCGCGCGCAGCTGTCGACCATCCTCGCCTACGCCGAGAAGGTCGGCGAGGTGGCCACGACCGACGTCCCGCCCACCGGGCATGCCTACGGGCTGTCCAACGTCCTGCGCGAGGACGTCCCGCGGCCCTCGCTGTCGCCGGAGGAGGCCCTCTCCACGGCGCCGCAGGCCGAGAACGGACGCTTCCGGGTGCCCCAGATCGTGAGCGAGGACTAGATGGCCTCCGACCTGGTCACCCGCAGCGCCACGGAGCTGCTCGACATCCTGAACGCCGGCGAGGCATCGGCGGTCGAGGTCACCCGGGCCCATCTCGACCGCATCCATGAGACCGACGACCGCGTGCACGCCTTCCTGCGCACGCTCGACGACACCGCGCTGGCGCACGCCGACGATGTCGACCGCCGTCGCGCCGCGGGGGAAGCGGTCGGTGCGCTCGCCGGGGTGCCGCTGGCGCTCAAGGACATCCTGTGCACCCGGGGGCAGGAGACCACCTGTGCCTCGCGGATCCTGGAGCACTACCGGCCGCCCTATGACGCGACGGTCGTGGAGAAGCTGCGCGCGGCCGACGCCATCGTCGTGGGCAAGACCAACATGGACGAGTTCGCGATGGGCTCCTCCACGGAGAACTCCGCCTTCGGGACCAGCGCCAACCCGTGGGATCTGCAGCGGGTCCCCGGAGGGTCCTCGGGTGGGACGAGCGCCGCGGTGGCCGCGTTCGACGCGCCGCTGGGCATCGGCACCGACACCGGCGGCTCGATCCGCCAGCCTGCGGCGCTGTGTGGGCTGGTCGGCATGAAGCCCACCTATGGCTTGGTGAGCCGCTACGGGCTGATCGCCTTCGCCTCGTCGCTGGACCAGGTCGGCCCGCTGAGCCGCACGGTCACCGACGCCGCCCACCTGTTCACCGCCATCGCCGGCCACGACCCCCGTGACGCGACTTCCATCCCCGGCGCCGCCCCGGAGGTCCTGTCCGGGCTGGAGACCGGCATCGAGGGCCTCCGGATCGGCGTGGTGCGGGAGTTTCTGCAGGCCGACACCGGCGGTGTGGAGCCGGGGGTCCGCGCACGGGTGGAGGAAGCCGTGGCGCGCCTCGAGGCGCTCGGCGCCACCACCGTCGAGGTCAGCCTGCCGCATGCCGGCTACGGGGTCGCCGCCTACTACCTGATCGCCCCGAGCGAGGCGTCGTCGAACCTGTCGCGCTACGACGGCGTGCGCTACGGCCTGCGGGTGGACGGCGAGACGGTCGAGGAGATGATGGCGCGCACACGCGGCGAGGGCTTCGGCACCGAGGTCAAGCGCCGCATCATGATCGGCACCTACGCGCTGTCGGCCGGCTACTACGACGCCTACTACGCGCAGGCGCAGCGCGTGCGGACGCTCATCACCCGCGACTTCGAGGCCGCCTACGCCGACTGCGACCTGCTGGTGGCCCCCACGGCCCCGACGACGGCCTTCCGGATCGGGGAGAAGGCCGACGACCCGTTGGCGATGTACCTCAACGACATCTTCACGATCCCGTCGAACCTCGCCGGCGCGCCCGCGCTGTCGTTGCCGGTCGGGCTGGACGACGCGGGGCTGCCGGTTGGGCTGCAGCTGATGGCGCCGCTCTTGGGCGAAGCCATGCTGTTCCGCGCCGCGCGTGCCCTGGAGGCGGACCTCGGCTTCGACCCGACGCCGCACGGCGCCGGCGCGCTGCCGGCACCGGCCGGCCACACGAGCAGGATGGGGACATGAGCACGACCGAGCAGGCGACGCGCTGGGAGGCCGTCATCGGCCTGGAGGTGCATGTGGAGCTGTCCACCCGCACCAAGATGTTCTGCGGATGCGCGATCGACTTCGGCGGCGAGCCCAACGTGCGCACCTGCCCGGTGTGCCTCGGCCAGCCCGGCAGCCTGCCCGTGCCCAACCGCGCGGCGGTCGAGTCCGCCATCCGCCTGGGGCTGGCGCTGGGCTGCCAGATCGCACCGTGGAGCCAGTTCCACCGCAAGAACTACTTCTATCCGGACATGCCCAAGGACTACCAGATCTCCCAGTACGACGTCCCCATCTGCCTGGGCGGCGCGCTTGAGATCAGCACGTCGGCAGGCACGAAGCGCGTCGGCATCACCCGGGTGCACATGGAGGAGGACACCGGCAAGAGCCTGCACATCGGGAAGATGGGCACCTCCGGTCGCATCCACGGCGCGGAGTACTCCCTGGTCGACTACAACCGCGCCGGCATCCCCCTGCTGGAGTGCGTGTCGGAGCCGGATCTGCGCAGCGCCGAGGAGGCCCGCGCCTACCTCACGGAGCTGCGCGAGATCGTGCTGGCGCTGGGAATCTCCGACGCCAAGCTGGAGGAGGGCTCGATGCGCTGCGACGCCAACGTCTCGCTGCGCCCGGTGGGGCACACGGTGTTCGGCACGCGCGCCGAGGTGAAGAACATGAACTCCGTGCGCTCGCTGGGACGCGCCATCGACTACGAGATCGCCCGCCAGACCGACGTGCTCAGCTCCGGCGGCCGGGTGGTGCAGGAGACCCGGCATTGGAACGAGGACGCCGGCACCAC
>Ga0209587_1000382_pt1 | contig 21619 bp, 18 predicted proteins | sample NGEPerD_2_FD_184512 | JGI IMG/M metagenome (GOLD analysis project Ga0209587, IMG submission 184512) | Arctic peat soil microbial communities from the Barrow Environmental Observatory site, Barrow, Alaska, USA - NGEE PermafrostL1-D... | ecosystem: Environmental > Terrestrial > Soil > Wetlands >... | reverse complement strand
TTCTTGGTGGATGCCAGCCCCACCGCGGCGAACGCCTCGTTGATCTCGACCAGGTCCAGGTCAGCAGGCGTGATGCCCTCTCTTGCGCAGGCCTTGGCGATGGCCTGCGCCGGCTGGGCCTGCAGCGTGGAGTCGGGGCCTGCGACAACTCCGTGGGCGCCGATCTCGGCGAGCCAGGTGAGGCCCAGCTCTTCGGCCTTGGCCTTGCTCATCACCACTACTGCCGCAGCGCCATCGGAGATCTGCGACGCCGAGGCGGCCGTGATGGTGCCGTCCTTGCTGAACGCGGGGCGGAGCCCGCTGAGACTCTCGGCGGTCGTGTTGGGGCGGATGCCCTCGTCGGTCTTGAACTCGATCGGGTCGCCTTTGCGCTGAGGGATCGACACCGCGACGACCTCGTCGTCATACAGCCCATCCTTCCAGGCGCGCGCTGCGAGCTGGTGGCTCCGGGCCGAGAACTCATCCTGCTCGGCGCGGGTGAACTGGACGTCCCCGACGTTGCCGGCCTCGGTCAACAGCCCCATGCCCTGATCGGTGAACGAGTCCCACAGACCGTCGCAGTCCATGTGGTCGCGCAGGGTCACGTTGCCGTACTTGAAGCCTTCGCGGCTCTTGTCCAGCAGGTGGGGAGCGTTGGACATCGACTCCTGGCCGCCCGCCACGATGATCTCGAACTCGCCCGCCCGGATCAGCTGGTCGGCCAGGGCGATCGCGTCAATACCCGAAAGGCACACCTTGTTGATGCTCAGGGCGGGAACGGTCATCGGGATACCGGCCTTGACCGCTGCCTGGCGTGCGGGGATCTGGCCGGCGCCAGCCGTCAGCACCTGGCCCATGATGACGTAGTCCACCTGATCGCCGGTCACACCTGCCTTGTCCAGGGCGCCCTTGATGGCTATGGCACCGAGGTCTGATCCGGAGAAGTCCTTCAGGGAACCGAGCAGGCGGCCGAGCGGGGTACGAGCTCCGGCGACGATCACGGACACGGGACGTTCGCTCATGTGCAGTGCCTCCAACGACAGGTTTGGGTACTAGGCGGGCTGAGCAGGCTTGCCGACAACCACTGGCCAACCGACAACCCAGGTTAACCGTCACTCTAGCGGCGTCGCGCCCCATGCTGACCACCCTGATCGACGGACCGGCCGTCCTGTCCGACTCGACCGGAGGCCGGTGTTCAGACGCGCATAGGCTGGTGCACATGACTGAGCAGCTCGCAGACCTATTCACCGCGATCGACCACGTGGGTGTGGCCGTGAACGACCTCGATGCGGCGATCGCGTTCTATCGCGACACCTATGGGATGAGCCTCGTCCACGAAGAGGTCAACGAGGAGCAGGGCGTCCGCGAGGCGATGATGGCGGTGGGCTCGTCCGGCTCCTGCATCCAGCTGCTCGCACCGCTCACGCCGGAGTCGACGATTGCCAAGTTCCTCGACCGCTCGGGCCCTGGAGTCCAGCAGGTGGCCTACCGAGTCGTCGACGTCGACGCCGTGTCGCGGACGTTGCGTGAGCGAGGACTTCGCCTGTTGTTCGAGGCCCCGCGCCGCGGAACGTCGAACAGCCGGGTCAACTTCATCCACCCCAAGGACGCGGGTGGAATCTTGGTCGAGCTGGTTGAGCCGGCTGCTTCACTCGATCACTGAGCCACTCGTCCAGCGCGAGCCGTGAGGGATGTCACCCTGTGGGAGGAATCTCATATCCCTTCCCCTTTTGGCCTACCCGGAAGTAGTTTCAGCCCAGACGCCCGGTCCTGACTCGCCCGACCGTTTCTGAGGAGTACCACGATGCAGGCCATTCTCGATGCGATCCTCTCCGGCGACCGATCGCCTGAGACCTTTGCCGCGCTCAAGATCCCGGCGAAGTACCGCGCCGTCACGGTGCACAAGGACGAGGTCGAGATGTTCGCTGGCCTGGCCAGCCGCGACAAGGACCCTCGTCGGAGCCTGCATGTCGAGGAGGTCGACGTCCCCGAGCTCGGTCCGGGCGAGGCGATCGTGGCCGTCATGGCCAGCGCCATCAACTACAACACCGTGTGGACGTCGATCTTTGAGCCGATGTCGACCTTCGGCTTCCTCGAGCGCTACGGCCGGGTTTCGCCACTGACCAAGAAGCACGACCTGCCGTACCACGTGGTCGGCTCCGACCTGTGTGGCGTGGTGCTGCGGACGGGCCCCGGCGTCAACGCCTGGAAGCCCGGCGACGAGGTCGTGGCTCACTGTCTGTCCGTGGAGCTCGAGCACGCCGACGGTCACAACGACACGATGCTGGACCCCGAGCAACGGATCTGGGGCTTCGAGACCAACTTCGGTGGTCTGGCCGACCTCGCGCTGGTCAAGACCAACCAGCTCATGCCCAAGGCCAAGCACCTGACGTGGGAGGAGGCCGCCTCGCCCGGGCTGGTGAACAGCACGGCGTACCGGCAGCTGGTCTCGCGCAACGGTGCGGGCATGAAGCTCGGCGACGTCGTGCTGATCTGGGGGGCCAGCGGCGGACTGGGCTCGTACGCCACCCAGATGGCGCTCGCGTCCGGCGCCACCCCTATCTGTGTGGTCTCCAGCCCGGACAAGGCCGAGATCTGCCGCAGGATGGGCGCAGAGCTGGTCATCGACCGCAGCCATGACACCGGCGAGGGCTACCGGTTCTGGAAGGACGAGAGGACCCAGGACCCGAAAGAGTGGAAGCGGCTGGGCGCCAAGATCCGCGAGCTGACCGGCGGCAAGGACCCCGACATCGTCTTCGAGCACCCGGGGCGCGAGACGTTCGGCGCCAGCGTCTTCGTCACGCGCCGGGGTGGCACCATCGTGACCTGTGCCTCGACCTCAGGGTTCCTGCACGAGTACGACAACCGCTACCTGTGGATGAGCCTCAAGCGCATCGTCGGCTCGCATTTCGCCAACTACCGCGAGGCGTGGGAGGCCAACGACCTGGTCAACCGCGGGCTCATCCACCCCACGCTGAGCAAGACGTATCCCCTGGTCGACGTCGGGCAGGCGGCGTACGACGTCCACCGCAACCTGCACCAGGGCAAGGTAGGAGTTCTTGCGCTCGCCCCGAGGCCCGGTCTTGGCGTCACTGACCCGGATAAGCGGGACGCGCTCCTCCCCGCGATAAACCGGTTTCGCGAGGCCTGAGACAGCCCTTGTTTGGCGATTTCGTGAATCGTTGGATCCCCTGGACTACACAAGATATAGCCCTTCGCAGCCACGTGTACCCAAAATATAGCCATTAGCGGTCGATTTGTCCGGGATTTGGGATTGCGCGGCAAATCGGTCTACGGTCGGCCCGACTCTCAGCATCAATGGCGATGCAAAGACGTACTGAAGGAGCCGAACGATGGCCAGCACTGTCATGGAGACACCCCCCGTCAAACAGACGGCGGACTCGGGAATGCGTTTCGGCCATCCTCGTGGCCTCTCGACGCTCTTCTTCACCGAGGTGTGGGAGCGGTTCAGCTACTACGGCATGCGGGCTCTGCTCGTGCTCTTCATGACCGCGGCCGCAAGCGGCGCGAACGCCGGCCTGGGGATGGACGTCAAGACCTCCACCGCCATCTACGGCCTCTACACCTCACTGGTCTATCTACTCGCCCTGCCCGGCGGCTGGGTCGCCGACAAGCTGTGGGGCCAGCAGCGCACGGTCTTCATCGGCGGCTGCATCATCGCCACGGGGCACTTCACCCTCGCCGCCCCGCTGATCGGTCTGCCGGTCCTGCCCACCTTCTTCGCCGGGCTGTTCTTCATCATCGTGGGCACCGGGCTGCTCAAGCCCAACGTCTCCAGCATCGTCGGCCAGCTGTACGACGTGCGGGCGCGTGTTCTAGGAGTGAGCGACCCGGACGGTGCTGCCACCAAGGACCTCGGCGCGCGCCGGGATGCGGGCTTCTCGATCTTCTACATGGGCATCAACCTGGGCGCCATCATGGGTCCGTTCCTCTGCGGCACCGTCGGTGAGAAGGTCAACTACCACTGGGGCTTCTCCATCGCAGGTTTCGGCATGCTGATCGGGCTCATCCAGTACCGGATGGGCACCAAGTACCTCGGCGAGGCCGGCCTGTACACAGATTCGGACGACACCGCAGCCAAGGCTGTTCTGTCGCGCAAGTTCTTCTCCGTGACCGCAACCGTCCTGGCCACGCTGGCCCTGGTGACCTGGCTGGGAGTTACAGGCATCATCACCCTCGCGGTGACCGACGTGGCCCTCTACCTGGGTTACGGCATCGTCGCTCTCGCTGCCGCCTACTTCGGCTACGTTCTCCTGCGTGGCGGGTATGGCACCGAGGACAAGCGTCGCATCCTCGTCATCGTCTGGCTGTTCGTCCTCGCCGCGATCTTCTGGTCCGGCTTCGAGCAGGCCGGCTCGTCGATGAACCTGTTCGCGAACGAGCTCACCGACCGCAACATCATGGGCTGGGAGATGCCGACGTCGTGGTTGCAGAACGTCAACCCGATCTTCATCATCCTGCTCGCCCCGCTCTTCGGCTACACCTGGACCTGGCTGGCGCGCCGGAACCGGAACCCGTCCATCCCGATGAAGTTCGGGATGGGCCTCCTGGGCCTGTCGGTCGGCTTCTTCGTGCTGGCCTGGGGCGCCGCGGGCGCGGCCGGCGAGGGCTCCGTGGCGATCACCTGGCTGGTCGTGACCTACTTCCTGCACACCGCGGGCGAGCTGTGCCTCTCCCCGGTCGGGCTGTCCTCGATCACCAAGCTCGCACCCCGCGACCGGATCAGTCAGATGATGGGTCTGTGGTTCGTGGCCGCAGCGCTCGGCAACCTGTTCGCCGGTCTGACGGCGGGAACGCTCGAGAACAAGTCCGCAGGCGCAGTGTTCAGCAGCGTTGCCATCTACGTCGGTGTTGCCGGCCTCGTCGCCATCGCTGGTGCGCCCTTCGTGAAGCGCGTCATGGGCAAGGTCGAGTAGAGGAGCATGAATGTCTGACCACGAGAGCCTCGGCGAACGGATGGCCGGGGCCCGCCGTGGGTTGGCACAGGCGGGGATCGATGCATTGCTGGTCACCCCTGGTGCCGACCTGCGCTACCTGACCGGATATCACGCCTTACCTCTTGAGCGGCTGACCTGCCTCGTGCTGCCAGCCAAGGGAGGTCCGCGCCTAGTCGTGCCCGCCTTGGAAGAACCGGCTGCCCACGCCTCGCCGATCTCCCGGCTCGGCGTCCAGATCGTGCCCTGGCAGGAGGCCGAGGACCCGGTGGCGCTGGTCGCGAGTCTGCTGGGCAACGCCAGCACCATCGCCCTGGACGACCACATGTGGGCCGAGAAGGTCCTGGCATTCCGTGCGGCCATCCCGCAGGCACAGCAGGTCCTGGCCGGCCCCGTGCTGCGTCACCTGCGGATGCGCAAGAGCACGGCCGAGATCCAGGCGCTGCGCAGCGCCGGAGCGGCGATCGACCGCGTGCACGCGCGGATGGCGCAGTGGCTGCGCATCGGTCGCACGGAGCGCGAGGTGGGTCGTGACATCGCCGACGCGATCATCACCGAGGGTCACGAGCGGGTCGACTTCGTCATCGTCGCCTCCGGGCCCAACGGCGCCAGCCCGCACGCCGAGGTGACCGACCGGGTCCTTGAGGCGGGCGACACCGTGGTGGTGGACATCGGTGGCACCACCGAGGCCGGTTACTGCTCGGACGAGACCCGCACCTACTGCCTGGGGAACCCGCCCACCGAGGTCACGGACTTCTACGCCGTGCTCCTGCGAGCGCAGCTGGCCGCGTGCGCGCACGCACGCCCGGGGGTGACCGCAGAGTCGGTCGACGCGGCGGCTCGCGACGTCATAGCCGCTGCTGGATACGGCGAAGCATTCCTGCACCGCACGGGTCACGGTATTGGGCTGGAGACCCACGAGGAGCCCTACATCGTGGCCGGCAACAGCACGGTGCTCGAGCCCGGGATGGCGTTCTCCATCGAGCCGGGTATCTATCTGGCAGGCAGGCATGGCGCACGGATCGAGGACATCGTGGTCGTGGCCGACGACGGCATTGAACGGCTCAACCTGCGGCCCCGCGAACTGGCCGTGCTGTCGACGTGAACCAGCCCGGTGGCCCCGCTGTCGCCCCCCTGTCTGGCGTGGTGACGCGACGCACCTGGCGGCAGGCAGATTAGGCTCTGCGCGGGAGGCCAACACCGATGTTGAAACGATGGTCCGAATTTCGTCAACGGCAACGTGAGATCCTGCGCGCCAGCAACGCACCGACGCCGATCCCGATCCGGGTCCCGGTCCCGGTCCCGGTCCCGGTCCCGGTCCCGGATGACGGTGAGGCCGCCTCCGCCGGAGGTCCCGGGACCGCGGACCAAGCCGAACGCGACCTCCTGACAGAGACCTTGCCGCTGGGAGCCCAGGAACCACCGAATCTCAATCACGACTACGGCACTGCGGGACGACCGCTCAACCGACAGTCGCCGTTCTTTGTCGGGTTCGTCGGAGCGTTCGGCGTTCTCGTGGCCTACGGACTGTTCAGGGCGCTCGGCCAGCTGACTCAGGTCATCACCTTGCTGATCGTGGCGTTCTTCCTGACCCTTGCCCTGAATCCGCTGGTCGAGGCCTTGAACAGGCGAGGGCTGAGACGGCCGGTCTCGGTGACAATCGTGTTCGTGGGGCTGGTCGCAGTTTTTACCGCGCTCGGGTTCGTCGTCGTTCCACCGGTGGCCCAACAAGGCGGCCTCCTCGCCGACAACGCCCCGAGATATCTGGACAACCTGCTGGCGAACCAGTTTGTCCAGAACTTCGACAGCCACTATCACGTGCTCGACAAGTTCCGGGTCGAGCTCGAGAAGCTGGTCACCGACGGCAACTTCATGAGCGGATTCTTCGGCGGGGTGCTCGGGGCCGGCAAGGCGTTGGCCTCCGGACTCTTGGGGTTCCTCACCGTTCTGGTGCTGACGCTCTACTTCCTCTCATCCCTGCCCAAGGTGAAGGAAGCGGCATACGGCATGGTGCCCAGATCTCGCCGGTCGCGCTTCATCTCGCTGTCTGAGGAGATCATGCGTCGCGTCGGCAGCTACGCCATCGGGCAGGTCGCGGTGGCGACCTTCAACGCGATCTGCAGCTGGGTCATGATGTCGATCGTCGGGATCCGGTATGCCGCGGTGCTGGCTGTCGTCGTCGGCTTCCTGGGTCTGATTCCCATGGTCGGCGCCTCGATCGGTGCAGCCGTCGTCTGCCTTGTCGCCGTGTTCGACGACCCCACGAAGGCCGTGATTGCGCTGGTCTACTACATCGCCTATCAACAGCTCGAGAACTACGTCATCGCGCCCAGGATCATGCAGCGGACGGTCTCGGTGCCCGGCGCCGTCACCGTGGTCGCCGCCCTCGCGGGGGCCACGCTGCTCGGGATTCTTGGTGCCCTCCTGGCGATCCCGGTGGCTGCGGGCCTGTTGCTCATCTACGAAGAGGTGCTGCTGCCACGACAGCATCAGACCTGAATGCGCACGACCCGAGTGCGCCCAGCCTGAATGCTCACGGCGTCGCCCTATGGACGTGCTCAATGACTGACGCCGACGCCACGTCTCCGTGCCAGGTGGTTGGCAGTGGCCCGAAGCCGGGGCGCACGGTGGCCACGATCTCGTCGAGCACCCGGCGCAGGTAGGGCTCCCCCACCCACAGATGCCTGGCGCCCTCGACGCCGATCACCCGGGCCTGGGGTATCGCGCCGAACCGCCTCACCGCCTCGTCAGGCCGCAGGTAGTCATCGAGCTCGGGTACGAGCGCGACCACCGGCTTGCCCGAATCTGCCCACCCCTGCAGGTGCCCCGGCCCGCTGAACTTCAACGGCGGGCTGAGCAGGATTGCCCCCTCGACCCCAGGGTCACCGCCATACATCAAGGCGAGGTCGGTGCCGAAGGACCATCCGACCAGCCAGCGGTTCACCAGCGCCGGGTCCTCGGCGAACTCGGCGAACTCGATGGCTGCGGCGACGTCGAACCGCTCCTCCCGCGCCCCGTCGAAGCTGCCCTCGGACACGCCTCGTGCCGACGTCGTGCCGCGGGTGTTGAACCTCAGGACGGCAATGTCGGCCAGCGCCGGGAGGCGGTAGGACGCCTTCCTGAAGACGTGGCTGTCCATATTGCCGCCGTGGGTGGGCAGCGGGTGCAAGGTGATCAGCGTGGCGACCGGGTCCCGTTCGAGGGGCAGGGCCAGCTCCCCGACCAGGCGAAGGCCGTCTGCCGTGTGCAGCTCGATGTCACGACGAAGCGCCGGAAGGACCGTGCTGGCCCGAATCTTATGTGCGCCAACAGTATTCATCGACACCCGTCAGTCATCGGAGGCACGGCTTCATCGAGCGGACCCCAGAGGTGTGCGCCGACCACGAGCGGTCCAGCAAGGAGTGTGCCAGTGCCGGCGGTCATCCAGACCACCCATGCCATCGGCCGGCCACGCGACGATGTGCGGTATGCCGGGTGCTACCTCTTGCTGGCACCCCGGGCACCGGAAGGACCGGTTCGAGCCGGCGCCGCTGACCCGACGGACGAACCACTCGCCATCGTTGTGGGTCTCCCGACGTTCGACACCACCGAGGGCTCGGTCCAGGTCGAGCCCGGTGTCGTCACGGCGCCGGCGGTTGGGTCGGGACATGAATCGATTGTCGCAGGCAGGTCACAGGCAGGTCGCGGACTGGCCCTATGCGTAGGTCCGGAACCCGCGCCCCACCTTGCGACCGAGGTAGCCGGCTGTGACGAGATGCTCTAGCAACGGCGCCGGTGCGAACCCACGTTCACGGAACTCGAGATAGAGCTCGCGCTGGATGGCGAGGGAGACGTCGAGGCCGACCGCGTCGAGAAGCTCGAACGGACCCATCGGGTAGCCACAACCGGTCTTCATGGCGGTGTCGATGTCGTCGGCACCGGCGTAGTGGGCCTCGAGCATCTTGACCGCGTCGTTGAGATACGGGAAGAGCAGTGCGTTGACGATGAAGCCGGCCCGGTCCCCACAGGTCACCGGATGCTTGCCGATCCTGCGACACAGGTCCTGCACCGTGGCCACGACGTCGTCCGCCGTCGAGACGGTGTGGACGACCTCGACCAGCTTCATGATCTGGGCAGGGTTGAAGAAGTGCATGCCCACGACATCCTGTGGTCGCTTGGTCGCCACCGCGCACTCGATGACCGGCAGGGAGGAGGTGGTCGTGGCCAGGATGGCGCCCGGCTTGCAGATCTCGTCGAGGTTTTCGAAGAGCGCCTGCTTGACCTTGAGGTCCTCCACGACCGCCTCAACCACCAGGTCGACCTGAGCCAGGTCCTCGAGCCTGGTGGTGCCGCTCAGACGCGCTGCGGCCACGTCACGGTCGTCCGTGGTGAGCTTGCCGCGCTGCACCGCCTTCTCCAGGCTCTTGGCGATATTTGCCTTGACCGCCTCGACCTTGGCGTCGGAACGCGCGACGTACATGACGGCGTACCCTGCCTTGGCGAACACCTCGATGATCCCGGTCGCCATCGTGCCGGAGCCAACCACACCAACGGTTCTCACGGTTCTCAGACCACCCTCGTGAGCCCCTGCGAGCGGGGTGATGTGGTCGGCGACGACAGTGGAGCTGCCAGCCTGGTCGTAGGTGTAGAAGCCGCGACCGGTCTTGCGACCTTTGAGCCCGCCAGTGACCATCTGCTTGAGGATGGGGCTTGGCGCGTGCAGGCGGTCGCGTCCCTGCTTGTACATCGTGTCGAGGATCTCGTAGGCGGTGTCGAGACCGATGAGGTCCATCAGAGCCAGCGGGCCCATGGGCAACCCACAGCCGAGCTGCATCGCGGCGTCGATGTCCTCGCGGGTGGCATAGCGGCTCTCGAACATGTCGACTGCGTGGTTGAGGTAGCCGAACAGCAGCGCGTTGGCGATGAAGCCGGCCTTGTCGCCGATGACGACCGGCATCTTGCCGATCCGCTCCGCGAGCGCCTTGACGTCCTCGACTACTGACTCGTCGGTCACGACTGTGCGGATGACCTCGACGAACTTCTGCACCGGAGCAGGGTTGAAGAAGTGCATGCCGACGACACGACGCGGGTGCTGGGTGGCGACCGAGATCTCGGTGACGGACAGGCTGGAGGTGTTGGTGGCCAGAATCGCGTCAGGCTTCACGATCTGATCCAGCCTGGCGAAGATGTCGCGCTTGAGATCGAGATGCTCGGGCACGGCCTCAACCACAAGGTCGCACTCGGCAAGGTCGGCGAGGTCTGAGCTGAAGCGTACCCGCCCAAGCAGCTCGGTCTGTTGTTCTTCGGTCAGCTTGCCACGGGAGAGAGCCCGGTCAGTCGAGCGCCGCAGAACCGCTTGGCCCTTCTCAACCGCCTCCGGGGAGACCTCCACGGCGACGACGCCGAGACCACTGCGCGCAAACACCTCCACGATGCCCGCACCCATGGTGCCGAGTCCGATCACGCCTACTGTTTCGAAGTCACGAGCCATGTCGGCGAGTCTGTCAGAGCGACGGAAGTCGTGGGAGGGCGCACCGGTGCGGCCGTGCTCACAATCACCGCGCAACAACGCTTCTCGACCAGCGAGACGGCCGTTTGCCGGGTTGTCCGCGGGGCTCGGTAGGCTGCCGAGGTGCGACTGGTCATAGCGAGGTGCAGTGTGGACTACCAGGGTCGACTCCTGGCCCACCTCCCGTTGGCAACCCGTCTGCTGCTGGTCAAGGCCGACGGGTCCGTGCTCATCCACAGCGACGGCGGTTCGTACAAGCCCCTGAACTGGATGTCACCTCCGTGCGCGATGACTGAGGTCGCCCCCGAGAACCACGAGATTGCCGACGGCGTGGCGTCGGTCTGGGTGGTCCAGCACGCCAAGTCCGAGGACCGCCTCCGGGTGCTGCTGCACGAGGTGCTGCATGACTCCGACCATGAGCTCGGGGTGGACCCAGGCCTGGTCAAGGACGGCGTCGAGGCCCATCTGCAGCGGCTGCTTGCTGAGCACATCGCGACCCTGGGGCCCGGATACACCCTGGTTCGTCGCGAGTACATGACCGCCATCGGGCCCGTCGACATCCTGTGCAAGGACGCGACCGGCGGCTCCGTCGCGGTCGAGATCAAGCGCCGGGGGGATATCGACGGTGTCGAACAGCTGACCCGCTATCTCGAGCTGATGAACCGAGACCCCCACCTGGCGCCGGTCGCCGGTGTCTTCGCCGCCCAGGAGATCAAGCCGCAGGCACGCACGCTGGCCACCGACCGCGGCATACGCTGCGTGACTCTGGACTACGAGGGGCTCAAAGGCATCGACGACGTGGGCTCACGCCTGTTCTGAGTCGCCATGTGTCGCAAGACGTCCCCACTGGGCGAGGTTTCAGCGTCGTCTTCCACCATGTGTCGCAAGACGTCCCGAATGAGCGGGCGTGAGGCCGGAATCGTGGTCGGGAGAGTCAGAGAGTGGGTAGGCCGTGCGCGGCCCGGATCGCGTCGAGGATGCCACCCATGATCTGGGTCAGGCCGAAGTCCTTGGGCGTGAATACCGCGGCGACGCCCATGGCGCGCAACGTCGCGGCGTCCCGGTCGGGGATGATGCCACCGACAATGACCGGAAGGTCACCTGCGCCAGCCGCCTTGAGGCCAGCCAGCACCTCGGGAACCAGTTCCATGTGCGAGCCGGAAAGGATCGAGACGCCCACGCAGTGAACGTCTTCGGCCACGGCCGCCGCGACGATCTGCTCGGGCGTGAGTCGGATGCCCTGGTAGATGACCTCGAAACCGGCGTCGCGCGCCCGAACGGCGACCTGTTCGGCGCCGTTGCTGTGCCCGTCAAGTCCGGGCTTACCGACAAGGAGACGCAGTCGGGTCCCGAGCTCTTCACCCGTCGCACGGACCCGCTCCCGGACCTTCGCCAGGTCGCCGCCCACAGCCGCGTCGCTCACCCCCACAGATCCGGAAACCCCTGTGGGCGCTCGGTATTCGCCGAAGACGTCACGCAAGGTCTGTGCCCACTCGCCAGTGGTGACTCTGGCGCGGGCCGCTTGCAGTGATGCCGGCATCAGGTTGGCTCCGGACTTCGCGTCCTCGGCCAAGCGGGCCAGCGCAGACTCGGCTGCCATGCGACCGGCCTCGGTGGAGTCCCTGTCCTCTCGCCACGCGACGATCGCTGCAACGGCCTTGGCTTCCACGTCGTGGTCCACCGTCTGGATCGCCGCGTCGAGGTCGGCGGTGAGCGGGTTCGGCTCGGTCGTCTCGAACATGTTGACGCCGACCACGATGTCCTCGCCGGCCTCGATCCGCTGGCGGCGCAGTGAATGCGAAGCGACCAGCGCCGACTTCATGTAGCCCGACTCGACCGCCGCAACTGCCCCACCCATCTCCTGGACCCGGTCGATCTCGGCCCTGGCCCCTGCGAGCAGCTCGGCCACCTTGGCCTCGACAACTCTGGATCCCGTGAACAGGTCGTCGTACTCCAGCAAATCCGACTCGAACGCCAGCACCTGCTGCATCCTCAACGACCACTGCTGGTCCCACGGCCTCGGGAGCCCCAATGCCTCGTTCCACGCCGGTAGTTGAACAGCCCTGGCCCTGGCGTCCTTGGAGAGCGTAACTGCCAGCATCTCCAACACAATTCGCTGGACGTTGTTCTCTGGCTGGGCCTCGGTCAGACCCAACGAGTTGACCTGGACGCCGTACCGGAACCGGCGCTGGGAGGGGTCCGTCACGCCGTACCGCTCAAGCGTGAGCTCGTCCCAGAGCTGGACGAACGCGCGCATCTTGCACATCTCCTCGACGAACCGCACGCCAGCGTTGACGAAGAAGGAGATCCTGCTGACGACCTCACCGAAGCGCTCCGACGGGACCTGCCCTGAGTCACGCACTGCATCAAGCACGGCGATGGCCGTGCACATGGCGTACGCGATCTCCTGGACGGGCGTCGCGCCGGCCTCCTGGAGGTGGTAGCTGCAGATGTTGGTCGGGTTCCACCGAGGGATCTCGGCGATCGTGTAAGCGATCATGTCGGTGATCAACCGCAAGGAAGGCCGCGGCGGAAAGGCATAGGTCCCGCGCGAGAGGTACTCCTTGATGATGTCGTTCTGGGTCGTCCCTGCGAGCGCCCGGACGGCCGCCACAGGGTCCTCACCGGCCGCAACAGCCTGCTCCTCGGCCACCACCTCGTACATCGCGAGCAACCACATTGCGGTGGCGTTGATGGTCATCGAGGTGTTCATCTGGGCAAGCGGAATGTCCGCGAAGAGGGCACGCAGGTCGCCGATGTGCGAGATCGGCGCGCCTACCTTGCCTACCTCACCGCGAGACAGCACGTGGTCAGGGTCGTAGCCGGTCTGCGTCGGCAGGTCAAAGGCGACCGACAGACCGGTCTGCCCCTTGGCCAGGTTGCGGCGGTAGAGCTCGTTGCTGGCAACGGCGCTGGAGTGCCCGGCATATGTGCGCATGACCCACGCCGGGTCCCTGCTGGGGCGGTTGGTCTCTGCCTGTGACATACCGATGAAGGTACCGGCCGTCATCGCCGAGAAGGGAGGGTTTCAGGCGGTGAGAGGCACCACAGTGGCCGCGCCCTCGCCTCAGATGTACGGCGCGTCATCCGGTTCGCGGGTGACGTCAGCCCCGAGCCCCCGCAGAGCCTCGTCAAAGCCCGCGTATCCGCGGTCGACGTGGTGTGCCTTGCTGACCGTCGTGATGCCGTCGGCAACCAGACCGGCGATGACCAGGGCAGCCCCGGACCGGATGTCGCTGGCCTGGACGGGGGCGCCGGAGAGCCGCCGGACGCCGTGCAGCATGACGTGATGGCCGTCCATCCTGGCGTCGGCGCCGAGACGCGCGAGCTCCTGGACCGTACGGAAACGCGCCTCGAAGAGATTCTCGGTGACCATCGCGCTGCCCTGTGCCACCGCGTTGTACGTCAAGGCGAAAGGCTGCAGATCGGTGGGGAACCCCGGATAGGGCAGCGTGGCCACGTCGAACGCCGCGCGACGACCGGTCCCTGTCACCCGAAACCCGCGATCCGTCAGAACGATGTCCGATCCGGCCTCGGTCAACAGGTCCAGGGCTGCGCCCATGTGCCCGGCGACTCCGCCGACCACTTCGACGTCGCCTTCGGTCGTGGCCGCCGCAAAAGCCCACGTGCCGGCGGCTATACGGTCCGGGACCACCTGGTGGGACACCGGCGTCAGCGCACTGACACCCTCGACCTCGATCACCGACGAGCCGGCACCCTCGATCGTGGCTCCCATCTCGGAGAGAAACTGCGCTATGTCGACGATCTCTGGCTCGCGCGCAGCGTTCGTCACCCTCGTGACACCCTTGGCCAGCACGGCTGCCATCAGCACGTTCTCAGTGGCGCCGACGCTGGGGAAGTCCAGTCGGATCTCGCCACCGTGCAGCCCGTTCGGAGCCGCGGCGATGAGATAGCCGTGGGCGACGTGGACCGAGGCACCCAGCGTCTCCAGACCCGAGATATGCAGATCCAGACCTCGGGACCCGATCGCATCACCGCCCGGTATGGCCACATGTGCCTCGCCGCATCGCGCCACCAGAGGGCCAAGAACGCAGATCGAGGCTCGCAGTGCCCGAACCAGCTCATAGTCGGCACGGTGCCCGATACGGTCGGGGACGTCGATCTCGACCACCCCCGAGGCAGCGTCGTAGTCGACGATGCACCCGAGTCGGCGCAACAGCTCGGCCATGATCGTCACGTCAAGGATGGCCGGCACGTTGGTCAGGCGGGTCCTGCCGACGGCCAACAAGGCCCCCGCCATCAGCTTGAGGGCGCTGTTCTTGGCACCAACGACCGGCACCTCGCCGCGCAGGCTGGTGCCGCCGACGACACGGAAACGCTCCATCACGGCGTGAGCCTACCGGTGCTGAATCCGGGAGTCAGCGCTGCATCTGAGAGCATCATGTCCATGGTCAACCTGACACGTATCTACACCCGCACCGGCGACGATGGCAGCACCGCGCTCGGGGACTTCAGCCGAACCACGAAGACGGACCCCCGGCTGGTGGCCTACGCCGACACCGACGAGGCCAACAGCTGCCTCGGCGTCGCGGTCACCTGCGGTGCCCTGCGCGACGATGTCCGTGCGGTGCTGGTCCGGATACAGAACGACCTCTTCGACGTCGGAGCGGACCTGTGCACACCGCTGGCAGCCAGCTACGACTACCCGCCGTTGCGGGTCCAGGACGTCTGGATCGACGAGCTCGAGGCCGACTGCGACCGGTTCAACGACGAGCTGGAGAAGCTGCGCTCGTTCATCCTCCCCGGCGGCACACCCGGGTCGGCATACGTGCACGTTGCCCGGACCGTGACCCGTCGTGCCGAGCGCTCCGCGTGGACGGCGCTGCAGACGTATGGCGACCAGCCGGGGCCCGAGGGCAGCGGCAAGGGCGTGGGTGGCATCAACCCGCTCACCGCCAAGTATCTCAACCGTCTCTCTGACCTGCTGTTCATCCTGGGACGCGTGGCCAACCTGGAGGTCGGCGGGGATGTGCAGTGGCAACCGGGCGGCGGCCGGGTTCAGAAGCCCGGAAAGCGCAAGCGAGGCTAGGCGACGTACGCGTTGCGTCCGGGTGGCGCTGCCTCGAGCCAGGATCGCAACGCGGTGTACGGAGCCTGTGCAAGAGCGATCTCGAAGTTCTCCTCGTGGTAGCAGCAGTCGACCCGCCAGGCCGAAGGAATCAGGATCTCGGGCCGTTCGCTGGGCACGAGCGGTCGGCCTGTCCCGATGTCGAGCGCGGTGCGCTCCCAGCGCCGGGCCGGACGCAGGGACAAACCGCTCAGGGTGAACCACTCGAGCCCGGTCGTGCCATAGCGGGCCAGGCCGAAGCGCCAACGTCTGTCGGCCGGTTCTCGCAGCGCGCAGACCGTCAAAGGCTTGCCGCGTGCGATCAGCCGCCGGCGGATGAAGGTGGCGGCCAGAACCACCAGGACGACCAACAGGGCGGCGCCGACCAGCCCCTCGCCGGTGAGCAGCAGGCCATGCACGGAGGTCTCAGGCGCGGATCTGGGAGGCGTCAACGGCCTCGGCAACGATGGTGACCCGGTCGTGCTCGACCGAGAGAAAGCCGGCGTCGATCGTGGCCGTGTGGGTCTGACCCGAGATGGACTCGATCCGGACCTCACCGCTCACCAGGATCCCCAGCAGCGGCGTGTGCCCCGGCAGGATCCCCAGCTCACCCTCGACGGTTCGTGCACTGACCTGCTTGGCTTCGCCCTCCCAGACCTTGCGATCTGCGGCGACGAGCTCGACCTGCAACTGACCCACGGGTTCCTCCGGTCACGAACGTTTAGGTCGGAGTCTAACGGTCGACGAGCGGGTTCCTGTTCACCGCGTTGGCTGAGCATGACCGAACCGGGTCAGGCTGCTCGCCCGACTGCGCGTCCGCCATAGGTCCGGACCAGATCCTGTATGACGGCACGAGTGTTCGCGTCGCGGACGTCGACCGGGATGCGAGGCAGGAAGTCGTCCCAGACGGCCAACATCGTGCCCCTCAGCTGAGGCATCCGGATCGGTCGGGCGAAGAAGAAGATGTGGGCGTGCGCTGCCCCGTCACCCCACTTGCTGACGTGGACCCGCGCCACGCTCGGCAGAGCCTCCATGGCGGCACCGAGCGCGACCATGATCTGCCCCATCTCGGCGGCGTGCTCCTTCGGCAGTGTCGTGAAGTCGTGGTGTGCCAGCGGGGCGAGCACGAGAATGAGGGGCGCACCGCTGGGTTCGGCGACCGAGATGCGCCAGTGACGAGGTTCCTCCACATCGGCCACTTTCGCCCACCCCTTGGCGCCTTGTTGCGCCGAAACCACCGAATCTGCCTGTCGGACAACCACATTCGGTGGTTTCGCCGCAACAAGTGGGGACTTCGGGGGCCGGCCGAGAAGATGAGTCAGGGCCGGCCACCTCTCGGCGACCGGCCCTGACCTTGATGCGTGGCTGAGCTGCCAGATCAGAGGTTCTTCTGGATCTCGGCCCACTGGCGTTCGACGTCATCGAGGCCGCCGCACATGAAGAACGCCTGCTCGGCGACGTTGTCGTACTCGCCGTCCGCGATCTTGGTGAAGCCTTCGATGGAGTCGGCCAGTGAGACCGTCGAGCCCTCGAGGCCGGTGAACTGCTTGGCAACGTAGGTGTTCTGCGACAGGAAGCGCTGGATGCGGCGAGCCCGGTTGACCAGGATCTTGTCCTCTTCGGAGAGCTCGTCGATGCCGAGGATGGCGATGATGTCCTGCAGCTCCTTGTTGCGCTGCAGGATCGAGATCACCCGGACCGCGGTGTCGTAGTGGGCCTGCGAGATGTACCGCGGGTCCAGGATTCGCGACGTCGAGGTCAGCGGGTCGACGGCCGGGTAGATACCGAGCGAGGCGATGTCGCGCGAGAGTTCGGTCGTGGCGTCGAGGTGGGCGAACGTCGTTGCCGGCGCCGGGTCGGTGTAGTCGTCGGCCGGCACATAGATCGCCTGCATCGACGTGATCGAGTGACCACGCGTGGAGGTGATGCGCTCCTGGAGCACACCCATCTCGTCGGCGAGGTTGGGCTGGTAACCCACGGCGGACGGCATCCGGCCGAGCAGGGTGGAGACCTCGGAACCCGCTTGGGTGTAGCGGAAGATGTTGTCGATGAACAACAACACGTCCTGCTTCTGCACGTCGCGGAAGTACTCGGCCATCGTCAGCGCAGAGAGTGCGACGCGAAGACGCGTGCCCGGGGGCTCATCCATCTGACCGAACACGAGAGCGGTCTGACCGAGAACGCCGGCCTCTTCCATCTCCACGATCAGGTCGTTGCCCTCACGGGTCCGCTCACCGACACCGGCGAACACCGACACACCACCGTGGTCCTTGGCGACGCGGGCGATCATCTCCTGGATGAGCACCGTCTTGCCAACACCGGCGCCACCGAACAGGCCGATCTTTCCACCCTGGACGTACGGGGTGAGCAGGTCGATCACCTTGATGCCGGTCTCGAACATCACCGTCTTGGACTCGAGCTGGTCGAAGGCGGGCGCCGGGCGGTGGATGCCCCAGCGCTCGCTGACCTCGAGCTTCTCGTTGCCCTTGAGGTTGAGGCAGTCGCCTGTGGTGTTGAAGACGTGGCCGAGAGTGACGTCACCGACGGGCACCGTGATGGGGCCGCCGGAGTCCTTCACCGCCGCGCCGCGGACCACACCGTCGGTGGGCTGCAGCGAGATGGCGCGGACCATGTTGTCGCCGATGTGCTGGGCGACCTCGAGGTTCAGGCTCTTCGTCTCGCCAGCCAGCTCGACCTCGACGGTCAGCAGGTTGTACATCGCCGGCATGGCATCGGCGGGGAACTCCACGTCGATGACAGGGCCGATGATGCGGGAGACGCGACCGACCCCGCCTTGGGCGGGGGCGCCCGCAGCGTTCTCTGTGGTTACGGCAGTCATGAGCTCTCAACCTTCTTACTTGGCGGACGCGAGGGCGTCGGCGCCGCCGACGATTTCGCTGATCTCTTGGGTGATCTCGGCCTGGCGCGCCTGGTTGGCCAGACGGGTGTACTTGCGGATGAGCTCCTCGGCGTTGTCCGTCGCGGACTTCATCGCACGCTGACGGGCAGCGAGCTCGGAAGCCGCCGACTGCAGCAAAGCGTTGAACAGGCGCTCGGTGACGTACTTCGGCAACAGCGCATCCAGAACCTGGTCGGCGCTCGGCTCGAACTCGTAGAGAGGCAGCACCTCGTCCGACTCGGGAGCCTCGGTGCCCTCGACGACCTCGAGGGGCAACAGCCTGATGACCTCTGGCTCCTGGGTGACCATGCTGCGGAACCGCGTGAAGACCACGTGGACCTCGTCGACACCACCGGTGTCGTAGTCCTTGATGAAGTCGTCGGTGATCCGGGTGCCGATCTCGCGGGCAACCTCGAACGTCGGGCTGTCGGAGAAGCCTGACCACTCCTGGGCAAACTCGCGGCGACGGAACTTGTAGAAACCCACCGCCTTGCGACCCACGAGGTAGGGGATGACTTCCTTGCCCTCGTCGCGCAGCAGCTCGGCGAGCTTCTCGCTCTCCTTGAGCACGGCCGAGGAATAGGCCCCGGCCAGACCGCGGTCGCTGGTGACGACCACCATGGCCGCTCGTCGCACCTGCGGGTGCTCCGTGGTCAACGGGTGCTCGACGTTGGAGAACGTGGCCACCGCTGACACGGCTCGGGTGAGCGCAGTCGCGTACGGCGTGGACTCGATGACCCGCTGGCGAGCCTTGACGACCCGCGAGGCCGCGATCAGCTCCATCGCGCGGGTGATCTTCTTGGTCGCCTGGACGGACCGGATGCGCTGGCGGTAGACCCGCATCTGCGCTCCCATGTGTTCCCGCCTCTCCTCAGTGAAGTGTTATCGCGAAAGAATAATCCTGTATGCCGTGTGCCCACCTTTGGCTACCGGTGAGCGGACGCCGGGTGGTCACAGGTGGCCACCCGGCATACGGGTCAACGCTTGCGTTTGACGATCTTGACCTGCTCGACCTCGGTCTCGGGCAGGGCGCCCGGCTCCGGCTCGTGACCGATCGGAACGCTTTCCTTGCCACCGGCCAGGAACTGCTCCTTGAAGGTGTTGATCGCGTCCAGGACGCCGGCTTGGGTGTCGTCGTCGAACTTCTTGGTCTCACGGATGGCCGACAGCAGCCCGGGCTGCTTGCGACGCAGGTAGTCCAGGAACTGCTCCTCGAAGGTCTTGATGTCGCCGACCGCGATGTCGTCAAGCTGCCCGGTGGTGCCGGCCCAGATGACCACGACCTGCTCCTCGACGGCCATCGGGGAGGCCTGCTTCTGCTTGAGCAGCTCGATGAGGCGAGCGCCCTTGGCAAGCTGGGCCCGCGAGGCGGGGTCGAGGTCGGAGGCGAACATGGCGAACGCCTCCATGGCGCGGTACTGCGCGAGGTCGAGCTTGAGTCGACCGGCGACGCTCTTCATCGCCTTGATCTGCGCCGCCCCACCGACACGGGAGACCGAGACACCCACGTCGATAGCGGGACGCACGTTGGCGTTGAAGAGGTCGGACTGCAGGTAGATCTGACCGTCAGTGATCGAGATGACGTTGGTCGGGATGTAGGCCGAGACGTCACCTGCCTTGGTCTCGATGATCGGCAGACCGGTCATCGAGCCGGAACCCATATCGTCGGACAGCTTGGCGCAACGCTCGAGCAGCCGGCTGTGCAGGTAGAAGACGTCACCGGGGTAGGCCTCTCGGCCCGGCGGACGACGCAGCAGCAAGGACACGGCGCGGTAGGCCTCGGCCTGCTTGGACAGGTCGTCAAAGACGATGAGGACGTGCTTGCCGGCATACATCCAGTGCTGGCCGATGGCCGAGCCGGTGTAGGCGGCGAGGTACTTGAAGCCGGCGGCGTCAGAGGCCGGAGCGGCGACGATCGTGGTGTACTCCAGCGCGCCAGCCTCTTCGAGGACGCCACGCACGGCCGCGATGGTCGAGCCCTTCTGGCCGATGCCGACATAGATGCAGCGGACCTGCTGGGTCGGGTCGCCGGACTCCCAGTTGGACTTCTGGTTGATGATCGTGTCGACCGCAACCGTCGTCTTGCCGGTCTGGCGGTCACCGATGATGAGCTCACGCTGGCCACGGCCGATGGGGATCATCGAGTCGATGGCCTTGATGCCGGTTTGCAGCGGCTCGTGCACCGACCGGCGCTGCATCACGCCGGGCGCCTGCAGCTCGAGGGCGCGACGGCCCTCGGCCACGATCTCGCCCAGACCATCGATCGGCTGACCGAGCGGGTTGACCACCCGGCCCAGGAAGTTGTCACCGACCGGGACCGAGAGGACCTCGCCCGTGCGCTTGACCTCCTGGCCCTCCTCGATACCGGAGAAGTCACCGAGGATGACGACGCCGATCTGGTGCGTCTCAAGGTTCAGCGCGATACCCAGCGTGTCGTCTGCGAACTGCAGCAGCTCGTTGGTCATCGCCGAGGGTAGGCCCTCGACGTGCGCAATGCCGTCACCGGCGTCGATCACTCGGCCGACCTCTTCGCGGGAGGCCGCGCCGGGCTCGTAAGACTGAACAAAGTTGTCCAGCGCGTCCCGGATCTCCTCCGGACGGATCGTGAGCTCCGCCATCAGTGTCTCTCTCCTCGTATGCGGCCCGAATTCTGTTCGGACCGAGATTGTCGTGTGTTCAAAACGTGGTTTCAGCGCGAGGCCGTGGTGTCGCTTCGTGGCCCGCGCCTGGCTATAACAGCAGGGATCGTTCCGCTTCCTGGATCCGACGCGAGATTGTGCCGTCGACAACCTCGTCGCCGACCCGCACCCTGATTCCGCCGACGACCGCAGGGTCGAGCACGATATTGACCTGCACCGGCCCGTTGTAGATCCCCGACAGAGCCTGGACGAGGCGCTGACGCTGGGTTTCATCCAAGGGCACGGCCGCAGTGACAGTCGCGGTCATCTGGTCGCGCCGTTTGGCCGCAATGGCGAGGTAGCTCTCCAGGACCCGGCCGAAGCGCCGCCCCCGCGGGGAGACTGCAGCCTGGCGGGCCAGGCTGATGGTCTCAGCCGAAGCCTTGCCCTCGAGCAGAGCCTCGACCAGGGCAACCTTGACGCTCTCGTCGCCGCCGTGAGCCGACAGTGCATCGCGCAGTCCGGAGTCGGCCGCGACGAGCCGCCCGAACCGGAAGAGGTCGTCCTCCAGGGCGTCGAGCCGCCCCCCCGCCTCGGCCGAGGCGGGGGGGC
>Ga0209587_1000381_pt1 | contig 21643 bp, 43 predicted proteins | sample NGEPerD_2_FD_184512 | JGI IMG/M metagenome (GOLD analysis project Ga0209587, IMG submission 184512) | Arctic peat soil microbial communities from the Barrow Environmental Observatory site, Barrow, Alaska, USA - NGEE PermafrostL1-D... | ecosystem: Environmental > Terrestrial > Soil > Wetlands >... | reverse complement strand
CACCGACACCGACACCGACACCGACACCGACACCGACACCGACACCGACACCGACACAGTCCCCTGTGCTCAATATATTACCGAAGCCAGAATTGACTCCAGAAGCACCCGTGCCAGGGCCTACTGCAAGGCCAACACCTGATGCGGTGGTCATCTTAACGCCCACGCCTATCCCCACGTCAAATCCTACTCCGGATCGTTATGCTCCAATTGTGTCGGTGAGCAAATTCCCGGATGAGTACGTCAGGACTGGGATTACATTCACTAACGGACCTAGCATCAATACCCACGATGTTCTCCAGATCACAGCAGTATTCGAGAATATGAGCCTAGAGCCTACGGATATTCAGGTCTGGCAATTCCCAGTAGGATGGAAGAAGAATTGTCCGACTGACAAGCCCATTGCCTTCATATCCCCAGACAGGTCAAGTGTAGAGCAGTATAAGTGGCTAATGTGCGTTGATCCTAACGTCAGGTATGCTCAGAGCACAGTGCTAGTGCCTTGGGTAGAAGTAGATTCATGGACTTATTCCAAGCGGCCCAAGGGCACTTCTGTCTTAGAAGAGCATAAGCCCACGTATTGGGATTGGCATGTGCAGGCTGATTTAGGTTACTATGAAGTATACCGTAATGAAGTAACTGATCCGATTGGATACCTTGTAATCATCTACAGTGGAGATACGTTACTGGCGCGTGAGTGGGTGGATTAGACTGATGCTTTAGAGCATGAGGTAGGTTATGAAAATCCTAAAGTACGCCTTGATTCTAGCAATCTCTTTGCCATTACTGCTGGCTAGCCCTGCAAAAGCGGCGCATGGCGATCCTGACTTTCTAGCCATCCTGTCAACTAATCAGTATTCAAATGTCGCAGTGACAGGGGATGCTCTCTTTGTAGTGCGGTATGCCATGTTATATACAGTTGTCCCGACAACCCCGATTAATGAAAGCACTGTCGGGCGTTTGATAGACGTAGGCGGTAGTGGTGCTCTCGGAACTGTGAATATCACATCGCAGTCACCTATCCCTGACCTGGGGTACTCGCATGGAGTGTTTAGCTTCTATTTCACGGTAGCACCGACTCCCACTGGGGTGCTAACTGCGGAAATATCCCCAAATCCGTCGGATACTCCGCCTAGTTCGCTGGTGGCTACAAAAACATCGTTCAGCATTAAAAGCAGAGTCACTTTGGCACCTGATATCCGTATATTAGCTAGCGACTTTGAATCTATCTGGCAGGAAAATATCATAGACTTCCAGACAGGGAGCGGCAAGCTGACCCTTGCGGGTGCCAGTTATTTCAATGCAGCAATTCCTAATCTCAACAGTTACGCTCCTGATATATTTATCTTGGGATCGATATCTGTAGATCCTACCCTTTTCAGAGATCCCGTGGATTATACCTATAGTGATGGGCTGAGTGCCATTTGGAACGGCACCCCAGTCGGGAGTGCCTTTATTACAGTAAGCAGTCAAATGGGTATTCCACGTAAAATGCTTGAATTAATAGTTGTGCTGAGCTTCAATATCTTCTTTGGCGCATTGGTGTATTTGAAGTGGAAAGATCCTGAGCCTGCCTTGCTAATCGCTGCTCTAGGCATAGTTGTATCCGCTGTGTTGGGGTTAGGGTACATAGAGTTTGTCTATGCAATAGCTGCCCTGGGCGGGCTGGTGTTTTTCCTTAAAATGTTTTTCATGCCTTCAGGAGCATAATGAAGCGTATTGCTTATTCAACCGGATTCCTTGCGATTATAATTGCTGGTTTTATTACCACGACAGCCGTACTAGCTCAGACATCTAGTATCCCATTCATAGTGTCTAACACCCTGGGAGTATTGCAAACATCATTGCAAGTTCCGGTAGCGATGTCATCTGTCACGCTCATAGATGGCTATTACATGGATGCAGATGGCCTAGACACTGACGTTAAGACAAGTGATGTCAGTGTGGGGTACATGCCTGGGACTGATAAAGTGCGGGTACTGGCATGTTTTAATGATTTAGCGGTGGATGAGACATCCCAATGTAATGATGCCATTCCGAACGATGTAACTATACCTGTAACTGGCACTGGAGTCTATGAGTTCGCAGCGGATAACCAGTTCAGTACACTCTGGCTGAATATAAGCCAGCCAGCGGTAGCGAGTTGGACTATTCAATGGCAATACTATGATGGGTCAAGCTACATAGCCTTTAGTAGTATCTCTGATGGAACTGCCAATTTTACATCCCCTGGGTTGCATCGAGTTACATGGGAGTTCCCAGTAGCTAATACATGGCCGCTAGCCACATTACACGGGGTTGAAGGGTATTGGGTGCGGGCGGAAGTTACGAGCCTAACATCATTGACACAAGCTCCCATTGCCGAGCAAGTATGGTATGAGACTGGTCGATGGTGGACGCTGTCTGAAACACTTGGGCCTAGTGCTCAACAGGAATTCAATATAGAGTTTGGCATTACTCCTGACCCAAAGGACTTCCATTATTACTTCCCACACACTGACGGCATTGTGGTGACTGACGATGCTACACTTGAGCTAACAGGATCGTTATCAGTAAAGGTATGGAAGGGGTACTTTGATGTGACTGCGCCTATCACGGGCACTAAGAAGATAGCTTTCAAAGAAGATTCTGTAGAACTGATTATTCCGTCAGATGGAATTATTCAAGTAACGGTATACCCATAGTAAGAAGGGGAACGGGAGGACGATTTGCGGCTTAAACTATTAGTAATGCTGGGGGCATTGTTCGTTGCGCTTGCGGTGATGCCTGCTTTCGCGGCAGAGGCGATTCTTGAGCAGTGCGTTCCTGATCAGCAGTCTCCGTATAACGGAGATGCAGGAATATCGCAAAGATTCACCCCTACCCTTGATGTGGATATCACGGCTGTAGCTTTCCCCTTGGCAGATGACGCTGGCGCAGCTTGCACTGGTGCCCCTTGCAGCATTTACTTCCACATTGCAACTACTAACGGAACTGGGCAACCTATTAGCCCGCCACTGTGGTCTAGTGGGGCGATTGATGAGACTGCCTTCCCTGTCGATACAGTGGATTACGTTAATACAGATTACACCACATGGTTAAAATATCCGGTTACTGGGCTTACGCTGACCAGTGGTGTAACGTATGGATTGATCAGGTCAAAGAGACTCACTTCATTCAGTGAATTCTTTTTCGGGTCTGACCAGGTTGGTTTCGGCTTTTCCTGCAATGGGGAGCATGGTCATGTTTACAGTGCATTATCTGACTCTACTACCTGGACTACTTCATCTTGGGCACCGCAAACAGGGTCTAATTCGTATCCGTATGTTATCTGGGGAACCTTAGCTCCTATAGTGCTTCAAGCTACTGGGGTTACATCAGGTGAGCACGAAGTGAGAATAGAGTATGATGGCAATGACGTATTCCTATACGTGGATAATGTGTTGCAGGATAGCAGTACATCTGGCGTGGTAGAGGTAGCCAACAATACTAATGACTGGGAGATGCTAACCAATAACGCGATGCCTTATGTTGAAGCTATCACGGGATCATTAAATAGCTCACTGACACTCTGGTATCAATTCGATACTATTCCCAACCTGCTATTGGAGGATAGGTCTGGCAATGGCAATGACACGATAGCACGATATCCTGATACCCCACTGGGGGTTGATACTACGCTACTCCCGCTGGTTAGCACTCCTGATGCAACTGTGGGTACTACTGGGTCAACCCCATCATCGGACTTTGTTGGTGGCCTAACCCCATTAGATGGCCTAACCCCTGGAGAGTCGGCGAATTGCCCAATTGTGGTTGTAAGTATCTTTGACCTGCCTAAAAAGGCGTTGTGCTACGCGGCCACGGTGGGCAATCTCCCGTATGGAGCGATGCTTGTCATCACAGCTTTTCTAGTTACGTGCGCTATCGGGTTGATTGCCTACATTGCATTCCGCAAAGGCTTTATAATGTATATAGCGATGATGATAGGCAGCATGTTTGCGATATTCTACGGTGATGGGATATGGGGATGGATAGTTCCGATCACTTTTGCAGGGTTATGTGCTCCATTTATCGTGAAAGAGTTAAGGACGTAAAATGATTAAAATGTTCGGGTTCTTCATTGGGGTAAGCACGTTTATTGGGATACTGACGGCGATGTTTCAAGGGAGTCAGGGCGGAGTATCAACCGTCCTGACTGCTGATTTGCTTGAAGTAGAAACAGGTGCAGTAGGGGTAGTCTCAATAACAGGGTTTAAGGATGCATCTGTTTTAATCATCAATAATGAGATTATCGGATATACAGGGACTGCGGCTGCTGGCGCGTGCCCTGCGCCGGTTCCGGTATCAGACCCTTGCTTTACAGGATTGACTCGCAGCATCGGGCAAGAGTTTGCGGGGAATCACCTGGCTGGATCACGGGTGCTAGACCAGACATTAGGATTAACTAACTTGCAGTTGCAGCATGAGTATTCCACTTTTAGCTCAGACCTGGAGGAAGGGTCTAACGTGAGCTTGAATCCGTTCACCTGGGCGGATGCTTTAACGGGTAGGGTAGCTAACTTTGTACCTACATTCTTGACCGGAAACTGGGCGTACATCAACTTAATATTCATGTTCTTCATGGGCCTGTTTGTGCTCATAATTGCCCTGGTGATGATAAGTGTTGTGAGAGGAGTGCGGTTCTTTTGATACAACGTAAAGAACTTATCATTCTCGCCCTGGGCCTAGCCGTTGTGCTGGGCCTATCCTTTATCCCTGTTCTGATCTATGGATATACCTTCCCACCTTGCATCTATATTCCAGGCCATACATGTGATCCAGTGGTGCTACAAGGCATGCTCACATGGAGTGCACATGGATACTACGGGCACTTTCCGGCCATGTTCCTGGGTATGAACATCTACTACCGATTAACCCCGGTGTTTATCCTGATTGGGTTATGGGTGCTACTCCGACGATACGGTATGCTCACTGTCTTTATGTCCTGGGTAGCCTTATTCTTTATCACCAGAGTCATTGCGTTCGATCTACACAACGGTACTTTTGTCGGACTCATTAACTTCTACTTCTGGGGATTCATCTTAATCCGGTTCATTGTCGACTGGATTGAGAAGCGCAACACGGGGCTGATCCCGTCCATTCTGGCATCCTTCATGGTTTTCTTTCACGCCTTCACTGGGATAGTCATGTTTGCTGGAGTGATCCTCTACGCGGTAATTACACGTAAGCTTCCGCCTCTGTATGTATCATTTCTGCTGGGCATCTCGGTACTGGCTAGCTATTTTCTACTTCCGTCTAGCATTACCAGGGTAGATGTATTGCCCACCATAGCTAGTGTAGTGGTAGATGTATTGCCCACTGCAACTAGCGCAGCGGTAGATGTATTGCCCACTGCAACTAGCGCAGCGGTAGATGTATTGCCCACTGCAACTAGCGCAGCGGTAGATGTATTGCCCACTGCAACTAGCGCAGCGGTAGATGTATTGCCCACTACAACTAGTGTAGTGGATACGGTAGGCAGGTTAGTCGAATACTCGACAATGGACATAGTTCGCTTTGTCTCTGAGTATGTCGGTTATGGTTCATGGATATACTTCCTGCTGGCCGCAATAACCGCCATTAAGTGCTGGACTATCAAAGATAACTTCCCAAAAGATCGTGCCATGTGGATGCTATTTGGCATGTGCATCCCATTGGCATTCATGACATTCTCTATATTTGCACTTAACGCTGATCGGACGGCAAAGCTGCTGGTAGGTGTCTTGATAGTGCTTTCAACGGTTATCATTACGGAAGGACTCTCACAGCTAAAATCTAGGAGGCTTTATGGGCTGGCCGGTGTTATGATATTACTAGCACTCACGTTTGAAGTGCCAAAGTTGATACCTTACTGGATGGCTATGGGGAGTTACGAATAAAGGAATGATTAGTGTAGTGATCCCGTGTTACAACGAAAAAGATTCTCTGAGTGCGCTCTTACCGGAACTTCAAGCCGCATTGCCAGAGGCGGAAGTCATGGTAGTGCAAGATGGGCCGGACGATGGTACAGAAGCATTGTGCTATAGTCTCAGGATTCGACACGTCCGGGGAAGGAATGAGGGCCTTGGGCAAGCGATTGCGTTAGGGATTGTGGCGGCATCTAATAATAATGTAATCGTCATGGACGGCGACGGCCAGCACCCAGTTAGCGCAGTAGTAGACATAGCTTGGGAGTTAGAGTGCGGAACTTCATTGGTCTTTGGTGTCCGGCACGAGAAGAACGGTATGTCATTTGTACGTGGCTTAATGTCAGACACATGCGGCTTCATCACCATGCCTCTTTGCAGGATGCGCGATCCAATGACCGGCCTATTCGGGCTTGACCGTCGGATAGTCTACAATAAGAACTTGAATCCAGACACCTGGAAGATCGGCTTGGAGATTGGATCACGTACTGGAGTGCAGGGTGTGTCAGTCCCCTACCAGTTCCAGTACCGTATAGCGGGCAAAAGCAAGGCCAGCATCAAGCCCGCACTGCAATTTATCTCACAACTAGCGCGACTCTATGTATGGAAGCTGGACTTCACGCAAATGATGAGATTCTGCCTTGTGGGAACTTCGGGGCTAGTAGTGAACTTCGGTCTAATGACTGCATTGGTCGAGTGGATGGGCGTAGATTACCGGCCTGCTGCGATTGTGGGGATAGGCGCAGCCATGCTGTGGAATTATGTATGGAATAAATTCTGGACTTTCAAGAGGGAGGCGGGACATGCTAAGCAAGCAAGTGGAGAAAGAGCGGCAAGCGGTAGACAGAGAGAAGCAAAGGCTTAGTCATGCCAGGGAAATAGCCGCTATGAGGGCAGAACATGCGCGACTAGTTGCCGAAAGACTGGAGATAGTTGCCGAAAGACTGGAGTTGATGCCCGATCCGCCAACCAAGGGTGCGGTACTGGTAGGCAAGCTATTTGGTGGACTGAAACGTAATTATCAAAAGAAATGGAGTAGATGATATGCCAACAAAGAAAGGGGTAAAAGTCCTGCCAGGTAAGCCGTATATTACATTGGCAGAGCTTGATAGCTTACGGAAAGCGGGGCATTCAGTGGGGATATACCCACGCAAAGGCCAAGCTGTTGTTGATGGGTTCAAATATTATAATATCAGACAATCCAGGGGTAAGTAGATGCGCCAATATGATTACAAAAACCAAGCTTGGGTGTACAATGGGCGATATGAGCCTTGCGCCCATCCACTGTCATTCAATTGCGTCTGCTATGGTCGGTCACATGCAGGGGAGCCGGTAGGAGCCATGGATGCACTGCATCCAACGTTGGATGAGATGCGGCGGTACGCTAAAAGCTAAAAGCAAGGAAGAAAGGATAGGAGAGGTAAGATATGGCAGGCATGAAAGGGAGTTATGTGCGTAAGCTGGACGGGCGCAGCTACTGGAAATTCAAATGGTTTTCCCGTAAGAGTGATGCCGTACACGCTGCCGACCTACAGAAGAAGAGGGGTTTTCTCGCAAGGGTTATCCCAGAAGATGGCGGGCATACCGTCTACACAAGGTAACATTCGACAGGAGGGATAGGCTATGCCAGCACAAACTAAGCGATTCGACGGTAAGGTTTACAATTTGGGCCGGATATTTGACTTCAAGGGCGGTGCTAATCGGGCCGCTGATAAGATTCGGAAAGGGGGCTATTCTGCCAGGGTTGTGAAGTATCCAGGTGGCGGCTATGCCGTCTACACCAGAGGCAAGACTGGCGTACTGCGCCAGACTGGGAGAAACATAGACACACTGATGCGGCCACTGACTCATTAAGGATAAGGAGGAGTAACATGGTACTATCAGGATTGGTTTTAGGGGCGGCTCTTAGTAATCGGACGTGGGGTGGGCATAGATACCGTAGGCATAGGTCTTACAAATCCAGGGAAGCAGCGTATAATGCTGCTCGCAATCTTCGCTACGACGGCTATTACGCTCGTGTGGAGAGGACAGATAAAGGGTATACTGTTTACAGATGGAGACGCGGCTGGCTCTAACAGATATTAGGTAGTGGAGGTCGGGAAGGGTTGATAAACGCGCTGTACGGTCATTCTACGAAGGCACTTTTTAGCACAAAAGCCCAAATTTGGCTAATATCTAGCCTAGTTGGGCTTTTGGCTTTAGTTTTCTATATTGTCCTGCTTCCTCCTGACATTACGTGGATTAGCGTCGGGTCGGATGCATCGGACTACATGATAGCCGCCAAGTATCTGAGGATTGCACATCCTACCGGCGAACCGCTCTTTATAATGGCCGGTGCAGTGTGGATGCGGATTATCCCTTTCGGTTCAGAGTGGTTCAGATTCGCCTTGATGTCTGCGGTATTCAGTGCGGCGACGGCGGGGGTCCTCTATTACGCTACAAGGAACTTGATAGCACCCCTCATCTATGTGACTAGCGCGGTAGTTATCAGTCAGTCAACGATCATTGAGCTATACTCAATGGTCACATTCTTCATTGTCATGGGCTGGTATCTACATTCACAGGGGCATCGTGGTTGGGGTTATGCTGTTATGGGCCTGGGTATTGCGGTGCATCACCTGGCCGGATTCGTGTTCTTGGGATTAGTAGCGCAAGACCTGATGCGTAGGGAAAGCATCAAGCCAGCTATCATGGCGATTGTAGCAGGCGCACCCTGGTATCTTTACATCCTACTAGCCAACCGTGAGCCGTATATGTCCATAGGTGGAAACGGACTCATGGACTATGTTCGGTACTTCTCTAATCAATCATTCCTCTGGGGCGGCATGGCGCTTGTCGAGCCGTCGGATAACTTCCTGGGTAGGGCATTGGCGCACGATGCTAGACTACGCTTGTGGGATGTGGCTAGGATCGTTCTAGCATTGGGGCCAGTCCTGCTTATCCTGATTCCGGCCATGCGGGAAAAGATCAAGGCAAAAGATACCCTGCTACCTTTCATGGCAATCCTGATAACTGTCTACTATGCAACTAACCTGGATTGCCGCGTATATACTTACATGATTGTCCCTATAGCCTTTGCCGCTATCATAGTAGGCAATTACGCCCATAAGATAGGCAGATGGCCTAGAATCGTGACACATGCGTTTCTGGTGGCCTTGCTGGCATGGGGGTTGTTCTCGTTTTCAACCATTGACCAGTCTCGTAGTGCTGAAGCCTTTCGCCAGGAGCTTGCTACGATACCGGAAGATGCAACTATCTGGTCGTATAATCGTGGGTGGGAACAGATGACAGCACAGTTGTATAATTACGATCACGGGACTCACTTCAACACAGTGAACCTTCGAAATGAGATGTCTCCAGCGCCGGAGATGCAGGAGAGATTACAGAGTGCGGAAGATGCGGGGAAGCTATACAGGACTCGCATTATTAAGTCTGAAGAGTATCTAGTCACATTGGAGCACGTCACGGCGGCGGAAGTCATGAGAGAGATACCTATGATAGACTTAACACAGAGAGATGAATACAGTGAATATTTGGAGGGTAAATAATTATGGAATTTTGGCAAATTATTCTACTGATTGGTGGGGGGCTGCTGGTAATGTGCGGTATCAGTAGCTATATCCATCGGGATATTCTGAGAAACATCTGGGACGTTAAACTGGCTGAGGCCAGAGAACGGGAAGCCCAGAAGCAGGAGCATTAAGCGATGGCATACGCTCCAATCAGAATCTTTAGTGGGCATGGGTACGACCTGCACTTGATGCATACCGCCAAGCGGAGTGCTCTGCGGGACGCTGATGGATTAAGGAAGAAGGGCTATAACGTAAGGGTGATACACATGCCTCTAGACCGGCACTACCCCTACGCGACATATAAGAACAGGAGAAGGGGCTAAGAATGCAGGCATTACGCAAAGGCTCAGAGGGGGCATTGTGGGTAGGTGCAGGAGTGGCTGGTTTGGCCTTTGCTATTTTGTCCTTCCCAATGGTAGTGGGCGCGGAGGAACTAACCAGGTGGGCTACAGTGACACTAACCAATGCTACTGCGGGTAACTTTATACGTGCTGGAGCAGTAGCGTTCATTGGAGGCTACTACTCCGACAAGCACAAGGCGCACTGGTGGAGTTGGTTCATACTTGCCGGTGGGATACTTGCCGGTCTGGGATTGCTCTGGTGGGAAATGAGCCACGTTAATCTATTCCAGATATTCTAAAATGAATGACCACCACTTAGAATATCTGGAGTGGTGGTCATTCATTTGGCCGTGAAATAAGCATCGGAGGGTAGCAAGGTGAGCCGGAATAACGCAAAGCATGGGTCTCAAGCTCTGTACAAGGTTCGGTTAGTCACGCCTGACGGTAGGCGCGTCACATACAATACAAGAGCCGCTTCCCCAGAGAAAGCGGCTCAAAGTAAGTCCAGCAAGGGTAGAGTTGTTTCGGCTAGGAAGATCTAGCTTTCGCCCTCTTCGCCGTCGAAAAAGTCGGTCTGTTCCATTGTAGGAGCAAGTTCAACTTCAATGGCTACCTTCTCTAATGCGGTTCGCGCCAATCGGCGTAGGTCTCTGTCACTAATGTCCTTGACTATCAGAGTGACGGTGGTTATCTCGTGGACTTCCCCATCATCACCCATGTCCCACTTCGTCACTGGCACCTTAGCGTAGGCGGTCAATAGAATTGGCCTGGTATGCTTAGGCATCACCCTCACTTCTGCTTGTGTCATTGTTAGTCGTCGTCCTCCCCGTCATCAAAATCGTCGTCGAAGTCCTCTGGGACTTCGGTGACTTCACCTCTTAGGTCATCAACCACAGAGGCAAGGTCTTTAATATAGTTTAACAGTTCCTCGGTCTCTTTGACGTTCAGGATTCCGATGCGTTCCTGGCCGGTGAGCATCAGGGTGCCATTGCTCATGATTCCGATTACCAATGTGTCTTTGTCTGGCAAGTTCATGCCTCCTGTTTAAGTTAAGTTTACCCAGGTCTCTCTACTCACCTCCCATCAATTTGCTCATAAGCATGACTTCCGCTATGGACTCGAACAGGTCGGAGTGCTTTGACGCGATGTGTATCCCGCCCTGCTCATTCAGGATAGCATACCAATCGAGCCAGGGTAGCTCATGCCGGTACACTACGCACTGGTAGCCATACTCGTGCAAAAGCTGCACAGAAATACTTTCCTCACTGGCTGGAACTTCAATGCGCTCAGGGTTGGTCATGATGCCTCCTCTCGATGTCTTAGTGCCGTGAGTAGCTGCTCTAATTGATCCATGTCGGTAATCACTACCGCCACACCTCCCGAGTTCCTAATTTTGCGTAGCTCCACCTCCTGAAGTTTAGTCGGTACTTTACCAGGTACTTTTAGTTCAATGGCTACGAGTCGGCCAAGGAAGCAACACAGCAGGTCTGGTGTACCTCGTTGCTGCATCGCTGAACCAACTACCTTGAACACATATGCGCCCGAGTCCCGTAGGCATGCGATGACCTTGCGCTGAAGGGTTGATTCCTTCAACTACGCCTTCCTCATGGTAGAGATTTCCTTCATGCTTTCGGCCAGGCAGTCAGGGCAAAGCCCGTGAGTTGCACCATTACCTGATACTTCCTTCATCCCAAGGTCGGCGGGGCAGACATAAACACTGTCATCCTCTTTCACGTATCCCATGCATATGACTTTAACTAGTGCCATTTTAGACGGGCCTCCTGCAACAAACTGGTTGTTTTTGTGATCCCATTTTGACATTCTGACCCAGGCCGCAGAGCGGGCAGAGCCACCGCTTGATTTTAGGTGCAACCATCTTAGTGTCGAACCTCCCGAACTTGCAGGATGGCTATCCGAGCCATTGCATCCCCCCCCAACATCTTACTTCGTATGAACCGCTCTGCGACCTCACCGGCAAGTTCAGGGGTATGTGCGATGACGTTCTGGCTAAATGCCCGCTGTTCCTGTCCATACTTGGCTTCAACCTTGAATGTTAACATCTCGTTTGCTCCTTGCTCTTACCTGATAAATCTATATTACTGCTGGCAAGGGGTAACGGAATGGGTGCTTGCACCCTGATTAATTGTTCTGAATTGACTAATTGTGTTGGGTTGATTACTCATCATCCCTCATCATCCCTCATCATCCCTGGTCAACCGTGTCTCTTTGATAACGAACCGCCCCGACACCTCACCGTGTTCGCACGAATAAATATCCGTCTTGCCGTTGTACTTGAATCGGCATGGCGCACGAAGCCCTACTAATTCCAAGTGGAGCCTGTCCAGGGCCTTGCATATGGCTTGATCTTGTATCGACATTACTTGTATTCCTCCATTCCATCCTTTAATGCTTGTAGTTCCGCCCTAAGCTTTACTTCTACCTCTACCTCATTCCGATATTCATCAACCCAGATGTTATATTGCGGAATACGTTTATTGTATTCAGCGAAGTATCCGTTGATAGCTAAAGCGTGTAACACTGCCAATTCCATGTTTGCATCATTGTCGAGAGTTTTTATTTTCGCTTCGGATACCCATATCTTTTCCAGCAGGGCCATGCCATCCGCTGGATGCATTTCCTTGACATTGGTCACGTAGAAGTAGACATCACTGTATGGAGTCCAGCAGCTATCCTCAGAGGGGTTATTATCGCCTTTGGTGCGGTAATACTCTGTATCCCCACTTACCCACACCTCAGATACCCGATGTACTACAGTGTAGTCGGCGTCAGGAACTTCACAGTCAGGGAAGTTGATGATCGTTCCAACATTGATATCATCAATGGTGTGGGCCTTGTTAAAGGTAACCATATCAAAGCATGTAATAGCTGGATTCATGCTTCCAGTACATTCAATACTGGTCGTGTAGGTGGACGATGGACTCATCAATGCCCCTATAGCTATCCATACTGGCATTCCAATTGCCAGACTCCAAAAAAAGTATTTCATTTCTTATTCCCATCAAGCACCTGATTCAATTTCTTTCACCTCGTTACAGGGTCGGAGCAATCGCGCATGTATCCGCAATTCATACAGACGATCTTACATTTACTTTGCAAGACCGTCTTGCCACCGCAAATGATGCATGGCTCCATCATTTCTTTACCTCCGTCGCTGGAATCCATTGTGGGCATCCACACCCCATAGTGCAGAAGCACCCTTCCGCTGATTGAAAGTGTACCGCCCTGTCGTGACCGCACACACAACGCGGGACAGTGGGCATCTTCTTTTGTCCTCTAGGCATCGGGGGTTCCCAGCCGATGCCGGTACTGATGCCAGCCGTCAAAATTGCCTGCGGGGATCGCTCTTGCATCATTGACTGGCGTAGCCTGATGCTCGAATGGGGACATGTGCCCAGACTCATGTAACCGCTTGGCCAGCTTCAGATCCTTCTCTGGATCATGCTGTCCATCATGTGTCAGGTAGGACACCCTAGCACACCTGGCGGCGGATAGGTCGCGGGCCGTTGCAATGTCGCATATTTCATAGTTCGGGACAAAAGTCAGATGCCATTGTCCAGGATGCAGTAACTTAGGCACTATACCCATATACAGGTCGCGCATCATGCCAGCAATCTTCTGAATCTCCGGCTGTGCATCGACATGGCACCTGAGCCTGAAGAAGTTATCCCACTCCGTTGCGGAGATGATGACAGTGATCCACATCCAAGGCTCAAGCAGCCTATTGATGATCTGCTTATGCACCCCTAGCCGATTCAACCTCTTGGATTCGCTGATAGCCGCATCCCTGCCGTGTATCCATGCTGATATGGCTAGCTGTTGTTCCTCGTGGCTCAGTTCCTCTTTCGCCTGCATCCCTGATTGATTCTTGCCCCAGTAGACTGGAATCACTGGGTCTTTCTCGACCTGCTCAAGCAGCTTGTGGTGTGGGATGGCCCTGGAGCTTGACGAATTGCGGGAGAATACCCGATGCGTCATCATCTCAGAATGGATGAAGCGGGGATACGTAACCACAAACGTAGTCAACCGCACCCCCAGTGGGCTTATACTGTCAGCTTCGATCCTTGCTTCGTAAGCCATGCTAGTTCACGCTGCCCTGGCCGTAGTCCAGATCATCGTCCAAATCTTCAGGATCGAATGGCCCATACTCAGCACGAGTGACCTCGTACATCAGGTAGCCTACTAAGATCAGTGCTATGCCAAAACCAATGCCGATGATAGAGAACATTATTACTTACCTCCGATTTAATTTGTCGCCTTGATGCGCTTGATCGGAATTACCCGAACGCATTCTACTGTTGAAGTTCCGTAGCCGTCGTGTCGGTGAACACGCCCAGTCCAAGATACCCAATACTCTCCAGGGTTAATGAATCGCTTTCCACCTGGCACGCACTGATAGATAATTCCATCCTGAGTTATGTATCCCATTGGTTAATTTCTCCGAAAATAATGCGCTCTTGTAGCTGGATGATCGCCCAGCGTGGGATGCATTGTTACGCTGCCGCCCGTAACGCTGCTGGTCGGGCTGTGTAGGTGGCAGTACCTTCACCGAATTCAGCCATGCCTATGAATACGTCATAAGCCTTGCGTGCCTTATGTACGGAGTACACTGTGTCGGTCTGAAGTGATAGCCGGTTCGCTTCCGATATGGCAGACTTGAGTGGGATTCCTCGAATGATTCGTCGCATTTCAATGCACTCCTATTACCTAATACTGTAATGATATATTTTGTCATTCTTAATGTCAACAGTTATGGGATATCAAATTATTAGACTCAAGGTGATCCCGCCCAGATTCCACAATCCAACTAGCACAAAGACCACTGCTACCCGATAGAGTGCCTTAGATTCAAAGCTCAATGCTGCTAGCCCAAACTCTGAGGTGATGGCCATCTTAAAGAACAGTGTTGGTAAGATGCCCATATGAAGAAACGCGAATGCCATAACAGGGTTAAGCTCCCAGCCATTGCCGCTGCTGATTAGGTAGTAGGTAGTTCCGGCATCCAGGAGACTACCTGCTATCAGCAGGGCATAGGCGTGGCGGTTGATGAAGGATTTCATGTTAACCCCTCGACGCTAACATAATGGCTAGAAAGAAAGAGAGTGGGATTAACAGACTCACCACTAATGACAACACTGCTATGAGGATGTGCCGAAGATACATGACTAGTTTACCTCTCCCTTGCTCCTAGTGGTTCATTTGAACCTGATTGACTCTACTAATAACAATATAGTATGTTACCGATAATGTCAATCATTATGATAGAGCCAATCTAAAAACACAAGAGAAAAGAGCCGCTGAGTAACGGCTCCTTCCTCGACCCTTCGATGGATACTAGTTCTGGTCTACGTTCAACCTTGTCATATCAACCTCACCGCCATGCCTCTAGATACTGGATCTAGGATATACATAGATTCCTTTGCCCTGGTTAATGCCACGTACATCAAACGGTAAATACTGGCACGCCCCTCTGGACTCCCACCCCATGTCTGTATGCCCTGGAGTGATAGATCAGGACAAACTAGCACCACGTCCGATTCTCCACCTTTACAGGAATGGATAGTACCAACGGTTACTCTTGGCGCATCCCGTAGCGCATCTGTTCCGCCATTAGCAACAATCCGGCAAGGAAACGCAGCCCCGTCGCGCCTCGTCGAGTTAAGGGTATCAACGTACCAATCCAAAGCACCCGACATACCACATTCAACAGTATCACTACCAAGTAATGTTTCAACCAAGCCATAGGGTATCTCTCCTTCGTTCAAGTTCTGTAAGCTAACCTCAAATTTCTTGAAGCTTTGTTTGCTAGGTAGAATCTCAGAACACTTAGCCCCGCTAAGCCATGTCATCAGGTCTTGCCGCGTCCAAAATCCCTCATCGGCCATATGCATGAATGCCAATAGCCTCTCTGATGAGGTAATAGCCGATTTCCCCCGCTTCAGTAATGGATTCCATGCCCCGTTCTTACGGCGGTAATCATTGTGGAATGGAATACCCGCTTCACGTAATTCCTTAATGATGCCGGTAAGCATATACGCACAACTTGCCAGTATCATCACTGACTTACCCTTGGATACTAAGTCATAGACTAGCTTGATGCCGTCACAAAATTCTTTGAAGGTTGAATTGATGGTGCTTACCTCACCTTCTGCTGGAGTAGGCAGGTACTCAATTGGCATATACCCTGGCATCTTTTCAATCCAGCGCATTGCCGCCGTATGTACCGCCTCTGGCACACGATATGATTGTGACAGCACACGCTCGTCATTAGCCTGGTCATTAAAGAACACCTCTGGATCAGATCCTCTCCATTGGTAGAGATTCTGCCAGGGGTCTCCGACTACCACCAGACGCCCAGCCTTCCTCCCCCACTGCTGTAGCAACGCCATCTCTAGTGCAGAGAAATCTTGTGCTTCATCCGCGAATATAATGTCTGGGTTACCTGGCGCAATTGGCTGATTCTCTAGGGCCAATTCCAGCATATCGGTGAAGTCTATCAGGTCATTGTCCTTCTTCCATGTAGACCACTTTGTGTGGAATGCCTTAACGCCATCCGGCCATAGATCTGGCATAGTAAGGCGTGCTCGGAAGCGGTTCATGGCATTATAAGCATCATCGCCACGTTCCTGGCCGCTCGATTGGCTAGCGTTGTCCTCGTCTCCATCACGCTCACCACCGCTAATGGACAGCATCGGGTGTTCCTCATTCCATTGGTTGATGCACTTAGCAGTCTCAGCGATGCCGGTATAGCTTCCCATAAGCTCACGATTGGCATGATGATGTAGAGTACCAGCAGCTTCACGGCTAATGGCCAGCCCATCGGCCAACTCAATTGCCGCCGTGTTGGTCAGGGCGCACAGCATGGAGTTGTAGCCCGCTTCATGCGCTAGGCGCACTTGCCGCTGCACAAATGTAGTTTTGCCACACCCTGGAGGACCTACCACACGTGATAGGTGTTCCAGGGTGCGGTTAGCACTCTCACTATTCATATCTATGCAGTATCCTATGCCAAAGCTTATCCTCTTGACTCTCGACCACCTCACCGCACTTGTCGCATTTCTGTTCTGGCATTACTTAGTTCTTGCCATGATACGTTTCTTGACACGCCACACGGTGCGGTTAGTTATCCCATGCAATGCCGCTACCTGGTTAGCAGTCATCCCATCATTCCATGTAGCCATGATAATATCATCGGTAACGGATATTTTGGCCGAACTCAGTTCACTCCATGTCATTTCGTGTCGGCACTTGGGGAGTATGCAAGCTAAGCAACTCGGCCCTCCCATATCGCATCCCTCATCAGGGTAGTGATCTGGGTTGTCGGAGAAATTAGCCTTTCGGATGTATGTAAATTCTGTCATTGTTAGACTATCCCTGCTACGTGAGCGAAGTAGTACAGCCCCCCGAACATCATCGCGCTGTAGGCCATTCCCATAAATAATCCAGTCATTACTTAACACCTCGTTTACCTGATAGCCTTACGTTATAGACTGGCATTGTTAATGTCAAGGGGTTGGGTTATAACCCCTCAAATCTAGGCGCGATGTCCTGACCGCGCCGGATGTTCTCAAGTTCCGCTGGCATGTCCAGGGCTACGCCGCAACAAGGCGATTCAACCATTGACTTGTCCTCTGTTTCAAAGACCGCCCAGCATCGCGGGCATCGCAGCTTAATCATCATTCAGCCTTGTGTGATTCATTGTTTACCTTAAATTGAGCCCAGGGGTTGATGTCATTATTGTAGATACTGTTCTTGAATTCCTTGACAGCTTTACATTTCTTGCAAACACCCTGAGACGGCAACCCCATGTTGGCAGGTGCAATTATCCAATGATGAACACAATCAGGCTTGGTTACTATCGGCATTTAACCCCTCCACAGTTTCTTTTAGTATGTCAATCTTGCTCTCACAGTCAGCAATTAGGACGTGCAATTGCAGACATGCCATGTCTATGAATTTATTGTCCAAATGGTATCGGATGGCAGACCATAGAAAGTGAAGGTGCTCATCCTCCAAGTTATCATAGGTTTGCCCCATGCAACCTGGCTGGGCATAAGGAATGGCGTCGCAAACACAATCTATCGGAAGGAATCCACAACCTAAACATAAATTGGCTGTCATTATTCCCCCTTGGGGTAACACTGAATATCACTGCGAACACTATCCATGTCAATAATGACGCAATTGAACCTTTCCGTCTCCCAGTCCCAGATATCAACATTGGGTCTGGTCAAGATTCCTGTTGCTGGTACTGGTACAAGCATCGGCTCAGAGGTAGTTATTGCATAGTCGGATCGTATTGGTTCAACCGTACTTCCAAATACGGTTTGCAGAATGGGCCGGACAATAAAGAGAATACCGGCCAGCAGAATCAGAGTCCCCGCTACTATAACAAGAATGCCGGTTGTCTTTCTCATATCATTCCCGCCCTTGCCTTTCCAATTGTCCTCTGATAATAGTCTACTCTTAATTTCAGATCCACTCCGGCCCTGCGCCGATGCGCCACAAGCAGGGAAACTATCTCCTGGTCATTGAATCCGGCCTGCACCGCGATGCTGGCAATGCTCATATCATAAGCACTGGCACTCTGGTCAGTGAAGTCAGTGCGTTGATTGTTCCAAGAGAATCGAAACTTAGGATAGGCTTCTAATAAAAGTTCTAATTTCAACGCTGGCGGCTCTAAATCCTCTGAGACATGTATTTCCCCGACTTCAACAGGTGAAGCGGGTAGAATCGTATTCTGGCGCGATGCTGTAACCGCTGGCAGCTTCGGAATATCCCGCCAATGGAAGTCAGACTGTGAAATAACCTTAACCGGCACCGGCGTACTCTTGTGGTTCACTGTACTTGGTAGACGCATCACACGCGCCAGATCGTAGGTGGAATCAACAGTCCAGCTATGCTTGTTGAAAGCCTTAGCTATTAGATCGTTCCATGACTGGCAAAGATTCTGGGCCATCACCCTGTCTTGTTCGTTCATGAACATCCAAGGCTCTTTGAATAACCACCAGCACTGTAGGCCATGCCCAGAGTGAACCGTAATGGACGGCTCATAGCCTAGCTCTTTCAAGCAGTCCTGAGCACTGCTCAGGTCTGGCGGTAGGTTCTGCTTCTGATGCTCTGGGCCAGCTATGTCTATGTCAGCCCATAATCCAGCTATACCGGCGCTTTGATTGCTGGATACTCGAACACGATCAGTCAGCTTGGCGTCCTTAGCGCCTAGACTGACGCCAGTGTATATGTCCTTCTCTTTGCGGGAGGCAATGAATCGGTCAAGATTCGTCAAGCTATTGAACCAGGTGCTGCGCTTGTCGGGCAGGGTCCAGATTAAAGCTTGTCCTGCTGGGCTATCTCCCCATAGTCGGGTTAGGAATTCAGATGGGGTCATTGTTCCTTGCTCCTACTTTTAGGATGCCTGATACCGATGCACCTACTATCTCCCGTCCACATGCACTCCAATCCCATCGGTACTAGGCCAAATTCACTACCCTTCACCCACTGCTAGTCGTTCAGAAAGTCAGATTCTTTTGCCAGCGTTCTGGCCGCAGTCACGAACAGAGGCCGCAACTTTTTAGCCAGCCCATCCACCTTCTCACTATCCTCCGCACTCAACCGCCCACTCAACTTCACCACTATCTTACTGTACGGAAGTCCACCACCACCCGACACCGACTTTTCCAAGCTCAAGCTGGTCTCGACATGGTAGTAAGGCGTACCAGTCCCGGCCAACCGGAGCATGTACTGATTCAGATTCCGCAAGCTTGACGGAGGAACTTGCACCACCAGGGGCAAGAATGACTGAGGCCGAAGCATGAACAGGAACCGCCGTTCCGAACATGCCTTCCCAGCACCGCCCTTCACATCGCTTCCCCATGCGTTCATGGGGCAAGTAAGACAATCACCACCAGGAGTCCCAACACCCATCATTAGGTCGTTGCTAGAGCAGTCCGGCGGGCTTGCTCCACCCTCGTCCAATCCCTTCTCCCAGTATGACCGTACCGGCGCACTGTGGATGATAATGCCACTCAGTACCTTAGCCGATACGGTTTCCTCATCCAAGTCCGGTATCTCCCATGTCACTGAACCTTGACTGGGCACCTTCACCCTGTCTAGGTCAAATGGAGACAGCCCACCACCACCCAAGTTAGCCTCAAGTGCCTCCATGATAGTTCCAGTGTCCCCGGTCAGCGCCAAATAATTATTCAGGTTTGCCAGTGCTAGTTCGTTTTTCTGCGCCATTGTCTTTGCACCTCGTTTCAAGATAGCGTCTTTGCGCTTGTAAATACTTCTCTCTGAACCGTAGCGGGTCTTTCTTAATCCTGTGGTCTGGATGCCATTGCGAATCCCCCCTTCCCCCTACATGCCACCATCCGCACTGACAGGTATATGGAACCACCGGATACCCAATCCTCACCGCTTCCTTTACCGCTTCTTCTTCAGAGAGTGGGAACTTTCTAGGACAACTCTTTCTCTGATATACCCCTCTGCTCCGTCCCAACACTTACTCCCCGTTGTCGTCATAGACGATTCCTTGAACCCAGTCATCTAGCTTGTTGCAAATGCTATCGCGGGTTTCTTCCGCTGTTAGTCGTTCCACCTCCTTCATGATTTGTTCAACTTCATCTTCATCTTCATCTTCATCTTCATCTTCATCTTCATCTTCATCTTCATCTTCATCTTCATCTCTGTGGAACAGGTCTTGCTGTCGATTAAACATGGCCTCTAGTTCCGCAGTGGTCAGAATACTCAAAAGTCCTCCCGCCGTTCATCGAATCGCCGCTCTGCTGCCTCTGATTCTTTGTCATCAAAGATAGCATCGCAAGTACAAGGGCTTATCCCATCGTCCTCATTGTCATCATTCAGAGGGCAAGCCTTGAAGTGCTCATTGTCGGGCTGGATGTAGTAGGAATCGAAGTTCGGCCTAATCATGACTGGCGCACCCGAACGCTGTACTTGTCGGTAATCTTGACCGCCACCTCTGGCACCCCCTGCGGGAATATCGGACGACCTTCACCGTCGATGTCTAGCTCACGTACCGCCGCCGATAATGTGTTGCTATTCACGGAGTCCTTGACCATCCACGCCCAATCAGATGCGGCCAGCAGACCAGCATCTACCGCCGATGCCCATACCTGATGATGCAGGTATACATTACCACCAATGGTGCGGATGCTCTGGACACCTTCTTGAACGAACCGCTCCAGAAGTATCATCTCCATGCGGGTCATTTTATCCTTGATTTCCGTTAATGCCTTCTCAGCGGCTACCCGTTTGGCATACAGATCGGCATATTGAATGGCTAGTGCTGTGGTCGGGGTTGGCTGTTCTGACTGGTATTCAAGCAGGTCTTGAAAATCTTGCTCTATCGGGGTAAGCTGCCCCGCAGCCTTGCGTTCGGCATCCAGCCGAAGCTCTTCTTTCATGCGTGCTATGGCCGCATCATTTCTAGCCATGATTAGTTTACCTCCACTATCTGGGGATTGTAGTCAAAGATCACCTTGCCAGTTCTCCAGGGTTTGTTCGTGATGGACAATGCACCGTTGACACTTCGCACCACATAGAAGGTGATACGTGCTGGCAGGACTACCAGAAGAACATCATCACTTACATGAACCATGTTTGGCTCGATGCCATCAAAGAAGATAGTATTGGCATTTAGGGTCAAAATTGAATCTGTATTGATGGTATTGACGATATTGATCTGCATAATTAGACAACCTGTACTGTGAATACGCGGTAGAGCCTAGGGTGATGGGAACAACTGGGGCATAAAGGCGTACGTATGGGA
>Ga0209587_1000380_pt1 | contig 21647 bp, 22 predicted proteins | sample NGEPerD_2_FD_184512 | JGI IMG/M metagenome (GOLD analysis project Ga0209587, IMG submission 184512) | Arctic peat soil microbial communities from the Barrow Environmental Observatory site, Barrow, Alaska, USA - NGEE PermafrostL1-D... | ecosystem: Environmental > Terrestrial > Soil > Wetlands >... | reverse complement strand
GTCGGAAGGGGTGCGCCGCCGAGCCGTCATGCAGCCGCGGTCGCCTGAAGGTCCAGAGGTCCTGCCGCTGGACGACCCCGGCGCCGGTGCATGAGCTAGCGGCGGCCCCGGCGGTGTCGGGTCTGGCGAGCCTGGGTGGCGCGGGGCCGCTCTACGGTGGGTGCGGAGGGCCGTTCGCGGGCCTCTGGTTCCCCGCCGCCCCCGGCGCCCTCCGGCCCGCCCGAGCGTCCTCGTGAACGGCCGACCGCGGCTGTGATCACTCAGGCGTCCGGGGGCGGCACCCGGAACCGGTCCGGACTGGAGAGCGGGCTGGTCGAGGCGATGAGCCAACCCTCGTTCTACCCGCACGAGCCCGAACGCGTCGAGCTCATCGAAACCCACATCTCGTGGGTCTTCGTCGCTGGCGACCTCGTCTACAAGGTCAAGAAGCCGGTCGTGTTCCCGTTCCTCGACTACGGCACCTCGGAACGCCGACGGCTGCTCTGTCACGAGGAGGTGCGGCTCAACCGCCGCTTAGCTCCGGACCTCTACTTGGGCGTCCGCGGGCTGGCTCGGGGCCGGGACCGCTGGACCCTCACCGATGCCGAAGATGTTAACGCTTCGGAACATGCGGTCGAGATGCGCCGCTTCGACGAGGAGCGAACGCTCGAGCGGCACCTCGAAAGAGGAGGTGTGGATCCCGCGCAGATCGCTGCCCTAGGTCGGAAGGTGGCGGCGTTTCACCTGGCCGCTTCGCCACTGCCATCTGAACGCGGCGGTTCCGTGGCTCAAGCGCGCCTCGTCAACGAGAACTTCGAGTCGCTCCTGTCCTTCGAGGCGGTCGTGCCCGCGCGGGCGCTCGCCGCGGCGCAGCGCTTCAGCTCGGCGTTTCTCTCCGCGCGGGGGGCGCAGCTCGACCGCCGCGCGCGGGCGGGCTTGGTACGCGATGGTCACGGCGACCTGCGCGCCGAGCACGTGCTGCTCATGGGGGGTGGCATCGAGGTGTTCGACTGCATTGAGTTCTCATCCGAGTTGCGTGGGATCGACACGGGCTCGGATCTGGCGTTCCTCGTGATGGACTTGGAGGCGCACGAACGGGCCGACCTCGCACGGAAGCTGGTGGCCGCCTACCGAGTCGGGGGCGGCGATCCCGGGGATGACGCGCTGGTCGCCTACTACGGGGCCTACCGTGCTTGGGTCCGCGCAAAGGTGGCCTGCCTGCGCGCCGCGGAGCTTCAGGATGACGATCCGAAGCGTCGCGATGCCGAGGCGCAGGCGAGCAGCTTTGCCGCACTGGGGCGCCGCTTCGCTTGGCAGGCCCGGGGTTCGTTGCTGCTCGTCACATGCGGCGGAACCGCCAGTGGAAAGACCTACCTTGCCTCCCGTCTGGCGCAGGCCTCGGGGCTCACGCACCTCAACTCCGACGCCGTGCGCAAGGAGATGCTGGGCTTGAGCCCGGTCGAGCGGGCGCCGGCGTCCGCCTACACACAAGGGTCCAACGCGCGGACGTACGCGGAGCTCGGCAGACGCGCGGCGGACGCGCTCGGCACGGACGGGGCGGTCGTGGACGCGACCTTTCGCAACCTCGCCGACCGCGCTCGCTTCGGGGAGGCGCTGGGCAACGCCGGCGTCGAACCGGTCTTCGTCGAGTGCCGGGCGCCGCGCGAGGTGCTCGAGCGGCGCGCGGCCGACCGGATGCGCAGCCGCGAGCACGTCTCGGACGCCGGCCCCGCGCTCGTCGCGCCTCAGCAGCTGGAGTTCGCACCGCTCGACGAGGTACCGGCAGAGCGACACCTGGTCGTTCGCACCGATCGTCCAGTCGAGTCCGTGGTCGACGATGTGGAGGCCCTTCTGGACGCACGGTTGGCTTCCGGAAGCTGAATGGCTGCGGAAAAGCCCGGATCGAGGTCGGGTGGTCTTACCGGATGAGGTGGCAAAGGACGTGGGTCCCGGCGATGCGAGTCCCCCCTCGTTTCTGGAGCCATCGACCGTCAGGGGCTCAGGCGGCGCCGGCGACGACGCTCGCGCCGATGCGACCGTTCGAGCCGGGACCGCGCTCGCTGCCCTGGAGCACCACCTTCAGGGCGTCGGTGGAAGCCGCGTCGGCGAACGTGTCGTACGCGTCCATCGTGTCATCGAGCGCGAAATGATGCGTGGCGCCGCGCGGGAAGCCCGCAACGATGGTGGGGGAAGCCCGCAACGATGGTGCGGGAAGCAACCGATGGCGACGATGCTCCGTCATGTGACAGTGGCCTGACCTCGACAGCTCAAGCCAGGAGGCCAATCAATGTCTCGTCCATTGCGTCAATCAATGTCTCGTCCATTTCGCCTCGGCGGCATCATCGCCGGCCTCATCCTCATCGCCTTCGGCGTCGGCGCCATCGTGATCGGCATCGCCGGCCGCGCCGAGGTCAGCACCAACATCAAACGCGAGCAGATCGTCGGCACCCCCGACATGAAGCCCTCGCTCATCGCCCAAAAGGTCAAGGAGGCCGGGCTGACGAACGTCACGCTGCCGACGTGCGACGTGGCCGGCAAGGCCATCACCAACGGCGGCGAGGCCAAGTGCTTCGCGAGCTACATGCGTGTCCACGCCCTCGAGGCGACCGGCGGCAAGACGTTCGCGCAGATGCCGCAGTTCGCCTCCGCAGACGGCAAGGGCACTGACAGCGCGGCCGAGGCGGTCAAGGACCCCAAGACGGGCCGGCCGCAGAGCAACGAAGCCCGCCAGGTGTGGATCAACGAGACCGCGCTGAGCACGGCGCTCAACACCTCGTTCTTTGCCTCCTCTGTCGGCCTGTTCGCGATCGTGATGGGCCTCGCGCTGCTGCTCACCGGCGTCGGCTTCCTCGTGCTCGCCTCGGATCTCCTTGGGCTCGCCGGCCTTCGACGCAAGACCAAGCTGCCGGACGCCGCGGCACCCGCCGCAGGCTGAGTAGGGCCACACGTCATCTCCGCGACCCCGGCGTGCTGATGCACGCCGGGGTCGCCGACGTTTTGCGCGGGTGGGATCTCCACCCGCGCCCGCACATCCACCGCGAGGGCTTCGTCCGGCGAGACGACGAGCGGGTTGCACTCCAGCTCGGCGATCTCGTGGTGAGCCTCCACCAGCAACTCGACGCCGGGGCGGCCATCGCCTGAACGAGGAAGCCGGTCGGGCGGTGGCCGGCCGCCCCGATGCGGGGCGCCATGGCGTCGGCAGCGCGTGCGATGGTGCGCGCCCCGCTGAGCCCGAGCGCGACAGCGCCCACCTCGCTGCGGTGCAAAGCCCGTCGGCGACACCCTTCAGCGCGATGGGCCGTCGCCAACGGCCGGCGGGCGCGGCCGCACAGCGGGCTCGCCTTGGGTTGACCGGCGGCTCGGCCGCCTGGTGAGGTGCGGTTACATCTCGCCAGGCAGAGCGTGGTTGCCGGCCTCGGCCTCAACCCCGCGGCGATGGGCTTCGCGGCAGCCGGCTACATCCCGCCGGGCCCGGGGGCGCTGCTGCAGGAGGCGATCGACGTGGCCGTGATCGTCAACGCCCTGCGCGGGTTGCGCGCGTGAACTACGGACAGTGATCGCGGGGTGCGCCCGGATGGCGCCGCCCGTGACCCGGCGTATGGTCGCGCTGTGCCATCGAAGAAGACAAACAACAAGGGACCCGTCATCGTCGTCGGCTACGACGGCTCATCGACCTCGCGGGCCGCCGTGGACCACGCTGCGCGACAGGCGGGACGGCGGGGCAAGGTCTACGTGGTTCATTCCTATAGGCCGCCGCCGAACTGGCTCGGCTTCCCGAACTACCAGGGCGTGCTGGATGACCACCGGGCGCGCGGGAAGGCGACGCTCGACGCGCTCACGATGACCGACGACCCGCTGCTCGCGACGAACTTCGAGACCGAGCTGCTCGACAGCCCTCCGGCCGAAGCGATCACCAAGGTCGCCGAGACTCGCGGCGCCGACGAGATCGTGATCGGGTCGCGCGGACTCGGTCGCGTGCGCAGCGCGCTCGGCAGCGTGTCGCAGGAGGTGCTTCATCGCGCCACCGTCCCCGTCGTGGTGATCCCCCACGTCGCCGGCCAGCGGTGAGATGACCGCGACGACCCAACATGCGCCGCCGCTCGTGCTGGTCGACCGCCGGGTGCTCCCCGGCAACTGGGTGCTCGCGAATGGCGGGGACCACCGCCATTCGCTCCGCGTGAGTCCGCTCGAGTCGTCCGGATCCCGCACGCGCGGGTCTCTTCGTTCGTCTCCAACGGCACCCAACTGATCGTCCTCTACCTCGAGTCGTTCGGGAACCCGCGGAAGTTCGCCCGCCTGGCTCGCCGGGTCGGCTCACGCAAGCCGATCCTGGCGGTGAAAAGCGGGCGCTCGAAGGCGGGCGCCCGGGCCACCGGCTCGCACACCGGCGCGCTCATCTCCGCGTCCGATGTGACCGTGGACGCGCTGTTCGGACAGGCGGGAGTGATCCGAACCGACACCCTGTCGGAGCTCTTCGACGTGGCGAAGCTGCTCGACGCCCAGCCGGTACCACGCGGCGGACGCGTGGGCATCGTGACGAACGCCGGAGGGCTCGGGATCCTGTGCGCAGACGCGTGCGAGGCGAGCGGTCTCGAAGTACCGGACCTGCCTGACGCGCTGCACACGGAACTGGGGGGGTTCCTTCCGCCCACCGCATCGACCTCCAACCCGGTGGACATGATCGCCACGGCGGGCGCAGAGGACTACCGGCGGGCGATCGAGACGATCGTGGCGGCGGGCGCCGTGGATGCCATCGTCGCGATCTTCATCCCGCCGCTCGTTACGCGCGCCGAGGATGTGGACGCGATTTGCGAGGCGGCCGCCAAGGTCGATCGGCGGCGTTCATCAGCGCTTCATGCCCGCGCCCTTGGGCGCGTTCTCGGTGGCCAGCACTCCGACGGCGCCCTTGACCATGTCGCCGAAGCCGTGCGTGACGAAGGGGTAGTTCCCCTCCTCGTCCAGCGTGAACTCGACCCACCCGCCCTGCGAGGGAGCGAGGTTCACGGTCTGGGCGTCGTGCCCGGTGGTGCCCTCGATCACGGTCCTGTCGAACACGGTGCCGATCACGTGGAAGGCCGACCAGATCGAGGGACCCGCGTTCATTACGTATATGCGAACCCTCTCGCCGCGCTTCACGGCGATCGGCTTGTCCTTGTACTGGTCGGCGAAGCCGTTGAACGCGATCACGTCGGGGTTCTTCTCGGCCATCTTGGTGGCGTCCGCGTCCTTGCCGGGCTTGCCGATGTAGAACTCCTGCTGGGTCAGCCACAGCTCGCGGTCGACCGGCGCCAGTTTCTTGGGCTTGACGACCATCATGCCCACCATGCCGGCGCCCGTGTGCATGAGCACCGGGTCCGTGGCGCAGTGATACATGAAGACGCCCGGATGCTTGGCCACGAAGCTGAACTTGTGGGTCTCACCGGGGTCGATCGACTTGAAGGCCTTGTTCGGCGCCACCTCCGAGGAGTGGAAGTCGATCGAGTGCGGAAAGGCCACGTCCATTTTCTTCGAGCCGCCGTTCACCAGCGTCATCTCCACCTTGTCTCCCTGCTCCACGACCATCGGGGTGGAGACCCCCGTCCCGCGGTGCAGGGCGCCGTTCACGCCGAACGACCACACGCGCGTGGCCGGCTTCTCGTTCGAGACCTCGGTCACGTGCTCGAACACGTCGACCTTGAACTTCTTGACCGCCCCCGCGGGCACCGCGGGAAGGGCCGGGTCGGGACGCTTGTAGGGCTCCACGCCGGCCACGGGCGCGTCCGCCGCGCCGCCGGAAGCCGCCGGCTCGCTCGCCGGGGCGGTGGGTGCCGACGAGTTGTTGCCGGAGTCCCGGTTGAGGCCGACCAACAGGACGGCGAGGCCGATGATCGCGCCGAGCGCGCCAATCGCGAAGATCATGATGAGCACCTCGACCCCCTCCATCCGCCCGGCGCGTTCCTCGACGGCATCGAGCCGCTCGTGGTCATCGAGGATCTGCGGTTCGGATGTGGGGTCCTTGTCGATCGTGGCGGGCATTTCCGCAGTCCTTTCCTCTTGACTCGTACGGGAAGAGTCTCGATCTCCGTCGGGGTTCCGGCCACCGTAGGATCCCGCCGACGGCTTACGGGAAACCACTGATCCGGAGCTAGCGGTCCTCGCGCAAACGTTGCGCCGGAAGCTCCATCGGTCAGGCCACCCGCGTGCGGCGTTCGATGAGATCGATGCGCGCGGTGCGCCGCGAGCCGTTGCGCAGGCGGATGTAGTCGGCGAGGGCTTTCTGGAGGGTGGGCCAGTCGGGGTAGTCGGCGTTCTTGACCACGAAGTCCGAGACGGCGGCGAAGTTCGACTCGATCCGGTTGAGGAAGCGCGAGGACCACTAGCCGCGCTGCTCCTACGGTACGTCGGGGCAAACGACCGGAATCTACTCCGGGCTAACTACTGATCCGGACGGCGGCTCCCTACGGTCCCGCGAGCGCTCCTCGGCTCCTACAGTTCGTAAGACAGATGGCTGATGTCGCCGAGATGACCCGGATTCCCCTCGCGTGCCGCAGAGCGCCCGTCGCTCCTGCGGCGCGTTCGCCTCGTGGCTTCGGGCGTCGCCGCCGCCTTCCTTGGCCTCCTGCCCCACATCCTTCACCACGCCGGGCCGCTGGCCGGGGCGGCGCTGTTCGCCGGTGTCGGCGGCTCGTTGCTGTTCGGCGCGATCGGGTTCATCGCCGCCATTCCCTTCCTGGTGCGGATGAAGCGCCACTGCGGCAGCTGGCACCGCCCACTGGCGACCCTAGTCCTCTTTGCCGCCGTCTTCCTCCTCTCGACCTTCGTCGTGGGCCCAGCGCTGACGGGAGACGACTCGGACGGCGCGAAGCCCAGCGCCACCCCCGCCGAGCGGCCGGCTGCCCCGAGCGCTCACGAGCAACATCACTGACTGTGAGCATGGCCACTCTCGGTATACCCCTGGGCGGTATCATCGACCTGCGATGAACCCAAGCGAGACGGCAACCGCCCCCCTCCAGCCCAGCCCGACCGAGGACGGAGATCAGACGGCGACAGCACGCCTCAGCATCGAGGGCATGCACTGCGCCTCCTGCGCCAGCCGCATCGAGGCCGAGCTCGCCCGTGTTCCCGGCGTCGTCGGGGCGAGCGTGAGCCTGACGGCGGAGGAGGCGACGGTCCGCTACGCCCCGGGCCGCGACGAGCTGCCGTCCCTCGAGGACGCCGTGGCTCGGGCCGGCTACAAGGCCCGGCCCGCCGCCGCGCCGGAGGATGCCCTGACCCGCCAGGAGAGCGACCGGCGGCGCGAGTACCGCAGCCTAATGCGCAAGTTCTGGTTCGCTGCCCTGATCGCCGTGCCGGTCATGGTCTTCTCCTATCCCGATCCGCTCGGCCTCGACCGCTGGGCGGCGTTCGAGGAGGGCTCGGACTCGCTGCTGTGGATCTGGCGCGCGCTCGGGCTCGCGACGATCCCCGTGCTCGCCTGGTCGGGCTCGCAGTTCTACAGCGGCGCCTGGCTCGCGCTGCGCCACCGCCAGGCGAACATGCACACGCTGATCGCCGTCGGCATCAGCGCAGCCTGGCTCTACTCGACGGTCGCGGTGCTGTGGCCGGAGATCTTTCCCGAGGAGCGCTTCACCGAGGTCTACTACGACGTCGCCGCCGTGGTCGTGGCGCTCGTGACGCTCGGCCTCGCCCTAGAGGTAAAGGCCAAGGGACGCTCGTCGGAGGCGATCCGCGAGCTCGTCGGCCTGCAGACCAAGCGAGCGCGCGTCGTGCGCGACGGCACTGAGGTCGAGATCCCGATCGAGGAGGTCGTCGTCGGCGACGTGCTCACCGTGCGCCCCGGCGAGAAGGTCCCGGTCGACGGGGTGATCGTCGACGGACAGTCGGCGCTCGACGAGTCGATGGTCACCGGCGAGTCGCTGCCGGTCGACAAGGAGCCAGGCGACGAGGTGATCGGAGCGACCGTCAACACGACGGGGGCGTTCAGGTTCACGGCGACCAAGGTCGGCGCCGACACCGCGCTGGCGAGCATCGTGCGGATGGTGCAGGACGCCCAGGCGACGAAGCTCCCGATCCAGCGCGTCGTCGACCAAGTCGCGGGTGTGTTCGTGCCCGCGGTCATCATCGTCGCGATCGCCGCCTTCGTCGTCTGGTTCGACCTTGGTCCGTCGCCAGCGCTGACCTACGCCGTCATCGTGGCGGTGACCGTGCTGATCATCGCGTGCCCCTGCGCGCTCGGTCTGGCCACGCCGACGTCGCTCACGGTGGGCATGGGCAAGGGGGCCGAGCAGGGGATCCTCTTCCGGGGCGGCGACGCGCTGCAGGCCGGGCGCCAGCTCGACACGCTGGTGCTCGACAAGACGGGCACGATCACACACGGCAAGCCCGCGCTGACCGATGTCGCGGCGTCGCCCACCTTCGACGAACAGGACGTGTTGCGGCTGGCCGCGTCGGTCGAGCGGAGGTCGGAGCACCCGCTCGCGCAGGCGATCGTCGCTGGGGCTGCCGAGCGCGGCGTGGCGAGCGCCGACCCCGAGAGCTTCGTCGCGGTGCCGGGCCACGGCGTCGAGGCCCGCGCCGAGGGACGTGCGGTCCTGCTCGGCAACCGCAAGCTGCTCGCCGATCGAGGGGTCGACGTGGCGGCGCTTCAGGAGCGCGCCGAGACGCTGGCGTCCGAGGGCAAGACGCCGATGTACCTGGCGGTCGAAGGCCGTGCGGCCGGCCTCGTGGCGGTCGCCGACACGATCAAGCCCGACTCGGTCGCTGCGATCGCGCAGCTGCGCGAGCTGGGCCTCGAGGTGGCGATGATCACGGGCGACAACGAGCGCACGGCCGCGGCGGTCGCGCGCCAGGTCGGGGTCGATCGCGTGCTGGCCGAGGTCCTGCCCGAGGACAAGGCGCACGAGGTCCAGAAGCTCCAGCTCGAGGGCAGGCGCGTCGGCATGGTCGGCGACGGCATCAACGACGCGCCGGCGCTGACCCAGGCCGACGTCGGCCTCGCGATCGGCACCGGCACGGACGTGGCCATCGAGGCCTCCGACGTCACCCTGGTCGGGGGCAGCCTCCAGAGCGTCGTCTCGGCGATCGAGATCTCACAGGCGACGATGCGCAACGTGAGGCAGAACCTGTTCGGTGCCTTCGTCTACAACACCGCCGGGCTGCCGATCGCGGCTGGGCTGCTCTACCCGTTCTTCGGCGTGTTGCTCTCGCCGCTGATCGCCGCCGCGGCGATGGCCTTCAGCTCGGTGACGGTCGTGAGCAACGCCAACCGGCTGCGCCACTGGAAGCCGAAGGAGGCACTGGCATGAGCATCGACCAGATCGCCGTCACCGCCGCCGGTCTGCTCGCGATCGCTGGCGTGGCCTGGTTCTTCTGGGGCCCCCGCGGCGAGGGAGTGAAGGCGGCGCTGAACTCGGCCGGGGTCCAGGAGGCGATGATCCTGGTCAAGGGCGGCTACACCCCGGACACGATCGTCGTCGAGGCGGGCACACCGGTGAGGCTCAGCTTCCGCCGCGAGGAGACCGCGGCCTGCTCCGAGCGTGTGCTCTTCCCCGCCTTCGGCCGCTCGGCCGACCTGCCCGAGGGCGAGGTCGTGCCGATCGAGCTGACTCCCGACGCGCCCGGCGAGTACGGCTTCGAGTGCGGCATGGGCATGCTCCACGGCAAGCTGGTCGTCCGCTAGGGCGCCGGCGCGGCCGCGATGCTCCAGACCGTCGACGTCGGCGAGCGCTCGCTCAAGGCCTACCATGGAGTGGCCCCAGAGCCGATCCTCGACGAGCTCGTGCGGCACGCCGAGGGCCTGCGCGGGGCGCGCGTCCTGCACGTCAACGCGACCGCCTACGGGGGCGGGGTCTCGGAGCTGCTGCGCTCGATCGTGCCGTTGCTGAACGACCTTGGGCTGGTGGCCGACTGGCAGGTGATCGGCGGCGACGATGAGTTCTTTAACGCCACCAAGGCGATGCACAACGCTCTCCAGGGCGCGGAGACCGCGCCTGGCGCTCGGGAGCAGCGCAGCTACCTCGAGAACGCCGAGCGCAACGCGGCGAAGCTCGCGGACCAGCAATACGACTTCGTCTTCATCCACGACCCACAGCCGGCAGCGCTGCTCTCCCTGCTCGGCAAGGGCGATGCCCGCTGGGTCTGGCGCTGCCACATCGACACCTCCACGCCGAATCCCGACGCCTGGGCCTTCCTGCGCGGCTTCCTCGCCGACTACGACGCCGCCATCTTCACGATGGCCGACTTCCTGCCACCCGACCTCCCGGTCGGCCGTGTCGAGCTGATTCCACCGGCGATCGATCCGCTCAGCCCAAAGAACATGGAGCTCTCCGAGAGCGTCGCGCGCCAGATCCTCCAGTGGATCGGCGTCCGCACCGACCGGCCGCTCATCACGCAGGTCTCCCGCTTCGATCCCTGGAAGGACCCCCTCGGTGTGATCGCCGCCTACAGGCTGGTCCGCCAAGAGCTCCCCGGGCTCCAGCTCGCACTGGCCGGCTCGATGGCACTCGACGATCCCGAGGGATTCCAGATCTACCAAGCCATCGTCGCGGAGGCCGAGGCCGACCCGCTGATCCACGTCTTCACGAACCTCACGGGGGTCGGCAACATCGAGGTGAACGCCTTCCAGCGCCTCTCCGACGTCGTCGTCCAGAAGTCGATCCGCGAGGGCTTCGGCCTGGTGGTCTCGGAGGCGCTTTGGAAGGGCACGCCGGTCGTCGCGGGGCGCGCCGGCGGCATCCCGCTGCAGATGGCAGACGGTGCCGGGGGCTTCCTCGTCGACGGGGTCGAGGAGTGCGCCGAGGCGATCCTGCGGCTGCTGCAGCATCCCGCCGAGGCCCGCGAGCTGGCAACCCGCGGCTGGGCGCGCACGCGCGACCACTTCCTGCTGCCCCGGCTGCTCCTAAACGAAATCTCGCTGATGCTGGACCTGGCCGCCGAGCGTCCCGTCAGGCGGGCCGCGGTCGGAGCCGGGGCGCGGCGCGACCCCGTCTGCGGCATGGCAATCGGGGAGCAGGCGCCGGCGATCGAGGCGAGCTACCGCGAGAGCGGCTACGTCTTCTGCTCCGAGGCCTGCCGCGCGCGCTTCGAGACCGACCCGGAGCGCTATGCCGGACCGCTCGAGCACCCAGCCCGGAGGTGACCCAGGAGATGAGCGACCACACGACCCAAGCCGAGCCCGCCGGCGCCGGGAAGGCGCCGCTCTCTGAGGCCGAACTGCGCACGATCGACGCCTACTGGCGCGCGGCCAACTACCTGTCGGTCGGACAGATCTACCTGCTCGACAACCCGCTGCTGCGCGAGCCGCTGCGGGTCGAGCACATCAAGCCGCGGCTGCTCGGGCACTGGGGCACCACGCCCGGGCTCAACTTCGTCTACGTGCACATAAACCGCGATCAACGCTCACGGCCTCGACGCGATCTACGTCACCGGCCCCGGCCACGGCGGCCCCGGCCTGGTCGCGAACTCCTACCTCGAGGGCAGCTACAGCGAGGCCTACCCGAACGTCGGCCGCGACGAGGCCGGGCTGCGCTCGCTCTTCCGCGCCGGGGCCGCGCAGCATGCGGGCCGCGAGCAGCAGCAGGATGACGCCCAGTACGTAGACCAAGAACTCGAGCTCGGCGATCAGCGCCAGACCACCGAGGATCGCCGCGGCCCGCAGGACGAGCGCCGCCCCGATGCCCCAGACGAGGAGGCGCGAGCGCTGCGGGGTCGGCACCCCGAAGTAGGCGAATAGGAACAGGAAGACGAAGACGTTGTCGAGCGACAGCGAGCGCTCGATCACGTACACAGTTGTGTAGAGCGCGGCGTGGTCACCGTGGCGGGCGAGCCACACGGAGGCGGCGACGAGCAGGCGACGGCGAGCCAGCCCAGCGACCAGTAGACCGCCTCATTCCATGGGACCGCTGATTACCTAGCGCGCAAGCCCCGCCTTGGCTGCGCTCGCGCCCCCGTTCACCGCCGTCTTAGCTCCGAGCACGACTCAAATCGACAAACTCACGGTCGGGCTGACGAGCTGTTACGAAGCGGACAGCGCGAACTTCCGGATCTTCCCCACCGAGGTCCGCGGCAACTCGTCGTGGAAGACGACGCGCCGCGGCACCTTCGACGGCGCGAGGGACTGCCCGCACCAGCTGACCAGCTTCTCCTCCGCGAGCGCCTCGTGGCCCGCCGGCGCGGACGACATGCGCCACGGGCACCTCGTCCCGCAGCTCGTCGCGCTCGCCCACCACGGCGCAGTCCAGGACGGCCGGGGTGAGCAGCCAGGACCCCCTCGACCTCCACGGTCGACACGTTCTCGCCCGCGACCTTGAGTACGTCGCCGCGGCGCCCGGCGAAGCTGAAGCGCCCCTCGGAGTCGCGCACGGCCAGGTCACCGGTGAGGAACGCGCCGTCCCGGAAGCTGGCCGCGGTGGTGTCGGGGTCGTCCAGGTAGCCGGCGAATAGCTCGCGGCCGCGCGCCCACCGACCACGATCTCCCCTACCTGGCCCTCTGCGGGCTCCTCGTTGCGGTCGGGCACGACCAGGCGGACGTCGCAGCCGACGGTCGGCTGGCCGATCGAGTCCGCGAGCGGCTCGACTGCCGCGGCGCTCAGGACGGCGGGCGCCGTCTCGGTCATGCCGTACAGCTGCCGCGGGCGACATCCGGCGAGACGGGCGAACGCCTTGTACTCCCGCTCGGCGAGGTCCTGGGCGAACCAGCAGTGGCTCAGCGCGAGGGGCTCGGTACCCGGGGACGTACGCGCGAGGATCATCCGGATGGGCGCGGCGAACAGGCTCGCGTGCGTGGCCTGGTGGCGACGGGCCTGCTGCACGAAGCCCCCGGCCGAGAAGCGCGCCACAAGGGCCACGCTGGCGCCGGCGGAGATCGCCGATGCGAAGGAGTAGTACTGGGCGTTCGCGTGGAACAGCGGCAGCACCACGAGCCAGCGATGGTCCGGGTGCAGCGCCGCGGCCGCCGCCATGACGTCGCCCGCGAACGCGTAGTTGGCCTGCGTGACCGCCACGCCCTTCGGCGCGGCGGTCGTGCCGGAGGTGAACATCACCGCGGCGATCGACTCCGGCTCGGGCCGCGCGGGCTCGGGCCGCGACTGGGCTGGGCGCTGCTGGCAACTGGCCCGGGCCAGCCCACTGCTCCCCGCCCGCGCCTACGCCGGGGCGCACGCGCCCTTGCCAGTCACGCTGAACCTGATCGGCGGGTTCGGCCAGGGCGGGGTTCTGGCCTCGGCCCGGCCTGCGGAAATGGCGCCTTGCGTCATTCTTGGACGATCCGGGGCGATTCGCCGAGTCCATCGACGTGATTGGGGGTCGCACCAGGGAGAAATTGTTACCTCATTGATACTTCGGCGCTCCGCCGCTAACGGAACCGAAAAAGTAAAACCCGGCCTTAGCCTTAGCGGGGCTTTCTGAGGGGTGAGCGACGGGACTCGAACCCGCGACCGCCGGGATCACAACCGGCACACGGGGGATCTGCCATGTGCACGTGCGCATCATCACGCCCGAGGACCGCCCCCTGGGGCTGTTCGGAGCCGCTGCGTCCGACGCCGTAGAACGCCTGCTCGATGAGGCCCATGTGGCTCTCGACACGTCCTGCACGGTCGTCTCGATGGAGCCGGATGGACTGCACGTGGCCCCCCGAGGAGATGGTCCCCTGGCAGCCGACCGCGTCGTCACGGTCGCCAAGCTCTCGGGGTCGTCGATCCCCGGGCTTCCAGTCGACGGCAGGGGTTCGTCCGCGTAGACGCCCACGGGCTGGTCGCCGGGGAGGACGACGTCTACGCCGCGGGGGACGCCACGACGGTGCCGATAAAGCAGGGCGGCATAGCGGCGCAGCAGGCGGACGCCGTCGCGGAGGCGATCGCCGCCCGGGCAGGGGCGCCCGTGACGCCGGAGCCGTTCCGGCCGGTGCTGCGGGGCATGCTCCTCACGGGATCGACACCCCGGTACCTACGCGCCGAGGTTGCCGGGGGGCGCGGTGGGGACTGGGAGGTCTCGCGCCACGCGCTCTGGTGGCCGCCGAGCAAGATCGCGGGGCGCTACCTGTCGCCCTACCTGGCAGAGCACCACGAGGCCTTCGACACCAGGGTCGAGGGGGCCGGTGCTCTCCCGGTCGAGATCGAGCTCGAGCAGCACCCGTCGGAAGGGGTGCGCCGCCGAGCCGTCATGCAGCCGCGGTCGCCTGAAGGTCCAGAGGTCCTGCCGCTGGACGACCCCGGCGCCGGTGCATGAGCTAGAGATCGGTCGGCGACGGGGCGCGCTCCTGGCTCTGAAGGGGCCGTCTGTGGGCGTTCAACCCGGGCGCAGGGCCGCCTCTAGAGCTTCCGCGGCTGGTGGCCTTTGGCCGCGCTCGTGGCCTGGCACGTGCGCCTACCGCGGCAGCGCGTCCTCCACGCGGCGATCTTCCTGGTCTCGCTGGCGGTGGTCTGGCTGGGCGGCGTCGAGCAGCGGGCGCACGAGGTCCATCGGGAGTGGGAAGACGATCGTCGAGTTCTGGTCGACACCCAGCTCCAAGAGCGTTTGCAGGTAGCGCAGCTGCAGCGCCGCGGGGCTACGGCTCATGTTCTCCGCCGCTCCCGTGAGATTCTCGGCGGCCTGGAGCTCGCCCTCTGAATTGATGATCTTGGCGCGCCGCTCGCGCTCTGCCTCGGCCTGCCGCGCCATACGTCGCCGACCGCCCGGAGGCGCGGCCCCCGCCCCGTCGCCGGGGCGGGCGCCGCGTCCGGAGCGTTATCCGCCGATCTTGTAGCTCTTGCCGGCCTCGGAGTCGAACGTCTTGGGCAGCGGCGTCAGGCCGCCGGTGACGTCCGCGGGCCGGGCGATGTAGACCGCCCGCTCGGCCGGCTCACCCTTCAGGGTGTAGTCGAGCGGCTTGGCGATCAGCCCGCCCGTGTCCACGTCCGAGATCTCGTGCGCCGCCGTGACCAGGCCGGCGCGCGAGAGGTCCTTGTTCGCGCAGGCCTTCTTGAGGATCTCGTCCATGACCTGCGCCTGCGCGTAGCCGAACTGCACCGCCGCCTTCGGGTCGGAATCGGGGTAGGCCGACTGGAAGGACTTGCCGACCTCCTGGACCTTCGGCGTGTCGACCGTCCACGGCGCGATCGAGCTCACGACGTAGACGTTGGCCTTCAGCGCCTTCGCGGCCGGCGTCTTCATCAGCGCCGGGTCGAAGACCGGGTTGTTGCCGAGGATCGGGACGTTGAGGCCCTGCGACGCGGCGATGCCGGCCACCGACGCCAGCTGCGTCGGACCCGTCGTGACCGCGATGGCCTTGACGCCGGCATCCTTGAACGCCGCCGCCTGGCCCGTCATGTCCTCGTCGGTCGCCTTGATCTTCTGCTGGACGATGGTCATGCCGTTCTGTTTGGCGTAGTAGGTGGAGCCCAAGAGGCCGTTCTCGCCGTACTCGCCCTCGAAGTACAGGTGCCCAATCTTGTCGCCCTCTCTGATCATGCCCTTGCCCTTGAGGTAGTCGAGCCCGTTGATCATCTCGACGTCATAGGTGGTGCCGACGACGATGATGTTGTCGTTGCTCAGCAGCGACGATGGCCACGCCGAGAGCAGCGCGAGCATCGAGTCCTGCTTGAGCGTGGGGAGGAGTGCGGCGGTGACCGGCGAGCCCAGCAGCTGCTGCAGGCCGGCAACGTCGCTCGAGAAGCCGCGGTACTGCACGACGGCCTTCTGCGGGTCATAGCCGTGGTCCTTGATCACGAGCTCGACCTTGCGCTCGCAGACGCCGCCCTGGGCGTTGCGCTCCTTCCAGTAGAGCTGATTGGCCTCGGTGAGCGGCTTGGCCAGCGGCGCGAAGACGCCGCTGAGGTCGGTGAGGCTCCCGAGCGTGATCGTCTTGGCGGTCACGCCCGGCCCGGACTTGATCGAGCCGCCGCCGCCGGACGACGACTCGCTCCCCTTGTCGCCGCAGGCGGCGAGGCCGGCGGCGATCATCGCCACGGCCAGCCAGGCGCAGGCGATCTTCAGAGTACGTTTCATGTGGTGCTCTCCTTCGGTTCGGGGTTTATCGAGCTAGGGGTGACCCTCCGGCGGCCGGTGATCCGGCGTCCGAGGCCGGACAGTCCGCCGGGGGCGAAGATCAGGACGGCGATGACGGCGGCGCCGTAGATGAAGTTGGACGCGTCGGCCGGCTGCAGTCCCTCGCCGCCGGGCGCCCCCACAAGCGGCAGGCTGCCGCTGTAGTGGTCGAGGAGCTGCGGCAGCGCGGACACGAGCAGCGCGCCCGCCACGGCCCCGCCGATCGAGCCCAGCCCGCCCACCACGATCATCACCAGGAAGTTGATGGACAGCAGGAAGCCGAACGATGCGGGCACCACATGGGCGAAGGCGAGGGCGAGGAGCACGCCCGCCAGCCCGGCGTACATCGACGACACCGTGAACGCGGCGGCACGGTAGGTCGGGACGTTGACCCCCATGACCGCCGCGGCGATCTCGCTGTCGCGGATGGTCTGCATCGCCCGGCCGGGCCGCGACTGCGCCACGTTGCGCCCGTACCACCACGCGATCGCCAGCAGAACGAGGCCCAGGTACCACAGGCGCTCGAGCCCCCCGTAGGGGACGCCGAAGACCGCGAAGCTGTCGGGGTTGGTGTCGGAGAAGCTGAAGCCGAAGAGGCTGAAGGGCTCCGCGTCGCGGCCGTTGAAGCCACCCGTGATGCCCTTCGCGTTGAAGAGGACGTGCTGCCCGATGAAGACGAGCCCGATCGACGCCAGCCCGAGGTAGATGCCGCGCAGGCGGCCGGCGATCGGGCTGAAGAGCGCGCCCAGCGCGCCCGCCAGCAGGACGGCGAGGATCATCGCCAGCCACGGGGGCAGCTGCGCTCCGGCGGGCGAGTCGAGCCCGCCGCCAAGCTTCTCGCCGCCCGCCAGGAAGCAGTAGCCGTAGGCGCCGACGGCGACGTAGAAGGCGTGCGCGAGCGAGAGCTGGCCGGTCACTCCGACGAGGAGCTGAAGGCCGATCGCCCCGATCGCCGCCGACATCGCGAACAGCCCGGTCTGAAGCCAGAACGCCTCGACGTACTGGGGCAGCCACAGCAGAAGCAGAACCAGGGCGCCCGCGGCCAGGCGCATGATCAGACGACGGCGGTCAGACACGTGTGACCTCCCTGGTCCCGAAGACCCCGGACGGCCGCCACAGCAGCACCAGGAGCAGCACGATGTAGGGCACGACCTCCGACAGCCCGCGGCCGAGGAAGGCGATTTCGTCCTGGTAGCCCGCCGCGAGGGTGGTCGCCACGCCTATCGTGAGCCCGCCGACGACGGCCCCGGCCGTCGAGTCGAGCCCTCCCAGCACCGCGGCGGGGATGGCGGTGAGGGCGAGCAGGCCGGTCGTGTTGTTGACGCCGGCGGCCGGGAAGCTCGTGAAGAAGGCGCCGCCGATGGCCGCCAGGGCACCCGCCAGGGCCCACGCGCCGGCCGCGACGCGCCCGAGCCGGATGCCGGACAGCGCGGCCGCCTCCGGGTCGGAGGCCGCCGAGCGCATGGCGACGCCCCAGTCCGAGCGGGTGAAGGCGAGCCAGAAGAGGCCCATGAGCACCAGGGCGACGACGGCGGCCGCGATGCGCGTCTGCGGCACGGTGACGCCGAGGACGTGGGTGACGTCGGACTTCCACGGCGCGCCGGAGGGCAGCAGGTCGGTGCCCACCTCGCGCGCCAGCGCGGTCCCGAGCACGATGTTGATGGCGATCGTGAGGATGGCCAGGACCTCCTCGCTACCGCGGCGGCGACGCAGCGCCCTCACGAGCACGATGTCGCACAGCGCCGCGACGATCGCGCAGCATACGGCGGCGACCGCCACGGCCCCGAAGAACCCGAGGGAGCCGTGCCAGCGGGCCACGAGGTAGGCGCCCAGCATCACGACCGACGCGTGGGCGAAGTTGACTACGTTCGTCGCCTTGAACACCACGACGAAGCCCATGGCGATCAGCGCGTAGATGCAGCCGAGCGACAGCCCGCTGATCAGCAGCTCCATGAACTGGCTCATGGGCCCGCCTCCCCGATCTCCTCGCCGACCTCTTCCTCCGAGCCCTCCGTGGACCCCAGGTACGCCTTCAGCACCTCGGGGTCGCGCTGGACCTCGTCCGGCATTCCGTCGGCGATGCAGAGCCCGAAGTCCAGCACCGTCACGCGGTCGGCCAGGCCCATCACGAACGCCATGTCGTGCTCGACGAGCACGATCGAGATCCCGAGCGTCTCCCGCACCTGGGCGATCATCCTCGCCATCTGCTGCGACTCCTCCGAGTTCATGCCCGCCACCGGCTCGTCGAGCAGCAGCAGCGAGGGCTCGGCGCAGAGCGCACGGGCGAGCTCGACGCGCTTGCGGTCGCCGTAGGCCAGCGACGTCAGCGGCACCCCGAGGTGGTCCGACAGCCCGAGCACCTCGGCGATGCCGGCGACCACGCGCTCCTGCTCGGCCTGCTCGCGCCGCGCGGCCGGCAGCCGCAGGCCGGCCGACACGAACCCGGCCTTGGTCAGCCGGTGGCGGCCCAGCAGCAGGTTCTGCGCGACGGTCGACGTCGGCGAAAGCGCAAGGTTCTGGAAGGTGCGGCTGACGCCGAGTGCGGCGATCCGCGGCGACCGCAGGTCGGTCAGCACGGCGTCGCCGTAGCGCGCCCGCCCCTTCGTCGCGCGGTAGACGCCGGTGAGCACGTTCAGCAGCGTCGACTTGCCGGCGCCGTTGGGCCCGATGACCGCGTGGGTCGAGTCGGGCTCGACCGTGAACGAGACCTCGCTGAGGGCGGTCAGGCCGCCGAAGCGCACCGTGAGGTCCTCGACCGTGAGCGGAAGTGCGCTGCGGCGGCCCGTCACCGGGGTCACGACCTCGACCTTGCCGATCTGCGGGCCGCGGCCGAGGCCGAGGTAGCGCTCGCGCACTTCGTCGCTCTCGGAGAGCTCGGCAGAGGAGCCCTCGAGCGTCACCTGGCCGACCTCGAGCACGGTGGCGCGGTCGGCGATCTTCAGGGCGATCCCCGCGTTCTGCTCGACCAGGACGATCGAGGTGCCCTGGCGGTTGATGAGCTGGATGATCTCGCCGATCTTCTCGAGCACCTGAGGGGCGAGCCCTAGCGACGGCTCGTCGAGCAGTAGCACTTTCGGCTCGGCCATCAGCGCCCGCCCGATGGCGAGCATCTGCTGCTCGCCGCCCGAAAGCAGGCCGCCCTGCTGCCCCCGGCGCTCCTGCAGCTGCGGGAACAGCTCGTAGACGCGCGCGAACGCCTCGGCGCGGCCCTCGCGGCGCCCGCGTCCGAAGGCTCCGGCGCGCAGGTTCTCGTCGACCGTCAGCTCGCCGAAGATGCGGCGGCCCTCGGGAGCCTGGACGACGCCCTCGCGGACGATCACCGCGGGGTCGAGGCCGGCCAGCGAGCGCCCCTTCAGCTCGACGGTGCCGCTGTCGATCGTCCCGCCCTGCATCGCCAGCGTGCCGGAGAGCGCGCGCAGGAGCGTGGTCTTGCCGGCGCCGTTTGAGCCGAGCATCGCCACGATCTCACCCTCGGGCACCGAGAGCGACACGCCGCGCAGCGCGCTGACGCCGCCGTAGGACACGTGCAGGTCACGCACATCAAGCAGGGCGCCCGCCGGCTCCGCCGGGTGGTCCTGTACCTCCGTGGACGTCATCCGGTGATCGGACACCTCGCCCCAGCTATGGCAGTCACTCTCCCCTGGGCCGCTCGCGGCTCCGCCACGCTACACGATCCCGTAGCGGACAGACAGGCGCCGACCTCGAGCAGGCTCATAACTCGGAGAGCACGAAGACGGGCCGGTGCGCCATATGGCGCCGACAAGGCAACCAGCCCGGGAGCGTCCGCGGTGGCAATCAGCCCAATGTCACCGGTGGGGTGACTCCTAGGCCCACCACACATCGGCCGCGCCCTGGTGCCCGGATCTGGAGGCCGAATCGGGCCGAGTGGGCGCTCGTGCGGTACGCGACCACCCCTGCGCGTTAGAGTCGAGATCGCTCATCGCGCCTGGATCGATCCCCGAGTGGTGAGGTCGCGAATGCCCGTTTCCCCTGCCCCGCTGACGCCGCTTAGCTTCCTCGGGCGGTCGGCTGCCGTGTTTCCTGAGAAGACCGCGATCGTGCACGGGACTCGGCGGATCAGCTACCGCGAGTTCGCGGTCGAGGCGACGCGCCTGGCGCGCGCGCTTGGGGTGGCCGGTGTCGAGCCCGGTGACAGGGTCGCCTACCTGTGCCCGAACACGCCCGAGATGCTCATGGCGCACTTTGCGGTGCCGCTGGCGGGGGCCATCCTCGTTGCGATCAACACCCGGTTGGCACCTGACGAGGTGCGCTACGTCTGCGATCACTCGGGCGCCAGGCTGCTCGTCGTCGACGCCGAGCTGTGGGGGACCGTCGCGCCGGTCGCGGCGGAGCTCGAGACGGTGCGGGAGATCGTGACCATCGTCGACCCGCACGCCGGACCCGCAGGGGTGGCCCCACCCGCAGGGCGCGACTATGCCGAGCTGCTCGCCTCCGGATCGGACGAGCCGCTCGCCTGGACCGTCGAGGACGAGCTCGCGACGATCGCGATCAACTACACGTCCGGCACGACCGGCAGGCCCAAGGGCGTGATGTACACCCACCGCGGCGCCTACCTGAACGCGCTCGGTGAGGTCATCCACTCCGAGCACACCCCGGAGTCGGTCTATCTCTGGACTTTGCCGATGTTCCATTGCAACGGCTGGTGCACCTCCTGGGGCGTCACCGCAATTGGCGGCACGCACGTCTGCCTGCGCGCCGTGCGCGGCGACCTGATCTGGGAGTTGATCTCGAGCGAGCAGGTGACGCACCTCAACGCCGCCCCCACCGTGCTCACCACGATCGCCAACGACCCCGGCGCCCGGCAGCTCGAGCGGCCGCTCGTGATGACCACGGGGGGCGCGCCGCCGAGCCCCACGATCATCGACGAGCTAGAAGCGCTGGGCGCCCGGATAATCCACGTCTACGGCCTCACCGAGACCTACGGGCCGTACTCGATCTGCCAATGGCAGCCCGGCTGGCCAAGCCTGCAGGCGCCCGAGCGCGCCACGCTGCTGGCCCGCCAGGGCGTCGGAATGATCCAAGCCGACGAGCTGCGGGTCGTCGACGAAGACGTGAACGACGTGCCGGCCGATGGCGAGACGATGGGCGAGATCGTGATGCGCGGCAACAACGTCATGAAGGGCTACTTCGACGACCCGGACGCGACCGCCGAGGCGTTCCGCGGCGGCTGGTTCCACTCCGGCGACATCGGCGTCATGCACCCCGACGGCTACGTGGAGCTGCGCGACCGCGCCAAGGACGTCGTGATCTCCGGCGGAGAGAACATCTCCACCGTCGAGGTCGAGATGGCGATCCTCACCCACGAGGCCGTGCTGGAGGCGGCCGTCGTCGGCGTCCCCGACGAGCGATGGGGCGAGCGGCCCAAGGCGTTCGTCGTCCTCAAGCCGGACCGGACCCTCGACGAACAGGGGCTCATCGAGCACGTCAGGCAACGCATCGCCCGCTACAAGACACCCGACCACGTCGAGTTCGTCAGAGAGCTGCCCAAGACCTCGACCGGCAAGGTCCAGAAGTACGAGCTGCGCAAGCGCGAATGGGCCGGTCAGACCGCACCGATCAAGGGCTGATCGGCACAGGCGTTGTCGTTGAAGCCCCAGCAGAGTGTTGCGTAAGCAACCAAGCGTGAGGGTGAGCGACGGGACTCGAAC
>Ga0209587_1000379_pt1 | contig 21671 bp, 26 predicted proteins | sample NGEPerD_2_FD_184512 | JGI IMG/M metagenome (GOLD analysis project Ga0209587, IMG submission 184512) | Arctic peat soil microbial communities from the Barrow Environmental Observatory site, Barrow, Alaska, USA - NGEE PermafrostL1-D... | ecosystem: Environmental > Terrestrial > Soil > Wetlands >... | reverse complement strand
GATCAGGAAACAACAATCGATGCTCCGATTATCGCTGTGGACGAGGTTGTCGTCGAGGAAGAAGAGGAGGAGATAACGGTATCCTTTGCGGTAATTGAAGATGTGCCCGTTTTTCCGGGTTGTGAGCAGGGTACGAAAGACGAAAAAAGAGCCTGTTTTCAGCAAAAACTACAGGAACATGTAAAAAAGAACTTCAAATACCCACCGATAGCGGTCGAGATGGGGATACAGGGAAAAGTATATGTGCAATTCATAATAGATGCCGAGGGCCATATTACCCATATCAAAACCAGAGGGCCGGATAAACTTCTAGAGAAGGAGGCCGAGCGCATTATAGCTTCACTACCACAAATGACACCTGGCAAACAAAGGGGCAGGGCGGTCAAAGTACCCTATAGTATTCCGGTAAATTTCAAATTGATGTAGGCGTACTATAAGCCCAAGGCGCTCCTCAATCCCTAAAACAGAATCTGTGTGGACTACTTTTTTTATTCTCATTTACTTCGTTCTTGCCATTTCGATTGTTATAAGTCTCTTGTTGCACGGGGCTAAACCGTCTAAAACACTTTCTTGGCTCTTGGCGGTTTTCACTATTCCCTTGGGCGGCATATTGCTGTATCTGCTTTTGGGAAGGAATCGGAGAAAGAATAAACTACTCAAGATCAAAAAAAACGCGTTCTTTAATCTGCCCAGACCCACTACAATTCACATGGCGTCCTTGGAAGGCAGATACCGAAAACTGATGATGCTCGTTTATAGGAATTCCCATTTTCCACCGACCACCCATAATCGGCTACAACTACTCAAGGACGGGAAAAGCACATTTGAAGCTATCTTCAATGCGTTGGAAAATGCCCGAACCCAGATTCACTTGCAATATTATATTTTTGAAGAGGGCGAATTGGCCAATCGGCTAGTATCGCTTTTTAGAAAGAAAATTGCGGAGGGTGTCAAGGTGCGAATGATCTACGACGGTATCGGAAGCTTTTCGTTAAGCAAGTCTTTTATAAAGAGACTAACTGCTATCGGGGTCGAGGTGTATCCGTTTCTTCCGTTCAAATTTGGTCGGTTTCTTTCATCGTTAAATTACAGAAATCACAGAAAAATAATTGTCGTCGATGGGGTAATCGCATTTACCGGTGGCATCAATATATCCGATAAATATCTGAAGGGGGATATGGCTTTGGGTAATTGGCACGACATGCACCTTAGAATGGAGGGGCCTTCGGCAAACCATCTGGATTATGTATTTGCGATGGACTGGTTCTTGGTCAGTCAAAAAGCTATCCAACCGATAGTTGCGATGGAGTCAGTCGTTACCAATACATCCGACACGCTTGTACAGATTGTATCCGGAGGGCCCGATGATGACTTTCCCGCTTTGGAACAAACTTATTTTACAATTATCAATAAGGCAAAAGACTATCTTTACATTACCAATCCTTACGTAATCCCTGGACAGGCAATTATGCAGGCGTTGCAGACCGCAGCACTGAGCGGAGTGGATGTTCGTTTGATGGTTTCCGAGAACGCGGACAACAAAATCGTAAGCTGGAGCGTGCGCTCTTATTTTGAGGTCCTGTTAAAATCCGGTATTAAAATCTATCTTTTCCCCGATGGTTTTTTGCACAGCAAAATTATGGTCAGCGATGACTTGATCTCTACCATAGGCACGGCGAATTTGGACGACCGCAGTTTTGAGCAGAACTATGAGGTAAATGCCATTGCTTACGACAAACACTTTGCCAAGTTGCTAAAGCAAGATTTTTTAACGGACAGTAATGTGAGTAGAATGCTTTCTTATACTGAATATTTGGAAAGGCATTGGAGCGAAAAACTGAAAGAGGGTTTTGGTAAGGTCTTTAGCCCGTTGTTATGAACGTACTAAACCATGGCCCAGTTCATTTTTATTTGTGATTCCCTCTGACCAGCAATCCAGATTGTAAAACGTCGTTTCGGTAATTTTGGTCAAGGCTTCCTTGGTAATAAAACCTTGATGCGGCGTAAGCAGCACGTTAGGAAAGGAAATAAGTTTTTTAAGCTGAACATCTTTTATCCCATCTTTTGAATGATTTTGAAAGAAAGTTCCTCTCTCCTTTTCGTAAACATCGGTGCCATAAGCCCCGATTATACCCTTTTCAAGGGCGTTTAGCAATGCATTGGTATCCACTACAGCCCCTCTGGCCGTATTGATAAGAACTACCTCCTTTTTCACTCGTTTGAATAGGGTATCGTCGATCATATTGTGGGTCTCTTGGGTCAAAGGCACATGAAGACTGATAACATCCGATCGTGAACAGATCTCTTCCAATCTTACGTAGCTCATCCCATAGTGCATTACTAGGTCAAGGTCGGGGTCAATATCGTTGGCCAGTAGGGTACAACCGAAGCCCCGCATAATTTTTGCCATGACAGCTCCTATGTTGCCCGTGCCGACAATGCCGACCGTCTTTTCATTGAGGTCGAAACCCAAAAGACCATCCTGTAAAAAATTGGCATGATGTACTTTGGAATCCGCAATGACAAACTTGCGATTTAAGGCGAGCAGTAGGCCAACGGCCAATTCTGCAATCGCATGAGGGGAATATTCAGGTACGTTGGCAACTCTGAACCCGAAATAATTGGCTATTTAAGGGGATGTTATTGTACCCGGCAGAGCACAGGGCAATGTAACGTACGCCCAAATCCCACAACTTCTCCAAAACATTGGAGGAGGCATCGTCACCTGAAAATATGGAAATGGATTCATGGCCAACGGCCTGAACCACCGTTTCGGTGTCCAGGCTATCTTTCGTATAGGTAACCTCGTATCGATTGTTGTTCGCCTCTTTCAAAAATGGGATTTCAAAATCCTTGGCACTATAGACCAGTAACTTCATTGCCGCTTTCTTTTCTAAAGATTAAATCTTGTTCTTCCAGGGCCAGTACGACAAGCTTGATGTAATCGTCTATCGACTTTTCGATGTTCTTTGGATCCGTTATATCAATGCTGCCCCGCCATATCATCGCTCTCTCCTTGCCCTCACAAATACAGTACAAGGTAGTCTCGGCATGGTAGACCGTAAATTTGTCATAGTAGTCTTCGTCGTAATAAATACCTTGGTGTTTGCGATAATCATCTTTAAAGCGACCCTGATAATTGTCCCATCTTGATATGGTGCGTATAAAACTTTCCCGGTCTTCAGATCCCGTAATTTTGGTAAACAGGATGGCGTCAAAATCTTTGTCCAAAAGGCTTTCCTCTACATTGTCCAATTCCTTTTCGGTTTTTCTGGAGTCGGTGAAGGACACGTCGAAAACATCCAAGCTTCGCATGGCCTCGACATCCCTTTTATCGAACTCTTTCTTCAGTTTGCTCTCAAAACTTACCCTAGCTGTCTCGTTTCGGGTCATGCCCACTATGAGCACCTTCTGGGCATCGAACAATACGATATCCGGATTCTTCCAATTTTCTACCAAACTTGTTGAAGAGCAACTGCATACTAATAGTAGAAATACTGCCGATAGTTTTTTCATGACTTCAATTTTTCTTTTTGGATGGCACTGAGTTTATAGTCCGGGTTGCCCAAAGCCACTTTTCGTTTGCCCGTTTTTAGGATGGAAGCTAACTTTGCGAAACCCCTTTGCTTGACGGCTCTGTAGTCCAAAAGATATTTGTCCATTCTTTGGGAAAGCTTTTTATGGGTCTTATGATAGGCTTTTTCCATTTCAAGTTGATTTACGTCATCTGTCAAAATTTCCAATTGGTTCATATGTTTTTGCACCTGTTTGAAAAGAGTGTTCAGCCTTTGTTGGTTTTCGGCGATTCCCTTTTTGAAATCGCTGATTTGTGCAAACTCCGTTTTGTCAACAGGTTTGATGGCAAAGGATTGAATTAAATTGTTGAGGAATTGCTGTTCATCCTTGATAAAGGAAAGTTCTGAAAACCACTTTTTCGATTGTTCGTGCATTTCTTCGACATCCAACCATTTCATATAGCTATATTCTTTTTCTGTTTCCATTTCTACTGATTTTTTAGATTTTTCATCAAGTTAGGCTAGATCGGCGACACCAAAAATGATATTTATCAGTCAACTATTTTGTGGATTGTTATTTCCCCGGAAAACACGAATATTTTTCTAAAGATTTCCAGTTCGATAAAGGTAGTACCGATAATATGGCCGTTATATTTGAATTTGAAACGTACGTGCTCGGAAAGTGTATTCCACCTATCCTTTTCTTCGGATCGGAATAGGGCAATGGAATTCTCGGCTTCCCTTATCCTATAGAAGGGCAAGGCCGGATGATGCTTACTCTATCCCTCTGCATTGGCCTTTTCGGCTTCCTCTTCGTGTATTTTGGCACTATCCAACAAAATGATCCGCGTTATCGCCAGGGTAGGGGCCGTTCCGATAATCTTACCTTTAAAGCCCTCTTTAACAAGTCTTGGCAAGTATCCGGTATGATCTAAATGGCCATGGGTCAGCAATACTACATCGATTTTAGAGGCATCGACGGGTAGCGTTGTCCAATTGAGTTGCCGAAGTTCTTTTGCCCTTTAAACATACCGCATTCGACCACGATATTGTCGGGTGTTTCCAGATAGAACTTGGATCCGGTAACCGTTCCCGATGCGTCTAAAAAATATACTTTAATAGTGTTCATACCCTAGTGGTTACAGAGTTGCTGAATTTCCTCGAGAATTTTATCTTTTCGGTTTTGAGGGATTCCCAAATGGTCCAAGTAGAATTTGTCTTTCCAAAGTTGCCGACAGAGTACCACGTCCCTGCTTAACAAAAATTGCTTTTCACGTGCGCTGAGTAAAGTGGATACCGTAATGGGATAAAGGCCAAGCCTATCGATACGGTCTTTGAGGCCATCGTTCACGGGATGATCCCAGCTCAACAGGTATAATCCGGCACATTTTCCATATGTGATGGCATCTTCCGTAAAGCGGGTATTGGTCACGACCCAGCCGGCAGCTACCTTTTTGGTTTCGTTTTTCTTGGTCGCCCAGTGTGCTTTAACATCGGTATAGCGCGAGTGGATGTACAGCGGAATTTTGACATTGCAATTACGTCCTTCCTCCGAATGGAATTTACATTCGATAATGGTAACCGACCCATTTTTTGTCGCTACTATGTCAATTTCGTGGGTTACACAAATACCTTTCAAGATTTCATCGACGAGGGTAACATAGCCCGAGTATTCTAGAATGGCCGCGACGAAGCGTTCAAACGGGAATCCTGTTGGTCCCAATTCATAAATCGCTTTTTTCAGTTTGTATTTGGAGGCAAATACCGACCTGTTCTTTTTCAATATGGCATAGGCCCTGTTATAGATTTCATGGGTAGATATGCCTTCGTACAGCTCTTCCTTGACTTTTTCTACGATTTGTTCCACAAGATTGTGGTCGGCACCACTGTGTTTTAGCGAATTCCGTAGTTTGTCCAAAGAAAATTTGGCCCTTTCGCCAGAGGATTTTATAATTTCGATATCCATTTCTCCATCCAAATTCCTATATTCATCACGTTAGGTTTACTTTATTTCTATTTTTTGAACTCCAGAACGGTTCAGTGCAAGGCCAAGATCGGAACAGTGGCATCGTACCCGATTTCCTTTACCAAGGGCTTGGAGAATACACTTCCGAAGAAAAAATGCTTTCGGTTGATAAAGGCGATCATATCGCTGTCCCTACTTTCTACGAATGAAGTTATCCCTTCGGAAACATCCTTTTCGGATAGGGTATGGAAACTATGGTCTGCGGCCCCCAAAATATCATCTAACAATTTTTTATTGTTCTCTTGTTTGTCGTTCAAATCGGGATTTTTCGCTACATACAAAACCCGTATGCAAGCGTCGTGCATTTTGGCGATTTCGATGAGGTAGTCCAATTCCCTACGTTTAAAGGCGGTCTTATAATCCGTCGGGAAGACAATTTCCTTGGGAGCGGAAAACCGAACATCTTCAGGGACGGCCAGAACGGGACATTTCCTGATTTCCTCCATGGCCTTTACGGTATTGCTTCCGAAGATCACACCTCTGGCGCTCGTTGCCCCTTGTGTGCCCATGACCACCAGATCAATATCGTTATCGGCTATCGTCTGTTTTAGGGCCTCCGATAAAAAATTATAGCTGGATATCGTACGATAGGTATGCCTGGGGTTGTCGTGGTGCAGTTCCAAAATGTCCAATAGTTGAACAAAGCTTTCCTCGGATTTGGCCTTCGCTGCCTCATAAAGGTCAGTACCGGGTTCCGGTACCATTAAGGTATCGGTAGTATAACTGTCCACTCGGAATACGTTTAAAATATAAAATTCGCAATGCTGCTTTTTATAGAGATCGAGCGTATAGCGTATGGCATTCAGTGCATTCTTTGAAAAATCCGTAGGTATCACTATTCTTTTGTCCATGATTTTGCTTTTAGGGTTCCTGAAGTAAATATATTGTGAACTGCAGGCTTTAACTATGACAATTGTCAGTCTTGATGGGGAAGTATCAAAAAAGGAATGTCGGCGTAGATGCTTACATCCTTTAGGACCGGTTCACGTACCAATCGTTCGAAAAAACTTCGTTTATGGTGTACCATGACGAAAATGTCGATATGCTGTTTTTCCAAAAAGGTATCTATGATCATTGCCTTATCGGTAAATTCCTGTATCCAATGGAAAGTATGGGGTACATGTTGGAGACATAGGTCTAAAAGTTTTCTGTTCGATTCTTGCTCGCTGTTCAATATTTCCTCTTCCGTGATATGCATGACACGCACTGTTGCTCCGAAAAGAGAGGCCAAAAATATCATAGGGGATACGGTCTTTTTTACGCAACCCTTTTTTAGATCGGTCACGAAGGCTATTTCTTTTGGCGCTGTATAATCCATCTGTTTGGGTACGGCCAGAACGGGACTTCGGTTCACACCATTGGACACCTTTACGGTATTGCCGCCCAGAAAAATCTCTTTGGCTCCCGTATTTCCTTTACTTCCCATTACAACGAGGTCTATATCACATTCATCGATAGTATCGTTTATTGTTTTTACGAGAATCCCTTTTCTTGATAACGTCTGAAACCGGTGTCGCGGGTTGTCATTGTCCATGACAATCTTATGCAAGGTCTCGGTCAACTTTTCCTCCGATTCCGTTTGTATTTGACTCAACCGTTTTTTGCTACTTAATAGCTTTGTTTTTTTGCCGTGAAGCGGTGTATATTCATCGAATACGTTAAGTATGTAAAACCTACAAGGCCTTTCGGCCAAAAGTTTAGTGGCATAGAACAAGGCGCAATAGGCATCATTCGAAAAATCGGTGGCAAAGAGTACGTTTTTCATTCGAGTCGATTTATATATGGGGAAGTAACATAAACGGCACGGTAATGTGAAAGCCTATTTTTTTGATGACCGGTTCTATGAAGAGGCGTTCCAAAAAAGTATGTTTGTTCTGTACCATCACCAAGAGATTGACAGCTGTTTTCAGTTGAAACTCATTGACAGCGGCGATGATCCCATTATCGGGTACCTCGTGAAAAAGGTCCGTCGCACCTAAAAGATTTTCAAGTTGGGCCTTGTGTTTTTCCTGTACTATATTCAGGTCATAGCCCGCATGTACGTGCATCACATTGATACGCGATTTATGTTGCCTGGCAATGGTCAGCAACTGTGCTAGGGTATCCTTTTTGTATTCAATTTCGTAGTCGGTGGGAAATAGGATGTCCTTAGGTGCCTCATACTCATATTTGGGGGGTACCGCTATCACGGGACATTTGGCCTTTTTAATTACGTGCACCGTATTCGTACCGAACAAAATTTCCTGGGCACCCGTAGCGCCTTTGGTACCCATCACGATTAAATCGATATTTTCGGCCTCGACCGTTTCGGATATTTCGGCCAGAAGTGTATTGAAGACCGTATGCACCACAAAAGAGTGATTGTCGTTTTCGTATTGATTTTCCAAACGGCTCTTCAATTGCTCCAACTGGGTCAACGAAGTTTCATGCATTACGTCGCCCAAACCGATTTGTCCGGGGCTGCCGATAAGATATTCCGTGTGGTACACCGGAGGGGTATAGGTGTGCAGTAGGTAGAAGGTGCACTTGATATTTTTATAGACCAGAAGGGCGTATCGGATGGCCTCAAAGGAATTATCGGAAAAGTCGGTGGGCAAAAGAATTCGTGTCATCGCCTGATGTTTTTTTGATTATAGCGTAAAACTAGGGGAGAAGAAATCTAAAAACCATGACATTGGTCAGTTCGTCGAATTCTGATTTTTGGTATTTTTAGAATCTCAAATAACGTAAGGATGAAAAGTAGTTTTTCAAAAATAATCGATTCGAAGACCCCCGTTCTAGTGGATTTTTATGCCGACTGGTGCGGCCCTTGTAAAATGTTGGCCCCGATTCTGAAGTAGGTAAAGGACGAATTGGGCGATACCCTTAAAATCGTAAAGATCGATGTGGATAAAAACCAGGCGATAGCCTCACAATATCAAGTACGTGGCGTGCCCACCTTGTTATTGTTCAAAAACGGAAAACAGCTTTGGCGACAGTCCGGGGTTTTGCAGAAGAACGATATTGTAAAAATCGTTAAATCCCACTCTTGATCGCTATTGGACGGGAAATTCTTGACGCCGGTTTTCAAGCTAAGCGATTCAACAAAATCTAGAAGCCTCTAATAGTTTGTATGACTTAAGGCTAAGCGTTTTTTTTTGTTTTGGCTCTTGACATGGTTCGAGAATCAATTGACCGCTAAAAGTTTACTCGTGAAGTATCAAAAAAGGCACTTTAGTGTGATAGCTGATCTTTTCGACAGCAGGCCTGAACAGGATGCGTTCCAAAAAATTTAGATTTTTGGCGACCATGACCAACATATCCAAATCACGGCTTTCAACAAAGCACTGTATGGCATCGTCTAGCTTTTTTCCCGTTAGGGTATGAAAAGAATGTTCAGTATCCGAAAAATAGTCCTTCAAGAATCCACGGTTTTTCAGTTGAAGCTTGTTGAGTTCTTTCCCTTTGATGGCTACATATAAAAACCGTAATGCGGACTTATGGGATAAAATCACTTCCTTAAGGTGCGTCAATACCTTGATTTCACAGCTTGTTTGATAATCCGTAGGAAAACCTATTTCTTTTGGCCTGCTATATTCGGCATCCTCTGGAACGGCCAGCACAGGGCATTGCACCTTGGTCATCACATTGCCCGTATTGGTTCCGACCGAAACTGCCTTTATACCCGACGCCCCTTTGGTTCCCATGATGATCAGATCTATATTTTTTTCCTTTACCTCCTGTTTTACGTAGTCCGTGAAAAAACCATAATGGGCCGAAGTATGAAACATATGCTTGGTATTGAAAGGCAAGCGCTCTATTGCTTTGAGCAGTTCCTGTAGTTGCTCTTTACTTTCCTTTAAGATACTTTGCTCCAGGATTTCCTGGGAGGCGTACATTGCCGCTTCGCCACCGGAATAGGCCGTAATGGGGCTTACGTTGACCAAGTAGAAGTTACATTTTATTTTTTTGAAAAATGCCATTCCGTACCGAATGGCGTTCCATGCGTTATCGGAGAAATCGGTGGGTATAAGTATATTTTTCATTTTTGGGATGTTTTCTAGGTGGGATAAAATTAAAGGAGCAAGAAGTACTGTTCAATGATAATTATCATGTACCAGTCCAATTTTCACGATTAATTTTGGGTGAAACTATCATTACGGAAAAGACGGGCAATCAATGGGACGGGGAGCTTCAAAGCAAATGGTAAAATGCAATGCTCTTACAGGGACCGTTACTGATTTTCTGAAAAACTAAGAGCGTCCCAATAAGAGATTTACTATTTATCTTCTATTTCTTCTCCAATCTCAACCACGCGAGGGCCCATAGGTTTCCAAACATCCCGTAATCCACAGTTACACATAAGCCCGTTGGGATCTATGTTTACATGGCCAATTTCTCCGGCCGCACCATGTTTTGGCACGGATTAAAGTGGATCGGAACAAAACAAGGCATAATTTTTATGTATGGAGCTGATAAATATCATAAAGCACCATCGAAATAGGCGATTACTTTGATGAAAACCGTCAGCAGAGCCATTACAGGTTAAAAAACCTAAACCAACATCAACCAAATTCTTTCAAATGAAATCGATACATTTTATACCTTCACTATGAATAGCGACCAACCATGATTAGTTTAGTGTATCGATCAAAGGCAAATCCTATTTTTGGGACTATTCAAATCAGGGAAATACTCCATGCAAAGCGGCTTAAGAGACAAGGAAATTCTTAGGTGAACTTTAAAAAGTGCTTTTATTTATCGTCCACTGATCTATGTCATTTTAGGTTCTCCCGTCATGATTTAAATTGCATAAAACCCAAAAATCATGAAAGCTTCGGTTACCTTAAAAAATGTAAATTCGACCCTCTGTAAGTCCATCATCGTAAGAAATTTGAGCCGTATCCTTGACATTCGCATTATCGACATCGATATCGAAAACGGCATGCTTCACTTTCTCTGTAATGGGCAAAAGGCTTTTGAGCAGGTAAAAAGGGAGTTGGGCAGAATTGGTTATCCCATAGAAAACTACCCTGAAAGTCTGATCCAAAACGGTACATCCGATAGAATACGACGTGTTCGTAATTCATTGCCATCCGTTTCTGGGCCAAGAACAACATGTTAGTTACGGATCTATCAGGGGAAAAATTAAAAACGGTACCTCGGTATGGAAGGCCACCCGTTTTATGATGTTCTCTTTGATAAGTTTTTCAAAGAAACTATGCCAGTAATTGACCATGGCAATCATTCCTATGTCTTTATGGTTGCTTGCATATTCCATTATGGCCTCTGAGATCTTGGAATGCCCATCTATCTCTACATATTTGTAAGACAGTCCGTAAAACCTATCTTTCAGAACTTTTTTCGCTGTTTTTTGGTGGGCCATCAATTCGGTTCCTTTATCTATGTGGACAAATTCTATGGCAGAATCCCACAACTCTGCTATTGTTATTAGCGGAATCAGCTCTACTTTGGAGTAGATATGTTCAAAATTGGTCGCAAAGGCAATTTTATCGGGCACGTCATAATCGTAGTTGGCGGGTACGGCAACAATAGGGCAAAAATCGATTTTCTGTAGCACCTCTATCGTGCTACTGCCCATAAAGACCTCCTTGACAGCGGAAGAGCCCTGGGTACCCATAACGATATAGTGTATGTCTTGGTCAATAGTCGTTCTGCCAATGGCGTTGACCAAAGAATCACCAATGCTATGACCCTTGAACGTAATGGCGTAGATTTTGGTTTTTTGAGGTCAGTTCATCAACTATTCGCTTTACTCCTTTCTCCGATGTTTCTTTCATCGCCCGGTACACACGCGTATCTCTTGCTTTGCCCATAGTCCGCCCAAAGCCGGAGACATCAACTTCGAAAGTGTGCAAAATATGGAAGGTGCATTCCGTTTTCTCGAAAAGATAGATAGCATAGTCGATGGCGTTTCGTGCGTTCGATGAAAAATCGGTGGGCAGCAGAATAGGTTTGGGTTTCATGATTTTCTTTTTTATTTACAATGGTTTTAGGGTTGTTCCGGAAGAAACAGTACCGGTACCTTTGACCTGAACGCCATTTTTTTGATTACAGGCACGTCAATGAGCTTTTCCCAAAAGGTATGGTGATGACGCAATAGGCCGATCAGATCGGTTTCCGCATGGGATACAAAGTTTTCGATACTATTTGCGATGTTGGCCTTGAACCTAGCCTCATTATAAGAATGGTCAGCTGCCCGGAGCTGCTCTTCGAGAATTTTTCGATTTGCTTTTTGAATATTGTTCATTATGAATTCATCGGCCACATGCAATACCTGTATTTTGGCCTTCCAAAGTGACGTCAGTTCAAGTAAGGGCAAAAGCTCATACTTATGGTATATTCTGGTAAAATCGGTCGGAAAGGCTACGGATTGTAGTCTTTGAAAATTGTAGTCCGCGGGTACCGCCAGAACAGGGTAGTCCTTGATGTGTTTCAACACCTTGACCGTATTGCTGCCCATAAAGATTTCCTTCGCACCGGTCGCCCCTTGTGTACCCATAACGATAAGGTCGATGCCCTCTTTGGTGATGACCTCCATTACGGCGTTGTCCAAGGAATCGGATTTCGAAATACCGGAAAAACCGTGGTTGGGGTTATGGTGGTTTTTTTTGAGATAGACGATGATCTTATCCAGTTCCTGTTTGGAATGTTCTGCCAGGGAATCATAAATGACCCCAAGCCGTTGTTGGTTCTTTCGGCCAAGCATATTCATTGCTTTGGGTTCATAGGCATGCAGTAGGTAAAAGCTGCATTTTACATTCGCATAGAGCTTAACAGCGGTAAAAATGGCATTCCAGGCATTATCGGAAAAGTCGGTAGGCAAAAGGATTTTCTTCATCGTTTGTTCTCTTTTGTTATTTCGTCGGAGGTATCGGGCATGACCAAAAAGGGAATTTTGGTGTGGTACCCAATGTAATCTACGCTTGACTTTACCAGCAACCTTTCTAAAAAGGAGTGTTTTCGGTTCATCATGGCGAGAAGGCCAATGTGGTGCCGTTCGATATATTCGGGAATGGCATCGGGCATCAATTTGCCTTTGACCTGTTCAAACTTCGGCTGCAACTCTTTAAAACGGGTCTTTAGAGAATTTACGTTTTTCTTTTGATCGACCGTTAATTCATAATCATTCTTTACGTTCAATACGGTCAGTTCGGCATTTATTATTTTAATAAGTTCGACAAGCGACTTTAAATCATTTTGCTGAAATGGTATAGCGAAATCCGAAGGAAACAACACAGACTTTATTTCCCGGAAAGCATAACCGGTAGGGATGACCAATATAGGTATATTGGACTTTCTCAATACGTGTATGGTATGGGTGCCAATTAAGACTTCCATGGCACCGCTGGCCCCTTGGGTACCCATAACGACCAGGTTGATACCTTCCCTATCGGTTACCTCCCTTATTTCATCGGTCAGCGTATTGAAAGCGGAAAGCATCCTGTAGTGGTGCTTGGGGTTTTTATGGGCTTTCTTGATATCCGCGAGTGTTTTATCCAGACCGGCCTGCGCAAGATCAACGCCCATATCGGGAATGGCACTGAACGTTGGCCCGCCCATCATGTAGTCTAAGCGGTAGAAGGTGGGCGTATAGGTATGGAGCACATAGAACCGGCACGTTTCATTTTTGAAGAATTGTAGTGCATATACGATGGCGTTCCATGCATTATCCGAAAAATCCGTAGGTAATAAAATTTTCTTCATCTGTTTGTCATTGTAAAATTATCTTGGAAGATTTTGCATTACCAGAAAAGGCAGCTTTAGGTGCAGCCCTATCTCATCAACGGTCGATCGGTACAGCATATCCTCTAAAAAGGAGTGTCTCGAATTGACCATGACCAGCAGGTCTATTTCTTTTTCGGCGATGTGGTCTCTTATGGCCTCGACTTTATTTCTTACCGGCGTGCGATCAGTGTACAGGTAGGCATCGGGCAGCGATTCCTCTAAAAACCTTTTGTTGTCTACTTGCCTATAGCTCAAATCTTCAAAGTCGGAGATGTACAGAAAGTAGATTTTCGATTTGAATTCGGCCGCCAAGGTATTCAGGAGCTTCAGTTCCCTTCTTTTGTAGGGCAGCATATAATCTGTCGGGAACAATATCTCTTTGGGTTGTCGGTATTCGAAGTTTTCGGGAATGGCCAGTACGGGGCATTGCACATATTTAAAAACTTGGACCGTATGGCTACCGAACGTAATTTTTTTGTCGGCCGTTTGGCCCTGTGTGCCCATAATGGACAAATCGACATTGATCTGGTTCGCAAAGTCGTTGATGGCGTCCACTAAGGAATCGAAAGCGGAAAGTACCTCGTAGGAATGTTTGGTATTGTGCTCCCTTTCCTTCAGCGCTTCTACAAGCTTTTGAAGCGTTTTGTCTACGGTTTTTTTAACGGTAGCTTTCTGCTCCTTTAAAGATGCGCCACTCGTGTTCTTAAAAGGTCCATAGACTTCATCTGCATAGGCATGTAAAAAATAGAAATTGGTACGCTCGCATTTATAAAGGTCCAATGCGTAATCGATAGCGTGCATGGCATTGGCCGAAAAATCGGTGGGAATCAAAACGGTTCTCATTGTCTTCAATTTTGTTGATCCTTCAAAATTATTCGTAGTCTCCGCCAAATACTATGATATATATCAGCTGTGGGAAGCAAACCGCCCTATAAAATCAAATTATGCCTGAAGGGAAAGTAGCGGAACACTGGTCTTAAAACTTACCTCTTCTACGGTAGTGTCCAAGAAAAGCTTTTGTAATAGGCCATGGTCTTTGGAAAGCATGATGATAAGGTCTGCGTTCACGCTCTTGGTGAAGATTTTTACCCCATCCTCTACCTTTGCGGATATTACCCTATGAAAACTTACCGGTTTCCGTAACCTTTCGGTAAGTAGTTCTGTGAGTTGCCGCTGTCGTATCTCTATATTCTTAAAAAGAGGAATATTTGATTTGGTTACGTAAAGCAACTTTATTTGTGCCTTTTGCGAACCTAGGGTGCTGGACATTTTCCTCAGCGTCGCATCATCAAAGGCCACCTCAAAATCGATAGGGATGACGATTTGTTCAAATGCTTTGTAACATGCCTTATCAGGTACGACCAGTGCATCGCATTCCACTTTGGTGATTACGTCCCCTGCATGGGTTCCCATAAAAAATTCCTTGAGTTCGGATGCGCCCTTGGTACCCATCACGATAAGGTCGATCTGCTTTTCCCCTATTTGTGTTCGTACCGATTCCAGAAAATAGCCTTTGGCATGAATGGTGGCGAACTTGTGTAGTCCCGATTTTTTAGAAAGGGATTTGAGATACATTTTAAGTTTGTACAGCTTGTCCTCAATTGATAACTGTTCTTTTTCTACCAAGATATTGGTACCGAATTCATACGAAGGACGCTCGACATAAGCCGATTCCTGAACATCGGCATAGAGCAGGTAAAAATGACAGGGCGTATTCGCGAACAAGGCTATGGCATGACGCATGGCATTCTTGGAGTTCTCCGAAAAATCGGTAGGAATCAATATCTTTCTCATCTTCCAATGAATTAGGGTTTACCCAAAAATAGTCAGGTAAAGAGCCAAGAACTATGATATTTATCAGTCTGAGGTACTACTTTCGGGCTGATGCTATCCTATCAGTGAAGTACCAACAAGGGTACCGTGGTGTGGAAACTTAGCTTTTCGATGGTGGAGTCGAATAGCAGTTGTTGAAGATAATTGAGGTTTTTGGCGACCATGATTACCATATCAATGTTTCCCCTAGCGGCAAAACCTTCAATAGCATTCTTGACTTTTTCATCCGTAATGGTCTGAAAGCTGTGCGAATCCGAAAAAAGTTCCTCTAGGTAATCTTCCAAGTAGTGTTTATGTTGCTTTTGCGTACGATTGAGCCTCCCTGTTGGTTTTGAGACATTGATCACCCTTAGGTTGGCCCCGCTGATATGGAGCATTTCCGAAATCGACTCTAAAATCAGATGCGAATATAAAATATTGAAATCCGTTGGAAATGCGATTTCCTTCGGTCTTATCGGATTCGCCTTTTCAGGAATGACCAAAAGGTTACAATGTACTTTGGTAATGACGTCTCCCGTATTGCTTCCGACTACGGCCTGCTGTACCCCGGAAGCCCCCTTTGTGCCCATAACGATGAGGTCTACTTTTTTCTCGGCTACGGTGTTGCGAATACTATTGACCAGGTTGCCATACTCCTGAAGTGCGATGAAATTGTGTTGAACGTTCGTGGTAATGGAGGCTATCCGTTTGAACAGTTCCGAGAGCTTTTCCTTTACCGGGGCATCCAAACGCTCTGTTGGCATAGTAAATGAATTGCCCTCCACTCCCGATTGGTCTATGCGACCTACGTGAAGTACATAGAAGTTACAGGGGATGTCCTTAAATAAACTAACGGCATATTCAACGGCATTCCAAGAGTTTTTGGAAAAGTCGGTAGGGATCAGTACGGTCTTCATTAAATCTACAGATACTAATCCACAAAAGTAGTTAGGCATCCATACCTGAAATATGATATTTATCATATTTCAAATGCGACCGTACACTTGTGTATCCCGATTTTTAGTTGATGTACTGCAAGGCTTTCAGTTCCTTGATCCTGATATTTCTCCCCTCGATCGCGATGAGCCCCTCCTTTTTAAATCCCGAAAGGGTGCGAATCAGACTCTCCGTAGCAATTCCCGCCACGCTAGCTAGGTCGTTCCTTGAGATTTTGATAGGGTCCTCGGTCTTGGTGTTCATGATCTCGGCGAACTGTAAAAGGGTCTGGGCCGTTTTTTTACGCACGGAACTATAGGCCATTTGAAGCAATTGCGCCTTGATTTCGGTAATGTCGTTGGTCAATAATTCCATGAGTTCCAACGAAACATTGTGGTTCTTCCTTAGAATAGTCTTCAGATCTTCTTTTGAAATTCCTGCAAGTTCCAAGTCTTCCATGGCCGTGGCGGATTCCTGGTACGGAATGTTGTTCATAAACGAGGTAAAGCCCAAAAAATCATCGGCCCTGTAAAGTGAGGTGATCAGTTCCTTCCCATCTTCATCCATGGTATGACATTTGACTACTCCCTCCAATATCAGGTAGATTTTATTGGAACGTGACCCCTGATGATATACGGATTCTCCTTGTGCGAAATTGACCAATTCCCCGTTGTCGTCAAAAAAGTTCTTGAGCTCGTTCAGGGTGCGCATTTCCTCTTCTGAAGGCAGTAACTCTTTTTTTTCGTTTAAAACTTGGGCAAGTAGCTGTGCTTTGGCCAGTCTACTCTCGATAGCGCTCATCAGGTCTTCTTCCTCAAAGGGTTTGGTCAGATAATCGTCGGCACCCAGATCCATGCCTTTTCGAATTTCCTTGTGCTCCGTTTTTGCCGATAAAAAGATAAAAGGAATATGCTTGGTCGTTTCGTCGGACGAGAGATTCTGGAGTACACCATAACCATCAATTTCCGGCATCATGATATCACAGATGATAATATCGGGCAGTTCTTCCTTTGCCCGGAAGATACCAGTCTTGCCATTGGGGGCGGTCGTTACGGCATAACCGAATAATTCCAATAACTCTTCGGTATTTTCACGTAGCGCCTTGTCATCTTCGATCAATAGTATTTTTTTCATTTCCTAGGAAGTTTTTAGTTCACTGGGGAGGTTTACGGTAAACGTAGAACCTTTGTTTTCCTCACTTGAAAACTCGAGGCTTGCCCCCAAATTTTCAAGGTGTTGCTTGGCAATGTTCAACCCGATACCCGTACCTTGGGTCAATAGGGCGTTCTCGGCCCTAAAGTAGCGATCGAAGATATGCTTTTGTTCGGCCTCCGGAATTCCGATGCCTTGGTCGATGACTTTTAAATGCAGAAATTCTCCATTTTTTGCTACCACCAAGTTTATTATGGAATCTTCGGGAGAATATTTGATGGCATTGTGGATGAGGTTTGACAATACCAATTTCAACGTTTTTTCGTCGAATTCTATGAGAATATCATCGATATCGTCGGGATACTGGATTTTTTGCCCCGATTTTAATAGCATATTCGCATCGTAGACCACTTCGTTGACGATCTTGCTTAGGGGAAAGGTTTCGACTTTATAGTTGACCTTGCCGGAGTCCAATCGTTCTACGGAAAGAAAATCGTTCAGAATGGTATCCAGATATTTGACCTTATTACGAATAGTGGTTACGTGCTTGTCCCGCTTTTCCTGTTGCTCCGTTTGGGTATATTTGCCCAGTAGGGTGATCGAGGTCAGGATGCTGCTCAAGGGCGTCTTGAACTCATGGGACACCAAGGACAGGAATCGGGTCTTTAGTTCGTTCAGTTCCTTTTCCTTGGCCAAGGCTTCGGTCAACTGTTTGGTACGCTCCACTACGGTCCGTTCCAGTTTTTCGGTGTAATTTCTGCGTTCGGTAATATCGAGGATAATAGCCACAAAAACATGCCGATCGCCAATAACGGACAATTGTAAATGCACTTCAACGGGATAGGAAGATCCATCCTTTCTTTGATGCATGGTCTCGAACTTGATCTTCTCTTTTTCGTCCTTTAAAAGGGGTTCAATTAATTCTTTAAATTTAGGCTGGCTGAACTCTGGTTTTATATCAACCGGGGTCATGGTCACCAGTTCTTTCATATCGAAACCTATATTGCGCCTTGCCTCATGGTTAACATTGATAAATTTGAAAGTTTCCGCATCGAAAACAAAAATTTCGTTCAACGATTCTTCGAATATCCTCGCCCAATGGCTGAGCTCCTTTTCTTTAATCTTCCGCTCCGTAATATCGATTATTAAGGCCATTACGTAAGTGGAGCCATAGAGTTCAAAGGGGTTTAGGCCAGCCTCTACGGGGAACTCCTGCCCGTTCTTGCGTATGCCGTGCAGGTCCCGCCCATGGCCCATTTGCCGTTTTTCGCGCTTTTCGATAAAGTGTTCTACATGGTGGTCATGCTGCTTATGGTACCGTTGGGGGATAAGGGTATCCAGCGGTTTTCCGAGGAGTTCGTCGTTTTCGTATCCGAACATTTCCTCCGCTGAGGTATTTGTGGCAACGATTTCCTGCTGGGTGTTGACCACTATAATTCCTTCGGAAACTCCCTCCGAGAGTAGATTGAAAATGTTACTGTTTTTTTGAAAGACCCGCATAAACCAAAGTTAAACCTTTAAACTGATTTTTGTCATAGAAAAGCAATGCGCTTAACCCTAATTTCAATCTATCGAACAATAAAACTGCAAATTATGTTTAATTCACAGAAAGTTGGGATTGCGCTTTATGAAAATCTTGGTAAATTGTTCTATGCCGTTGCCATGGCCGATGGAACGGTACATATCAAGGAGCTGGACAAATTAAAGGAAATCGTGAGGGACAGTTGGTTGGATGTAGACGATATCGAAGATCGATACCATTCGGATGCCGCCTATCAGATAGAAACCGTATTTGATTGGCTATTGGAATACGATAAGGAAAGTGGGGAATGCTTTGAGGAATTTGCCGATTTTTATCAAGGACATCCGGCCCTCTTTCCCGACCATATCAAAAAGCTGATCAAGGATACCGCAAACGCTATTGCCAATTCCTTCGCTGGTAAGAACAAGGCGGAGCTTATACTATTGGCGAAAATCGATTTGCTATTGAAAAATGGGCCTAAAGTTTGAATGTTAACACTGGAATAGCGGCATGATTGGCCACATCTTCACCAATGCTTCCCAAAAGGAAATGTGAAAACCGCTGCCGGCCATGGGTAGGTAAGGCAAGAATATCGAATTTACCATTTCGGCCGTAATTTATAAGACCCTTTTCCACGCTGTAATCATTGTAAACGACTTCCTTTCGTTCCGGTTCGCCGGCCTTAAAAAGAAAATCGGAAATACGTTTCTCGATTTCGGAAGTACATACAAAAGCCTCGTAAGGTGTATTGATGTACACCAACGCAAGCTTGGCAGAAAAATTCTCGGCAAATTCTTTCACGTCTTTGAACGCTAAAATAGTCTCTTCGGTAAAATCACAGGCGAACATGATGCTTTTGATGTGAAATTCTCGATTTGGGTGTTTTATCACGAGCACCGGCACATCGGATGTTCGTACCACTTTTTTCGTATTCGAGCCTATGAAATATTTATTGAGACCACTGGCACCATGAGAACCCATAACGATTAAATCTATCCGCTGCTCCTGGGCTACATGGTTCAGCTCTTTGAATATTTTGTAGTTCTGAACGATTTCCTTGATTTTGATATCCTTCAAATACGGCTTATCGAGAAAAGTCTTAAACCGCTTTTTGGCAATTTCCATATAGTATTTTGCTTCCTCGTATTCTTGGGTTTCGTCCTTGGTCAAAACAGCTTCGGAAAGTCCCAGCATATGCAGCGCCACGATTTCGGCATTTTGTTGTTCTGCGATTTTCGCGGCTACTTCCAAAGCGTAGGCCGAAGGTTCCGAAAAATCTATAGGCACAAGAATTTTTTTCATGGGTCAGATCGTTTTTTTTCTTCTTAGTAATTTTTCTTTACGCTTTCTAAGTTGTCTTTCGATATCGCTGAGCGTTTCGGCAGCGGCCTTCTCAAAATTGTCGGAGTTCGATTTTGCAAATAGCCTGGGGCCGGGGGCACTTAACCCAATTTCGCAGATTTTGTCGTTTCCATCGTGTCCTTTGCCCAATTTAAAGGTTACCTCCCCTCTCATAATAAATTGGTATTTGTGTGACAGTTTTCTCAAGTTACGGGTAACGATTTCGCTTAATGATTCGCTGGGGGGCATATGTACGTATTGAAAATGTAGGGTCATCGGTTTTGAAATTAGGGTTCGGCCCAAAAGTAGGAATGCATTTATTTCCTTAAAATGATATAAATCATTTCGTTTTGTTTTTTGGATTGTAAACTTTGTATCAATCTTAAAAACTAGAAATCATGGCACTGAATTTTAATAAATATGCAACCGAAGGCAATACCTTTTTGAAGGACTACACCAAAGAAATGAACCTCGGTAAGGATACCGACAAGGGCGGTAGAATTTTTACGGCCATTATGCACGCCCTGCGAGATATCATTCCCCCTGAAGAATCACTTCAATTCATCGCGCAACTGCCCATGTTCCTTAAAGGGGTCTATGTCAACGGATGGAACATGAAAAAAGAAAAACCCAACGTCAAGCACATGGCCGACTTCTTGGATTTGGTCCGGTCACACGACTGGCCAGCTGGTATAAACGACTTTGAGGACGGCGACGAAGTTGCCGAGCGGTATGTGGATACTACTCTCATCTACTTGAGAAAATACGTCTCGTTGGGCGAAATGCAGGATATCCGCGACGGACTTCCTAAAGATTTGAAGAGCATGATCTATTCCAATTTGATGTTCTGATAGTTTTCGAGTTACTGACAGGGGTGCTCTTCGAAAAGAAATTCAGGGGCGAAAACGAATTCAAGCTAAAGATTTACGACTTCAAATTCTTTGATGTGCTCTTGGATACCTCCGGTAAAATTGTCGAATATTATGACCAAAGGAACAACATTCAAATGACCAAACGACGCTATGATCGACCGGCCATTGGGGCGAAACGATTGACCGATGCCCTAGTAGCCGTGCACACGAAGGAAAAAGGCTGGGAAATTCGAAAAATAGCTTTGGATAACTAGAAGATTCCCTGCCCTGCCTGGCCGACAGGCGGGTTCAAAGAGATGACAATAAAAAGATATGAAATGGAAAGATTAAAAGATAAGGTGGCCATCATCACAGGTGGGGCAGGTGGCATAGGAAAAGCTACCGCCAAATTGTTTTTGCAGGAAGCTGCCAAAGTGGTCATCGTCGATAGGAACAAGGAAGTTTTGGAAAAAGCCAGTTTTGAACTGGATCACGAGAATCTTTCCTATTGTGTTGCCGATGTGGCAAATGCCGACGAAAACGAAAAATTTGTGGAACATACTTTAGAGGTATACGACAAGGTTGACATCTTTTTTGCCAATGCCGGTATTGAAGGCACGTCAAAACCTATCGCTGAATATCCCGAAGAAATTTTCGATAAGGTCATTGCCGTAAACCTGAAGGGTGTATGGCTGGGCTGCAAACATGTCATCCCCAAAATGAGGGAAGGCGGAAGCGTCATGATTACGTCATCGGTCGCCGGCCTAAAAGGTTTTGCCGGACTGGGT
>Ga0209587_1000378_pt1 | contig 21680 bp, 22 predicted proteins | sample NGEPerD_2_FD_184512 | JGI IMG/M metagenome (GOLD analysis project Ga0209587, IMG submission 184512) | Arctic peat soil microbial communities from the Barrow Environmental Observatory site, Barrow, Alaska, USA - NGEE PermafrostL1-D... | ecosystem: Environmental > Terrestrial > Soil > Wetlands >... | reverse complement strand
TGATCAACTCCGAGAGCCCAGCCTGCTCGGCCAGCGCCATCACCGGAGCCAGGCCCGCACACGACACCAGGTTCTCGTCATCGAAGCTAACCGTGGCCCGCGACCATCCATGCTGTAGTTTCACTATCAGTGCCTTCTGGGTTCGGCTGAATCAGGACGTCGACAATCCCGATTCTCCTTGCCTAGAAGGCACTTCTATGTCTGCCCCGCCGAACGGCCGGCTACCCATCCACGGATTCAGGCTTAGCCTCAATCCACCGATGGGGTTGGTGGGGATCGCGTGATCGTGGTCGCCGCGGAATGAGTGGCTGAGGGCGTGGTGGTCCGCCGGACCTTGCTGTCCGGGTGTCCCACTTGGTGTCCTCGGTCGCGCAGCGGTGGCTGCTGGGTGGTCAGGCCGCGAGGTTTGGCGGCGGGTCGCTGACCCTGTCGAAGCGGGCCGTCCAGACGGTCTCCCAGTGCCAGGCCTTCGGGCTTGGCGCAACCTCCTTCCGCGACGTGCGAGCCCCGATACAGACGGAGTCGCGTGTGCTGAAGATGGCCGCCGCGAACGTCGACGTCGTGCCATGCCGTGCAGGAAGTGGCTTCGGCGCAAGCTCGTAGGCATCGAACGTGAGGCGTCCGCCGGTTTCACGATCAGCGCCGCTGAAGATCAGTCCACCGTTTTCGGTTTCTTCGTCGTTGAAGAACAAGAAGCCCGGCAAAGATCTCCTTCATCAAAGGAATAGGCTAATCCCGAACGCCATCCTTCTTCGCTGCTGGGCACTCTCATCCCCATGGTCGTGCGCGCAACGCGGCATGATCGGGCGTCCCGGACTTCTGACTGCGGCAGATCTGTGAACGGGCGTCAACTCGAGAGTCGCTCCCAATCCGATGCTCATCGGGTTCTACGAGCCAGAGGTCGCAAAGGCCACGACCTTCTCGCTGAACCCATCGTTCCGCAGGTCCGTCAACGGCCTGTCGAGCCGGGTTCAGGAGGACTTCGGGGCAACTCTTCATTCACCGCAGCCGACTCATGCCCGGGGCCTCGTTCGCTGGTGTCAGGCGCGGACCTCGTTGACGACCTCGAACACGGTCTCCTGCGGGGGCTCTGCGAACCCGCCGTCGATGCCTTGCTCCATGCGAGGCATCAGGATGGAGTCCCGAAAGGACTCCCAGCTGGCCTGTGAGTCGTGGATGGCGACAATGGTCCAGCCTTCCGCCGACGGGCCTGCGGCGTGAAACACCTGTCCAGCGGGCAGGCTCCCGTCGGCCGGATGCACCGCTGCTATCGATGCTTCGTACTGCTCCTTGGTGCCACCCTTGAACTGGTGAACGACGCCATAGGCCATGGGTCTGCCTCACTCCGGGGTATTGACCCCGGCCCTGAGGGAGCTGTCCGGGAGAGTCTCGGCGGGGTTCAAACCCACGCTACGCCCCCGTCGGAGGACATGTCGATGGACAAATCCGCCGCCGTTAGCCCCCCGTCCTGATCACACCGTGGCCCTGCCTCGGGTGCGTCCTCATCAACGGTTCAACGCGATACGAACGCGCGTCATGCGGCATGACCCCCTTATTGGTTGCCCAGACGGGCTGTCGTACGTGGGGCACTCAACCGCACGCCCATCGGCTATAGAGCGGACACGTGAGGGGTCACCGACCACCCGCGTCTATCCGCCTATGACTCAACCAGTTGAACGTACGGCTGGGCGATTACCTGCAAGGTTGGCCGATGTGCACGTGAGCGACCTGGGTGTAGCGTGCGAATCACAAGGGCTTGACGCCCGTCGGCCCTCGATGTCGAGGAGGAGCTATGCCGACCCTGATTGGTCACCACGATGTGAAGGACCAGGATCATTGGCTGGCGTCGCCGAAGCGCGAGGAGTTCTTCGGGCCTCTCGGTGTCACCAACATCCGCACGTTCGTTGACCCTCAGAACTCAACTCATGTTGCGGTGCTCATGGACGTTGCCGACATGGACGCGTTCCAGGCCGCGATGCAATCCGAGAGCGCGGCCGAGGCGATGGCGCATGACGGCGTGTTGCCCGAAACCTTGGTGATCCTCGTCGAGGCATAGTTCCTCACGTTAGCTCCGCAAAGCGCCGCACACGATTTGGTGGACGGGCGCCGTTGGGGCGTCGCTGTTGGTGGACCGCGACCTCCCTCGTTCCGCAGGCAAGAGCGCGCATGTGAGACGTCGCGTGCGGGGGCGCGCGTCCTTCCGCCGCGAGTAGGACTCGATCCGAGTCCTACTATGAGGTCGGGGATGGTCGGGCCTCGGACATCAGCGGGTTCCGTCGTCGTAGTCCTTGAGCAGGCGGCGCATGATCTTTCCGGAGGCTGTGATGGGCACCTCGTCGACAAACTGCACGATGCGGGGCGCCTTGTAGGCGGCGAGGTGTTCACGGCAATGGGCCACGAGCTCGTCGCTGGTCACCGTTGACTCGGGTTTGAGGACGACGTAGGCCTTGGCCAGCTCGCCCTTGACCCCGTCGGCAACGCCGGTGACGGCGGCGAGCGCGACGGCCGGGTGCATGCACAGGACCCGCTCGATCTCGGCCGGGTAGACGTTGAATCCGGCGGTCAGGATCATGTCGGTCTTGCGGTCGACGTGGTGAAGTACCCGTCCTCATCCATGGTCGCGATGTCACCGGAGTGAAGCCAGCCGTCGGGTTCGATCGATCGACGGGTGGCCTCGTCGTTGCCGTAGTAGCCGTCCATGACCAGCGGGCCGCGGAACATGAGCTCCCCGCGTTCCCCTGCGCCCAGCACGACTGCGGGGTCGTCGATGTCGACCACTCGCATCGCGTTGCCGGGAAATGCGATCCCGATCGTTCCCGGCTTGTTGGGTCCGACGACGGGGTTGGCGCTGGCGGGCCCGGCGAGCTCAGTCATGCCCCAGACCTCGTGGATGGGGCAACCGGACCGAGCGGTGAACTCCAGTGCCTTGGCGGCGGGTAGCGTCTGTCCGCCGACCCAACAGCGGGTGAGGCTGGAGAGGTCAGTCTGGTCGAAGTCCTGGTGGGCGAGCAGGTAGTAGTAGGCGGTGGGGACGCCGTCCATCAGCGTGACCTGGTGTTCGGCGATCGTGGACAGCACGGTGGCTGCGTCGAAGCGCGGCACCATGACCAGCGTGGAGCCGGCGAGCATCGCGGCGTTGAGCACGCAGGAGCCGTAGACATGGGCCAGCGGAAGCGAGTTGGTGACCCGGTCGCCCGGACCACGCGCACCCATCAGCACCGTCCCCACGCCGGCCGCCAGCACTGACCGGACGCTCTGCATGGCGCCCTTCGGGTGACCGGTCGTCCCGGACGTGTAGCAGATCGCCCCGAGATCCGAGGCGTCGCGGGGGCGGGGTTCGAACTCGTCGTCGGCCTCATCGACCCACTGCCGCAGCGACGTGCCCGCACTCCCGAGGTCGTCGTCCCAGACCACGACGTGCGAGAGCTCCCCGGCCCCGATCAGGTCCAGCAGCGGACGACCCTTGTCGCTGGACGTCACCACGACGCGCGCTCCGGAGTCGTTGACGACGTAGCGGACCTCTTCGCTGGTCAGCATCGCGCTGATCGGGTTGGCCACCGCCCCCGTCTTGGCGATGGCGTAGTAGGCGACCACCCACTGCCAGCAGTTCGGTCCATACAGCGTGACCCGGTCGCCCGGCACCACGCCGATCGAGACCAGTCCCTTGGCGATGCGGTTCGACCTCGCCTCCAGCTCCGCAAAGCTGAACTCCTCGCTGTCAACGACCACCGCGGTCTTGTCCCCGAACCGCCGGGCGGCCTCCGGCAGAAGCTCGCCGATAGTCGTCACCATGAGCGGAACCTAGACCTACGAACCGCATGCGCGCGAGACCTTCCGATGCCTCGGTCGGCAAACACGCATCCGCATGATCCGGTAGCGCCACGAGATGCGTCATACCGCGTTTGACGTGGGCCGAAGCATCCACTCTTGCCTGACCTGTTGGTATCGGCGCTATGGTCCGCCCTCAGTGCCGCGTGCCCTCGCCGGCCACCTCCGAGGGATGATCGTCTCACTCAAGCACCGGTCCCGCTCTGCATGCATGCAGCACTGGACGGCCGAAGAGCACAAGCGTGAGTCGAGACCGTCGACGCCTGGGCTTGCGCCTCGGAGCCCGGTGACCGTCTCAATACCGGTGAGCACGTACGTGTGCCATCCCGCGCAAGCAATGAAAGCCACAGACGTCCGCAGCAATAGGGCACCCGCCGCGAATCATGACCCCGTGACCTTCTCACTCTCGTTGCACAGGTTGCAGGGGTACGCAGGGGGAACGTGCGTCACAGTCAAGAAACAGGCCCCGAACTGCGTTTCCGCAGGTCAGGCCCGGTTTTCGTGGTGGAGCTGAGGGGATTCGAACCCCTGACCTTCTCATTGCGAACGAGACGCGCTACCAACTGCGCCACAGCCCCGAAGTGTGCGCCCTAGCGCGACGCGAGCAGAAAAGATATCACGCTCGAACCGGCTGCTAGGAACCGACCGCGCGCTGGTCGTCGGCGGCCTTGTCCGCCGGTTCCCGCGCGTTCGCGGCCTCCTCGACGAGCCTCGAGTCGGCCTCCGAGCGCCCCGAGCTCCAGGTGTTCGGCTGGCTGAGGTCGATGGTCCGGACGGTACGGGCGGCACGCGGCTTGCTGACGTACGTCGGGAGGGTGATCGGCAACGGGTCCCAGAGCGAACCAGCCTGCGCGCCGGGTGCCTCGATCACCGCCTCCGCAGCGGTCGTCGCGTGCTCGGGCAGGTGCTCGGGCAGTATCGGCCGGGTGGTCTCGACCAGCCGGGGGGTCTGCGGGAGGCCGTAGGCGACGTCGACCCGGGCGGCAGGGCGCGGAGCCTGCACCGGGTCCCCGGTTCGGGTGCCGCTCGGAGTGCCGGTCCTGAGCTCGCCACGCGCCTGGTGCCGGCAGACAAACAGGTAGGCAACGGCCAAGCCGGCGGAGATCGACACCGACCACCACGGCAGGTAGGCGAACCACGCAACGCCGCCGACCGCTAGGGTCACCAGGACGAGGAAGGTGAGGATGTGCCGGCGACGCCGGGCAGCCGCACGTGCCGCGACGCGCTGCGACGCGGGACGCTCGGTCGGACGTCGTACCTCATTCACGGGCGCCGCGCTGCTCGCGACCACTGCGTCGACAGCAGCGACCCTCTTCGGCGGCACCAGCACCCGTGGCGTTTTGGGACGGGCGGGGGTCACCACGAGCCGCGTGTCTCCACGGCTCACCGGCTCCCGGCGCGCGAGCACGCGCATCGCGGTGGAGAACCTGTCGATGGAGCGGGTCCGCGCGATCTCGTCATGATGTGCAAGTGCCTTAGGGATCAGGTAGAGGGCCCAGGCCAGAGCGAGCACTACGAAGATGATTCCTGACAGGTCCACGCCTCTGACCTTAGAAGCGTGCAGAGCCCAGGCGTGGCAGGCGATTCGGTGTGTCGCAAGCGAACTGTTGTGACTGGTGTGAAATCACCGGTTCCGACCTTCGGCCCGCGCTTCCCACCGCCGGAGGAGTCCCTCCGGGCACTGCTCGAAGGTGATCGCGAACAGCCGGTGGTCGCGCCAGTCACCGGCGATGTGCAGGTAGCGCGGGGCGTACCCGACCTCGGTGAAACCGAGCTTCTCCACGACCCGCAGGCTGGCAGTGTTCTCGGGCCGGATTGCGATCTCCACGCGATGCAGACCCCCCTGGAACAGGCAGTAGTCAGTCACCAGCGCGACAGCGGTGGGGATCACCCCCTGACCCGCATGCCTGTTGTCGACCCAGTAGCCGATCTGCCCCCAGCGGGCGGAGCCGCCGACGATGTTGGTCACGGTCAGCTGGCCGACGAAGACACCCCCGACCGTCACCGCGAGCGGAAGCGCCCGGCCTTGCCGCGCCTGCCGGCGAAGATCGCGGACCAGGCCGTGGAAGCTGCGCGGAGCCGTGTCGTCCCCGGGCGGGACGGTCGCCTCCCACGGCATGAGCCACTGCTCGTTGCGTTGACGGATCTCCTTCCAGGCACGGCCGTCGCCGTAGGCCAGGGGTCGCAACCGGACCCGGCCCGACCCGAGCTCGACGCGCCAGTGGCCGCTCAGTGGTCGCTCCCCATGATCTGTTGCAAGGCGTGGGACAGGAGTGGTGCGAGGACCGCTAGCCCGTCCGCGACCCCACCCCGGGAGCCGGGCAGGTTCACGATCAGCGCGTTGCCGGCGACCCCCGCCAGACCCCGCGAGAGAGCAGCCGTAGGAACCCCCTGCAAGGCGCCGTGGGCCCTGATCGCATCCGCGATCCCGGGCACCTCGCGGTCCAGGAAAGGTCTGGTCATCTCGGGGGTCAGGTCGGTCGGAGTCAGCCCGGTCCCCCCGGTAGTGAGGATGGCGCGAGCCCCGTCGTACACGGCGGCGGCGATGGCGTCGGCAACCGGCTGACCGTCGGGTACGACGACGGGGCCGGTGACGTCGAAGCCCAGCGCGAGGAGTGCCTCCACGATCACCGGGCCCGCGGTGTCCTCGTAGACCCCCTGTGCTGCCCGGTTCGACGCGGTGATCACGGTCGCCTTCATGGTGTGGTCCGCGGCGGTGCCGTGTCGTCGCGGGGGTCGACCGCGGACGAGCCACGAACCCACTCACCACTCTCGCCGCCGGTCTTCGACTCGACGCGGATGTCGGAGATCACCGTTGCCTTGTCGACCGCCTTGACCATGTCGACCACGGTCAGCGCGGCTACCGAGACCGCGGTCAGCGCCTCCATCTCCACACCGGTGCGGTCCGACGTCTTGACGGTGGCGGTGATCTCGACCGCGTCGTCGGCAACCGTGAGATCAAGGCTCACGCCGGAGATGGCCAGAGGATGGCACAGCGGAACCAGCTCCGGTGTCCGTTTGGCACCCATGATCCCGGCCACCCGGGCAACGGCGAGGGCATCGCCTTTCGGCATCCCCTCGCCCCGCAGGAGCCCGACGACAGTAGGAGAGACGAACACCCGACCGGATGCGACGGCGATCCGCGCGGACACGTCCTTTCCCGAGACGTCGACCATCCGGGCGGAACCGGAGGCGTCCACATGGGTGAGCCTGGGGTCGGCCGGGGCGTCGCCCGTGCTGGCGTTCATCAGAAGTCCCGGTCCAGTCTGAGCACCTGCACCTGTGAACCGGACTCGACGCTGCGGGTGTCCTCCGGCACGACGATCAGCGCGTTGGCCTCGGCCAGGTCACCGATCAGGTGCGAGCCGTGGCCGCCGATCGGGGTCACCTGCGCGCCCTCCCTGTCGATCTCACTGTCGATCTCGAACAGCGCGCGCACGAACTGCCGCTTTCCTGGCGCAGACGAGAACCCCTGGGACACCACGGCCTGGTCCAGCGGTCGGCGGTACGGCAACCGGCCCATCATCCGCCGGATCGCCGGAACGACGAAGACCTCGAACGAGACGTACGACGAGACGGGGTTGCCGGGCAGCGTGAAGATCGGGGTCTCGTCCTCGCCGACCACCCCGAAGCCCTGCGGCTTCCCCGGCTGCATCGCCACGTCACCGAAGTCGACCGTTCCGAGCTTGCTGAGCGCCTCCTTGACCACGTCGTACTGGCCTCTGCTCACGCCGCCGCTGGTGACCACCAGGTCGGCTCTGACCAGCTGGTCGCTCAACGCATCGCTGAACTCGGCCGGGTCGTCGGAGACGATGCCCACCCGGTAGGCGATGGCTCCCGCATCGCGAGCAGCGGCGGCGAGCATGTAGGAGTTCGCGTCGTAGACCGAGTCGTGGCCGAGGGTGGTCCCCGGCTCGCGCAGCTCGGACCCGGTGGACATGATCACCAGTCGTGGCCGGGGCCGGGAGCGCACCTGGTCCCGACCAACCGAGGCCAGCAGACCGAGCTGGCGTGGGCCGAGCAGGGTGCCCTCCTCGAGCAGGATGTCACCGGTCCGCACGTCCTCACCGCGGCGCCGGATGTGCTGACCGAGGGTCGGTGCCCTGGTGATCTGGACGGAGGCGGCGCCCCCGTCGGTCCACTCCACGGGCACCACCGCGTCGGCCCCCTGCGGGACCGGCGCACCGGTCATGATCGTGACCGTCGTCCCAGGCGACATGGCGAACAGCGTGGTCTGGCCGGCCGCCACCTCTCCGACCACGGGCAGATGCACAGGCTGCTCGTCGGTGGCGCTGGCTACGTCGTCACAACAGACCGCGTAGCCGTCCATCCCGGAGTTGTCGAACGACGGCAGCTCCATCGGAGCCGAGATGGTCTCGCACACCGGCAGACTCAGGGCCTCGAGCAGCGGCTGGTCGTAGGGATGCAGCGGGGTCATCGCTGCGAGAACTCCGTCGACGTGCTGGTCGACGGTGCGCGTCTGTTCGCCGAGTCTCGCGCCTCCGGCAGGATGGTCGGACATGCCGAAACCCTAACCCTCGCCGAGGCGGGTTCCCGGTGGGATGTGACCCGACGAGCCCGTCTCCGGCTCGCTCAGCACGGCGTTCCCGGTCACGGTGACCCCGGTCCCGAAGACCCAGTCGCCCTGCACGGTCAGCGAGTCGGCTCCCTTCAGCGACGGCACACCTTCTGGGAAATGCCGGTCGAACTGGCCGACGAACTTGTACTGCGAGGAGTCCAGGTCGATGAACGGGACGGTGTCGGCCACCAGGTTCAACACGTAGTCGGCGCCGAGCTCGTAGCAATCCGAGCGCAGCACCAGCAGGTCGTTGGTGGTCTTCACCGGTACGAACCGGTCGCGGCCGACCTCGATCGTGGTAGCCCCGTCGAAGACCTCGATCGCCGCACCCATCGCGGTCTCGATCTGGATCACCTCGGGACTGGTGGAGTCTGCGGGGTCGACATGCTTGGTGTTCTTGATCATTGCCAGCCCCAGTATGCCGTCGCGCCTGTCCAGCTCCTCTCGCATCGCGACAAGGTTGAACCACAGGTTGTTGGTGCTGGTGAACCTGTGCCGGCTCAGGTCCGCCAAGGCATGCTGGTCCTCCGTGAGGGTCTGCGCCGTCTCCCGCAGCACGATCCGGCCGTCGGTCTTCCGGGTCGCGAAGTGGCCGCCCTTGCGGTCGGAGGGCGTACGACGCACCGCCTCGATCGCGAACGGCGCACCCGACTGCGCGAACCAGCCGGCCACCCGTGGATCGGGTACGGCGCCGAGGTTGTCGGAGTTCGACACGAACGCCTGCGTGAACTCCGCCTCGATCAGCCTGTCGAGCAACCCCGTGCCACGCAGGGCGGTGTAGATGTCGCCGTGACCCGGTGGACACCACTCGAGTGAGGGGTCCTCAGCCCACTCGACGGGGGTCAGGTCGTCTGCGCGGAGCTTCGGCTCCTTGTTCTGCAAGAAGTCCAACGGCAGATCACCCACGGCAAGGTCTGGATGGCGCGCGAGCACCTCGAGGGTCTCCGACGAGGTGCGGAAGCTGTTCATGAACAGCAGCGGCAGCTGCGCGTCGTACTCCTTGCGCAGAGCCAGCACCTGGCCGACGATGACGTCGAGGAAGCTCAGCCCGTCGCGCACCTCCAGCAGGGACTTCGGGTGGTCCATGCCCATCGACGTGCCCAGGCCGCCGTTCAGCTTGATCACGACGGTCGTGGCGATCGCCCGATGCGCGGTGTCCTCGCCCACCGACACATCGGCAAGGGCCTCCATCTCCAGCGGTTCGATCGTCGACTCGGGGACCATGCCGCTCTCGCCGCTCTCGACCAGGCGGTAGTAGTGCGCGAACACGTCGATCGCCACCGGGTCGACGCCGTCGTTGGCCATCTTGTCGCGGGCCAGCTGCAGTCCGTGGTCGCTCATTCCACTGATGCTAGGGGCTCGAGGACCCGAGGTTGGGCGCGGATGTGAGCGGGGGACGGTTTCCCAGCGCTCAGGACCGGTCCAACCGCTCCCGCGACACAGCGGGGGGCCAAAATCGTCCGTACGGACGAAATTACACGAGGCTCGGGCCTCGATCGGCGCACAATCGTCCGTACGGACGAAAATTACACAGGGTCGAGCGGGAGGGGGCGGGCGTCGTACGACGAGCGGGTTCAGCGGGCCAGAACAGTCCCTGGCTCACATCCCACGGATACGGTCGGAGCGTGGACCCTGGTGAACTGTCGGCAACGGCCGCCCAGAAGATTGCGCTGCGCGACCAGCTGGTGACCCAGCGGCGTCGCCTCCCGTTGCGGGAGGTGGCGCTGAACGCGTCGGCGATCGCTGCGCATCTGCTCGACACCGAAGAGGTACGACGAGCCGCGACCGTCGCGGCGTACGTCTCGGTCAGTATCGAACCCGGCACCGGCCCGCTGGTCGAGCAGCTGCACGCCATCGGCCGACGGGTGATCCTGCCCGTGCTCCTCCCCGACAACGACCTCGACTGGGCGGCCTACACCGGCGCCGACGGCCTGGTGCCCGCGGGACGCGGACTGCTCGAGCCGGTGGGCCCCCGGCTCGGCGTCGATGCGGTCGCCACCGCGGACGTGGTGCTCTGCCCGGGCGTTGGCGTGGACCGCACCGGAATGCGGCTCGGCCGCGGTGGCGGCTCCTACGACCGTGCGCTGGCCAGGGTGCCGGTCGGCACCTTCGTCTGCGCCCTGTTGTACGACGGCGAACTGCTCGACCGGGTCCCGGCCGCCGGCCATGACCGGCCGGTGACAGCAGCGGTCACCCCGACCGGGCTCACCCGCCTTCCGACGGCACCAGGGTGAGCACGTCGGCATCCTCGTCGCCGATGATCTTCGAGCGCGAGGAGTACCACGGCAGGGTCTCGCCGTCGACCCAGAGCTCGGTCTGGTCGACGTAGTGGTCGTTGAACGCGTGGCCGGAGGCGCCGGTCAGGTTGATCCAGCGGGACGCGTCGAAATCGGCGAGCGAGACGACCATCCGCATGGACGCAGCCGCAGTGACCGAGAAACCCTCGGAGGAGGCGTCCCACTGGGTGGCGTTGACCAGGTCCCCTCCTCCGGCTACGCGATAGCTACCCCGGTTGAACAACCGGCCGACCAACCCGATGTCGGACTGGCCAAGGCTCTGGTTCTCCAGGTTCATCCGGTGGTGATGTCCCCAGGTCCATTCCACGGGGCGCCGCGACTGGAGACGGACGAGCTCGTCGCGTGCACGCGACATGGCCAGGAACAGGATCTCGTCGCGGGTCTCCACGACGGACTCGGTGTCGAGGTCGTCCCACCACAAGCTGTTCGGCTCCGCAAGGAGTCGGCGCATCACCTCGTACCACCGGTCGCCGCCCTCCGGCCAGATCGACTCGGGCAGCTGGTCCCGGAACGTCAGTGCCAGTGTCTGTCGCCACACCGAGTTGAAGTAGGCCGCGGCGGCGGAGTCGACCGACTGGTCGTAGTCCCAGTCGGCTAGCAGCTGCTGGCCTGAGGCGAGGTAGGGCGAGGGCAGCAGGATGTCGAGCAGGTACGGCACGAAGGTCGGGGCGAACGTGTTGCGGTCGTCGAGCTGGATCGCGGCCATGTCGTCCACACTCAGGCGCGCCTTGTCCTCGAGAAGGTCGAGGATGCGGTCGCTTCGGTAGCCGTAGGTCCAGGTGTTGGTCAGGTACGGCGGGTACTCGTTGCCGATGACGGCCTGGTTCGCGGTGACGATCCTCCCCTCGTCCGGGTCCAACACGCTCGGCAACGACTCGAACGGGATGAAGCTGCCCGTCCAGTCGTTGGCCGAACGCCACCCCTCCGCCGGGTAGTCCCCGGTGTTCCCCGACTTGCGGATCGGGATCAGCCCCTGCGCCTGGTAGCCGATGTGGCCGTCCTTGTCCGCATAGACCATGTTCTGCGACGGTGCGTCGAACTCCTCGGCGGCTGCCCGGAACTCGTCCCAGCTGGTTGCCTTGTCCATCAGGAAGATCGCGTCCGCCGAACCCATCGGCGAGAGCGCGGTCCACGAGAGGGCGACGCCGTACCCGTTGCCGCGTGCGGGGGACCGCTCGGACACGTTTGCGTTGGCCCCGACCGTGCTGAGCTCGGTCGACACGTCGGAGAGCAGCGGCCCGTGCCTGGTCGAGCGCACGTCGAACTCGACCGGCTCGTCCTCGCCGGCGATCTCGATCGACTCCTGGCGGATGTCGAGCTTGCGTCGTTTGTTGTCGTAGAGATAGGTCTTGCCTTCGACCTTCTCCAGAAAGAGGTCCACCACGTCAGGTCCGAGATTCGTGAAGCCCCACGCGATCTGCTGGTTGTGCCCGATCACGACTCCGGGCAGACCCGCGAACGTGAAGCCGGACACGTCGAAGGGGCACTCGGCGCTCAGCACACGGCAGTGCAGCCCCACCTGGTACCAGACTCCCGGCACCGAGATGCCCAGGTGGGGGTCGTTGGCCAGGATCGGTTCTCCGGTCGTGGAGCGCTGGCCGTCGACGACCCAGCTGTTGCTGCCGAGCCCCTGGCCCTTGCCGAGCATGTCGGGCATCGCGTTCAGCCCCTCGTTCAGTCCCTGCAGCGCCTCGAGGAGCTCATTGGGCAATGCGGCCCGGGCGGGCTGGCGGGTGTCGCTCCCGCGGGCGTCCTGCTCGAAGACCCCGTCCACCACCCCTCCCTGGTCGACGATCGGCCGGTGTCGTTGGAACGGGTACGCCGGGTAGAGCGACTCGATCTCCTCCGGCGTGCTCCGGGCCGAGGCGATCGCCCGCTCGATCTCCTCGTCCATGTTCCCGCGAAGGTCCCAGGCGATCGCCTTGAGCCAGGCCACCGAGTCGGCCGGCGTCCACTGCTCCGGCGTGTAGTCGAGCCCGTCGAGCGCCAGAAGGGAGTACTCCAGCGACATCTCCGACGTGTCGTTGCTCTCGATGTAGGCGTTCACGCCGGCGCTGAACGCCTCGAGATATCTCAGTGTGTCGGGATTGAGCAGAGACAGCTCCTTCTCAGCCGTCCGCCGCCAGCCCATCGTGCGGATATACATGTCGGTCTCCAGCGCGTCCCTGCCCAGCAGCTCGGCGAGTCGTCCGGCGGTGACGTGGCGGCGGAAGTCCATCTCGAAGAACCGGTCCTGCGCCTGGACGAAGCCCTGGGCGTAGAACAGGTCGCGGGAGGTGTCGGCGTACACCTGCGGGATCCCGTTGCCGTCCCTGACCACCTCGACCTCGGCGCCGAGGCCAGGCACGCCGATCTCGCCGCTGACCGTGGGAAACGACCGCCGCACCGTGACCACACCCGCCACCAGTCCGGCGACCAGAGCGAGAACGACGACGACGCCGACGTACGTCGCCCAACGGCCGGCGCGCGGCCACGAGCGGAACCCGCGACGACGCGCCCGGTCGGCCGTGGGGCTGGGTTCGTCGCGATTCGCCGAAGTCGGTGAGGGTTCGGGCACGCTGCGATTCTGCCCCACGGGTCCAGATCTGGTCCGACGACCGGATCCCGACCGCTCGGGAAGTTTGCGAATCGGCGCAGCGTTGTCATAATTAGCAGTCGCACCGTGCGAGTGCTAAGCGAAACCGATCTCCGGAGGCCAACCGTGCCTACCTACCAGTACGCCTGCAGAGAGTGCGACCACGCCTTCGACCAGGTCCAGAGCTTCAGCGACGACTCGCTCACCGACTGCCCGAGGTGCGAGGGTCGCCTCCGCAAGGTGTTCAACGCCGTCGGCGTCGTGTTCAAGGGATCTGGTTTCTACCGCAACGACAGCCGCAAGGACGTCGCCTCGTCCCAGGGCTCGTCATCGGACGCGGGCTCGTCCAAGGAGTCCTCCCAGCAGGGATCGAGCGAATCCTCTGGCTCCTCGTCTGGTTCGGACGGTTCATCTGCTGCCTCGTCCGAGGGCTCGCCGGACTCCTCGCAGCCTTCCCGGACGAACAAGACCAAGACCAAGACCAAGACGGACGCGGGCGCGGCCTGACCGTTCCGCGCGACCCTGACGCTCCGCCCGGTCGAGCATGCTCGGCCCCCTGTGGACAACGAACGACGCGGTTCGCGGAATCCGCCTAGCCTCGGTCGGCATGAACCGTCTCGCGCCACTGTCCAAACGCCTTCGTCGCGCAGTCCTTCGCCGACGCCGACTTCTGGCAGCACTTGCCACCGCCGCCGCGGTCGCAGCCGGACTGCAGGCTGTCGCGGGTCCCCCACCAACCAAGGCGCTGGTGCTGACAGCCACCCGCGACATCCCCGGTGGCACCGTGGTCGTCCCCTCCGACCTGGCCTCCGAGGAGTTCGACCCCGAGAGCGTGCCCTCCGGTGCCCTCGCCTCGAAGGCCGAGGCGGTCGGGCGTACGACGGCCACGCCCGTGCGCTCGGGTGAGCCGATCACCGACGTACGACTGGTCAGCGGGTCGATGCTCGCGGGCTACCCGCAGCAGGTGGCTGCACCGGTGCGGATAGGTGACCCGGGAGCGGTCGCCCTGCTGCAGGTCGGTGACCGGATCGACGTCCTTGCTGCGGACCCGAACGGCGCCGGAGATGCGCAGGTGGTCGCCGAGGAGGCACCGGTGATCGCGATCCCGAGGCCAGCCGACTCCGGGTCGTCGATGGTCTCTGGTGGTCTCGTGGTCGTTGCGGTTCCCGAAGCGACCGCGAGCGCTCTGGCGTCGGCGGGCGTGTCCAGCTACCTGTCGATGGTGATCAACCACTAGCGTTTGTGCGGGCTACCGACCCTGAATGCGGCCCGCAACTCATCGGAGGCGCGAGATGATCACCGGGTTCAAGAGTTCCTCATGCGCGGCAACCTCGTCGAGCTCGCCGTCGCGTTCGTCATCGGTGGCGCCTTCGCGACGGTCGTCACCGCCTTCGTCGGGGTGATCATGAGCTTCCTCGCGATCGTCACGGGTGGTCCGCCCACCTTCGACGACGTTGCGATCGGAGACCTGATCGTCGGCCCCTTCATCACCGCACTGGTCTCGTTCCTGGTGATCGCGGCAGTCGTCTACTTCTTCGTCATCACGCCGTACAACAAGCTGCAGGAGCGTCGCGCGAAGGGTGAAGAGCCTGCGCCGCCGTCGGAGGAGGTCACCGTGCTCACCGAGATCCGTGACCTGCTGTCCTCGGGTGCGACCCGCAACCAGCCCTGAGGCTGTCTGGTCCAGTGGGCTGCCCAACGAGTCTTAGGAGTTTTTCCGGCACCAGGTGCCGGAAGAACTCCTCTAACTAGCCGGGGGGCTCGTCCAGCCCTAACGGGGGGTGGCTCGCTTTCGCCTCAGCCGTGATGGGGTGGCACCTCGGAGCGCAACCGCTCGTCGTTTCCGGAGCTCTCGCGCTCACCCCACCCCTCAGGTCGCTCGTCGTGGGTGTCGTCCGGGAGAGCGCCCTCGAGCGCCTTCGCAAGCTTTCGCCTGCGTTCGACGTCGGCGGGGTCGCGCGTGCTGGTCACTGGAACGCCGTGGACCGCAAGGGAATCCCGGCGAACCAGGACGCGTCGAAAGCCGGACGTCGGGGCGCCCAGCCTGTCTGCGACACGAAGAGGTCTGAGCTCACCCGCAGAGATCGGGTCATCGGCTCCGAGCGGGCACCGGACAGCCGACGCAGCAGCGGGCCCATGAAGTCACCCGACGGCTTGCCGACCGCGTCGGCGTACCCCTGGACGTAGTCGGCCCAGCGGACCGGTTCAGCTCCCACGTTGTAGACGCCGCTCGGAGCCTCCAGGGCTGCGACCACCGCAGACCCGAGGTCGTCCGTGTGCACCGCATGCACCCAGTCCGAGGGAGAGCCGATGCCCACGGGAATCCCGTGCTGGACAGACCTCAAGTGCCAGCGAGTGATCGCGTCGTTCCCGACGATGGTGCCCAGACGGAGCACCACCCCCTGGCGCGAGTTGCACTGGTAGTCCTGGACGTGCGACTCTGCCACCGCTGCGGGCTCGGTGGCCCGGTTGATACCGAGGGGGCTGCGCTCGGTGATCCAGTCGTTGCCGTTGTCGGCATAGATGAAGGAGACACTCTCCTGTACGACGCGGCGTACCCCCGCCTCACGTGCTGCCTCGAGCACCCGAAGCACGCCCTCGGTGCGCAGTTTGTCGTGCTCTCGCCAGGATCGCGGCCAGCTCGCCCCGTAGCCGACCGGGACGTGAGTGGCGAGGTTGCACACCGCGTCACAGCCACTGAACATCTCGACCAGACCGTCGCGGTCGAACAGGTCCGTGCGCCAGGACTCGGCCCCCAGATCGTCGAGGGCGGCTGCCTTGTCCGGAGTGCGCGCCAGTCCGACGACGTTGTGGCCGGTCGCGACGAGCGCACCCACTGCGGCGCTGCCGATGACCCCCGTGGCGCCGGTCACTGCGACTCTCATTACCTGCCCTTCCGGTTAACCTGTGCTCACCAGTCTCGGATAACGGATTCATAACGGCAACCCCACCCTGCTGGTCCAGCGACCTCAGCGCCCGATCGCGGGACGTCGGCGCGAGCGCGACGTGGTCACCGGGTTGTCGTCGGCCACGACATCCATCGAGCCGATGATGTTGCGCAGGTTCGCGATCAGGCCGCCGTACTCCGGCCAATGCTGACCCGGCAGATCCTCGGTCGATAGGTCCTCGGCGAACTCTCCTTCCTGGCGCACGTCGCCCGCGCTCCGACGTGGGTTGAGCCGACCACTCTCCCGCGCCTGGCGAACCAGCGCGCCGGCATGGTCGATGTCGTCGTCCAGATCCTCGGTCCGCTTGACCCAGGACCGCAGGTCGTCATCGTCCGGATTGCCGCGCAGGTCGCTTGCCATGTCGCAGAGCAGTACCCCTAGCTTGTCGTCGATCTTGTCCACGGCCCTGGCGGCCGCACGGTCACGGAAAGGGGGCCAGACCAAGACGTTGACCACCAGACCGACGGCAACCCCGATCCCGGTGTCGGCCAGCCGCGCGAGCAGGATGTTGTCCTGGTCGCTGAACCCCGGTGGTGAGGACGATCAGCGCCCTGAACGAAATCGGTCCAGAAAACCGGGTGGCGAGCGTGCTCCCTGACCCACGTCCGCACATTCATGTTCCACTCAACAGGATGCAACACAACACCTCCCCTGTGCCCGACGCCGCTGGTAGGCGAAACAGCCGCAAGGCCCGAGCGTTGACTTGGCAAAACTTCGCCGTAGGCCCGCTGACGGCTCGGGTCACCTGGCATTATGGATCGTTTTGGGGGTCAGTCGCCGGGGGAGGCCATGCCGTCCCCTTCGTTGAGCATGCCACGGAGACAGGAAGAGTGGATGAGGAAACAGCGAGCACTCACAGTTGCCGCCGCAGCGATCCTGCTTACAACGTCCCTCAGCGCGTGCGGCAACGATGCGATGACCCCGGCGGACCCCGGCCTCGAGACCGAGTCACCTTCGATCGTCGCCGAGGACACCGATGTGGCGCCCGGGACGTGCTACGGGGGTGAGACCCTCACGGACAACCCTCAGGCGCTGAAAGCGCTGGTGGAGGAGTACGGCGAGGAGTCCCGCGTCGCTTTGGGTGACAACCCGACGTTCGCCGATGAGGTGGACTGCGCCGAGCCGCACCGGATCGAGGTGACCGGGTCGTTGGCGCTTCCGTCCGACCTGGGGCCGAGGGTCGAGGGATACCAGGACCTCCTGGACAAGGACAGCGACGTGTATGCCGACCTCCGGTTTGGGGTCACAGCCGGGTGCAACAGCAACGACAAGCTCCTCGCCGATGTCTCCGAGAGGGCCTCGAGCCCGCTCAGCGCCGGCCCGGGGTACGGCGAGGGGTATCAGAACGGGTGGGAGCCGAGTAGCGCAGACGCGTGGGAGAGTGGGGACAGGTCGTTCACCTGCACGTTCGTCCAGGACACCCCGTCGCCGACACGTGCCGCCGACTTCTACACTGCGGACTTTCCCGCCCGAAGTCGCACGTGCATCTCCGGCTCGAAGTTCGTGGACTGCTCCAGCGACCACACAGTCGAACGGTTCGGCGTACTGCTGCTGAACGAGGCCATCGACGCGGGCGATCTTCCGGGTGAGCAAGCTGCCGCCAAGGACGGGACACTCAACTTCTCCGACGACCAGTGGGCGGCCCTCGACAAGAGCTGCGAGAGGTTCTTCGCCGCTGTGGAGCAGGACGCCGCTCCGGGTCTGACCGGTGTCACCGAGGCCCCGACAGAGCTGTGGCCGGACGAGACCGGGACCTACCAGGTGTTCTGCACCGCTGCGTCGCCCATCGGTGTGAAGGTCAAGGACGTCAGGCACACCAGCACGAGCATCTTCGAACGGTAGCCACCCATGCACGGCAAGGGGCCGCCGAACCCACCACTTGCTCACCGCCCAGCCAGATCCCAGCCAGATCCCAGCCAGATCCCAGCCAGATCCCAGCCAGATCCCAGCGAGATCTACGGGGCTGCTACAGCAGAGACTCGTAGAGCCGGACGGTCTGCTGCGCGACCGCGTCCCATGCGAAATCGCGCACGGCGCGGGCCCGGCCCGCCCTGCCGAACTGGTCGGCGAGCCCGGCGTCGGCGGCAAGTCGGTTGACCGCCTCGGCCAGGCCGTGTTCGAAGGCGACGGGATCGGAGACGTCGTAGTCCACGAGCAGGCCGGTCTCCCCGTCGAGGACGACCTCGGGGATCCCGCCGACCCGGCTGGCCACCACCGCGGTCGCACAGGCCATCGCCTCGAGGTTGACGATCCCGAGCGGCTCGTAGACCGAGGGACACAGGAAAGCGAGCGCCCGGGTAAGCACCCTGCGGACGTCCTCACGAGGGAGCATCTGAGAGACCACGAAGATGCCGTCGCGGTTCGCCCGCAGGTCTGCTATTGCCGCGTCCGTCTCCGCCTTGAGGTCGGGGGTGTCCGCGGCGCCCGCCAGCAGCACGATCTGCAGCGACGGGTCGAACCCGAGCCCGGCGCGCAGCAGGTGCGGCACGCCCTTCTGCCGGGTGATCCGGCCCACGAACGCGACATAGGGCCGGTCCAGGTCGACGCCGATCCGCTCCAGGACCGCGGGGTCGTCGTCGGGACGGTAGAAGTCGGTGTCGATCCCGTTGTAGACCACGTGCACCCCGTCGGGGTCCAGGGAGGGGTACGCCGCGAGCACGTCCCCGCGCATCCCGTTGCTCACGGCGATGATCGCGTCGGCGGACTCGTAGGCTGTCCGCTCCGCCCACGACGACAACCGGTACCCGCCTCCGAGCTGCTCGGCCTTCCAGGGACGTTGGGGTTCCAGCGAATGCGCGGTGATGATGTGCGGGACGGCGTACAACAGCTTGGACCAGTGCCCGGCCATGTTGGCGTACCAGGTGTGCGAGTGCACCACGTCGACACCGGGTGCGGCTCCCAGGCCGGCGACCATGGACAGGTCGGTGGACAGGGAGCGCAGCGCGGGGTTCGCATCGGTGAGCCGCGGGTCGTGCTCGGAGTGCGCGGTCGCGCCGTCGCGGGGCTCGCCCATGCAGTGCACGTCGACGTCGATCAACCGGCGCAGCTCGCGGACCAGGAAGTCGACGTGCACACCCGCCCCGCCGTACACGTCCGGCGGGAACTCACGGGTCAGGATCGCGGCTCGCATGTCGTGAATGTAGGGCTAGGGTCGGGGGAAGGCAACGGACGTCGACAGGTAGGGGTCATCGACATGGTGAGGGTGCTGGGAATCGTGCTCGCCGGTGGCGAGGGCAAGCGCCTGATGCCGCTGACGATCGACCGGGCCAAGCCCGCGGTCCCGTTCGGCGGAAGCTACCGCCTCATCGACTTCGCGCTGTCGAACCTGGTCAACGCCGGCTACCTCAAGTGCGCTGTGCTCACGCAGTACAAGTCGCACTCGCTGGACCGCCACATCGCGCTGACCTGGCGGATGTCCACCCTGCTCGGAAACTACGTGGCACCCGTCCCAGCCCAGCAAAGACGAGGGCCTCAGTGGTACCTCGGTAGCGCCGACGCGATCTACCAGTCCATGAACCTGATCATCGACGAGTACCCCGAGATCATCGTCGTGTTCGGCGCCGACCACGTCTACCGGATGGACGCGTCCCAGATGGTGCAGGCACACGTCGAGACAGGCGCTGGCGTCACCGTCGCCGGCATCCGGGTTCCGCGACGGGAGGCGACCGAGTTCGGGGTGATCAAGACCGCCGAGGACGGGGTGACCATCTCGGAGTTCGTCGAGAAGCCGGCCGACCCTCCCGCCGTGGTCGGCTCCCCTGATGAGTCGTTCGCGTCGATGGGCAACTACGTCTTCAGCGCCGACGTACTCGTGCAAGCCCTCGAGCAGGATGCCGCCAACCCCAACTCGCGCCATGACATGGGCGGCGACATCATCCCGATGCTGGTGGAGGCCCAGCAGGCCTGCGTCTACGACTTCAACCGCAACGTCGTCCCCGGCTCGACCCCTCGCGACCGGGAGTACTGGCGCGACGTCGGGACCCTGGACTCCTACCACGAGGCGCACCTCGACCTGGTCTCGGTGAACCCGGTGTTCAACCTCTACAACACCGACTGGCCGATCTTCACCTCTCACGCTCAGCTCCCCGGCGCGAAGTTCGTCGAGGACGCGACCGCACGGGACTCGATCGTGTGCTCGGGCTCCATCGTGTCCGGAGCCTCCGTCGACAGCTCGGTGATCGGCACCAACGCCCTCGTCTCCGACGGCGCGAGCGTGGAGCGCTCGGTGATCCTGGACAACGTGACCATCGGCCGCGGAGCGGTGATCCGCAACGCGATCCTCGACAAGAACGTGCTCGTCCCCGACGGCGCCCAGATCGGCGTGGACCACGAAGCCGACCGTGCCCGCGGCTTCACGGTGAGCGAGGGCGGAGTGACCGTGCTGGGCAAGGCGCAGCTCGTCGTCGAATGAGCCGGGCATAGAGGCGAAGGTCCCCCGGAATGACACACGCCGTGACTGCCCCATGCATGATTCGACGCTCGACCGACACCACACCACCTGGCGAGACCGCCTAGACTCTCCAACGGCCTCACCGTGCAACGGCGAGAAAGACGTGCACCTGGTTCTCCGCAAGCAATTCCGCGCGTCCCGCCCTCGTAGCTCAGGGGATAGAGCGTCGGTTTCCTAAACCGTGCGTCGGCAGTTCGAATCTGCCCGAGGGCACCACTCTCACCTGCGGAAACGTGGATTGAGAGTGTGCTCTGAAGTCTTGCCGCACCTCCCCCACACCTCCGACCGAGCATCCCCCGTCACGGCTCGGGGTCGGTTTCACGTCCGAATGAACTCCTTCATCCCCGCCTGGAAGGCGATACTTGCCGTCATGACAATAACCGCCACTCTCTACCTCCATGTCAACGGCCTTTGGTTGGACGAGGGGATGCTGGGGCAAGCCGTCGATGTGAACTTTCGTGGACAGCATTGCGTCATTCGATTTCCTGCCATAGACGGTGGGTTCGATGAGGCAGACGAGGACGACGGGGACTGGCTCGGAGGGTACATAGAAGCTGACGGGCACATCACGCAGGCGCTGGTGAAGAGCCTGCGTGTGGATGTGTACATGCCAGAACCTAATGCAACCGACATCTTCCACGACGACGCGCGCGACCGTGCCACCCTCGAAAGGCGAGCCTTGGTCTGGCGAGAAGCGAGCGACCTAGCACGCGGATTGATCGGCTCTCTGAACTCCTGGGCCCGCGCGGAAGGGCAGTCTTGGCTGGAGCCGACCCCGCCGGCAATCGTTGGCAGCCGCCTTCGCACCCAAGAGGGTCAACTACGACCGACTAGGTATCACGACTGACGTTCCGCACATCCGCTCGGTGATATCTCAGCGATTACGGATCAGCCCTCGGCGTCGAGGAACGCCTTGAGGGACCGGGCTTCGAGTTCGGTGAGGAGCTCGCGGAGTCGGCGGGCGTTGTCGAACCAGGGCTGGTAGCGACTGGCTTGTTCGGGG
>Ga0209587_1000377_pt1 | contig 21744 bp, 20 predicted proteins | sample NGEPerD_2_FD_184512 | JGI IMG/M metagenome (GOLD analysis project Ga0209587, IMG submission 184512) | Arctic peat soil microbial communities from the Barrow Environmental Observatory site, Barrow, Alaska, USA - NGEE PermafrostL1-D... | ecosystem: Environmental > Terrestrial > Soil > Wetlands >... | reverse complement strand
GTTATCGACAGCCTGATCGCGGCGCCGGATACTCTCAATTCCCTTGCGGATCCCACCCAGGAGAACTGCCGGGGACGAGGAGTGACGGCTCAGGCCGCCTGCACGCTCGCCCGGTAGCTCGCGACGGTCCTTCGCAGGCCCTCCTCCAGCGGCATCTGGGCCTCGAACCCGATCCGCTCTCTCGCCCGCGCCGCGTCGTCGACGTAGAGGAACTCGCGCGAGGGCTCCCTATCCCCACAGCACCGCCTCGAGCTCTCCGTGCTTCACGGCGATCACGTATTTGTGGACCATCACGGCGATCGCCGCGCAGTCCTCTAGGTCGAGTTTTTGGTGCAAGCTGGCGAACGTGTCAGGTGTCAAGGCCTGAACATTCCGCTTGCCACGCTCCGTATAACCAAGAAGACGAACTGCACATTGGAGACGAAATACCGCCGGAACATCCGCCGCGGCTCCTGAAGGAGCCGATAGAGCCACTCCAAGCCAAGGCGCTGCCAGCTCCGCGGGGCACGCCGTGTAATGCCAGCCACGATGTCGATGGATCCTCCAACCCCCATGACGAAAGGCACGTTCAGGCTGTCCCCGTACTTGCCCAGCCAGTGCTCCTTGCGTGGGGAGCTAATTGCAACGAAGAGGATCTGAGCATCCGAAGCCCGTATCTCGGCCGCTACCTCCGGGCTTTCGTCTTCTGAAAAGTGGCCGTCCCTATAACCAGCCACGCGTAACCGGGGGAATCGTCGGCGAAGGCGCTGGACCGCAGTCTCAAGCACAGTTCGCTGCGCACCCAGGATGAAGATGCCATGACCCTCCCGCTCAGCCATCGCGATGAGACCGTGCATCAGGTCAATCCCGGCGACACGCTCGGGAAGCGGATCGCCGAGCAGTCGCGATGCCCATACAACCGACTGGCCGTCGGCATTAACGAGGGCGCATCGATTTACCACTTCCCGCAGGGCCGGATCGCTCTGCATCGTCACGAGCTTGGCCGCATTGATCGAGACTTGTTGGGCGAAGAGATCCTGTTCGATTATCTCCTGGCATCGTGCCAGGGTCTGCTCCATATCAAGCCGGTCTATGGCGCAATCGAGAACGATGGCGCGCTCCCCGGCCAGCGTCGAGCTTGGTTTCCCTCCGTTCATTGGCCCAGAAGGGTATCGTCGCCGCGTGCCAGCGTCTCAACAATTGCAGGCTGACGACATGCGCAAGGCGGCACTCCGACTCGTCGAGTTAGGTGCCGCCACACAGTGGCGCGGGCCAGATCCCTACGATGCACTTTTCGTTCGTTGGCCCCCTCTGCTTATCAACGGCCGTCGCCGACGTCAAGCGCTCATCCAATTGCACGCGCGAAGTCCGGTCGACTTCCGTCGTATCTACCGCCGACACCACTCGCTGGTGCCAAAGGCGCCGGCACTCCTAGGACAGGCGGCGGTTCGCCTCTGGCGCGCGAACGGAGACGACCGCGCACGTGCGCTTGTCGAAGACGCGATGGAAACCCTCGCGACCGACACGACCGCTGGGGAGAAGGCGTGGGGATACCCCTGGGCAACTCAGACAAGATGGAGCTACTACCCGGCGGGCAGCCCGAACATCATCGCTACAGCGTTTTCCGCCAGCGCCTTGGCTGAGGCGGCCGATGCACTTGACCGACCCGAGTGGCGCTTGCGTGCAGAAGGCGCGGCAACCTGGGTCGCACAGGAGTTGTATTCACCGGACAGGGGCTACTTCGCCTACCACGGTCAGAGTAATCGGCTCATTCATAACGCGAATCTCCTGGGAGCTGCCCTCGTGTACCTACTCACCCCCGAGGAGCCCGCAACCACAGCAGCCGTGCAGGCAGCTATCGCCTCTACGCTCGACGCTCAACGCACCGATGGAACTTGGCCCTACGGCGAGGGCGATGGCCTTGAGTGGGTCGACAGCTTCCACACCGGCTACGTCCTGGATGCGCTTCGGCGCCTGGAGCCTGTCGATCCGCGAATTCCGACTGCGCTCGAGCGAGGGGCCGACGTATACGCTTCTGAATTCTTTGACGACGGTCGGCCACAACTATGGCGTAATAGGCGCTATCCCGAGGACTCCCACAGCGCTGGTACTGGTCTGACCGTATTGACCTCCTTGGCCAGGCTCAATCTGGTCGCCGCATCGACTGTCAAGGGTCTCGCTCGCTATACCATGGACCGCCTCACACAAGCGAATGGCCACGCCGTATTTAGACGTGGCCGTTTCGGAGGAACTCGTGTGCGATACCTCCGCTGGTGCGACGCGCCTGTCGCACTTGGTCTCTCTACTGCTGCCACTATCTGCGACTCACCTTAAACACATGAAGAACTCCACCGATAAAGTTCCCAATGCCGCCGACGTTTCGGAGCGGCAGCGATTTTGGAGTGAGTACCAGCCGGGGTTCAGATTCTCGAAAAAGTCGATTGGAACCCCCGAGTTCTTCCGCGCCGTTGAGGAGCATCGGTATCGCCTCGAGCCGGCAATCAAGGAGCTGGTCAAATTCCCGAGCTGGGCATCTCGCGATGTCCTTGAGGCAGGATGTGGAGTAGCCACCGACGGCATCAACTTTGCTCGCATCGGCGCAAGGTACACGGGAGTCGACTTCTCTCCGACGGCGATTGAGTTGGCCCGCCACCGGTTTGAGCTCGAGGGACATGGGGCCGACAGCCTCGTGCGCGCGGCCATCACCGAGCTTCCGGTTGACGACGGAAGCCAGAACCTTGTCTACAGCAACGGGGTCATTCACCACATTCCTGAGACCGACCGGGCCGTCGCCGAGATGCATCGCGTCCTGCGGCCGGGCGGCAAGGCCCTGGTGATGGTCTATCACCGCAGCTCGCTCAACTACCACGTCAACATCATGCTTGTCCGCCGGGCGATGGCGCTTGGCCTGCTGGTTCCGGGCGCTCCTCGCGCGTTCGCCCACCTCACCGGAGAAGACCCGGCCGTCCTCGACGGCCACCGGCGGCTGATGGCCCGCTACGGCCGGCGGTACCTGAGCGACCGCCAGCTGTTCCTCAACAACAACACCGACGGCCCGGACAACCCGCTCTCCAAGGTCTACGACCGCGCCGAAGCCAGGCAGCTGCTCGGAGCGTTCTCCGAGGTCAGGACCCAGGTCCGGTTCCTTAACCTCCGCGCCTATCCGGGTGGCGAACGGCTTGGCCGCACCGGCCCGGCGAGGCGCCTGGAGCGGCGGTACGGGTGGCACCTGTGGATCGAAGCGATCAAGTGAGGCCGCCGCGCGTCGTGGTCCTCCGGCCCGGGGTCTGAGCATGTGCGGGATCTGCGGATGCGTGGGGCGCGCCGAGGAGGAGGTCGTCAGGGCGATGGCCGGGTCGATGGCGCACCGGGGCCCCGACGGCGAGGGCGTTCACTGCTTTCCGAGCAGCTCGGGCAGTACCCCATGTGCATTGGGCCACCGGCGCCTGAGCATCATCGACCCTACGCCCCGGGGGGCGCAGCCGATGTCGTTCGGCAACGGCCGTTACTGGATCACGTACAACGGCGAGCTGTACAACTTTCGTCATCTGCGCCGGCTGCTGGAGAGCGACGGTATGCGATTTGGGACCGAAACCGACACAGAGATCCTTCTAGGTATGTACGTCAAGCACGGTGCGTCAATGCTGGATCACCTCAACGGGATCTTTGCGTTTGCCATCTGGGACACCCAGAAGCAGTCGCTCTTTCTCGCTCGTGATCGACTCGGCGTGAAGCCGCTGTACTGGACGTTGCGCGACGACGTCCTGTATTTCGCATCCGAGGCCAAGGCACTGCTCAGAGTGGTTCCGCCGCCTGGATTGCGGGCAGACTTGTTGGCGCAATACCTGACGTTGCTCTGGGTGCCCGATCCGGACACCCTCTTCGAGGGAATCTACAAGCTCCCCCCCGGGCATCTGGCGACGTTCGAGGGCGGGCGCCTGGCAATCAGCGAGTACTGGGATATGACCTTCGAGCCCGAGGAGCGAACGGAGGAGGCTTGGACCGAGTTGGTGCGCGCTCACGTCAACGATGCCGTCGTTCGCCAGATGGTCTCAGATGTCCCGCTGGGAAGCTTCCTGAGCGGCGGCCTCGACTCGAGTGCAATCGTCGCCGGTATGAAGCGGGCGACGCCGGACGTGACCACCTACACCGTCGGCTACAGCCCGGAGGATCTCAGCCACGACGTGGTGCCGGACGATCTGCGCTACGCACGCCAGATGGGTCACGCCTTTGGGACCGACTATCACGAGGAGATACTGGCGCCGAGTGTCGTTGATGTGCTGCCGAAGCTGGTCTGGCATATGGACGAGCCGATCGCCGATCCCGCGTGCATTTCTACCTACCTGATCTGCTCGGCGGCACGCGAGAAGCTGACGGTCATCCTCAGCGGAATGGGAGGTGACGAGCTGTTTGCTGGATATCCACGTCACGCCGCCGCCCGGCTCGGGCATTTCGCAGATGTCCTGCCGACCTTCGCGCGTTCTGGTTTGCGCCGCCTCGTAGAGTCGCAGATGACGATGGGCGGGCCCGGACGGCTGCGCGGCCCGCGACGCAATCTCATGAAGCTGATGCGAGGCATAGACGCTGAGCCACTGGAGAGATATCTGATCTATAGCTCCTACTATCGGCAAGACGAGATCGAGCGGTTGCTCTCGCCGGATTTGGCAGGAACGGCGGCGCACGCGTTGGATCGCCACCGGGACTACGCGGAGCGAGTGCGCGGCGCCCATTGGCTCGATCAACTGCTCTACGTCGACCTCAAGACCTTCCTGCCCTGTCTCAACCTCGCCTACACCGACAAGATGAGCATGGCCGCTTCGACCGAGGTGAGGGTCCCGCTGCTCGACGATGACCTCGTGGGACTTGCTGGACGTATTCCGGCCGACCTGAAGATGAAGCGCTTGACGCGGAAGTACATTCTCAAGAGGAGCATGCAGGGCACGCTGCCGCATGAGATCATCTGGCGTCCGAAGGCGGGCTTTGGCGCGCCGATCCGTTCATGGCTCACCAGCGACCTCAAGCCAATGATCGGCGACCTTCTCTCCCCAGATAAAGTGCGAGCCCGTGGCCTCTTCGATCCGAAGGAGGTCCAGCGGATCGTTGAGGCGAACGCCAGCGGAAGCGAAGACAACGCGCTGCGCCTCTGGGCTCTGCTCACCCTCGAGCTCTGGCAACAAACGTACCTCGATGGAAGTCACTTGACCTCGCCGCTGGGGTGCGCAGCCTAATGAGGGGCCGACTTGAGCAGACCAGCGACGACACCTCTGTTACCGCTCAGCTGTCGGCGGCGGACGTCCACTGCCTGCGCTACATGGCTGTCGCCGAAACTTACAATCAGTCGGAGGAGTGCATGGTTGACGGGCGGCTGTGGAAGATTCAATATGCAACGCTGGCCGAGGGTCTGAGAATGATCAAAGGAATGTGCCCGAATCGTCGTTTTCCTTTCTCGTCCAAGCTCCCCTCTCTGCTGCTGTGGCAGGCGGGCAGGGGCCTCCCGACTTGAACGGCTTGATGAAACAGGTAACTCAGCGTCTGAGGAATGGCAGGATCGAGGTACTCGACGTGCCTGCGCCTTCGCTGCAGCCGACCGGCGTTCTCGTCGATGTCCGGTCAAGCCTCCTCAGTGCCGGGACGGAGCGGAGCAAGGTGGAAACCGGGCGACAGAGCCTGCTGGGGAAGGCTCGTTCCCGGCCCGATCAGGTTCGCCAGGTCGTCGAGAAGGCTCAGCGAGATGGGATACGCGACACGGTCGCCGCGGTCCGGACCCGTCTCGACCAGCCTGAGGCGCTCGGCTATTCGGCTGCCGGGGTCGTGGTTGCAGCTGGCGCTCGGGTTCGCGACCTGGCGACAGGAGATCGGGTCGCATGCGCCGGCGCCGGCTACGCGGTGCATGCGGATTTCGACTACGTGCCGGGGAATCTCTGCGTGCGGCTTCCGGACACGGTCAATTTCGATCAGGGCGCGTTCGCGACGGTTGGCTCCATTGCTCTGCACGGGGTCCGCCAGGCGGGCGTGCAGCTCGGCGAGCGGGTCGCCGTCGTGGGTCTCGGACTGGTCGGTCAACTGACCGGCCAGCTGTTGAAAGCAGCTGGATGTCATGTGATTGGCTTCGATCTAAGCGATGAACTCATACGTGTCGGACTCGAAACTGCCGCGATAGACCAGGGCGCTGTTCCACCTCAAGCGGGGGACGACGAGACGATGGGCGCCGGCGCCTGCGATGCGGTGATCGTCACCGCGGCCACCAGATCAGACGATCCAGTGACCCTCGCCGCGCAGCTCTGCCGTGACCGAGGGCGCATCGTGGTGGTCGGCGACGTGGGGATGAAGCTGCCGAGAGCCCCCTATTACGAGAGGGAGCTGTCTCTTAGGATGTCCCGCTCCTACGGGCCTGGTCGATACGACCGGGAGTACGAGGAGCGGGGCCTCGACTACCCGATCGGATATGTCCGCTGGACGGAGCGGCGCAATATGGAAGCGTTCGTGGAGCTGGTTGCCCAGGGGAAAATCGATGTCAGCGCCCTGGTGCGGAAGCGGGTGCCGGTCGACGAGGCTCCGGCGGCATATGACCAGCTGGTGGACAGCGACGAGTCGAGCCTCGGCATCCTGATCCAGTATCCGGCAGCTTCCCCCGATATGGCGTTCGACCACGGGGCCAGTGTGGCCAAGGCGGTGGGCCGGGCGGACGCGTCACCCGACGGTACGGACGCGGTTCCCTCACCCTTGAGTGTGGGGGTGATCGGAGCTGGCAGCTTTGCCTCCCGAGTCCTGATCCCGGCACTTGAGAAGGCCGAATTCTCGCTCACCGCCGTCGCCAGCGCGACGGGTCTGAGTGCGAGAGCTGCCGCATCGCGCTTCGGCTTCGAGCGATTCGATACGCCGGCCGGTGTGCTCGACGATCCCGACATTGGCCTGGCGGTAATAGCCACCAGGCATTCGAGCCACGCCGAGTTGACCGAGCGTGCTCTGAATGCGTCGAAGGCCGTTTTCGTTGAGAAGCCCCCGTGCCTGACGGTGGCGGAGCTCGTGCGACTTCGTGAAGTGCGCGCCGGATCCGCCGCGCCGCTGTTCGTCGGATTTAATCGCCGGCATGCCCCCCTGGCCAAACGCATGCAGGAGTACTTCACACAGCCAGCCACGCCGATGACGCTGCTCTATCGCGTGAGCGTCGGGACCGTCGACTCGGACCATTGGCTGGACGATCCCGAGGAGGGGGGAGGCCGCCTGGTCGGAGAGGGATGCCACTTCATCGACTTTGCTTCATGGCTCATCGGCGGGTGGCCGTCGGCCGTCACCTGCTCTGTCGATCCGAGCGCACAGTCGATCTCATCAGCCAAGACGTTCACCGTCACCCTCACCTACCCCAACGGCTCCATCGCCAGCATCCTCTACATGGCCGGGGGGGCGTCAGGTGTGAGGAAGGAGTACGTCGAGGTCCACGGAGGTGGCCGTAGCGCCAAGCTCGATGACTTTCGTGCGCTCACCCTGATCGCCGGCCGCCGCCGCAAGCGGGTCCGTGGCAGGGGCCAGGACAAGGGCCATTACCACCAGCTTCGCCGGATGCGCGACATTTTGACCGGCGATGGAGAGCCTGCTGCAGACGACCCCCTGGACTCGATGGCCCTCACGTTCGCCGCCGTCCAGGCGGCGGAAGAGGCCCGGACGATCCCCCCGCAGCAGTCGGGCGCCGCTAATGGCGTAACGGCGACCGGGTAGCCGAGGTCTTCAGGTGTCCCACGAACGACTGGTCGTCGTCGGGCCCACGCCACCGCCCGTGCACGGGGTGGCGGTGATGACCGGCGAGGTGCTGGAGGCTCTCGCGCAGCTGGGCTGCCTCTCCGGGCACGTCGATACTCGTGACGATCGACCCCTCGCCACCATCGGACGGTTGGATCTCATCAACGTATGGCTCGGGATCAAGCATGTGGCAATGCTCTGGCGCGCCTCCGGCCGTGACGGGACGACGACCGTGTACCTGCCGATCTCACAGGCCACCTGGGGATTCGTGCGGGACGCGGCGCTTGTGGCGGTGGCCAAGCTGAGGAGAAAGCGATTGATCCTGCACCTTCATGGTGGCCATTTTCGTGGCTTTTACGAAGACGCCGGCATTGTCATGCGCTGGCTTATCCGCGTCGTATGTCGCCAAGCGACCGAAGCGTGGGCGCTGACGCCGTCGCTGCAGGATCAGTATGCAGGCCTGGTTGAGGGCAATCGGGTGAAATGCGTCGGGAACGTGGTGCCAGACCTCCAGGAATCTGACCAGGAGCTGCCCCCGCCGACGGATCGCTTCAAGCTGCTCTACCTCTCGAATCTCCTACCGGAAAAGGGCTGTTTCGAGCTGATGGCGGCATTGCGCTCGCTTGGTACGGCATGCCGAGGCTGGGAGGTGTGTATCGCTGGACCAGCAACGGAAGATGTCGAGCGGCGCTTACGTGCGGAAGCCGAGCGATTAGCGGATGGAGGGGCGACGGTACACTTCGCTGGCGAGATCCACGGGCAGGAGAAAATCCGTCGCTACCTGTGGGCGGATTTGTTCGTATACCCCACCTACTATCAATTAGAGGGCCAGCCGCTCGTGCTGCTCGAAGCGCTGGCCGCAGGCTTGGCAGTCGTCAGTACCCGTCATGCAGGAATTCCTGAGACCGTTCGAGACGGGGTAGAGGGTGTGCTAGTTGAGCCACGGGACACTGACGCGTTGGCCCGAGCGTTGTCCAACATGTCCGTAGACGAAGTCAGTCGCCGTCGTTGTGCCGCGGCTGCGCGCGAGCGCTATACCGCGAAGTACAGCCGCGAGCGCCTAGCAGCGGACCTCGCCGATGCGTGTGAAGTGGTCCCAGTCGTCGTGACAGACGTGTCAGCAAGCCAAACCTCGACATCATGGGGTGGCTAATGGCCACGTGGCCGATCGATAGGATGGTCTTTCGCGCCAGCGCCGCTGCGATTGGCTTGTCTCTAGTCACTGCTCTAGTTATTGCCTGGAAGCCTGCTCTGCTCATACCGGCGCTTGGAATCGCATTCCTGTTAGGAATAGCGTGTCTGGACCCAGTCGTCCCCTTGGTAGCCGCGATGCTTCTAGCGCCGCTAGATGTTAACTTTCTACTTGGTGCTTCGGGAGCGTCGACTACAAACACCAATACCGTATCGATATTGGTGTTTGTACTTATTGTGGGTGCCACGTTGCGTTGCGTCGTGTTGGGACAGCTGCGCATACGACCTATGATCATGGTGTGCCTTGTGCTTGGCGCGGCACTCTTTGTCATCACCGTGTCAACGATTGCTGTTGAATTGCGCTCGGGTGTGACTTTTGCGGCTCAGATCCTAACCCCGGTCGCAGCGTACCTCGTCGCACGGGACGCTCAATTCAGCGTCAGCAAAACTCGGGCCATAGATCTCGGAAAGCGCGCAATCGTGAGCGCGATTGTGCTGGCATTTGTCCTTACGGCGATCATATTGGTCTTAGGTCGAACGGCGGAGAGCCTAAGTGGCGAGAATGTCAGCCGATTCACCGGTTCCTTGGGCAGCGGAAGTTTCGCATTCTTTTTGCTGCCACCTTTGATCGTCAACATGGCAGCTTTGTCGGTCCGATCAACCCGTGGCCGCTGGCTGTGTCTCGGCATTCTGGTGGTTGCTCTGGTTGCGACGTTGACGCGCTCCGCCCTACTGGCAGCGGTCGTTGCCGCCATTTACTTTAGTGTGCTGTCAGGAACCCAGGGCCGAGGACTCATAGTGCTTCTGCTGTGCATTGCGTTCGGTGGGATATTCGTGGCCGTATCTCCGGAAGCACTAAATCGCTTCCGACCATCCGGAGCAGTCTCTAGCAATGTCGTACAGGGAACGTTGGCTGGTCGAGAAGACCTGTGGGAATATGTTTGGCGAACTGATATTTCACCGTCCCCCCTTGTAGGATCGGGCCTCGGCGCAACGGCACCGATCTTTGCGCAGGAAACGTCCTTTCGGACCGGTGCGGGAGCTGTTCACAATGACTATCTCGATGTTTGGGCACAGGTGGGGTTGCTTGGCCTAGGCGGTTACGCAGTGTTTCTACTAGTTGTTCTCTTTGGCAGCATGAAGACGGCTATCCAGCAGCGGCGAGATGCGGTCAAGGGGGACGAATGGCTGTTCGTGTTGCGCTGCGCGATACCGCCACTCATCCTTGCGTTTATGATCGTGTCTTTCTTCGATAATGCAGCGGCAAATTTTGTTCACATGGGCGTTCCGCTCTTTATCTTGGCTGGCTTTGCGCGGCGGCCGTGGGCTAGCCCGGTGGCTGGCGCTAGAACGACTGCCTAACTGAAGGGCTATATGGGATTAGTGGTCATCAATGCGGACGACTGGGGCCGGGCGCCCGGTGCAACGGAGGCAATACTCGAATGCTTCCTTGCTGGGCGGATCACGACGACTACGGCTATGGTGTTTATGGACGACTCAGGTCGGGCTGCGGGCAGGGCGAATGATGCTGGTGTGCCCGTAGGTCTGCACATCAACCTCACCGAGCCGTATACGGCAGCCGATGTTCCCGCTTCGATCCGAGAGCGTCAACGAAGCGTGGCGAGGTTTTTCAGCAGCCACAGGCTCGCGAGGTGGTTCTACAATCCCCTGCTTCGACGGAGCGTAAGGGCATCGATTGAGGATCAGATCAATGAGTTCAGAGTGCTATACGGCAGGGATCCTAGTCATGTGGATGGGCACCATCACATCCATATCTGTCCCAACGTACTGCTGGCATCGGCAATTCCGCCTGGCTGGAAGATGCGTCGGAGTTTCACGTTTCTCCCACATGAGAAGCCGCTGCTGAATCGGGCATGGCGCAGCGGGTTCAACGCGTACGTCAAGCGCCGCTACCCGGGTACGGACTATTTCTGTGATCTGAACGACCTCGAGCTGGATGCCGGAGAACTGGGCGTGCCTCAAAGGCTGGCTCTTGCGGAGGGTGCATCGATAGAGGTGATGTGTCATCCCGAGTGGAAATCGGATTTTGACATTCTCATGAGTGAACACTGGGCAGATGTCCTTGAGCGCCTGCCTACGAGCGACTATGCGGCTATCGCAGATGCCTGATAAGTCGAAAGCAGGGGCATACTCCTTCATGCCGCTCGATCTCGCGACCGCCTCGCGATCGCGACTGGCCGAGGTCGCCGGCCTGACGGCACGCCGAGAGGAGGAGCTGATCCATCTCCTCGCTGGGCCCGGTGCCGATCGATGTCGGAGCTTTGGCATCTTCGATAGGGAGCGCCTGGTCGGCTTTCAGGCTTTCGTCTATCGGCCGATGAGGCGTGAGGAAAGATGCATACATTCATTTCGTAGCGAGTTCACTATTGCCCTGCCTGAGTTGCGCGGCACCGGCGTCTTTGCCCAGTTCTATCGCTGGACGCTGACTGAGATTCGCCGGGAGTTCGGGTCATCGAGCACCTACATCTGGGGTGAGACTCGTCATCGAGGGTGGCTCAAGTACGGCTTCAAGATGTGGAAGCGCTACAGCTTCTACCAGGTAAGAAGTCCGTCCGGCGAAGCCTATCCTGGCCTGCCGCAGTTGGCGGGCTGGCCCTATCGACGGGTCGCAGCCGCAGTTGGTTCGATGCCCCTGCCGAAATCGAAGGAGTCAGCGGTAGAGCGGTTGACTTCCCTCTCCCATGGTCAGTACGAGCGATACGCGTACCTGGCGCGACCTCACCGATCTCGGGTGTCGTATGACGAGGCCGGCTTCAAGGCACGATTCGAGCACAATCCATTTTATGCATATGAGTTTTGGCTGGTGGACCGGGCCCTGATCGTCGTTCGTGTGAGCGATGGCTGGGCGATGATCTCTGACGTATTGGCAGGATCAGCAGCCGATTATATGGACGCCATCGTGCCAGTCATCGAAACTCATTCGCGGAGTGTGCTTCAGGGCAACATCATGAGTGAGGTGCGCGCGCCATATTTCTGGATCAACCTCCGCCTCGGGTTCGTGCCGTTCCTTGGAGGCGGCAGCTTCGTTGAGGACAATCGTACCTGTCCTACCATCCAACTTGCCGATATCCCTCTGTATGAGTCATATGGCTTTGGGGTGCCGGCTGCGCCGATTGGTAGCGCTGCATGAGTCCGACAGAAACGGTGAGTGTCATAGTCGTGTCATGGAACTCTTGGAATGTTTTGCCCGCGTGTCTGAGGGCGATCGACGCGGCCGCTGAAGCGTGGTCAGGCCGTGTCGAGGTGGTGGTGGTGGATAATGCCTCCGAAGACGGCACTGTTGTCAATCTGGACAGGGAATTCCCCGCGGTTCGGGTCCTGCCCCAGACGCAAAATCACGGCTTTCCCAAGGCCTGCAACATGGGCCTTGCCGTAGCCACGGGGGAGAGCGTCCTGATGCTGAATCCGGACGTCGAGATCGCGGTGGACACCTTCCAGCGCTGTGTCGCCCGACTCGACGCCGATCCCAGCGTTGGGCTGCTGGGCGTGCGGCTGATCGACGAGGAGGGGGTGACCCAGCCGGAGTCTGCTCGGCGCTTTCCAAGCGAGTGGTGGTTACTGTGCGAGGCGCTATATCTCCACAAGCTTGCGCCCAAGACCAGGCTGTTCGGCGGCTTGAACTACGGAGAGTGGGACCACCTATCAGAGAGGTATGTGCCGTGCATAGTCGGAGCGTTCATGCTGTTTCGAGGCAGCGTGCTCAGGGAGCTGGGCGGTTTTGATGAGAGCGTGTTCATGTACTTCGAGGATGTCGACATCTGTCAGCGCATCTGGAATGCTGGTTGGCGCGTTCTCTACCTGCCGGAACCAGCAGCGGCACATCAGGCTGGAACCTCGCGCGGTAAGGCGGATCCAGATCTCAGCGCGTCTCTGGATGCGCTTAAAGGCGAGGTGGCCTGGCGATTTACCGCGACGCACCGTAGGCCTCACTGGCGTGTAGTGGCGATCAAAGCAGAGATTATTCTCTATGCACTCGTACGCCTAGTGGTTCTTCCAGGGACCGCACTTGCTCTGCATGGTTCGATGCGCAACGCTTCATATGGCATACGTGTCAATCTGTCGTTGGTGGCCTGGGCGTTGCGAAGAAAGGCGACCTAAATGCGTGTAAATATCCAGGCGGCAGGTAAGTTCACGGCTTACCATGCGGCTCGAGCCGCCTATGCACGAGGAACGTTAAATCGTCTAGTGACCGGACGGAGACGACGGGATGAGGCCGGCGTCCCTTTTGATCTGCGCCGACACATTGCATGGCCTTCATATTTGTTCTATGCGATGGCGACTGCGCCCGTTCTGGCCAATCGGTCTGTGGCGAGCCGGATCGCGGATGAGGCTTTCGATCGATCGGCGGCTAGGCGATCGGAGCCAGTGGATGTCCTTCACGGCTTTCTTGCGTACTCGCTGCACTCGCTTCGTGCCTATAGAAGGCTGGGTGCAAAGATTCTGGTCGATACCGGAGCTGCGCACATCGGGGTTGAGAGGGAGCTTTTGCAGGAAGAGTTCAATCGTTTTGGCGAGCCGCAGTCCCCTATGGACGATGCTTGGGTGCGGAAGCAGGAAGTGGAATATGAGGAAGCAGATATTGTCGTCGTTCCGTCGATGTTTGTCCGCGATAGCCTCGTCTCTCGGGGGATACCGGTAACGAAGATCGAGATAGTGCGTCATGGCATTGATCTACAGCGTTTCGCATATCAACCACAGACTGTTACTGACGGACCTCTGCGTCTAGTCTCAGTGGGAGCCATCTCGTTCGAGAAGGGTGTGCCCTACCTATTAGAAGCTTGCGAGGAGCTGGAAGGCAGAGTCACGCTGACCCTCATCGGCAAAGTGTTTCCAGAAATGCGGCGGATGCTGGGGCAGACTAAGGCCAAGTTCACGCATATTCCCCATGTGCCTAATGCAGAACTCGCATCCGTTCTAGCGAATCACGATGCGTTTGTCTTGGCCTCAGTTCAGGACGGGAGCGCTATGGCGGTAACTGAGGCAATGGCTGCCGGTAGGCCAGTGATCGTCAGCAAGTCCAATGGCGCTCAAGAGTTCGTTAACGAAAACGCCGGTGTGGTCGTACCTTCTCGCAGCGCATCGGCATTAGTGGAGGCGGTTGAGCATCTGCTGGTCGAACGCCAACGTTTGCCAGAGATGGGCGCTGCGGCTCGCGATGCTGTGAAAGACCAGACTTGGCAAAAGTATGGTAACGAATTGGCGGGCGTCTATGAGCGGCTATCCTCATCGGGTTAGTAATGTCGTGTCAGGCGCCCTGACGTAGACCTCGCAGGAATGGCCATGCGGGAAGCACCAACCAACCACGTCGGATGGTCGCCCCGAGGCTCAGAACGGCGGTTACCGTGGCGGCAAGTAAATATCCTATTCCCAGGGACAGATAGCCAAGCTTGGAGAACATGGCTAATACAATGAGGGGGTAGAGGACGCCGCCGACGGCGAATGACTTGAGTGAAACGGCGAAGGCGCCTCGTGCGGCACATGCCCTGCTGGTGATGGCAAAGACGGCCAAGGGTACCGAGGCTAGGACAGCAAAGCGGATCAGGTTAACCAGATGCGCGATATTGCCGGTTGACAACTGACCGCCACTAAAGATCAGCTCGACCAACGCAGGTCCAAATAGAAAATAGGCGAGTACCGTTGGAAGAGACAGTCCTACGGCGAAGATCAGTGCGCGACCATAGAGCGCGGACTCTTGAGTCCCGCGAGAATGGGATCTGCTGAACACAACGGTAGCCACGGGAGTCGCGACAACCCCAGTAGTGGTGGCTCCGACCTGTAAGGCCCACGTCCATAACGCGAGGGTTCCGGCGGTGGCCGCAATCCCGATCAAACGATCGGTCAACCCGTAGAGCATGGTGAAACCGAAGAGTGCGAGAGCGGGACCAAAGGCCACCAAGAGATGTCGAAATGATATATGCAGACCTTTAGCTGCAGGCATGACTCTGCGTAGCGCCGATCGTAGAAAAAACACCTGCCAAAGGGAGTCAACGAACATCGCCAGCGGCCAGGCAATGATCCCGATCTGGGGGCCAAGGGTGAGAATGATCACCGCTGACAATGCACCGTTGAGTGCAAACTGGAAAGCGGCACGACCAAAGTGGCCATTAAGCCTTAATAGCTGAGCGTACAACGCCGTAGCGCTGTCGCACCACGCTTGAATGGACAGGAAAAGCAGGATGGCAAATGCCACTGGGATACTGAGTGGACTATGGAGCGACAGTATGGGCCCGAGCAGTATTACAGCAACACAGAGTGCGGCGGCCTCATAGCGTAGGATGCGATTGCTGTAAGCGCGTGCAATCCCGACGTCGATGTCACCCGGCTCTGCGCCGTCTCGGCGCGCCAGGGCGGGCAGCGACAGGACGGCGCCCCCGGCGATCAGACCTGCGAAGAGCACCGGGATGAACTGGGCGATGATCACAAAGTCGACGAGATCATTCGCACCGAAGGTGTGGGCGACGGTGACTTCGCGGCCGAAAGTGATCGGTTTCCCAACCACGGCAGCTAGAGTCAGTAGTACAGTCGCGCCAGCTAACTCACCGAAATATCTACGGCGCAGGTTGTATCGAAGTGTGGATACAGCAGACAAAAGGAGGAAGAGCGTAGCCAATCATCACGACTTCTGCGCATCAGGCTGGCGCTTTCGCCGAGCGTGCGGACGCGGCTACTTGATAGCCTTCCGGCGCTTGAGCGGCCGGGACACAATGATCATTCCAGTCCCATCGCTGATGTGGAATCAAGGGCAGCCGCACCTCGGCATATGAGCAATCGCGCTAGGTGGGCAGCATTCGGGTCGAGGGCGGCGGGTGCCTGGGAGAATCGCCGAAGGCGGCTTCGAGGCGCGATCTACCGCTGGACGAGGGTCGAGACTGCTGGGCCAGGTTTGCACCTGGGCCGTGGCGTGTCGATAGTCGGTGGTGAGCACATCAAACTGGGTGGTCATGTCTCTCTCGGGCCTCTGGTGGGCCTCAACTCCGAACGAAGAGGCGACGGGCAACAGGGCAAGATCGTGATCGGAGATCGGGTCGGCATCGGCGGTGGAAGCGTTCTCTCTGCGGCTGAGCGAGTCGAGATCGAGGACGACGTAGTCATATCGCTGAGGGTTCTCATCGCAGATCACCAGCACGCCTTCAGCGATTCGGACGTGCCGATCGCCCTGCAGGGCATCGATCGCATCGCACCAGTGCGCATATGTCGCGGCGCGTGGATCGGCGTCGGTGCGACGATTCTTCAAGGGGTCACGATCGGTGAAAACGCCGTCGTTGGAGCCAACGCGGTGGTCACCCGCTCCGTCCCTCCCGGTGCGGTGGCGGTTGGCATTCCGGCCCGAATAGATCGATGATGTCGAGTGCAAGCTGGAGTCCCGGAAGATCGGGCGCCGATTGGATCCGGACACCCCATGTCGTTGTCCTCACGAACGTCGCAGCGCCATATCGGTTGCCCGCCTTTCGGCAATTGGCGTTACATGTGCGACTAACCGTCATCTATTGCGGCGAGAGGGGCAGGGATGACCTGCCGTGGCGCATAGATGAAGAAGGGGAACCGTTCGCCTCCATTCGACTGAACAGCCGCTCCTTGCGCATTGGCAAGAGCACGTTGTATCTGTCACCACGGATCATGTTGACCCTGTGGCGCTTGAAGCCAACCGTGATAGTGAGCGGAGGCTTTTCACTATCGACCGTATACGCCAGCATTTACTCCGCAGCGAGGAGGGCTCCGCTGCTGATTTTCTCAGACGGCACCCACAACTCCGAGCGCCGGAACCCTAGGTCACGAAACTCGCGTCTTCAGGACATGGTCCGGTGGGTGGTCGTGCGGCGCAGCGCGGGAGCCATAGCGGCGAGCAAGCCAGCGGCCGAACGGTTCGAGGAACTGGGCTACGATCCCTCCCGAGTCCACATTGCGTTGCATTCCACGGAAATGGAGCGCTACTGGACCGTAGGCGCGGAGCGCAGGGAGATCGAGGGACCCGTGCGCTTCCTCTTCGTTGGGCGGCTGATAGACGGCAAGGGGCTCGATCATCTGTTGGAGGCGTTCGCTGACGTTTCCCAGCGTTACCCCGGCGTGACGCTCCGGATCGTCGGCAGGGGGCCGTTGGGGGAGCAGCTGCGTAGGAAGACGGTGACGGAGCGCATCTCCGGCGTCATCTTCGTCGATTTCGTTGACCAAGAGTCGCTGCCGGCGATATACGAACAAGCTCAGGTCTTCGTCTTCCCGACTCTTGGGGACACCTTTGGCATGGCGATGCTCGAGGCGGCGGCTGCCGGGCTCGCGATCGTCTCCTCGCCCTGGGCCGGCGCAAACGATCATCTTGTCGTGGAGGGAGTGTCGGGCACGATCGTGGATCCGACCGATAGGGAGGCCATGGCGGATGCTTTGGCGCAGCTTGCGCGGCAGCCCAGCCTGGTTGCTGCCTGGGGCCGAGAGACGCACCGTCTCAGTCGCGCGCACACGGTCGACGGGACGGTTAATGGCTATGTGCAAGCCATACGGCAGGCGGAAGACGAAGGTAGCCATCGCTGGGTGAGAGACCGCTTGGATTTATATGACGAGGACTGAGAGGGCCAAGGGGAAAGAGCCGCGGCAGATAGGATGCGAATCTGGTTATGGAGCGGAGTGAATTGCGCCAAAAGCTGAGGTACGTCGGACCCTTGGGCGAGGCGGCGCTTGTCACGGCCGCGGGCAGGTCGCTGATTCAATGCAGAGGCGCCGCCGCATATCCCCGCCGCGGCCTAGACGCCGTTTCCAGTTTTTTAGCACGCAGGCCGGGATCACGTGCGATTTATGTGGATGGTTTGCCGACGATGCACCTCAGCGCGAAGTCTGGCCGTCTCGAGACCGTCGATTGGATTCAACGAGTTGCCCGGCTACCCTTCGACGCCCTCGCTCTCGCGATGTCGAGTATCTGTGAGCCGGGGGACTCAGTGGCGGATGTAGGGGCATTCACTGGTTGGTACTCGTACTTGGCGGCGTGGCAGGTGGGAGAGACAGGCGAGGTTCACACGTTCGAGGCGAGCCCCGACCACGCCAACGCCTTGCAACGGATGTTTGGACCGCTGTCGCCGCCGGTGCAGCTTCACCTCGTTGGCGCTGGGCCATCCGAAGGGGAGATGGTGTTTCACCGGAACATATTGAGTCAGGGATCGTTCGTCGAGACGCATGCGGAAGACCACGACCCGGTTGTCGTGCCGGTACGTCCTTTAGACCACTACCTTTCCTCCGCCCAAGCCGCCGGACGACTCAAGTTCATAAAGATCGACGTGGAGGGATTCGAGGGCGAGGTATTGCGCGGCCTAGAAGGTGTCCTGAATGCCAACGACAATCGACCATACCTATGGATCGAGCTGAACGAGGCCTTCGAGGCCGCCCGTGCTGGGCATTCGTCCGAGGTCGAGTCGCGGCTGACGGCTGCCGGCTATCGGCTGTTCGGCGTACCGACGCTAACGTGCCAATCAGCGGTCCCTCTTTGGCCACTGCAGAGCGTGCCGGCGACCTTGCCTGCCGGATGGATGGATGGACTCGCTGTCCCTCCCGAGCGAGAAGACGACCTCGATCGATTAATGCGTCTCGGGCGATTTAGGCTCATCGATCACCCCTCCTAGCGCTCTAGGTTTGGCGGTGACGATCAGCGAGGTGGCCATCAGGCTCGGCAGGGAGCTGGCGGTCGCGGCGATGTACCGGTCCGCAAGCCCCTTGATCGTGGGCGCTGGCTGGGGCCACCGACCTATCCGCCCGCCCGGCCGCACCCGGCCGGCTCCGATCAAGGAGTCGGAGACCAAGTCGGATCTCTCGATCAGGCCGCTCAGCTCGGCCACAGAGAAGAAGGACAGATGGGTGCGATCGTAGAGGCCGCCACGAGGTGAGGTTTCAAAGCGGCCGCTCACCAGTCGAAGACGCTCTCGGTAGTAGAGCAGGTGTGGCACGGATATCACCAGCCGACCGTTGTCGCTGAGCATCTGTCCAAGCACGCGCAACGCCAGTTCCGGCTGTACGAGGTGCTCGACCACATCGGCGGCAAGGATGACGTCGAAGGGGCCGCTGGCGGCTAGCTCCGCGAGCGTGTCCGCATCCTCGATGCTGCCATGGACCAGCCTGGTGCATCTGTCGCGGGCGGCTTCGGCGAGTGACTGGTCGAGCTCCACTCCGACCACTTCGCACGGGGCGAGGGCCGCCGCGAACCTGCCGTCGGCACAGCCTATGTCCGCGACGACGGCCGGGTTGAGACTCTTTACCGTGTCGAGGACGACGCGGTCGACGTGGTAGGGGTTGTTCAGCGCCAGCGGCGGAATCACCCTCCCCTGCGACCACGATGCGCCCTCCATGCGGCGGATCTTAGCTATGGGGCCCAGCCGACGGCGACCGGGCCGACACGCTCACGAAGCGGCAAACGGACCGATCCCAGCCAGTCCCACGGCGCTGACGACGAGCAGGAGCAGCCCGGTAGCGAAGCAGGAGGCGGCCAGCGAGCCGGCACCGATCTTCAGCGGCACCAGGCCCCGCTCCGCCTGGCCGGCGTCCAGCAGGCGCCTCCGCAGGTCGGACCGAAAGAAAAGAGAGGGCGCCGGACTGTCCTCCTCAAGGCGGGTTGCGATGCCGAGAATCTCCTCCCGCTCTCGGTCTCCCAGATCCGAAGGCAGGTCGCGGCCGATGTCGGAGCGACGGTGAGCGGTCATTGCGAGAAGGCGCTGGAACGCGGGTTCAGGGAGCGGGCCCGGCGAAATGCCCGCAGCGCCGGGGCGACGTGCCCCCGCTCCGATTCGACCCGGAACAGTACAAACCAGGTCTTCCAGTTGGTGGGCTCGCGGCGACTGGCACTTCGAGCGGCTTTCCCCGCCGCCGCCAGGCTGCCCAGGTCCTCGAGGACCAGCGCTTCCTGCAGGCGCGGGCTGGCGGCGGCCGGCTGCGCGTTCCTGGCGCTGTGAGCATCGAGCAGGGCACCGGCCAAGTCGCCTTCCCGCGCGGCTGCCTGGCTCTGGCGGACCAGCCCGGTGGAGGCCAGCGGCACGGCGATCGCGGCGACGGCCACGACCGCGATGGCGCCTCTCAGCGGCAGCCCCAACCCGCTCGAGCCGGGCCGCGAGCGATCCCCCGCCGTTACGAGCACCGCGCCGAGGAGGAACGGGGTGATCGCCACCGCAGGCAGCTGCCAGGTCCAGTCGACGGCGGCGGTGGAGCAGAAAGCCACGCAGCCGGCCAGCGCCGCCGCGAGTTGCGCTCGCTTGCGGGAGCTGGAGCCCAGGGCGCGCCATAGGCCACCGGCCAGGATCGCAAGCGTCGATGCCCCAAGCAGAGCGAGCCCAACGATGCCCTGCTCCCCGAGGGTCTGCATATAGAGAGAGTGCGCGTCCTGAACGAAGCCGTTCAGGGTGCCATTGCGGGCCCACCAGTACTCGAAGGTTCCGGGCCCGGTGCCGTTCAGCGCACTCGACCTGTTCTCTGCGGCGGCAGACTCCCAGTACTGGTAGCGACCGTTCCCCGTGATCGTCGCCAGGCGTGCCCCGCTTTCCGCGGCGCTGCCACTCGGCTGCTTGAACTCCCCCCAGGCACTCGACAGTCGACCTGGGGCGTCGAAGGCCGCGGCGGCGAGCAGGGCGGCGGCGATCGCGCCGATCGCGATCGCCCGTGCCTGCTTGCGTGGGACGACGCTCCAGCTCGGCCTCCTCTCCTCGGCGAGCACGATCGAGAGCCCGGCCTGAATGAGGGCCACCCCCGCGCATACCGCGATCGCCATCACGAGCATTTCGTCGCCCTGGCTCCGCGCGGAGGTGTCGAGCAGCCCGTGCTGCAGGGCGTGGCGCTGCGCGACCGCGCCGATCAGGATCGCGCCGCCGGCGCCGGCAGTGAGCAGCGTCCCCAGCTTGGGGAGGCGGTCGGTCGTGAGGGCGAGGTAGACAGCCAAGCCGACGACCGCCGCGACCGTGCCGCCTCGCGAGAGGGTCAGGAACGTGGTCAGGGCCATCGCGGGCAGGGCGGCGGCCGCGAGAGAGCGAAGGACGACCGACTTGGCGCTACCGGCGACGTGGAGCATCAGCGGCAGGCCTACCGCGATCAGGGCGGCGAGGCCGTTCCAGTAGTTGAGGGGATAGGAGAGGCGACTGCGAGAGCTCTCCAGGAGCCTGGCGGTTTGTTCGGCGCTGGGAAACCAGGCCGGATGCAGGCGGGAGAGGAGGGCGACGATCGAGACGAACGCGATCGCCGAGCCCACTGCGGCGACCATGCGTCGCGCTCCCATCGAACCGCGCATCAGCACGGCGAGAGCGAATACGCCCAGATAGGTGGCGCTGCGCGCCAGGTCCAACCAGGATTTCTCGACGCTCTCGCTCCAGAAAAGTCCAAGGGCCGTCCAGGCGACGAAGGCTGCGAACAGACCCAGCGCCGTCCAAGCCAGCGTTCCCGGTGGCCGGCGAGGCAGGGCTCCGACCAGAACTCCGCCGAGGACGATCCACTAGATCGCGATCCCTACCTGGTCATGTACCAAGGGGTCATAGCCGCCACCCTTAAGGCCGAGGTAGGCGACCAGCCCGAAGCCGAGCAGCCAAACCGAAACCATGCTCCAGTCGATTCGCCGGAAACGTTTGAGGGCAGGGATACTGGGTAGGGTCGAGGCGGTTGTCATTTGGATCTAATACGCGCCGGAACCGGAAAAGCTGACGTATGCTGTCAGTAATTTAGCCCTGCTACGTAGAAAGAGGTATGGACGCGCTTGGACTCAGGCTGGGATTGATGGCGGCTCTCTTTGGAATCCGCTACTTTCCCGCCAGCCGCGACGGCGGAGAGGGCAGTTCCGCCTGGCAACTCCGCCGCCAACCAATACAC
>Ga0209587_1000376_pt1 | contig 21751 bp, 16 predicted proteins | sample NGEPerD_2_FD_184512 | JGI IMG/M metagenome (GOLD analysis project Ga0209587, IMG submission 184512) | Arctic peat soil microbial communities from the Barrow Environmental Observatory site, Barrow, Alaska, USA - NGEE PermafrostL1-D... | ecosystem: Environmental > Terrestrial > Soil > Wetlands >... | reverse complement strand
CTCGCGTACATGAACCCGTCGGCGCCACGATGGCCGTCCCTGACGAGACCGCCGATGACCTTATCGATCGCGCCGACGGGTTCATGTACGCGAGCAAGCAGGGCGGTCGCAACCGTGTCACCACCGACACGGGGGAACTGGCAAGCTTGGCAGAGGCACCCATCCTTGGCACCGCCATCCCCTGGCAGATACCAGTTCTCCGCACCTGACCTGGCGATGCCGTGATCAGGGTCTGACGTGGATCCAGTCCTTTCACGCGACGCGAGGACAGGAACAGGTCTTGGGAGGTCATCACGAAGAAGCCTGATCGGCTGCGAGAAGGCAGCCAGTGTGAACGCGAGAACCCCAGGTCAGAGAGTCTCTGAACTGGGGTTCTTCGCGGAGCCGCCTATCGGAATCGAACCGATGACCTATTCATTACGAGTGAATCGCTCTAGCCGACTGAGCTAAGGCGGCAGGTGTCCGTGGACACGCTTGGCGAGTATACGGATGAACGGGCGGATCTACGAACCAGCCCGGTCCCGGCGCGGGCATCCTGGGGGCGAAGACGGACTGGTCAGCACTTGAGCCCGTCAGGGGGCACTCGGCCGTTGAGCAGATAGGCGTCGACCGCGTCGTTGACGCACGAGTTGGACCGCGTGTATGCCGTGTGCCCGTCGCCGTTGAACGTGATGAGATGACCGTTCTGAAGCTCCGAGGCAAGACCTTGCGCCCACTTGTAGGGCGTTGCGGGGTCCCTCGTCGTCCCCACGACCACGATCGGGCCGCTGCCGGCGGCCACGATCTTCTTCGGAGCGTTGTCGGCCGGCACCGGCCAGTAGCCACAGGGCATCGTGCTCCACGCCAGGAACGGGCCCCAGGTCGGCGCCACGGCGCTCAACGAGCGCGCTTCGGACTCGTAGTGGACCAAGTCCTTCGAGTCTGAGCGATCCAGGCAGTTCACTGCATAGATGACCTGCATCAGGTTGCCGTCATAGGTGCCCTGGCTGGTGCGGTCCGCATAGCTTTCAGCGAGCTTCATCAAGGCGTCCCCATGACCACCAAAAGCCTCACTCAAGGCAACGGTCAGCTGACTCCACTGCCCTTGGTCATACATCGCGGCGGCAATCCCGAGCGACCCCCAGCCCTCGGTGAGCCCTTTGACGAAGGAGTCACTCAGAGGCAGCGGCTTGGCATCCACCTGCTTGAGGAAGTCACGCAGCCTCTGCATGCCGGAGTTGAGGGAGTCGCCGAGCGGGCAGCTTCCCTGGTCGACACAGTCCTGGACGTAGGCCCGGGTCGCGGTCTCGAACCCAACGGCCTGGCCCTCGTTGACCTGGCTCGATGTGAGGTTCGGGTCGATCGCGCCGTCAAGGACGAGCCTGCCGACCTTGGTGGGGAACAGGTCGGCGTAGGTGGCGCCGAGGAAGGTGCCGTAGGACTTGCCCAGGTAGTCCAGCTTCGTCTCACCCAACGCCGCGCGCAGGACGTCCATGTCTTTGGCTGCATCAATCGTGGAGACGTGGCCGAGCAGTGGGCCTCCGTTGGCCTTGCACCTGTCGGCAAAGGCCTTTGCCGTGTCCGCGAACTGCTGCTCCTCGAGTTTGGTGTCTGGCGTCGGGTCGGTGCCCAGGAACGTGTCGAGCTCGCGGTTGTCCAGACACGTGATCGGTGATGAGCTCCCGACACCGCGAGGGTCAAAACCCACGATGTCGTATGCCGCCCGAACCGGCGTCGTGACGATGTAGTCGGCCGCTCTGGCGTAGTCGACGCCAGATCCGCCGGGACCACCTGGATTGACCACGAGCGAGCCGATCCGCTTCGAGGGGCTCTTCGCCGCGACCCTGAGCACCGCCAGCTTGATCGTTTCGCCGTCAGGGTGGGAGTAGTCGATCGGCACCGTCAGCCGGGCGCATTCGCCGTTGCCGCATTCTGACCATGCCAGATCCTGCGTGTAGAACCTTGCGAGGGTCTCCTTGTCGGAGGGGAGCGCCTGTGCCGCAGACTTCTCGGCGGGGCTGGGCGTCCTGGCCTGGTCCTGCCCGCTTGGCGCGACGGTGCATGCTGAGCCGGCCAACATGACCGCCAACGTTGCGGCAAGCGAGAGCATCAGGCGTCGCGTGCGCGGCACGACGACAAAGCCGGTGGCACCCCTGGACGTCACGTGCGTACTCCCGTCGTCATTCCCTTGAGCGCTCTGAAGGTACCTCGAAATCTAGCTCAGGTAGCCAGAGTCACACGGGTGTCGGACGCCGCCAGCACCGGTTGGGTCAGCGAGGAAGCTGCAACGAGATCGCCATCGCCTCGAGAGCCAGCAGTGGCTGGACGTTGGCATCGATGCGCTCGCGGGCGGTGCCGATGGCGTCCATACAACCCAGCAGTCGTTCGGGTGACAGGACGCCTGCGAGATGGTGAACCTGATCGATCATGTCCTGGTTGACCAGCCCGATCGACGCGCCGGTATGCACCACCAGGGCGTCGCGATAGATCGAGAGCAGGTCGATCAGCGACCGGTCGATAACGTCGCGGACGAATCGGGTCGCCCTCGTCTTCTGATCCTTCTCCAGCGCCGCGACCTGTGAGCGCACCTGCGGTGGCTGGGTGCGCGCGCTGGGGTCGGCACCCAACGTCTCCATCAGCCGGACCTTCTCGGCGACGTCGCGTTCCGTCGATGACGCGGCCGCTTCCTCCTTGGCGATGCCCTCCAGATCGGCGGCGGCGCCGATCGCATCACCGACACCGCTGATCTTCCCCGCCAGTGCGATGACGTCGCGCCGCCTGATCCTGGCGCCCTCGTCACGGGCCAGCCGCCGGGCCAGCCCCACGTGGCACTGGGCCGCCCGGGCAGCGAACGTCGCCATTCCCGGATCGATGCCGTCGCGACGAACCAGCAGCGCCGCCACTGCCTCGACCGGAGGCGTCCGCAGGCGCACATGCCGGCACCGCGAACGGATGGTGATGATCACGTCCTCGAGCGAGGGGGCGCACAAGATCCATACGGTCCGCTCGACCGGCTCCTCAAGTGCCTTCAGCAAGGCATCGGCAGCTCGCTCGCCAAGCCGGTCGGCATCCTCGATGACGATCACCCGCAAGCGACCGACGGACGGACGCCGAGCGGCCAGCTGGACCAGATCGCGCACCAGTTCGACCTTGAGCGAAAGGCCCTCGGTGGCGATGACATCGACATCGGCGTGCGTGCCCTCGAGCGCGGTGCGGCACTCGTGGCAGGTGCCACAGCCGCCGTCAGGACACTGCAACGCCGCCGCAAATGCTTTGGCCGCAACGGATCTGCCCGACCCGGGCGGACCCGTCAGCAGCCACGCATGAGTCATGGCGTCCGGGTCGGTGACCGCCCTTTGAAGCATGGCGACGGCCGGCTCCTGACCGACGACATCGTCCCAGACCGTCACAGCATCACCCCGGGCAACGTGGCAACTCTGGCCCGGACGAGTTGGCCGATCTGCTCAGCCGGCAGCTCACCGTCGACGATGAGGTAACGATCCGGGTCGGCGTGGGCGAGGGTGAGGAAGTGCTCGCGCACCGCGCTGTGGAAGTGGTCGGCCTCGGACTCGAGGCGGTCGTGAACCCCTCTCCGACGGGCCCGACCGACCTCAGCCGGCAGGTCGATCAGAACGGTGAGCGCAGGCAGCAACCCACTGGTCGCCCACATGTTCAGCTCACGCACCTCGTCGATCCCGAGGTCACGGGCGGCGCCCTGGTAGGCGATCGAGGAGTCCATGTAGCGGTCGGTAATCACCACCTCACCGCGCTCCAACGCCGGCCGGATCAGGGTCTCGACGTGGTGAGCGCGGTCGGCAGCGAAGAGCAGGGCCTCAGCGCGTGGTGCCACGTGCCCGCCATGCAGCACAAGCTGGCGAACGGTGCGACCGAACTCTGTGCCGCCAGGCTCTCGCGTCACCACCACCGTGTGGCCAAGCTCCTCCAGCCACGCCCGCAGCAACCGGCCCTGGGTCGACTTGCCCGATCCGTCACCGCCCTCGAGGGCGATGAACAGGCCGAGCAAGGACGACGAAGGCTCTGGCAGGTTCACGCGCCTGAGCCTATGGCAGGCCGCCCACAGCAGCGCCTCAGGACTGTTGGCCTGCCGCGCGGTCGGCGTTGGCATGGATCGCCTCGCGCACGTACTGCGCCATCCCTGGCTTGATGTCCTCATAGGTTTTGGTGAACCGCGGGTCCGCGACGTACATGTCACCGAGGCTGCGGTGGAACTCCGGGGTGATGTCGTAGAACCGGTGCTGGATGTGCAGCCGATGCGCCTCCGCCGCGGCCATGGCTCGCTCGCCGGTCGCAGGCTCGCCATCGGTTATCGCAGACACGAACGCAGCGTTGGTGGCATCCGTCTCGGCCTTGACCTTGGCCCAGTCCTCCTTGGTGTACTTCGACGTCCGCCCCTGTGACTGCTTCCAGGCCTCGGTCTCGCCCCACCGCTGCTCGGCCTCGTCGGCATAGTCCTCGGAGAAGCCGTCGCCGAACAGCTCCTTCTGCTCTTCCTTTGTCAGCTTGATGCCTGACATTTCCTTCTCCAGTGCTCGATCGATGGCCGTGACAAGTCCGCGCATCTCGTCCAGCCGGGACACAACCGCTGCGCGTTGACGCCGCAGGTGCTCGCCGACGTCAGCCGATGGGTCGTCGAGAAGGAGGGTTATCTCCTCCAGGGCGAACCCGAGCCGGCGATAGACCACGACGTGCTGAAGGCGCGTGAGGTCCTCGACGGTGTAGAGCCGGTAGCCGGCCGGCGTGCGCTCGCTCGGGACCACCAGGCCGATCGCGTCGTAGCGGTGCAGCGTGCGCACCGTTACGCCGAGCCGCTCGGCCACCTGGCCGACAGTCAACGCCGTGTGCGCGAGCCCGTTCCACTTCGTCATCGCGGTCATGTCCTACCGTGCGGCCTCACGTCGCGTGAGGGTCAAGTCCTATAGGAACACGTGGGGGTACCTCCCGCTTGCGGGGGAATGCCGCCCGGGCCAGACGCGGGGGACAGCCGCGTCCCTGACCCGTTCCGAAGGTCTGTCGCTAGGTGGTGCGAGATTGGTACCATGACGACCATGGCGATGAACGTACGACTGACCGAGGAAGCCGAGCGGGTGCTCACGGCTCTGTCCGAGGAAGACGGGGTCAGCAAGAACGAAGAGATCAACCGAGCCATTCTCGATCGCGGGGCACGCCTTTCCCGCCAGAAGGACGTTCGCGCCCTGGCGCGTGAAGCCATCGCAAGCTACAGGCCCCTGCTCGACCGCCTGGCGCAGTGAGGACCCCTGCGATGACGAACCCTGGCATAAACCACCTGCCATGACGCAATGCCTGACGACGGACGACCTACTTGTTCTCGTCGAGGAGCTCGGTGGGCTGCAGGTACGGGACTTCGGCCTGCTCGACTCAGCCGCCCACCGACCCCAGGCAACGGCGTTCGGCGACGATGCGTACCCGGATCTGGACACCAAGGCGGCCGTTCTCCTCGAGTCGATCGCCCGCAACCACCCACTTGTCGACGGCAACAAGCGCCTCTCCTGGGTGGCCGTGGTCGTCTTCTACGGCCTCAATGGCTTGGCCCTGCGTGCGCCTGAGGATCCGGCATATGACCTGGTCGTGGGGGTCGCCGAGGGTCGAGTCACCTACACGGAAGTGGCAACCCAGCTCGCTAGTTGGGCGTCACCCGTGCCCTAACTGCTTGGCTGGACGGACATGACAAGGCGGACCCGGAGTCGTCCCCCTAGTGCCAGCCGGCGGAGTCGACACCACCCGGAACGTCGGCAGCGGGATCGTACGGGGTGCGCGTGAAGCGGAACGAGCCGAGGTCACAGTGACTGACCCGACCAGTGCCATCGCGTACCACCGTGAGCGTCTCACCCGAGTAGTAGCCGTCAAGGCCCGTCCAACCGTCGGCTTCCGGCTTGAAACGGCAGCCTCGTCCAGCACCTGGCTCGCCCAGGACGAGGTATCCGTCCCGAGTGGCCGACATGGTGAATGCCGTTGGGCCCCAATACCATTCGCCCGTCAGCTCCAGGACTCTCGCCTGGTCAGAGTCAGCAGCCCAGGGCTTTGGCGCGATCGGCTCGCGGTCAGCCAGAATGGCCATCAGATCGGTGCCGACGGCACCCAGCCCGGAGGTCGAGTTCGCGAAGACCACGCAACCGTCACCGGACTCGATGTTGACCCGCACCCCGGCGAGGAAACCGGGCATGGAGCCACCATGGCCGGCATACCGGGTGCCGTCGATGTTCCAGAGCTGAGCGCCAAGACCATATGCACCGGTCCACGCTGCCCCTGACTTGTCATCGAGAGCGATGGGCGAGCGCATCTCGTCGAGGGTATCCGCCGAAAGCAGGCCCCGGGTCTCCCCTGCCAGGAACGAAGCCCAGCGGGAAAGGTCCCCCACCGTGGACCAGAGCTGGCCGGCAGGAGCCATGGAGGCAGCATCATGCTCAGGCTCGACGTGCAGGAGGTCAGCGAGGGGGTGCACGCCGAGGCCATGAGCGGCCGGCTCCTGCGGCCGGGCACTCGTACGCCGCATTCCCAACGGCTCCAACAGGTCTCGATGGACCACCTCTCCCCATGGTTCGCCGCGCAGCCTCGCGATCAGCTCGCCGAGGACGGCATACCCGACGTTCGAGTAGTGGAATCTCGCACCCGGTCTGAACTTCAGCTCGGGCTTGCCCGCCATCAGCTCGGCCCAGGTCCCGCCGGCGGTCCGCTCCCACCATGGCCCGTTGGTCTCCGCCTGCAGCCCGGAGGTATGGGAAAGAAGCTGGGCGATCGTGACGTGGGCGAACGACGTGTCCTCGATGTGCCGGCGGAGGGGGTCGTTCAGGTCGAGCAGACCCTCGTCGCGCATACGCAGCACCTCGACCGCCACGAAGGTCTTGGTGATCGAGCCGATGCGGTACTGCGTCTCGACGGTCGCCGCCGCGCCCCCGGATCGCCCGTCGAGGGTTCCCACCGCGCCGGACCAGACCAGCTCACCACGGCGCACCAGCCCGGCTGCGGCCGAGGGCAGCCGGCACTCCGACTGTTCGACCGCCAGGCGGTGCGAGAGAGCCCGCGCGGTGGCCGCGGCGATGCCGGACACGGTCAGGCCTTCTTCGCCACGGACTTCTTGGTCGCAGTCTTCTTGACGGCCGCCTTCTTCGCAGTCGTCTTCTTGGCGGTCGTCTTCTTCGCGGCTGTCTTCTTGGTCGCAGCCTTCTTCGTGGTCTTCTTGACGACCTTCTTGCGGGTCACCGGGCCGCGAGCACGTTTCTCCGCCAACAGCTCGGCGCCACGCTCGGGCGTGATGGTCTCGGGTTGGTCATCCTTGCGCAAGGTCGCGTTGGTCTCGCCGTCGGTGACATAGGCGCCGAACCGGCCCTCCTTGACCACCATCGGCTTGCCTGACGCCGGGTCGTCGCCCAGCTCCTTGAGCGGAGCCGCGGCGGCCCGGCCGCGCTGCTTGGGCTGGGCATAGATCGCCAGCGCTTCCTCGAGCGTGATGGTGAAGAGCTGCGACTCGGTCTGGATGGAGCGCGAGTCGGTGCCCTTCTTCAGGTAGGGACCGTAGCGACCGTTCTGGGCCGTGATCTCCTCGCCATCAGCGGGGTCCTTGCCGAGGCTCCGCGGCAGGGTGAGCAGCTTCAGCGCCGTCTCGATGTCGAGAGAGGCGAGGTCCATGTCCGCGAACAGGCTTGCCGTGCGCGGCTTGACCTTGGACTTGCCCTTCAGTGCAGCGACCTCCTCGGGAAGAACCTCGGTGACATAGGGGCCGTATCGACCGGCCTTGGCCACGATGTCGCGCCCGGTCTCAGGGTCCTGCCCCAGGACACGGCCGTCGTCGGCAGCCGCGTCGAGCAGCTCCCGGGCCTTGCCCGGCGACATCTCGTCGGGTGCGATGTCGTCATTGATGGTGGCGCGGCGGGACTCACCGGTGGCGTCTTCGGCAACCTCGCCGGTGGCCGGGTCGACCCCGGCCGGGGTGGTCTCCTCGACGTAGGGGCCGTAACGGCCGACCCGCACGACGATTCCGTCGCCGATCGGGATGGTGGAGATCTCGCGGGCGTCAATCTCGCCGAGGTCCGCCACGAGGTGGCGCAGGCCCTCGAGCGAGATGGCCTCTTCGCCGAAGTAGAAGCGCGTGAGCCAGCCGACCCGTTGCTCGTCGCCGTTGGCGATCCGGTCGAGGCCCTCTTCCATGGACGCCGTGAAGTCGTAGTCGACGAGGTTGCCGAAGTGCTCCTCGAGCAACCGGGTCACGGCGAACGCCAGCCAGGTGGGGATCAGCGCGGAGCCGCGACTGTTGACGTAGCCGCGATCCTGGATCGTGCCCATAATCGTCGCGTAGGTCGACGGACGGCCAATCCCCTTCTCCTCCATGAACTTCACCAGCGTTGCTTCCGTATAGCGGGCCGGGGGCGTCGTCTCGTGCCCGTCCGCCGCCGCTCGGAGCACGTCGAGGGAGACCCCGACAGAAAGCTTCGGCAGTCGACGCTCCTCGTCGGCAGCCTGCGCGCGCGCAGTCGCATCGTCATCGCGGCCCTCTTCGTAGGCCGCCAGGAAACCGCGGAACGTGATGACCGTGCCGCTGGCGCTGAACTCAACAGCCCGGGGCCCTTCCGGAAGGGCCAGGGTGGCGCCAAGCTTGACGGTGGCAGTGGAGCCGCGAGCGTCAGCCATCTGCGAGGCGACCGTGCGCTTCCAGATCAGCTCGTAGAGCCCGAACTCCTCGCCGCGCAGCTCGCCGGCCACCTGCGCGGGGGTGCGGAACCGGTCACCTGCGGGGCGGATCGCCTCGTGGGCCTCCTGCGAGTTCTTGACCTTCTTCTCGTAACGGCGAGGGGAGTCGGGGACGTACTCCGCGCCATACATGTCTCGGGCCTGGCCGCGGGCCGCGGTCAGCGCGGCCTCCGACAGCGTGGTCGAGTCGGTTCGCATGTAGGTGATGTAGCCGTTCTCGTACAGGCGCTGTGCCACCCGCATGGCGTTCTTGCTCGAGAGGTGCAGCTTGCGGCTTGCTTCCTGCTGCAGCGTCGATGTCGTGAAGGGCGCGTAGGGGCGTCGGGTGTAGGGCTTCTCGGCAACGTCGGTGACCTTGACGTCGCTGTTGTCCATGACTGCGTTGGCGATGAGGTTGGCCGTGGCCTCGTCGAGCCGAGTCACGCTGTTGCCCTTGAGCAGGCCGTCGTCACCGAAGTCCCGACCCGTGGCCACGCGCTTGCCGTCGACCAGGCTCAGCCGGGCTGAGAAGCCTTGTGCCGCACCGGAGTCCGGAGCGAAGTCACCCTCGACGTCCCAGTAGGACGCACGATGGAAGGCCATCCGCTCTCGCTCGCGCTCGACCACGATGCGCGTTGCGACGGACTGCACCCTGCCGGCCGACAGGCCTTGACGCACCTTGCGCCACAGCACCGGCGAGACCTCATATCCAAAGAGGCGGTCGAGGATACGGCGGGTCTCCTGCGCATCCACCAGCCGGGTGTCGAGCTCGCGGGTCTCGTTGACAGCGCGGACGATGGCCTCTTTGGTGATCTCGTGGAACACCATCCGACGCACCGGCACCTTGGGCTTGAGCACCTCGAGCAGGTGCCATGCGATGGCCTCGCCCTCACGGTCCTCATCAGTGGCCAGCAGGAGCTCGTCGGCATCCTTGAGCAGTCGCTTGAGCTCGGCCACCTTCTTGCGCTTGCCCGGGTCGACGACGTAGTAGGCATCGAAGCCGTTGTCCACGTCGACCGCGAACCGGCCGTAGGGACCCTTCTTCATGTCCGCGGGCAGCTCGCTGGGGTTGGGCAGATCCCGAATGTGTCCAACGCTGGCGTCGACGTCGTAGCCGTTACCGAGGAACTCGGCGATCTTCTTGGCCTTGGCGGGTGACTCGACGATGACGAGCTTGCGTCCGGAACTTGGTGCCACGTTTCATCCTCAACTTCCCATCACCACGTGCAGCGGATTCGTCGCTGCTCCGACATGGCAATGCGCATAGACGGTAACGCCTACTGTCCAATTCACCCGAACCCACGGCACCGGATGCGATCTGAATCACGCCAAACTGGGACGGTCGTTCGACAATGTAGTTGAATGTTGAACTTGTTTGTCGTACCGTCGAGCCATGACCTCGACAGCCGACTCTCGAGCCAGCGCAGGCCGGATGCCAGTCCTGTACCTCAGCCACGGCGCTCCCCCGCTCGCGGACGACCGCAGGTGGACCGCTGAGCTCGCATCCTGGTCAGCCGATCTGCCCCGACCGACGAGCATCTTGATGGTCTCGGCCCACTGGGAGGAAGCCCCTCTCGCCCTGTCGGCGACAACCACAGTGCCCCTCGTGTACGACTTCTGGGGCTTCCCTCAGCGCTACTACGAGGTGACGTATGCCGCGCCGGGCGCCCCCGCGCTCGCTGCGGACGTCACCAAGCTGTTGCGCACGGCAGAAGCCGCTGTGCAGCAGGACCCGAGTCGCGGCCTCGACCACGGTGCCTACGTGCCCCTCGTCGAGATGTTTCCTGAGGCCGACATCCCGGTCCTGCAGATGTCGATGCCGACCCTCGACCCCCGGGAGCTGTTCGAGATCGGCCGCAAGATCGCCCCTCTGCGCGATCAGGGGACGCTGATTGTCGGGTCAGGATTCACGACCCACAACCTGCGCTGGTTCAACCCCTCGGCCAGCTCACAAGCCCCTGCGCCGGCTGCCTCCGCGGAGTTCGATGCCTGGGCCCGTGAGGCCATGGCCTCCGCCGACGTGGACTCGATCCTCGACTTCCTGCGCAAGGCACCCGCCGCGCACGAGGCCCACCCGCGCACCGAGCACTGGGCACCGTTGTTCGTCTCTCTCGGTGCGGCCTACGAGAGCGGTGACCTCACGAGCCGCAGCGTCATCGACGGATTCTGGTACGGCCTGTCCAAGCGGTCCTGGCAGTTCAACTGAGGTCGGAGCATGCCAGTGGCCGTTCACCTCGGATGAGGTGAACGGCCACCAGTGCATTGTCCCGGCGGGTATGTCGGGTGTTTCAGTCTGCTGTCACACCGACGCAGGCGTGGGTGCTTCAGCCGGCTCGGGGTCGCCGTCGCCGTCGCCGTCAACGTCAAGACCGATCCCGATCTCGCGACTACGGCTGACAACCACTGCGCCGATGACGATCGCCAGGGCGACCAGGGCGATGCCCAGGCGGATCGCCTTGTTGGCTCCATCGCCGATCGTGAGGGCGACGATCGCGGGGGCGATCAGCAGCGACACGAGGTTCATGACCTTGATCAACGGGTTGATGGCCGGGCCGGCAGTGTCCTTGAACGGGTCGCCGACGGTGTCACCGATGATGGTGGCCTCGTGGGCAGCAGAGCCCTTGCCGCCGTGAGCGCCATCCTCGACGATCTTCTTGGCGTTGTCCCACGAGCCGCCTGCGTTGGCCAGGAAGACGGCCATCAGGGCACCAGTGCCGATGGCGCCTGCCAGGAACCCTGCGAGCGGTCCGATACCCAGGCCGAAGCCCACCACGACGGGCATGAGCGCGGCCAGCAGACCAGGCGTCGCGAGCTCACGCAGCGAGTCCTTGGTGCAGATGTCGACGACTTTGCCGTACTCGGGCTTCTCGGTGTAGTCCATGATCCCGGGGTGCTCGCGGAACTGGCGCCGCACCTCGAAGACGATGGCCCCTGCAGCGCGGGTCACGGCGTTGATGGCCAGACCGGAGAACAGGAAGACGACCGAGGACCCGATCAGCAGGCCCACGAGCGTGCTCGGGGTGACGATCTGCAGGTCGAACATCGACTGGACAAAGTTGCTCGGCTGCTCCTTGAGCCCCGCGTCAACGATCCTCCTGACCTCGGTCTGCCACGCGTCGGTGTACGACCCGAAGAGCGCGGTCGCCGCCAGCACGGCCGTGGCGATCGCAATGCCCTTGGTGATGGCCTTGGTGGTGTTGCCGACCGCGTCGAGCTCGGTCAGGACCTGAACTCCGTCGCCGTGGACGTCGCCAGACATCTCGGCGATGCCCTGGGCGTTGTCCGAGACTGGGCCGAAGGTGTCCATCGCGACGATGACACCGACCGTGGTCAGCAGACCACAACCGGCCAGCGCGATCAGGAACAACGACAGGACAACGGATCCGCCACCGATGAGGAACGCGAGGTAGACCGCCGAGGCGATGATGACCGTGGTGTAGACCGCGGACTCGAGGCCGACGCCGATGCCGGACAGCACGACCGTGGCCGCGCCCGTCAACGAGGTGCGCGCAACGTCCATGGTGGGGCGCTTGTCCGTGCCGGTGAAGTGGCCGGTCAGCATGAGGATGACTCCGGCGAGCGCGATACCGATGAAGACGGCGAGCGTGGCCGCGATCTGCGGGGTCAGCGTCAGGAAGAAGAGCTTGGCAGGCTCGATGGCCGGCTGAGCGGCAGGGTTGCCGTCCAGGTCCTTGATCGCCTGGGAGACGCCAACGAGGTCGGAGAACTTGGCCGGGAGGTAAATAAAGGCAGCAACTGCCGCGAGTACTGCCGAGACCGCCGCCGAGATGTAGAAGCCACGGTTGATGGCCTTGAGGCCGTTCTCGCCCACGCGAGGCTTGGTGATGTAGACACCGAGGATGGCGGTCAGGGCGCCGATGGCCGGGACGATCAGGGGGAACACGAGACCCTGTTCGCCGAAGGCGGCCTTGCCCAGGATGAGCGCGGCGACCAGCGTCACGGCATACGACTCGAAGAGGTCGGCGGCCATACCGGCGCAGTCACCGACGTTGTCGCCGACGTTGTCCGCGATCGTCGCCGCGTTGCGCGGGTCGTCCTCGGGGATGCCGACCTCAACCTTGCCGACCAGGTCGGCGCCGACGTCAGCAGCCTTGGTGAAGATTCCGCCGCCAACACGCATGAACATGGCCAGAAGCGCTGCGCCGAAGCCGAAGCCCTCGAGAACCTTGGCGGCATCGCCCTTGTAGATGAGCACGACCGACGCGGCGCCCAGCAGGCCCAGGCCCACGGTCATCATGCCGACGGTGCCGCCGGTGCGGAAGGCGATGCGCATGCCCTCGTCGCGACCGGAGTTGTTGGCGGCCGAGGCGACGCGCACGTTGGCCTTGACCGCGAGACTCATCCCGAAGTACCCGACCGCAGCGGAAAAAACCGCTCCGAGCACGAAGAAGCCAGAACGACCGAAGCGGATCCCCGCGGTGTCAGCTGGCAGAGCCATCAGCAGGAAGAAGACGATGACCACGAAGGCGGACAGCGTCTTGAACTGCCGCGCCAGATAGGCGTGGGCACCCTCCTCGACTGCTAGGCCGATCTCTTGCATCTTGGCGGTGCCTGGGTCGGCGGCAAGAACCTGCCGGCGGAAGACGACGCCCATGAACAACGCCACGATGGCGATCACAGCGACGACAATCACCAAGGTAAGGTTCGTGCCCGCCAAGGTCAGCGGTGTTTCGCCGGCGGCATGGATAAGGCCTGGCATTCAATCCTCCTGAGGACATGGAAATCGCACTCGACACGTTGCGACCGACGGAATCACACGGCAGGTCACCAGCGGGTCCCCTCGTGACGCACCTCACACCCGCCGGGGGCAGGTGTGGTTGGCCGTCATTGTAGACGACTGGGTCGGGCTCGAACCGTCTGCCCCGCGCGGTGAGTCAGACGGTCGTGCAGTGCGTCAGACGGCGGCCGCCAGAGCGTCGTCAACGGAGCCATAGATGTGGAACACCTTGTCGAGACCGGTGATCGAGAAGACCTTCAGGATGCGCTCACTCGAGCACACCAGCCGGAGCGAGCCATCCGTGAGCCTCACGAGCTTGAGGCGCCCGACGAGGACACCAAGACCGGTCGAGTCCATGAACGAGACATTCTGGAGATCGATCACGAGATGGTGACGGCCCGCCGCGATGTGCTCATCAAGTCGCTCGCGTAGCACTGGAGCGGTGTAGACGTCGATCTCGCCACCGACGTGAACGACCGTCACCTCATCGCGGGCGTCGCTGGAGATCGACAGATCCACGTGGTGCTCCTCATCGTTGTGTGGCCGCGGTCGGCTGCACGAGAACCACACTAAACCGAGCGGGCATGGACGGCATACGGTTTGGACGATGCACAGTGAGCCTTCCCCTGCAACCGGACGGGTCTTCGACCCCGCGGAGGTGCTGTCACGTCTGTCCAGTGGGTCGCGCAGGGAACGGCTGGTGCACGTCCACGAGGTGCCCGCCCGCCAGGAACAGGTCGCCCCATGGCCCGATTGGGTTGCCCCTGCTGTCTATTCAGCCTTCACCACGTCCGGGATAGCACAGCTGTGGTCTCATCAACGCGAGGCCGCAGACCTGGCCCATGACGGGTCACATGTGGTCATCTCGACGGGCACGGCGTCTGGCAAGAGCATCGGCTTTCTCCTGCCCGTGCTCTCCGCCCTCGTCGATGGTGCTGCTGCCCCATCCGGTCGGGGAGCCACCGCTCTCTATCTGAGCCCGACCAAGGCTCTTGCCGCCGACCAGATGGCACGCCTGACGGCTCTGGCTATCCCCGGCCTTCGGGCCGCTACCTACGACGGTGACACCCCAACGGATGAACGTCGCTGGATCCGCGATCACAGCCAGTACGTCCTGACCAACCCCGACCTCGTGCATCACTCGCTGCTCCCCGGCCATCAGCGCTGGGCTCCGTTCCTGCGGTCGCTGCGCTACGTCGTGATCGACGAATGTCACGTCTACAGAGGGGTATTTGGATCGCATCTGGCGGCATTGATGCGCCGACTGCGGCGGGTGGCGACGCTCTATGGAGCCTCCCCCACGTTCATCCTCGCCAGCGCCACGGTGGCCGACCCTGAAACCCAGGCCAGCGCCCTGATCGGTATGCCGGTCCGTCCCGTCACTCTCGACGGGTCGCCACGGGAGTCGATGACGTTTGGTCTGTGGGAGCCGGGTCTCGTCACCGGTGGCGGTGGCGGTGGCGGTGACGGTGAGACAGTCGAGGCGCCGCGTCGGCGCAGCGCCGTTGCCGAAACCGCCGACCTGCTGGCCGACCTCGTGGTCGACGGGGTACAGACCGTGGCGTTCGCCCGATCCCGGGCGGGGGTCGAGACGGTGGCAGCAAGCGCGCGCCGGTCACTCAGGCAGATGGACCCGGCCCTGGGACCCACCGTCGCGGCATACCGCGGCGGATACCTCCCGGAGGAACGGCGTGAGCTGGAGCAACGCCTTCGCTCTGGTGCTCTGCGCGGCCTGGCGGCAACGAATGCGCTGGAGCTGGGCATCGACGTGAGCGGACTGGACGCGGTCCTGCTTGCGGGGTGGCCGGGGACCCGAGCGTCTCTGTGGCAACAGGCCGGCCGTGCCGGACGCACCGGGACTCGCTCACTGGCGATACTGGTCGCCGGCGACGACCCGCTGGACACCTATCTGGTCCACCATCCGGCAGCATTGTTCGACCGGCCGGTCGAGGCCGCGGTCCTCGATCCGCAGAACCCCTACGTCCTTGCGCCGCATCTGGCCGCCGCCGCCGCCGAGCTTCCCCTCACCGAGGCCGACGCTCAGGTCTTCGGACCGACCATGATCGGTTTGCTCGACATTCTCGTGGCCCGACAAGTGCTGAGGCGGCGGCCGGGAGGGTGGTTCTGGACGCGATCCGAACGGGCGACCGACCATGTGCCGCTGCGTGGAACGGGCGAGACCGTGCGCATTGTCGAACGGTCGACGGGACGCGTGCTCGGCACGGTCGATGGGCCGGCCGCCCACTCCAGCGTCCACACCGGAGCCGTATATGTGCACCAGGGCCAGACCTACGTGGTCGCCCACTATGACGTGGAGGACTCGCACGCGGCCGTCGTGGCCGGCGATCCGGGGTGGTCCACTCACGCGCGGTCCGTGAGCGGGTTCGACATCGGTCGGATCGAGCAGTCCCAAGAATGGGGGCCGGTCGAACTGTTTTTCGGCAGCGTCGATGTGCGCTCACAGGTGACGTCCTTCCTCCGCATCCGGCCCGGCGGGGAGGTCTTGGGCGAGCACCCGCTCGACCTGCCAGAGCGGACGCTGCACACCAAGGCCGTGTGGTGGACCATGACCGAGGAGATGTTGGACTCGGCAGGTATCTCAGAGCCCGACATCCCGGGGGCGGCTCATGCTGCCGAACATGCCGCCATTGGCATGTTGCCTCTGGTGGCCACGTCGGATCGTTGGGACATCGGCGGCGTCTCGACAGCGCTTCACTCCGACACGGGCCGTCCGACGATCCTCGTCTACGACGGTCATCCCGGCGGCGCAGGGTTCGCCGAACGAGGGTTCCGAGCCGCCACCACCTGGCTCACGGCGACGCGGGACGCGATCCTGGCGTGCGAGTGCACTGGCGGGTGTCCCTCGTGCGTGCAGTCGCCAAAATGCGGCAATGGCAACGAGCCCCTGGACAAGGAGGGCGCTGTCGCGTTGTTGACGGCCGTTCTCGCGGGTTCACCAGGCGCGTAGCGAGGACGGTCAGACCTCACGAGTCCGGATGAGGCACAGGGCCTGCGTAAGATTGGCTCCGGTGACCACGAGGTCATCAAGAGTTGATGAGTCTTGGAGGCTTCTCCGATGATCGTGCTCGGTCTGCTGTTGATCCTTGTCGCTGTGGGCGCCACCGTGTTCGCAGTGATGGCCCCGTCGGCCGCCGCGCAGACGATCGAGGTGTCCGCCCTCGGCTTCAAGATCTCGGCCTCACCTCTGGCCATGTTCGTCGCCGGCGCCCTGGCCGTCATACTGTTCGGCCTCGGCTTTGCCCTGATCAACCGTGGCGCGCGTCGTAAGGCAAGCTCGCGCAAAGAGCTCCGTGATCTGCGCAAGGGGCAGGCCGACGCGGCGGCACACCCGGCCGCAGAAGAAGGTCAGCACTCGAGCCGCCACCGTCTTCAGAAGGACGACGTCACGGGGAGCGACACGGACACGAAGAACGAGACCGGCACCCACACCAGCAGCGAGAGCGGCACCAAGTCCTCGGACTGAACCGCCTCGGCGAGCCGACCGATCTTCACCCACCGCTCGAGCCAGGGCCGGCCCGTGACCTGGCCGTGGCGACGCCCACGCCCTTGACGCCTGCGGTGACGACAACGCTGAGCCGCACCTCCGTCGCAGATGCGATGCACTGCTGCAACCTGGCGTGATTGACCGCAGCAACCTCAGCCCCAGCCGCACAGGCCGCGCTGGCTGGCTCGCCCTGCATCAGCATGCCCGAGGCGGCGAGCGCTGCAAGGTCCGCTGCGGCTCGGGCGCGATGACTTGCCAGAACCGCGCTGGCCAGAACGAGTCCTGAGATCGTCAACAAGAGCACTGCCCCGATAACACCGAGCATCACTACCGTGGCCGACCCTCGATCGGTCCTGTGGCGCCCAATACCCTGGGCGGGTGCCGGACCCGACAGCTCCGCCACTGCAGCACTCCGCATCACCAAGTCGCTGCGCGTCACCACTGCCCATCTGACAGCTCGAGGGCTGCGGACGCGGTCGAGCTCGCACGAAGCCACGTGGGGAGCAACGTCGCCGCCACCCGAGGTCGCGACACCACCGAGACCCGAACGAGCCCACTTGCTGTGCCGATGGACACCTCGGCGCCGGATGGTGCCGCGCGACCGGCAACGAGGATCACCGCCTCCGCGCTATCTCCGCGCGACGCGGCGCGAGCCCCCGCGCGGGCCGCGTCGACACACCGGATCTGATCCCAGGCCAGCCCCAACGCCCCCAAAGACAGGGCCAGCACAAGGACGACCGCTGGTAGCACGACCGCAAACTCGGCCGTGGCCATGCCGCGCTCTCTGGCTCCCCATGACCAGCTCGCGAAGGGACGCCAGCGCACTCGATGGGACCCGCGTGGAGGTCGACGACCGGACTGACGACTCAGAGTGCGCATCAGGCGGCGATCGAGAGCGCCGAAGTGATCAGGCCGGTCAGGGCGTCTTTGATCGCGCCCGAGCGCACGACGGCCATCAGCACTGCCGCGAAGGCGCAGGCGGCGAGCGTTCCCTGTTAGTCGCCCACTCGTCCATCGCAAGCGCTATCCCGACCTACCGCGGGATGACCGCCAGCAGCCCCTTGCCGGCCTTTGGGGGGTATGAGCGAATGGCAGAGGCGACTCCCACAAATTGGCGAGGTACGGGTTCGGGTGATGTTTCGGGATCACGCGGATCCCAAAGTCCTCACCAAGCTGATCGAAGCCCTGTTGCCCTCCGAGCAGCGGATTCAGTCACCGAAGGTAGACATCAAGGCCTCGTGAGCCGGCAGGTCAGGATCGTTACCTACGCGAGGGTCTCGACAGCCGAGCAGGTCGAGAAGGGCACATCGTTGTCGGACCAGAGGCGCCGGCTGGCCGCAGCTGTTACGTCCCGAGCCGCCGAGCTGGTTGAACACTTTGACGATGCTGGTGTTTCAGGCGTACTTGATTCCCGACCGGGCCTTGACAGGCTGCTGGCGAGAGTCGAGGCCGGAGGCGTGGATGCCGTCATGGCCACCAAGATCGATCGGATCTCTCGGTCGGCGGTTGGCCTCCTCAATCTTGTAGAGAAGCTACGTGAACACGGGTGTCATGTCGTACTGATTGACGAAGGCCTCGACACCTCCACTCCCGCCGGCGATCTGACTTCTGGCGTGTTGGGCGTCATTGGGGGGTGGGAGCGGCGCCGCATATCGGAACGCACACAACAGGGCCGCCGCGCCGCCGCCCAGAATGAAGGACGATTCGTTTCCTCAACGCCACCGTTCGGATATCGAGTCGTATCAGCGCCAGCCAGGCGAGGCAAACTCTTGGTCAGAGACGACGCGCAGGCGGAGACCATTCGGACCATCTTCCAACGACTGATCGTGGACGGCTCGAAGGCAAATACCGTTGTCGCAGAACTGAATTCGGCGGGAATGGCGCCAGCCCGTGCGTCTGCCTGGTCCGCTACCTCTCTTCGTCGCTGGGCCCTCCGGCAGCCGCCTCTGCGAGCGGCCTCCGGAATCTGGATCTTCGACGGCATCTCCGTCTCGATCCCAGCGATCCTCACCCAGGCGGAGTCGGCGCAATGGTTCGCATGGCAACAAGGCCGCAGAGGGCCGCAACAGCAGTCCCGGGGCCCTTACCTCTTGTCGGGCGTTCTCCGGATGCCGTGCGGCCGCGGGGCCATGGGGCGAACGGCTGGAACCCAGCGTCCTACCTACTCATGTCGCGACCACTACCTGCCGACCGCAGATCCAAGCCGGCACCGGGCCTGCCTGAACGTCCCGGTCGACGTTGTCGACGGTGCCGTCATCGAACACGTGAGACAGGTACTTGCGGCGCCGGAGGTGCTGCAACAAGCTGCCGAGCGCTACCTGTTGGGTCCAACCCAACCGGAAGGTGGGTCTGCTGCACTCGAAGCCCAACTACTGGACCTTGACCGACAAATCACCGCCGACTCGGCCGCACTGCGAGCCGAAGGCCTGAGTGGTCGCGCCCTCGGCGCCGCCCTGGTGCCTCTCCATCGTCAACAGCAGGACATAGTCCGAGAGCTCCGCTCGCTTCACCGTCGTGCCGCCACAGCTGCGCACGTTCGCAATGACGTCCAACTCGCCCGGTTCGTCGCTACAGCCCAACAGGCATTGAGCGAAGACACTGTCAGCACGTGGCGCCCCTTGCTGAGCATCCTCCACGCAATCGTCACTATTGACGGCTACACCGCATGCACGCAATGTCACGGGACCGGATTTCTGGGCCTTGGCTCAGGCGATGGTCGGCGTTGGCCGCTTCGTTGTCCCACATGTCTTAGGGGTCAGACCCCCGACCTCACCGTCGAGCTGGACAACGTCACGGCGTTCGTCATCGCCGACCGGATTGTCAAGGTGACGGGCCCCAAATGACGCCATCTTGCGACCCTTGCGTTGGGGACGCCAACGGCCGGTGTCGCTTTCTCACCGAACGGCAGCCGTGAGGTTGACCCCGAGGGGCCCCCGGGGTGCAGCTGGCAACTGGAGATTGCGATCCAGGCTGGCGGCGGACATCCCTTTGGTTGGCTGCGGGGGCCGCGGCGCGGCTGGCGGTGATCAGGGCGCGGCGCCCCATGGGGGCTGGGATGGGGATGATCCGGTTGGCCAAGGCGCGGGGTTGAGATCCCCGGTGGGTCGAGACTGGACACGCCCGCTAGCCCGGCGTCGCGGGTCGCACGCTGTGGGGCGCGCGCTGGTCCGGTGAGGGCCCCCCGTTGCTGACAACTCGCGGGCAGCAGGTGTGACCAGTCCACCCCCAGATGCTGGGCCAGCGCCGAGACGATGGTGTCGGCGTGCGCCGGGGCAGCCGTGGCCACGCGATGGCCCGGCTGCTCAGCTTCGCCCGCGGCGCGATCAGTTCGGGGCCCCTCGCAGAGCGTCCCCCGCTCACAGGCCCTCTCCGGGCACCGCCGGACTCGCGCGCGCCACCGGATCACACTCATTCGGCAGCCGAAGCACGGCGCGTCGACAGCTCATGCGGCCGGCATCGTGCGCGACCGCTCAATTCGATTGATTCCCAACATGTTTCGCGCACGACTCTCAGCACGGCGCGTGAGAGCGCTTGCGCGGCGGCCGCCATGGCAATTGCTGTTCGCCTTCTATGAGCCAGCCGATGCCGACGAAGACCCTGCTTCTGACAATGAGCACGATCTCTTCGTCGCCGAAGTCACAAGTACTGGGCTGCGCCAGTGGCGACGGAGAGGAAAGTTGGGTCCTTGCACACGAAGCGCAGGCAAGGCAGCAGGCATCGCGCGCGCTTCGCTCGAGACCGCCCAATGAGGATCACGGTCCCATCCGAGTCGGCCTGGGGGCGAGAGCGAGCGCCCTTCGCGCAAGGGCGGCCACTCGCTCCACCAAGCCTTCGCTATCAAGGTTGTGGAGCTCCTGGGTGACGGCGGCGAGAGTGTGGGCCGCCTGCTCGAGTGCAGCCGCGACGTCGATTCCGGGCAGGGCTGCGGTGGGCGCTGCGCTTTGACCGAGCGCGTGGAGGATGTCGCGCTGGGCGAGATATGCCTCGGTGCCTATGCGGTGCAAATCCCACCTTGCCGGTGATGGGATGTCGTTTGTCCACGCGGCCTCGGCGACGGAGTTGAGCAAGTTGGCCGTCTCCCTCAACAGTCGACTGGTCTGTGTTTCGGGGCTGATCATCGCCATTCCACCTTCCGTCTCTTCGGCCGTGCAGCTTGTACTGCTCGTCCTGCCACCGCAGGAGCGGGCCTGCTTCTCGGCGGTCATTGAGGTGTGATGCAGCGCTATGGCCGGGCAACCCGGGGTGCAACCTGAGCCATGGGCGTGAGGGTCTCGTGTCGACGGCTGCGAGGTGCGGTCGGTTCCTGCCCGGACCCCGAGGGCCTGTCTTGGGTGGCTCGGTCGAGGGAGGCGGCGGCTGACACGGCGTTGCCGGCGGTCTGTACGAGGATGTCGGTGGCGTCGACGAGTCCGGCGCGGACGGGTTCGGGGATGGTGACGGTGCGGTTGGCGTAGACATCGCCGGGGGTCACCCAGACGACCTCTTCGCCGCGGTGACCGCGGTCGGTAGCACGGTCGATGTCGGCGTTGGCCCGGTGGGACATGGCACGGGCCGGGCCGGTGAGGTTGGTGTCCTGGGCGGCGACGTCGCGGATCACGCAGGCGACGTCGACCGCGGCGGACAGGGCCTGTTGGAGGGTGCGAGCTGCTTCACCCAGGTCGACGCGAGCGGCCATGATGTCAGGCGCGGCCCAGTTGGTCTTGTCGTGCGAAATCTCACGGACGGCGGCGCGCAGCTCGCCTGCTGCGTGGACAAGGTCCAGGTCGGTGCGGTCGGCGGGGCTGGTCATCTCGGCCCACCGGCTGGCGACGTGGGTCCATGCCTCC
>Ga0209587_1000375_pt1 | contig 21814 bp, 25 predicted proteins | sample NGEPerD_2_FD_184512 | JGI IMG/M metagenome (GOLD analysis project Ga0209587, IMG submission 184512) | Arctic peat soil microbial communities from the Barrow Environmental Observatory site, Barrow, Alaska, USA - NGEE PermafrostL1-D... | ecosystem: Environmental > Terrestrial > Soil > Wetlands >... | reverse complement strand
CCGCTGGATGAAGCAGGCGGCGCGACGGAACCAGCTATTCGGCAGAAGTTTGCGCGCCGAGGAGTTCACCCGCGGCTTCTGGACCGGCGGCACGATGTTCGAGGAGCTCGGCTTCTACTATGTCGGCCCCATCGACGGACACAATCTCGATCATCTGCTGCCCGTGCTGCGCAACGTGAAGAAGATGAAGAACGGGCCGGTCTTGGTCCACGTCGTGACCCAGAAGGGCAAGGGCTACGGTCCGGCCGAGGAGTCCGCCGACAAATATCACGGTGTCGGCCGCTTCAACGTGGTGACGGGCACGCAGGAGAAGGCGGCGCCCGGCGGCCCGCCGAGCTTCACCAAGGTGTTTGCCAATGCGCTGATCGCCGAGGCCCGCGCCGACGACAAGATCGTCGCCATCACCGCGGCCATGCCGTCCGGCACCGGCATCGACAAATTCGCCGAACACTTTCCCGACCGCAGCTTCGATGTCGGCATCGCCGAGCAGCACGCGGTGACCTTCGCGGCCGGGCTCGCGGCGGAAGGCTATAAACCCTTCGCGGCCATCTACTCGACCTTCCTCCAGCGCGCCTATGACCAGGTGGTGCACGACGTGGCGGTGCAGAAGCTCCCCGTGCGCTTCGCCATCGACCGGGCCGGTCTCGTGGGCGCCGATGGGCCGACCCATGCGGGCACTTTCGACACGGCCTTTCTGTCTTGCCTGCCGGGCATGATCGTCATGGCAGCCGCCGACGAGGCGGATCTGATGCATATGGTGGCAACGGCGGCGGCGATCGATGACCGTCCGTCAGCCTTCCGCTATCCGCGCGGCGAGGGCACCGGCGAGAACCTGCCGGAACGCGGTACGCCGCTCGAGATCGGCAAAGGCCGCATCGTGCGCGAGGGTTCGGCGGTGGCGCTTTTGTCGTTCGGTGCGCGGCTCGGCGAATGCCTCTCGGCGGCGGATGAACTGGCGGGCTATGGCTTGTCCACGACCGTGGCCGACGCGCGCTTCGCCAAGCCGCTCGACACGGACCTCTTGCGCGCGCTGGCGAAGAACCACGAAGTGCTGCTCACCGTCGAGGAAGGCTCGACCGGAGGCTTCGGCGCGCAGGTGCTTCATGCGCTGGCTGGAGCAGGTCTGCTCGATGGCGGGCTGAAGGTCCGCACGCTCGTGCTGCCCGACCGCTTCATCGATCAAGGCAAGCCGGCGGCCATGTACGCGGAAGCCGGGCTCGACGCGCATGGCATCGTCGCTTCGGTGTTCGCTGCCCTCGGCAAGGACGCGAAACCGGGCGTTGTGCGTCTCGCTTAGTCCAGCTTGCAGTCTTTGGAGAATTCGGCGACCGCTTCGGCGCGGCCGGCTTCGGCAAGATCGTTTCCGATCGCGTCGGACGTCATCGACACGGCCCCCTTCTCACGCAGGACCTTGACGATAGGCTTCACCGCGATGTCTCCGGCCTCGAAGTAGATGACGCCGGTGCCATCCTCCTGCGCCGACTCGCCCGCCACGGACGTGGACTGACCGCCGGCGCTCAATTTGACGGTGATCGGGTCGCCAGACTGCCTTTCCGGGAAGTCCATATACACCGAGAGCACGGCGATGCTGACGCCGTTCAAGCAGGACAGCAGAAACAGGGGTTTCTCTCTCGCATTGAGCGGCCCGTAGCGGAGCGTCACGAAGCTTCCGCTCGTCTTGGCCTGCCAGATATTGGCCCCTTGGGCGCGCGCCGGTCCGGACTGCGTGCCGGCAAGCAGAGCCGTGGCGAGAAGAGCGGACAGGAGGACGTGCTTTGTCATGGGAGCTCGCGGCGCGGTTTCGAGGGCGGCTCTTGCTTAGTCTACAGGGCGATCCTTGGCAAACATGGCAAGGACGCCGACGGGGAGGGTGGTTAACCCTCCCCGTGGCCATTCCCGCAGATAATCAGTGTTCTAAGGGGCCGTAGCGTTCAGCTTCATCTCGGTCACCGCGGCCGGCAGACCAGCCATGAAGCCTACGAAGCCCGGATCGAACTCATGGTAGTTGCAAGTAATCTCGTCCCCAGGGGCGATGTCGGCCAAAGCATAGCCCTGGTCGAAGATGCGGAAATCAGTGTTGGGGTTAAGGTTGTGGTTCATGAACTTTCCGTTGTCCATGTCGATCACGCGGTAGCCGGGCATATCTAGATGCGGATAGCTGTAGCGGGCCAGGAAGCCCTGCACATGCGGGGGCAGGGCACCGATCTCCGTGTCGTTGACGAAGATGTCGAACTTCGGGTTGAGACTCCAGATCAGACGTCCACACGGCACGTATTCGTCTGAGAACACGCCGAGCCCTTCGATGGAGCTCTGGCCCACATAGGTGCTGATGAGCAGCATTTCTCGCGCTCCTATTGTCGCGTTGTGATGAGGGAGAGGGAGGCGGGCGCCTGCTGGCGCCCGGGACAGTCGCCGGGTTTCATCGGACACCGCCAGGGGCTTCGCCCGTCGCCAGAGCGAGAACCCGCTTTCGCCTTGGGCGGCGCGGTGCTGGCGCGCGCTGCAAGGCCTCGATGCGCCGTTGAAGATAAGGCGAGAAGTGGCCGGCATAGCGCTTCCACAGAACCGGATCGCGCCAGTCGTCACCCGTCACCTTGCCCCGGCAAAGGGATGAGCCGCAGGCGCAGTCGAACTCGTCGTAAGGCGAGCCATCGCACATGGCGTAGTCGATGGTCACCTCCTCGCCGGGCAGAATGCGCCGCAAGGCAACGATGGCGATCTGGCCATCGAGCCCGGCATTCGGCTCGCAAGAGTGATTGATGAAGTCCGGTGGTTCCTCCGGGCTGGTCGAGGCGAGGAACAGTTCCTCCTCGATCTGCACGGTGTGACGCCTGATCGCCTCCGGCAGCGCATCGAGTGCGTCCCGGCCGATGATTCGGCCGCTCCACACGCCGATGAGCGCGCCGGGCTCGATCACGGCCCGGGCGACGACGGAGTGACCGCCGGTGACGTCACGATTTCGGACTTCGCATTTGTCGGTAAGGTAAGCCGTCGAGGCTTGTCCCGAAGAGTCTCGGCCCGAAGAGTCTCGGCCCGAAGTGTCTTGGCTCGAAGAGTCTTGGCCCACGAGACCTCCGCGAGGAGCGCGCCGAGCGGGGCGCATCGCAGTAATGTATAGGATGCGGTGGCGGCCGCTTCCGGCCTTCGTCCGCGCGCGAGGACTCTCGACGCGCGCGGAGCATATGAGAACCCGATTTGCCCAGCTACAAAAAAAGACGTGTCGATCAAAGATTGGTGGATGAGGGGTTGGCTCCCTCCCGCGCCCGCGCCGCCGACCTGGTGCGGCGGGGCTGCGTCACCGTGGCGGGCGCCCTCGCGCTCAAGCCGGGCGCCCTCGTCGCCGACGATGCGCCGCTCGCCGTCGCGGCGGATGCGGGCAGCAGTCACGTTTCCCGGGGCGCGCTCAAGCTTACCGCGGCGTTGCGCTCTTTCGGCCTGTCGCCGCAGGGCGCTGTGGCGCTCGATGTCGGCGCCTCGACCGGCGGCTTTACCGAGGTTTTGCTCACAGAGGGCGCCGCCAAGGTCTACGCCGTGGACGTCGGCCGCGAGCAGCTCCATGAGCGTCTCCGTGCCGATCCCCGGGTCGTATCCCTCGAAGCGACCGACGCCCGGAAGATCGACCAAACGCTCATCCCGGAGCCCGTCACCGCCATCGTCGCCGATGTGAGCTTCATCAGCCTGACACAAGCCCTGCCCGCCGCGCTGAAGCGTGGCGCACCGGGCGCCTGGCTCGTGGTGCTGGTGAAGCCGCAATTCGAGGCGGGCCGCGAGGCGGTCGGCAAAGGCGGCATCGTCCGGGACGAGACGGAGTGGATGCGGGCGATCACCCGGGTTCGCGACTTTCTCGAGAGCGAAGGCTGGCAAGTCATTGGTGTGATCCCATCGCCCATCACCGGCGGCAGTGGCAATGTGGAGTTCCTGATCGGGGCCCGAAATGTCCCTTGAGATGGAGATTGCCCGCCTCGGCGCCCAAGGCGACGGCATCGCGGAGGGCCCGGACGGCCCGCTCTTCGTGCCGTTCACCCTGCCGGGCGAGCGCGCGCGCGTCGTGGTGAGCGAAGACGGCAAGCATGCCGCGCTCTTGGAGGTGCTCGACCCGAGCCCTGAGCGGATCGATCCCGTTTGTCCACATTTCGGCACGTGCGGTGGCTGCGCCCTTCAGCATTTTGAAGAGGGGGCCTATCTCGCCTGGAAGCGGGAGCTTGTGGTGCAAGCTCTGAGGTCGCGCGGCCTGGACGCCGAAGTCGAGGATGTGCGGCCCGTGTCACTGGGCAGCCGCCGCCGCGCCACGTTCAGCCTCGGCCGGGACGGTCAGGGTGTTGTGCTCGGCTATCGCCGCGCCCGCTCCCACGATCTCATCGACATCGAAATGTGCCCCATCCTGTCGCCCGGCATCGTTGCCCGCCTCCCTAAGCTGAAAGCGGCTTTGGCGCCGCTGCTCGGCGGCAAGCGCGAAGCCCGGGTCGGCGTCACCGAGACCGAGACCGGGCTCGACATCGTTGTCGAGGGCGTGCGGCCCAAGGAGTCCGCGCTTGTCAGGTTGGCCGGCGAGGCGGGGGCGCTCGGCGTGGCGCGCATCACCGTCGGCGGGGAGGGCCTGATGCTGGCGCCGCCAACCGTGCGGTTCGGACCCGCGCAGGTGAAACTCGCACCCGGCGCCTTCCTGCAAGCCTCTCCGCAAGCCGAAGCCGTCATGACGGCGCTGGTGACCGATGCCGTCGCGGGCGCGAAGCGCATAGCCGACCTGTTCGCGGGGCTCGGCACCTTTACGTTCGGCTTGGCGCAAACCTCCGCCGTCGATGCCTATGAGACGGACGAGGCGGCACTCGGTGCGCTCGTCGAGGCCGCGCGGCACACGCCCAAGCTCAAGCCGGTCCGCGCGCTCGCCCGCGATCTGTTCCGGAGCCCCCTGGGCGGCAAGGACCTCGATCGCTACGACGCGGTCGTCTTCGACCCGCCGCGCGCCGGCGCCGCGGCGCAAAGCGAGCTGCTCGCCAAGTCCAAGGTGAAGCGGCTGGTTGCCGTGTCCTGCAATCCCGGCACGCTGGCCCGCGATCTCCGCCTGCTCGTCGATGGCGGGTATCGCCTCACCCGCGTCGTGCCGGTCGATCAGTTCCTGTTCTCAAGCCATGTGGAAGTGGTCGCGCATCTGACGCGCTAGCCGAGCAGCCGCTCCACATAGGCCGGCACCACCTCGGTCGCCGGACCGTAATGCGCCTCTTCGAACAGGCTCGCGCCGTCGGACGGGTCGAGATTGAGCTCCACCGTATGGGCGCCGGCATGCTTCGCCTCGGCCACGAAGCCCGCCGCCGGATAGACCATGCCGCTGGTGCCGATGGCCACGAACAGGTCGCAGCGCGATAGCGCCTCGGTGATGCGCTCCATCTCGTGCGGCATCTCCCCGAACCACACCACGTCCGGCCGCAAGAACCCCGCCTTGTGGCAGACGGGGCAGGCCGTCGTGAGCGACAAGTCTTCATGCCACGGCAGGCTCGTGCCGCAGCGGGCACACAGCGCGCGCGCCAGCTCCCCATGCATGTGAATGAGGTGGCTGCAGCCCGCGGCCTCATGCAGCCCGTCGATATTCTGGGTCACGGTCAGCACCTCGCCAGTGTGATCGTGCTCCAGCCGGGCGAGGGCGAAATGCGCCGCGTTGGGCTTGGCCTGTTTCAGCCAGCCGCGCCGCATATTGTAGAAGTCGTGGACCTTGACCGGGTTGCGGGCGAAGCCTTCCGGCGTCGCCACCTCCTCGATGTCGTACTGATCCCACAGACCGTCCGTCCCACGGAACGTGCCGAGCCCGCTTTCGGCGGAGAGCCCGGCGCCGGTCAGGATGACGATACGTCCGAAGCTCATGCGCTCTCCGGTCTTTCGAGCCAGCCCTCATACGCTTCGAGCAATATGCCGCGGAAGCTCATGACCACCTTGAATCGATATACCCCGCCTTCGGCGCTTTCGCGTGCGTCAATGCCAGGCCAAAGAAAATGCGGTAGCGGCAGGCCGAGTAGGCGAAACCCTATTGGGACTTGTTGGATCCCTGCGTCGTCAGGTTCAAGGCGCGACACCGCCATTAGCGGCCAAAGCGTCTCCTCGATGACCCCAGGTGTCTTTCCGGCGTGTATGCGCGTGGTAAGGCGATGGCTGCCGAACGAGCGGCGCCATATCTCGCCTTCGCCGTCGGGCACCATATCGACCACCAGGGGGACGGCATCGGCCGTTGGCGGCATGCCCGTGAACGCGCGGACGCCGCGCGCAAGCCAAGACGTCCCGGTCGTCACGGTGGCCTCGCCCCGCCAAGTCCGGCCCCTGCCGATGTCATGCACGCGGACGATCTCCGGGGGAAGACGCGACAGGGCCTCGCCATAGGCGCGGTGGAACAAGGGGAGACGCATTAGCCGATGAGCCTCCCGCCGATCAGGCCGTCGTCCCTGGCCGGGCAGGTCTCGTAGCGCCCGAAGATGCGGTAGCGGTTCTTGGCGATGCGGTCGTAGAGCCAGTCGCGTGCGGGGCGCGGCAGGGCGAGCACGGCCTTGGCGGCGTGCCACGGACCACCAAGCTGCCCCAGGATGTGGGCGAAGGCCTCCAACCGCCCATAGGCGCGGCCGTCCTGGATCAGCAGGTTCGTCTCGAAGTCGATGTCATCGAGGCCATAGTGTCGGAACAGAGCGCCGCCGAGAGCAGACTGCGCCTCGGCGAAGCGGAAGCGGTTTTCGGGGTCGCGCTTGGCGACGAACCGGGCAAACCCGTTGCACAGAACGCACACGCCATCGAACACGATCAGAGGCGTTTCGTCTGGAAAGTCGGGAACCGACGGGTCGTCGCGGTAGGAGTATGGGGAGAAGGAGTCGAGGTGCCCTAGCGCCATGTCGTCAAGCTTAGCCCTGGCCGGTCTGGCCGCGGTGGCGGAGATAGTGGTCGGCCAGCACAATGGCCACCATCGCCTCGCCGATGGGCACGGCGCGGATGCCGACGCACGGGTCGTGGCGACCCTTTGTGGACACTTCCGTGTCGCTGCCCGTCGTGTCGATGGTCTTGCGCGTGTTGAGGATCGAAGAGGTCGGCTTCACCGCGAAGCGCGCGACCACGGGCTGCCCCGTGGAGATGCCGCCGAGAATCCCGCCCGCATTGTTGGACATGAATTCCGGCGTGCCGTTCGGGTGCATGCGCATCTCATCGGCGTTCTCTTCGCCCGAGAAGGCCGCGGACGCGAAGCCGGCGCCGATCTCGACGGCTTTCACCGCGTTGATGCTCATCAGCCCCGAGCAGATATCTTGATCGAGCTTGGCATAGACCGGTGCGCCGAGCCCGACGGGCACGCCCTCGGCCACGATTTCGATAACCGCGCCGGCGGACGAGCCGGCCTTGCGGACCTCATCGAGATACTCCGCCCAAACTTTTGCGGTCTTGGCGCTCGGGCAAAAGAACGGGTTGTTGCCGATCTCGTCCCAATCCCAGTCGTCGCGGTCCACTCTATGTGGGCCGATCTGCACGAGCGCGCCGCGCACCCGCAAGCCCGGCACGACTTTACGCGCCACCGCGCCCGCCGCCACCCGCGTGGCCGTCTCGCGCGCCGACGCGCGCCCCGAACCGCGCCAATCGCGTAGGCCGTATTTCAGGAAATAGGTGTAGTCGGCGTGGCCTGGGCGAAACTTGTCCTTGATGTCCCCATAGTCCTTGGAGCGCGCATCGACATTCTTGATCTGGAGCGCGATGGGGGTGCCGGTGGTGACCTGCTCGCCGCCTTCGTTTTCGAACACCCCGGACAGGATCTCGACCGTGTCGGGTTCTTTCCGCTGGGTCGTGTATTTCGACTGGCCGGGCTTGCGCTTGTCCAGATAGGCCTGGATTTCCGCATCGGTGATGGGAAGGCCCGGCGGGCAGCCGTCGATCACGCAGCCGATCGCCGGCCCGTGGCTCTCGCCCCAGGTGGTGATGCGAAATAGGTGTCCGAAGCTGTTGTGCGACATGGTTTCTTTTAGGGGCGTGGGTTCGTTGCGTCTAGCTCTCGCCCGATCCTAGCAGCCCAGTTGGCAACAAACCGTTTTCGTCTCTTTCTTCTTCTCGTTCGTCGTGCCCGGAACACGCCCGGGCCTACATGGTTCGAGACGCGGGCTTCGCCCGCCCTCACCATGAGGATCGACGGCGGCGCGTGAGGCCTTCGATCCTCGTCCTGAGGGGCGCGGAACGCGCCGTCTCGAAGGATGAGGTCCCCGGTCGTGGGGCATTCACCGCGATGCGCGCGCATCCGGGTTTTGCTGCTTCGACCCCCCAAACTCCGAGGGGGATGGCGCGCCGAGAAGCGCAGTCCGTATTGGTGTCGTGCCCCTTGCGGGGACACGCGGGCGCCTCGCGGCGCGCCAATCGCAGCGTCCATACGGCCTCGGGCCCCGCTTCAATCCCGGACTGTCTGTCCGGGATCTACCTGCCAGCTCCTGGCGGGGACTCGTAGTGGTCCCGGGGGGTGCTCCGCTGCCGCCCGAGTGTTTTGTTGCGACAAGACTCGCGGGCGCCGCACCTCGCCCCGCACATCACGACGCCTCGCGAAAGCGCCCCTCGAACGGACGAGGTGATCGCATTGTACGGCAGGTTTTCGGGGCGGGGATAAGGTTGCCCATTCCTGAGCGTCGCCCCGGCGAAAGCCGGGGTCCAGTCTTGATGCGCTTCGCGCACCGGATACCGGCGTTCGCCAGAATGACGAGGATAGGCGGGAGACAGGCATAGGGCGCCGTGCGACAGGGCGTCACCCCGCCCGCCGCGCCGCAAGGAAATAGGACGCCAAAAGGCCCGTTTCCGGGGGCCTTTGCCGGTTGAGACCTTTCCGGGCGCGTATTCGGCCCAGAAATGGACCCATCCTGGCCGCGGCGTGCGCCTGTTTTCGTCTTATTTTTCCGTAGCTTGCGCCCAAGCGCGTTTCCTCGCGCGGACCGGTCGAGACTTCGCCGGTCACCCCCCAAAGACAACAAGTAAGGAGTAGCCGATGCGTGCTGCGCATGCGTTGTTCACAATGTTGACTGTTCTGATCCTGGCGAGCGCCGTACCGCTCGTCTCCGCGCAAGCCTTCCCGTCACCCTTCGCAAAGAATGCCTCGCCGGCCGTAACCGCAGGCTACACCGCGAGGACGGGTAAACCGGAGAGGACCACGGCCGGACGCCACAGCGTCGGCCCAAAGCCCGCGCGGTGGTGCGGCTGGTGGATGCGCACCCAGAAAGGCGGCGGTCCCGAATACAATCTGGCGCGCAACTGGGCCAACCGGGGCCGTGCCCTCAGCGGTCCCCGCGTGGGTGCCGTGGTGGTGTGGTCCCATCATGTGGGCATGATCACCGGACGCAACGCGGCCGGTCAGTGGATCGTGAAATCGGGCAATGACGACGGCCGCGTGCGCGAACGTCCGCGCTCCGTCGCGGGCGCCGTGTTCCGCAAGGTCTAGTCTTGAGCAAGGTCTAGAAGACTATGGGCGCGGGTCTCAGGCCCGCGTCCCGTTACTACTTCACGGAGATGTCGGGCGCGTCTTCGTTCTTCATGCCGACCACGTGGTAGCCCGCATCGATATGCAGGACTTCGCCGGTGACCCCGTTGGACAGGTCGGAGAGAAGGTAAAGCCCACCGCCGCCGACATCCTCGATGGTCACCGTGCGCCTTAAGGGCGAATTGTACTCGTTCCACTTCAGAATGTAGCGGAAGTCGGCGATGCCCGAGGCCGCAAGCGTCTTGATGGGCCCGGCCGAGATGGCGTTGACGCGGATATTGTTCTTGCCGAGATCGACCGCGAGATACTGCACGCTGGTCTCCAGCGCCGCCTTGGCCACGCCCATCACGTTGTAATGGGGCATCACCTTCTCGGCGCCGTAATAGGTCAGCGTCAGCAGCGAACCGCCATTGGGCATCAGCTTCTCGGCGCGCTTGGCCAGCGCCGTGAAGGAGAAGCAGGAGATCTGCAGCGTCTTGGTGAAGTTGTCTTCCGTCGTGTCGACGTAGCGGCCGTCGAGCTGCTCCTTGTCGGAGAACGCCACGGCATGGACGAGGAAGTCGATGGTGCCCCACTCTTTGGCGAGCGCCTCGAACACCGCATCGACGGAGGCCCGGTCGGTCACGTCGCACGGCAGCACGAGCTTGGAGCCGATCTCGGCGGCCAGCGGACCGACGCGCTTCTTCAGGGCCTCGCCTTGAAAGGTGAGCGCGACCTCGGCGCCTTGCGCTGCGACGGCCTTGGTGATGCCCCAGGCGATTGAGCGGTTATTGGCGACGCCGAACACGACGCCGCGCTTGCCTGCCATCAGATTTCCGCCGTCCGCCATAACCCCTCCTTCGCACACGAATTCGGGGCTTTATACACCGGGCGGACGGTGCCGGAAGGCCTTTCGGCCTCCAACGGCGGGACCAATGGGCGCGGGAACGCGTCTAGCCGTGAAGCCGCGCCACCGGAACGAGACGGGACAGTCCCAGCTCGCCACGGGCTTCGCGCGACAGCGCCTGCGCGCGGGTCATATAAGACCGCAAGGGGGTGAACCGCCGGCTCTGCGCCGCGTTCGCGCCCTTCGGGCTTGCCTCGCTGCTTTCGCTTGAGGAGGCGGTATTGGTCATAGTTTTCCGAGGTTTTGACATCTGGATCCCCTAACCTGCGATCGACCAGCGCCCGTCTTCCTCACGGCAGGCGACGCCCTCGATCTCCTTTTGTTGCCCGTCGTGTACGAGCGAATAGACGACATGACGGCAAATGCGGCCCTGATCGTCCCGGAAGGCGGAAACAGGCTTTACGCGGCCCGAGAGCTGGCTAACCGGGCGGCGCCAAACCAGCGTCACCCCATCGCCGAGCTCAGTGAGCGCCATCTGCAACGCCTGCAGCGCTACCGTCCGGTCAGAATGATCGAGAGTGGATTTTAGTTCCGTCAGGCCCTGCGGCGCGGGCCGTGTGGCCACCGCCGCGATATCGTTTGCCCCGTTCTCCCCGGCCTTGAGGGGAGAAAGGGTGGGCAGCAATACTGACAACACTAGAGTGCCCACCCCAATGATAGGGGCGTTCAAATGGAACGAACGCATAACAAACCGTCCCCAAACTTCGACGCGGCTACTCAATCCCCCGCGCCCACTATCAACTGGATCGATCCTGCCCTATCAGAGTGAGGAAAACGTAAATGCCCGTTCCGGCTCGGGATTTTCTTGAGGTCGCGGAAAAACGGAAGAGCAGCGCCGAGATGGACGAAAAAGCGAGAGAAACCCAGGATTTCACGGGTGCCGAGGACCCCTTCGCCCTGTTCCACGAATGGTTGGCGCAGGCGAAAAAAACCGAGCCCGCCGACCCGGACGCCATGGCTGTTGCCACCGTCGATGCCGATGGGCTGCCCAACATGCGGATGATTCTCTTGAAGGGCGCCGGCGATCGGGGCTTCGTGTTCTATACGAACTGCGAAAGCGCCAAGGGGTTGGAGCTTGCCGCCAATCCGAAGGCCGCGCTCCTGTTCTACTGGAAGAGCCTAGGCTGCCAGGTCCGCATCCGAGGGCCCATCGAGCCCGTCAGCGATGCGGAAGCGGACGCCTATTTCGCCACGCGCCACAGGGAGAGCCGCATCGGGGCCTGGGCCTCGAAGCAGTCGCGGCCCTTGGCAAGCCGCGCCGTGCTGGAAGACGAGGTCGCCCGTTACACGCAAAAATTCGCCGGCGGAGAGGTGCCGCGGCCGCCCCATTGGCATGGCTACCGCGTGCGCCCCGTCGAGATGGAGTTCTGGAGACACGGGGACTATCGCCTGCATGACCGGATCGTGTTTCGCCGGCCGGCCCCCGAAGGCCCCTGGACCAAGACACGGCTCAACCCGTAGCGGCGCCAAGACCTTGATCTCATGACCCTGATCTCATGACCCTGATCTCATGACCCTGATCCCCAATGAAGACCGCAAGACCCTGCTTTTGACCGGCGCCTCCCGGGGCATCGGTCATGCCACGGTCAAACGCTTCTCATCCGCCGGGTGGCGGGTGATTTCCTGCTCGCGCCAGGCGTTCCCGGAGGATTGCCCGTGGGAGGCGGGACCGGAGAATCACATCCAGGTCGATCTCGCCGATCCCGACAGCACCATCCGCGCGATTGCCGAGATCAAGGAGAGGCTGCGGCCCCAAGGCTCAAAGCTGAATGCGCTCGTCAACAACGCGGGCGTGTCACCCAAGGGCGAGGGCGGTCGCCGCCTGTCATCCCTCGACACGCCCGTGGCCGACTGGCAGCACGTTTTCCGGGTCAACTTCTTCGCCCCCATCATGCTCGCCCGTGGACTCATCGACGAGCTCGAAGCGGCATCCGGCGCGGTGGTCAATGTCAGCTCGATCGCGGGCAGCCGCGTGCATCCTTTCGCCGGCTCCGCCTATGCCACCTCGAAAGCCGCACTCGCCGCGCTCACCCGTGAGATGGCCGCCGACTTCGCCCCGCGCGGCATCCGCGTGAACGCCATCTCGCCGGGCGAGATCGACACCGCCATTCTGTCGCCGGGCACGGAAGCCCTGATCGCCGACATTCCTTTGCGGCGGCTGGGACTGCCGGAGGAGGTGGCCAATGTCATCTATTTCCTGTGCAGCGACCCGTCGGGTTATATCAACGGCGCGGAAATCCACATCAATGGCGGCCAGCATGTGTGAGGCGCTGCGACCACAAACCTGCCACGGCCTTCGCTTAGCGGTTAGACTGGATGCGGTCGGATTTGGGCATGAGGCTTGTGGTTGTGAGGCTTGGGTGACGTGACGGCAGAATACTCCCTAGATCGCTATTCGACCGCGCGCTACGCGGTTAAAGAGGCGTACGAGGCCAAATGGGCCCGGCGCATCGCGGTGTTCTTTCTGCAGCTCCTCATTCTCACGGTAATCCTGCACCGCTTCGCGGGCCTCGGGACGCCGGCCGCCATCAATTTGATTGGCGTCTCCGTCCTTGGCCTGGCGATCGCGGTCATCACTGCGGTGATCTCGCTCATCCGTATTTGGTTCGGCGGCCAGATCGGCGCGGCGCAAGATTTCGGCGCCATTGCGGTCGGCCTGATCGGGCTCGCGCTCCCGGTGTTTTTCCTGTCGAAGGTGGTCCTTTTGCCGCCGCTCACCGACGTGCAAACCTCGCCCGCCGATCCGCTCCAGTTCATTGCGCTCAGGCAGCAGCGGCCGGCCGACGCCAATCCACTGAGCGCGCCGGATGCCGACAAGGCGAAGCTGCAGGCTGAAGCCTATCCGGATATCGGCCCCATGTTTCTCGAACGCTCCGCCCCGGAAGTGTATGCGCTGGTCAACGAAGCGGTCGGCCGGCTCGGCTGGACCGTGGTCGTGAACGAGACGCCGGGCGAAAGCGGGGTGGGGCGCATCGAGGCGACGGACCGGACCATGATCATGGGCTTCACCGACGATGTCGTGGTGCGCGTGAAGGGCAACGATGCCCATACGCTGGTCGATATCCGTTCGGCGTCGCGCTACGGCAGGCATGACTTCGGCACCAATGCCGAGCGCATCCACGCCTTCTACGAAGAGGTCAACACAGGCCTTGAGAAGGGCGAGAAGACAGTGCTCGAGCAGGCGGCGCCAAAGGAGGCGGAAGAGCCGATCGCCGAGCCCGCGACCGAGATCAAGAAGAAGAAGCGGCGTCGGAAGCGCGGACGTAGAACGCGCTGAGTTTGTCGGTCGCGCCTTCCGCCGACACCATGTTCAACGCAATCAAGTGCTCCAAATGGGCCAGCACGGAAAGCGCCGCGGCCTCTTTGAGGCTGACGTCGAGCTTGCCGTAGAGCTTGGCAACGATGCGCGGGATGGTGCAGACGCCCTCGTCGAGGCAGGAGAGGATGGTCTGCTCTCGCCATCTGCGGTGGGTGATATAGGCGCGCACCACGCGCTGAGGCGTTTCGATGCGTCCGCCATGCGCCGGCAGAAAGATCTTGTCGTGACGCTGCATCAGCCGTTCGAGCGAGGCGAGAAAGTCGGCCATGTTGCCCTCGGGCGGCGCGATCACCGTGGTGTTCCAGCCCATGACGTGGTCGCCGGTGAACACCGTGCGCTTGCCGACAAGGGCGAAGCACAAATGGTCCGGGGCATGGCCCGGCATATGCAGCACATCGAGCGCAAAGCCGCGTGCCTTCACGGTGTCGCCGTCCTCGACGGGATAGTCCGGCTTGAAAGCGGAATCGACGAACGCATTGCCCAGGCCCGGCGTGCCCGCGCCGCGCGCCGTGCCGGTCGGGCCATAGGCGACGATTTCGCCGCCGAGCATCTCCTGCAACGGCCTCGCCCCGTCGCAATGGTCACGATGGCTGTGCGTGATGAGGATATGCGTGATGCGCTCGCCGCGCGTGGCCTCGGCGATGGCCGCGAGGTGCGCCGCGTCGGCCGGGCCCGGATCGATCACCGCGACCTCGCCGGAGCCGACGATATAGGTGTTGGTGCCGAGGAACGTGTAGGGGCCGGGATTGTTGGCCACGATACGGCGCACGCCGGGAGTGATCTCCTCGGCCACGCCGTAATCGACGTCAACGCTACGATTGAAGGCAAGCTCCGCCGACATGGTCTTTATTGATCTTCTCTTGAACCCGCGCGGCATCTTAGCGGAGCGGTGGCCGGGAGACAGCGCCGCCGCCCTGGCAGCGTTAAATTTCCCATGGCTTTTTGCGCAAAATGTGACTGATTGCAGGGGCTTCTAAGGCCGCGGCTGCGGCCTTAGACCTCAGGGGTGCCGTCTGCCCCCTGGAAAAATCTCGGGAAAGTTTGGTCGGAGTGGCAAGATTCGAACTTGCGACCCCCTCGTCCCGAACGAGTGTGTTCATCCGCAATCCCTTTGTTTTCCGTGCGGTCCTGATCAATTCGGCCCCGTTTTGATCACGTTCGGTTCACGGGTATCTGGGGCATTTCTGGGGCGAGAGCCGTCAGAGCGCATTGGCGGCTCCCGTCTGATAGTCGGGGTGATGATGGCCGTACACGTCCTGAAGGATCTCCACCGACATGCCGAAGAAGCCGGAGGCCTCCCATAGATCGACGCGGCGCTGCATCTGCCACGTCACCGCCGTGTGCCGCAGCACATGCGGGGTGACATCGGGGCCGAGCTCAGCGTCGGCGCGCGCCGCATGCCACACGGTCTTCAGCCGCGTCAGCGGGCGCCCGTAATAGTGGACGGCGAGGTTGATGCCCTTCTTGGCGTCGGCGGCCCGCCAGCGGCGCAGATGCGGCAGCAGCCGGCGCGGGATGCGGCTCGGCGGCCGCCGCTTCTTGGTTTCGCGCTCGGCTGACCCGCGCCGGTGCATCACCCCGCGCTCGAGGTCGAACCAGCCGCCGACCGGCGAGGGGTGCCAATGCATGTCGAGAATCGCCGTGGCCCTAGTGCCGGTATAGAGGCCGATCAGGATGAAGCGCGCCAGGTGCTTGCGGCGCTTGGACCGCCAGGCCTCCCACAGCAGCGCCGCAGCCTCGCTCCGCGTCAGCCAGCGCACCCGCGCCGGGGATCGGCTTGGCAGGGTGACGGTCGGCACCGACAGCAATGGGGTCTCGGCGTGGTATGAGTTGATCGCGGCCCGCAGGGTTTCCAGATCGCGCCTAGCGGTCGCCTTGGTTACTTTTCGCGCCTTGGTTCGGCGCTTCTTGATCGAGCGCAGCGGCTGGCTGGTGCGCCATTTGACGTAGTCCTGACAGGTCGATTTCTTAACGTCAGAGACGTATTTGGCCGCCCAGAACCCGAGCAGGGAGTCGATGGTGTAGGACACCACGTCCTTGCGCCTGACGTCGTCGTTGGCGGTGATCGTGTCGGCGTAGATGCCGAGCACGTCGCTCAGGAGAACTTGGCGTGGATCACCTTGCCCGGTGCGGGGATCGTGCTTTTGCTCGATGTAGGCGCCGAGGCGTCTTTCAGCTTCCGCGCTTTCGCTTTCGCCGCAGCCAGTGACCTCTTCGTGCGTTCCGTCTCGGATAACCCAGACGGCTTCCCGTTCGGCTCGTTTCCGGAGGTAGAGCCTGGCACCTTTGGCTGGACGCGGCATAGCTCCCTCATTTCGGTGATGGCGCGCCTGGTGACGAAATACTTTCCCCCGATGCGCTCAGGGACCAGGTTACCCTTTCGGATTTCAGTCTGTAGTGTCTTGGCGGTCACACCGCCGGCCGGAAAGAACAGTTCAACCGCTGCCTGCAACGGCACGGGGTCGTCATAGCCAATTTGTTCTCGAGCAGGAATTGTATCAAACATGGCTAAGCCGCGCGGGCGAGGTTGCTTCCGATAACTTGCCTTCCTGATCAAGACTGCGCCCCGGCAGCGGCACGTCACAACGCTCGAAATAGGCAACTACTGTCGGGGAGCTGCGGTCGCCCGCGAGATAGGTTCTCAATGCGGCCGCGTCGCCGTCCAAGTGCATTGCTAGGGCAACCTTGGACACGGCCCATTGGCCGCCGATGCGCCTTCCAATGCCGTGTCGAAAACACCACCCGCGAAGCGTCCTTACCGTCTTGCCGGCGACGGCTGCTGCCTCGGCGATCGATAGGACCTCGCTACGGTGAAAGGGGATCAAGACCTGAGGAGCGAGCGGAGCCAACATTCTAAGCCCCCGACCTTGGGGCGATTTATCCGTCACAGCGTCACAAGCGTTGCGCTTCTGCGGTTTTTGGCTCGTTCTATCCGTCACACGCATTCCCTCCTGTGACGGATAGAAGGCTGTCATTCTCCTTGTTTTCCAAGGGTTGTGACGGTGTGACGGATTTTGAGGGGATATAGCGCTCGAAAGCGTCGTCGAAGGCGCTCAGGTAGTAGCCCTTCGTGGTGACAGTCCCAGACCTGATGGTGCCAGGCGTCACACCAAAGGGGTCGAGCAGTTTGGCAAGCTGGCGAGGGGTGATTGGCTTGCCCCGGCTGAACTCGGGCCAGGGGCGGTGTTCCATCGCGGTCAGCGCCTCGACTATTTCTGAGGATGCGAGCCGGTCTGCCTTGCGCTTGTGGAAGACCGCCCGCACATCCTCCAAGAGCATGATTCCAAGCGTCTGCTCAGCTTGAGCAGCCCCCATCGTTGCTGCGATGCTCCGGGCTTTCTTTGGCCACGTTCCGCCGGCGAGATCGGCAATCGCTATTAGAGGGCGCCAGTTGTCAGCGGCGCGCCCGAACAAGGCCGCTGGCATCTCGGGATCGGCTCGATACAGCTGGGCAGCGTTATCAGCCGCCCAGCGTGCGGCCTGTTGCTGCAATGGTGGCAAGTGGTCGAGTCGGTCAAGGCGAAGGGGTCTTACGTATTCGTCAGCGCGCATCCGGCGTAGCTCGATATGCACCGCCCGGGAGGCGAGGGTGGCGGGCAGCTTGCCGATGAGCGCGATGGCCTTGGGCGCCCAGGTCGAGAAGCGCTTAGGCTCATGTTCGTCGCCTTGAGTGCGAATGACGAAAGCGTTTGCCCGCGAGTGGCCGCTGTTCAGTATGCCGCGGAGCTCGTCGTCGTCGCGCAGGAAGGTATCGGCCTCGTCGACAAGAACGCAGGGGCTCCATTTCTCGACGGCGCGGAACAAGGCGGCCGGTGAGATATTTGATGCGGTGAGCGGCCTGGGTACGATCCCGCCCAGGAGTGTTAGCAATGTCGTCTTGCCACAGGCTGGTGTCGGGCTTGTCGCGCATAACACTGGCGATACGCTGAACGCATCGTGGGCATGAGTGAATAGGGTCCATAGAGCGAGCACCTCAGCAGCACCGGAGGGCAAAACGAGATGAGCCTTCGCCGTTGCCGTCAGCCGGTCCAATAGATCGGCGCCGTCAACCTGATCGGGCCACGGTTGGGGATCTTCGAGGAAGGTGCCGCCGTCCTCGGCCTCAGCACGCCGTAGCCGTTTAACTTCGGCGTCAAGAGTCGCGACGCGGATACCAAGATCCTTGGCTTCGCTTTCGCGCAACCGGTCATAGTCGAAGGGCTTGAGTGTTGTGAGCCGGGCGATCTTCTCTTCCGGGGTTTCTTTCCCGGCACAAGCCGCGGCCGCGATCTCGCGCTCGTTGATCACCTCCGCCGTTTCGTTGTTCAGCTTGTGCAGGGGAATGACCGCGGCGCCATCCCACGCGCGGCGCAGCCCGGCAGCGCCGAGCTTGCGCGCAATGTCGTTTGCATCAGTTGTCATGCGACTCGTGCCTCCCCCCCGAGAAAGCGCGTCTCACAATAGACGCCGCGGCCGCCGAGTAGACTGGTGAGAGCAGAGGCACCGGCTTGGCCCGCCGGATCGGCTTCGCCGGCGATGGTGACGCAATCAACATGGACTGGAACCTTGTCGGCCAGGCCCGCCATACGCGCTGCGCTGCCCGCGGCCCATACTCCCAAGCCGGTCGCTTCGTGAATGCTGAGGCCAGTTTCGATGCCTTCGCAAACTGCTAGTCCAAGAACATCGTTCATTGGAGCGAGCGCGATGGGCCATCCGTTCGACCGCCCAATCATGAGCTTATTGCGATCGGTGTCGGCCTTGCCCGAGCCGTCGGGCGCGATCAGCGTCAGGTGCACGCCCTGGACCTGGTCGACCTTGATCACGCCGGGCTCAGTCTCTGGCGGCGTGCAGAAGGCGGCGATCAGTGCTGAGTGATGCTCGAGCTTTGCGGCCGGCAAGAAGCCGAGCGTGGTGGGGAACGTACCGCCGTAGCCTCGCGCGTGGCGTAGATAGGTTTCGGCTGGCGATCCCTTCAACGGCCTGCGCCGATCCCATAACCATCGCGCCTTATCAAGCTGACGTTCGGCATGGAACCGATCACGGTCATCGGCTTCCTTGCGAAGCTGCTGAAGGTTGCTTGCCCTTGCGACTTGCAGCAGGCCATCGGACGCCCAACCTCGCTCTCCGCATCGAACGCAATGGAAAGATGCAAAGCGGGGCTCGTTGCACCAAATGCGGAGCACGCGCCGCTTGCGGTTAGCAGGGTTGCGCCGGCCAGGTCCGCAAAGCGGGCAAGGCACGTCATGCCTGCCCATCTTGGTACCGCAGAGGTCGGTTAAGGTAGAGTGGGAGAGCGCAGTCATCTGAGCGCCTCTAAGGCGGCAGCATCGGCGTGCTCAAGCGCGCTTCTGGCTGCTTGATGGGCGGCTTGATGTTCTGCCTTCATTTCGATCGCAAGAATAGGCAGACGGTTGTCGCCTCGGGTGACATCGTTCATGGGCGCGCAGCCCTCACGCCAGAGGATTGCTTCCCTTATTTTCCGGTCGAGCTTCGGTGCAGCCGGCCAGCGCTGGCTGCGGCCGAGAATATCGAGCGGAACGGAGAAGCGGGAGTGGTATGGGTGCCCATTTCCGGCCTTCCAGACGCTTGATTTCTTTGAGCTTCTAACCTCGATTTCGTAACAGAACGGGTGATTGTACCCGGCGCCCCTAAAACGCGCCTTCTCGCGTGAAAATGCGACGCGACAGGCCGCTGAGCAGAAACGTTGTTGCCTACCAGCGTGTCCGCGTCTGCGCTTCGGCAGAGCCTGATGGCAGTGCTCACATCGCGGCTTGTCTATGCCTGCCGGTCTTGCCGCGTCGTCGGACCCAACAAGATCGAGATTGTTGCCAGGAGACGGCCAAGAGATTAATTCAATCATCACAGCAATTCCTCTTAGGCCGCCTCGGGAACCGCAAGCCTCCCGGAGCGGCCTTTTGTTTGTCTATGCGGCGCGTTGGTCTGAAGTTGAGTGGCGCAGACGGGCTTCGAGCCACGCGTCGAGATCGGATTTGCGGTAGGCGACCGCTCGTGGCGTCACTTTGACGAACGGTGGCCCATCTCCCGTGAGGCGGGTCTTGTTGAGCGTGCTCGCCGAAATACCCAGATAGCGGGCGGCTTCGGGAGTTCTCATGCATGTGTCGGTCATCCGTACCTCTCTGACAGCGGCGAAATGTCCGCGACAGAATAGAGGCCACCTAATGAGTCGAAGTAAGCGGGGGGCTTATCTAGATTCTGGCAGGGGCCATCGATGAAATCAGATCGATCACGGATTGGGCCTGCTTTTCGGGTGTTGGATGCTTGGCACGAGCCATTTCGACCATCGTGCGGAATGCCTTGGCCGCTTCACGGTCGGACTCATCGATGTGGCCAATGCACTTGTCGCGCCATCCCTTCACCATGGAAGCGGTGACAGGCTTGCCGCCATACTCTTTGAATGGAGTTTTGGAGAGGGCCCTAGCCACCCAGGAAGCGGCTTGCTTCTTGGGAAGGCCCCGCGGTCCCATTAGTAGCTCCATCGCCGCTGCTGCCATTGCCTTGAAACCCCGCATAGAAGTGCTGTCCGGCCTGCGATTGGCGGTCTCGGGTGGAGTGACCAGCGGGAGGACATGTCCTTCGTTGAGGGAATATAGCGCCTGCAAGAGGCTCCGCAGTGTTCTCGATTCCAAATTTACGGAGTCCAAGAAGGAAATAACTGACCCAAGAGAAATCTCTGCCGCCAGCCTGAGCGAGGGCGGATCCAAGGGCTCCTGTAATGCAATCGCATCTAATGCAATCGCATCCAGCGAATCAGCGAGTTCAAGCGCGCGATGAAGATGGAGGAACTTGTCTTTGAGCGGTGCGTCTCTGTGAAGCGGCCGGATTGCTTCGTCCAGCTCGCGCTGGGTTGGCACTTTATCTCGCTGTGGGGTGTTGCCTTCCGGCATCGTACCTCCGCTGGTGCCCGCAAGAATAGTCCGCGGCACCCAAGTGCGGAAACTCGGGGTCGAGGATCAGCCTAGCCACACGATTCCAGTCTAGTTCGTCAGGGGCGATTCTGCACGAAGCTTCCATGGCGCAATATATCGCCTTGCGGTTCCTTCCGAGCGATCTGCTTATGCCGGCGGGCAAAGCGCGGCGCATCGCTAGCAACTGGCTTCCTTGTTTTGCGATCCACCGGAATCCCGCATCCATTGTGTTTTTGTTCCAAACTGGCCAAAAAGTGCATAGACCCTTGGGGGGGAGTCGTATGCAGAGCCTGAGCGAGACGGTTGTGGTGGATGGCGGGTGAGGACGGTAAGCGGCGGATAAGCCGCGCCTACAGCCGCCCAAGCACGACCGAGAAGGCAGGATAATGGATCAAGCTATCCACAACGAGATCGGGTCCCCGCGATGGCGATGATCACACCCGAACGCCAACTTGAAGAGGCGCTGGTCACGAAGCTACGGGACCTGAAGTATGAATTCCGCTCCAACATCCGCGATCGAGCCGAGCTTGAAGCAAACTTCAGGCAAAAGTTCGAAACTCTGAATCGTGTCACACTCACCGACGGCGAGTTCCAACGACTCCTCGACGAGATCGTAACGCCGGACGTGTACGAAGCCGCACGCTCCCTCCGGAACCGGGAAGCGTTCATCCGTGACGACGGCACGCCGCTCAACTACACCCTCGTCAACATTAAGGACTGGTGCAAGAACACCTTCGAGGTCGTCAATCAGATCCGTATCAATACGGACAACAGCCACCACCGCTACGACGTCATACTTCTGATCAACGGCGTCCCCGTGGTCCAGATCGAGCTCAAGACACTTGGGATCAGCCCCCGGCGGGCGATGGAGCAGATCGTCGACTACAAGAACGACCCCGGTAACGGATACACCAAGACGCTTCTCTGCTTCGTCCAGCTCTTCATCGTCAGCAACCGCACGGACACGTGGTACTTCGCCAACAACAACTCGCGGCACTTCGCCTTCGACGCAGACGAGCGGTTCCTTCCGATCTACCAGTTCGCGGCCGAGGATAACACCAAGATCACCCACCTAGACGACTTCATCGTGCTTTCTTCTTTCAACTGCTCAGCGGCAAGGATTTTCGATCGGCAATGCAACTAGTGGATCGAATCTAACACTTGATGCCCGCGCTTGACGGCGGCGATGATCTTGTCGGGATCGGCGGTCCATGTGAAGGGCTTTGGCATCTGGTTTG
>Ga0209587_1000374_pt1 | contig 21843 bp, 22 predicted proteins | sample NGEPerD_2_FD_184512 | JGI IMG/M metagenome (GOLD analysis project Ga0209587, IMG submission 184512) | Arctic peat soil microbial communities from the Barrow Environmental Observatory site, Barrow, Alaska, USA - NGEE PermafrostL1-D... | ecosystem: Environmental > Terrestrial > Soil > Wetlands >... | reverse complement strand
GAGCCAGCGGTTGTAGCCCGGTCCGGCGACCGAGTGCCGCCGGTCGAGAACGGTCAGTGCCATGTCGTCGTCTCCATCCCGGCTGGTCGAGCCTGTGTCCCGGTTGGTCGAGCCTGTGTCCCGGTTGGTCGAGCCTGTCGAGACCACTCGCCCGGTTGGTCGAGCCTGTCGAGACCACTCGCCCGGTTGGTCGAGCCTGTGTCCCGGTTGGTCGAGCCTGTGTCCCGGTTGGTCGAGCCTGTCGAGACCACTCGCCCGGTTGGTCGAGCCTGTCGAGACCACCCAATTGTGTGGTCGGCGTCACCCTGCCCGTTCGGTGCACGGTTGAAACGCGTCCGGCGTACGCCCGACGACGTCGCGCGTGCGAGCAGCGTTCTAGCTTGACGATCCTCGGCCGGAAGGTAGTGCCGGGAGGTAGTTCTGTGCGACAAGCGCACTTCGCGTGCCGCGGAACGAGCTTTTCGCACAGGACTACTTTCGCGCTCCCCTCGCGCCGCCCGCTCAGACTCGTCAGATAGATCGAGGCTAGAGACCGGCCCGCGGGCTTCGCTTGTACGACGACACTGTGGCATCGCCGGCGACCCAGAACCGCCACGGAACGTCGTGAGCGAGGCTGACCCCGACGCGGGGCCCCGAGGCGATCCGCTCCCGTTCGATCGGCTCCCCCGCCCTGAGGCTGAGATGGTCGCTGCCCAGCAGGTCCACCCCGTCGTGCTCGCGGTTCAAGCCAAGTGCCTGGCCCAGGCAACCGGGTCCTCGTGCCAGCGCACGGTCCCGCACCCGTTCACCGCGCCGCCGCCGCGCCAGGTCGAGACCATCGACCACCGCGCCGGCTCGCAGCAGCACAGCCGACGGGTGCCCATCGGCTCCAGTAACCACGTTGCAACACCAGTGAGCCCCGTAGGAGAGGTAGACGTAGAGGTAGCCAGCCGCACCGAACATGATCGCGTTGCGGGAGGTCGGGCCGTTGAAGGCATGTGAGGCGGCGTCAGCTTCGCCCATGTACGCCTCCACCTCCGTGATCCGGACCGTGACCTTGCCCTGGTCGTTGGTGTGGCTCAGTGTCGAGCCGAGCAGCCTGGGGGCCACGTCGAGGGCGGGGCGCACGAGCACATCAGCCAAGCCAGGCACGGTGCTCCGCGACTCTGTCTCTGAGCTCGGCGAGCTGCTCGGTGACCCGCGCAAGGGCGGTCCCGCCGCGCGCGTTCCGTGAGCTGATCGACCCCTCCACGGTGAGTACGGCGCGCACCTCCGGCTTCAGGTGTTCGGAGATCCCGGCGAGCTGCGCGTCGCTCAGCTCGTCCAGGTCGATGCCGAGCTCCTCGCACCGGCGTACACACGCACCCGCGACCTCGTGCGCGCCACGGAAGGGAAGGCCTTGACGCACCAGCCACTCCGCCACGTCGGTCGCCAGCGAGAAGCCCTGCGGTGCGAGGCTGGTCATCCGTTCGGTCTGGAACCGCAGAGTCGCGACCATGCCGGCGAACGCGGGCATCAGGACCTCCAGCGTGTCGACCGAGTCGAAAACCGGCTCCTTGTCCTCCTGCAGATCGCGGTTGTAGGCCAGCGGCAGCGCCTTCAGGGTGGCAAGCAGACCGGAGAGATTGCCGATCACTCGACCGGCCTTGCCCCGCGCGAGCTCGGCGATGTCGGGGTTCTTCTTCTGCGGCATGATGCTGGAGCCGGTCGAGTAGGCATCGTCAAGCTCGACGAAGCCGAACTCCCTGGTCGCCCAGATGATGACCTCCTCGGCCTGCCTGGAGATGTCGACGGCGATGATCGCGGTCACGAAAGCGAACTCAGCGACGAAGTCACGCGAAGCCGTGCCGTCGATCGAGTTAGGGCTCGAGTCGGTGAAGCCGAGCTCACGCGCCACCTGCTGCGGATCAAGCCCGAGGCTCGAGCCGGCCAACGCACCCGAGCCGTACGGCGAGTCGACGGCCACCCGAGCGTCCCAGTCGCGGATCCGTGTCACGTCGCGCACCAACGGCCACGCATGCGCGAGCAGGTGGTGGCTAAGGAGGACCGGCTGGGCGTGCTGTAGGTGCGTGCGGCCAGGCATCGCCGCGCCGAGATGACCTTCGGCCTGTGCGGCGATCGCGTCAACGAGGTCGAGCACCTGCGCCGCGATGAGGCGTGCGTGATCGCGGAGGAACGCCTTGAACAGGGTCACCACCTGGTCGTTGCGGGACCGGCCCGCGCGCAGCCTGCCGCCCAGCTCGGGACCGAGCTGCTCCACGAGACCGCGTTCCAGCGCGCCGTGCACATCCTCGTCCGACTCGGCGGGGACGAACTCCCCCGCCTCCACCTGAGCGGCGAGCGAGTCGATGCCGGCCAGCAACCGCGACAGGTCGTCCTCGCTCAGCAACCCCGCACGCGCGAGTACCCGGGCGTGCGCCTTCGACCCGGCCAGGTCGTAGGGGGCCAGCCGCCAGTCGAAGTGGGTGGACTTGGAAAGGGCCGCCAGCGCGTGACTCGGTCCGTCCGTGAACCGCCCGCCCCACAACATCCCGGCGTGGGTGCTCAAGTCCGTCACTGGCCTGCGGCTAGGTCGCGCTTGGCTGCGATCTTGGACGGAAGCCCCCAGAGCTCGACGAAGCCCTTGGCCAGGGACTGGTCGAAGGTGTCTCCCTCGTCATAGGTCGCGAGGTTGAAGCTGTACAGGCTCTCTGCGCTGCGACGGCCGGTGACGGTCGCCTTGCCACCGTGCAGGGTCATCCGGATCTCACCCGTGACGTGCTCCTGACTGGAGGCGACGAACGAGTCCAGGGACCTCTTCAACGGCGAGAACCACAGTCCGTCGTACGCCAGCTCGCCCCAGCGCTGGTCGACACCCCGCTTGAACCGGCCCAGGTCACGTTCGACGGTGATGCTCTCCAGCTCCAGGTGCGCGGTGATCAGGGCGATCGCCCCGGGGGCCTCGTAGACCTCGCGGCTCTTGATCCCGATGAGCCGGTCCTCGACCATGTCGAGCCGGCCCACGCCCTGAGCCCCGGCGCGCGCATTGAGCTGCTGGATCGCCTGCAGCATGCTGACGGAATGCCCGTCGATGCTCACCGGTACGCCGCTCGCGAAGCCGATGATGACCTCGTCGGGCTCGCGCGGCGTCGCCGGGTCCTGGGTGTAGGAGTAGACCTCCTCGACCGGCCCGTTCCAGATGTCCTCCAGGAAACCGGTCTCGACCGCCCTGCCCCACACGTTCTGGTCGATGGAGTAGGGCGACCGCTTCGTCACGTCGATGGGCAGGCTGTGCTCCTCGGCGTAGATGATCGCCTTCTCCCGGGTCCAGGCGTAGTCACGCACCGGGGCGATCACGCGCAGGTCAGGAGCCAGCGCGCCGACGCCGACCTCGAACCGGACCTGGTCGTTGCCCTTGCCGGTGCAACCGTGGCTGACCACACTCGCACCGTAGCGCCCCGCCGCAGCTACCAGATGCTTGACGATGAGGGGTCGGGACAGGGCCGAGACCAGCGGGTAGCGGTCCATGTAGAGGGCGTTGCTCTGCACCGCGGGCAAGCAGTACTCGTCGGCGAACTCGTTCTTGCCGTCGACCACTATCGACTCCACTGCACCGCAGGCCAACGCACGCTTGCGGATCGTCTCCATGTCCTCCCCGCCCTGGCCGAGGTCCAGGGCAACGGCAACCACCTCCGCCCCGGTCTGGTCGGCAAGCCAGCCGATCGCGACGGAGGTGTCCAGCCCTCCGGAGTAGGCGAGTACGACGCGGTCGGTGCTCATCATGGAGCCTCGTTTTCTCTTCGACTGTCTTCGTGGTCGGTTGGGTCGAGCTCAGCGGCGCCTCCGGAGAAGGAGGTCCGTGGGTCGTTCGCGAGGGCGAGGAGCCGTCGGGCCAGGACCTCACCACCGAACGGGTCGCGGCTGATCACGAGCAGCGTGTCGTCACCGGCGATGGTGCCGAGGATGCTCCCGATCTCCGCCCGGTCGAACGCGGAAGCCAGGAACTGTGCGGCTCCGGGAGGAGTGCGGAGGAGGGCCATGTTGGCCGATGCGTCCGCGGACACGAGCAGCTCGCCCAGCAGCCTCGCGAGTCGCGCTTCCGACGCGCCGGTCTGGTTCCCTGCGCGTGGGGTGCGGTCCCCGCCCTCGGCCGGTACGGCGTACACCAGCGCCCCGGACTGAACGCGGACCTTGACCGCGTCGAGCTCGACGAGGTCACGCGACAGTGTTGCCTGGGTGACCGACACACCGGCTTCGGCGAGGAAGTCGGCGAGCTCGGTCTGGGAGCGAACCTGATGCCTTCCCAACAGCTCCACGATGCGCTGCTGACGGGCGCCCTTGGTCATCGGGATGGCGTTGCTGTTGGTCGCGGTCATCTCGGGCCTCCGTTCGCCGCCGCGTAGGCGGCCTCCAGTATCTGCGGCCAGGTCGCCACGAACGAGGCTGCCTGCTCCTCGGTCAGCACCAGAGGCGGGGCCAGCCGGATCCGGTCCGGCGCACAGTCGTTGACGATGAAGCCACGCTCGAGGGCTGCGGCACTCACCTTGGCGGCCACGGGCTCGCTCAGGTCGAGCCCGATCAGCAGCCCGCGGCCCCGAATCTCGGTCACTTTCTCGTGGGCCAGGCCGCCGCAGAGCTGCTCGCCGACCCGCTGTGCGTTCTCCAGGAGGTGTTCCTTCTCGATGGTCTCGATCACCGCGAGCGCCGCTGCCGCGGCCACCGGGTTCCCGCCGAAGGTGGTTCCGTGGTTCCCAGGTTGCAACGACTGGCCGCTCTCACGCAGAGCGATGCAGGCGCCGATCGGGATGCCGCCGGCGAGCCCCTTGGCGATCGTGACGATGTCAGGGTCCACCCCGGAAGGCGAGGCTTCGATGTGCTCGAGCCAGCGGCCGGTCCGACCCATCCCGGTCTGCACTTCGTCGATCCATAGCAGGGCGCTGTGCTCCCTGGTGATCTCGCGTGCCTGCGCCAGGTAGTCGTTCGGCGGGATCACGACGCCGGCCTCACCCTGGACCGGTTCGAGCACGACAGCCGCGGTCTGGTCGGTGACCGCCCCGTCGAGCGCTCCCGCGTCGCCGTACGGCACGAACGTCACCTCGCCGGGCAGCGGCTCGAACGGCTCCCGGTACGCCGGCTTCGCGGTCAGTGCGAGCGCGCCCATCGTGCGTCCGTGGAAGCTGCCCTCGGTGGAGACCATGTGCGTGCGTCCGGTCAGCCGGGTCAGCTTGAAGGCGGCCTCGTTGGCCTCGGTCCCGGAGTTGGTGAAGAAGACCCTGCCCTCGACGCCGAAGAAGCTCAGCAGCCTCTCCGCCAGCCGGACCTGCGGCTCGGTGGCGAAGAAGTTGGACACATGGCCGAGCGTGCTCAGCTGAGTGGTCACCGCGTCGACCAGCGCTGGGTGGGCGTGCCCGAGCGCGTTGACGGCGATGCCGCCGAGCAGGTCGAGGTACCGGCGGCCCTCTGCGTCCCACACCACCGCACCGTCGCCCCGGGCAAGCACGAGCTTCGGCCGACCGAAGGTGTTCATCAGGGACGCTGCGTAGCGGTCCAGCAGCTGTTCGGATGTGCTCACAGTTCGTCGACCTCCACGAAGTCCGCGCTGGGCACGACCATGGTGCCGACCCCCTCGTCGGTGAATATCTCCAGCAGCAGCGCGTGCGGAACCCGGCCGTCGATCACCGAGGCCCGCGACACCCCGCTGCGCACTGCGTCGAGGCACGCCTGCATCTTCGGCACCATCCCGGTGGAGAGACCCGGAAGGAGTTCGGCCAGCTCGTCCGCGTCGATCTGCCGGACCACCTCGTCGCTTGTCGGCCAGTCGCGGTAGAGGCCTTCGACGTCGGTGAGCACCAGCAGCTTCTCCGCGTCCAGGGCGGCAGCCAGCGCAGCAGCTCCGGTGTCCGCGTTCACGTTGTAGATCTGGCCGTCCTCGTCGGGGGCGACGCTCGAGACCACCGGGATCCGGCCTGCCGCGATGAGGTCGAGTACGCCCTCGGGCCGCACCTTCACCACGTCGCCGACCAGTCCGATGTCGACACGTTTCCCGTCGACCAGCGGTCCGTAGCGCTCGGCGGTGAACAGTCCGGCGTCCTCGCCGGACAGGCCCACCGCGAGCGGGCCGTGCTGGTTGAGCAGTCCCACGAGCTCACGTTGCACCTGGCCGACAAGCACCATCCGGACGACGTCCATCGCCTCGGGTGAGGTGACTCTGAGGCCGCCCTTGAACTCGGAGTCGATGTTGAGCCGTTCGAGCATGGTCGAGATCTGCGGTCCCCCGCCGTGCACCACGACCGGCCGCAGCCCGGCGTACCGCAGGAACACGATGTCCTGCGCGAACGCCTGTCTCAGCTCCTCGTCGACCATCGCGTTGCCGCCGTACTTGATCACCACCGTCTTTCCGTGGAACTGCTCGAGCCAGGGCAGCGCCTCGGTGAGTACGGCTGCCTTCGCGAGCGCGCGCTCGTACTTCGCGTGCACGGGCGGGGTCTCTGTCGATGACATCGTCGCTCAGCTCGAGTAGGCGGAGTTCTCGTGGACATAGGCATGGGTCAGGTCGCTGGTCCACACCGTGGCGCGCTCACGGCCGGCCTTCAGGTCGACCGTGACGTTGACCTCTCGCGGCTCGAGGTCGACCAGCGCCGGGGACTCGGCCGGCTCGGAGTTTCGACACACCCACACCCCGTTCATCGCAACATCGAGGTCGGCAGGGTCGAACACAGCCTGCGTCGTGCCCATGGAAGCAAGGACCCGCCCCCAGTTCGGGTCCCTGCCGAAGACCGCGGCCTTGAACAGGTTGCTGCGCGCGACCGCGCGTGCCACGTCCACCGCGTCGTCCTCGCTGCTGGCGTTGACCACGGTGATCGCGATCTCGTGGTCAGCGCCCTCGGCGTCGGCGAGCAGCTGCATGGCCAGGTCCGTGCAGGCGCCGGTGAGCGCCCGCGTGAACTCGTCGAGCGTGGGGGTAATCCCGGATGCGCCGCTGGCCAGGACAGTGACGGTGTCGTTGGTGGACATGCAGCCGTCGGCGTCCAGCCGGTCGAAGCTCACCCGGGTCGCGGCGCGCAGTGCCTTGTCCGTGTCCCGGGCGGTGACGACTGCATCGGTGGTGAGTACGACGAGCATGGTGGCCAGCTGCGGTGCGAGCATTCCGGCACCTTTCGCCATCCCCCCCACCGACCATCCCGGCCCCTCGACGACGACTTGTTTGCTGACCGAGTCGGTGGTCATGATCGCCTCGGCCGCATCCGCCCCACCGTCGTACGACAGGGCGGCGACGGCGTCCTTGACGCCGGCGACGAGGGCGACCCGGTCGTTCTTGAGGCCGATCAGACCGGTGGAACACACCACCACGTCGACCGCGCCGATGCCCAGCCCACTGGCCGTTTCCTCGGCGACCGCATGCGTGGTCTGGAAGCCCTCCACCCCGGTGTAGCAGTTGGCCCCGCCCGAGTTCAGGAACACCGCGCGGACGACCCCGTCCTTGACCACCTCCTGGCTCCACAGAACCGGGTTGGCCTTGCAGCGGTTGGCGGTGAAAACGGTCGCGGAGGCGTAGGTCGGCCCCTCGTTGACGACCAGCGCGACGTCCTTGCCGCCGGCGTCCTTGAGCCCGGCCGGCACACCGGCTGCCCGGAAGCCGCGGGGCGCGGTGACCGTCACGGCGCCAGGCCGATGGTCGACAGGCCGGTGGTCTCCGGCAGGCCCAGGGCCAGGTTCATGCACTGCACCGCCGCGCCTGCGGTGCCCTTGGCCAGGTTGTCCACCGCGGCGACCGCCACCAGCCGTCCTGCGGACTCATCCACGGTGACCTGGACGTGCACCGCGTTAGAGCCGAGCACCGACTTCGTCTGCGGCCACTGGTCGTCCTTCAGCAGGCAGAGGAACGGCTCCTCGGCGAACGCCTTGCCGTAGACGGCGTAGGCCTCGGCGGCGTTGAGCGCGCCCCTGACCGGAGCGGAACAGGTGGCGAGGATGCCGCGCGACATCGGCACCAGCAGAGGAGTGAACGAGACCCTGACCTGGTCCTCGGTGAGTCTGGAGAGGTTCTGGGTGATCTCCGGGGTGTGCCGGTGCGTGCCGCCGACCGCGTAGGCGCCGGCCGAACCCATCACCTCGGAGCCGAGCAGATGGGGCTTTGCTGACCTGCCGGCACCGGAGGTCCCCGAAGCTGCGACGACCACGATGTCACTGGGGTCCACGATTCCGGCCGCCACAGCGGGCGCGATCGCCAGCGTCGAGACCGTCGGATAACACCCTGGGACAGCGATCCGGGTCGCGCTCCCCAGCTGCTGGCGCTGGTCACCGAGCTCCGGGAGGCCGTAGGGCCAGACGCCGGCGTGCGGGCCGCCGTAGAACTTCTCCCACTCCGCGGGGTCGTCGAGCCGGAAGTCGGCGCCGCAGTCGATCACCACGGTTTCCGCGGGCAGCGCGTTCGCGATCGCGGCCGACTGCCCGTGCGGTAGCGCGAGGAAGACGACATCGTGCCCGGCCAGGACAGCTACAGTGGTCGCGTCGAGGATCCGGTCGGCCAGCGGGACAAGGTGTGGTTGCAGCTTGGAGAGCGGCTCACCTGCGTTCGACCCGCCGGTCAGGGCTCCGATCTCGACGCTGGGGTGTCCGAGCAGCAGACGCAACACCTCACCGCCGGCATAGCCACTGGCGCCGGCCACCGCGGCCGTGATCTGCGAACCCATGTGTATGAGCATACACAGTTTCGTATGACCATGCCTCAACGGCTGGTCGAGGGACGCTCCGGCTGGTCGAGCTTGTCGAGACCACGGCTGGTCGAGCTTGTCGAGACCACGGCTGGTCGAGCTTGTCGAGACCATCCCTACGCGGCCGGACCTCAGCGGTGGCAGACCGCCTCGACGTTGTTTCCGTCGGGGTCACGGAGAAAGACGCCGTAGTAGCTCTCGTGGTACTCCGGCCAGACCCGTGGTGCGTGAAGGACCTCCGCTCCGCGGGCGACGGCCGCCTGGTGCACCCGGTCGACCGACTCCCGGTCGGGTGCGGTGAAGGCGACATGTGTCTCGCGGTTGCTCGCATCGACCGTGGGGCCCAGCCAGAAGTGCGGAAAGCCGTCGGGGCCGCTGAGGCCCACCACGGGCCCGTCCGCACGCTGGTAGCGGAGGGACTCACGAAAACCGAGGGGAGCGAACACGTCGAGGTAGAACTCGGCGGCGGCGTCGACGTTTTCGGCCTGTAACGCGACGTGGTCCAACACGGTTCGCACCCTAGCCCCCCGCGGCCATGTGGTCTCGACAAGCTCGACCAACCGGGCTCGACCAACCGGGCGCGACCAACCGGGCTCGACCAACCGGGCTCAGCCGCGGTGCACCGCTGCGTGGCGTTCGACAGTCAGCGCGATCGCCGCATCGCGAGCGGCGGCGACCTCGGCCTCGGTGAGGGTGCGGTCCGGCGCCCGGAAGCGCAGTGCGAAGGCCAGCGACTTCTTGCCCTCACCGATCTGCTCACCGACGTAGAGGTCGAAGAGCCGCAGAGACTCCAACAGCTGCCCTGCTCCCTCGCGCAGCGTGTTCGCCACGTCAGCCGCGGGAACATCCGCGTCGACGACGAGTGCCACGTCCTCCTTCGCCACCGGGTAGGTCGAGAACGACGGTGCGGGCGTGATGGACACCGCTCGGTCGATCAGTGCGTCGAGGTTCACCTCCGCCACCGCGGTCCGGATGGGAACGCCGTAGGCCTTGCACACCGAGGGGTGCAGCTCACCGGCGTGACCGACGAGGTCGCCATCTACGACCAGCTCGGCGCAACGCCCGGGATGCCAGGGCGCGAAGGAACCGGCACGGACCTCGAGGGGTACGCCGACAGCGTCGGCGGCGGTGCGTACTGCGTCGATCGAGTCACTCCACATGGCCGGACGTGGTTTCCCCCACCAACCCCCCGGTGCACGGGCTCCGGACAGGGCGACACCGAGGTGCCTCGGCTGATCCGGGACCGCGGACAGGAGCTCGCTCAGCTCCTCCTCGCTGGGACGCTTGTCCACCGCCAGGATGGGCGCCGGCCGTCCGCTCGAGCGAGGCAGGTAGACCGGAGCGGTCTCGAAGAGGGCCACGTCGGTCTGCGCGCGCCCCACGTTGCGGGCAAGCGTCTTGAGCAGACCCGGCAGCAGCGTAGTGCGCATAGCCGGCTCCTCCGACGAGATCGGGTTGGCGATCCGAACCGCGCGACGGCGCTCATCGTCGTCGGCCAGTCCGAGGGCATCCCAGTCCGCGGTGCCGACGAACGGGTAGGTGAGCACCTCGACATAGCCGGCGCCGGCCAGGACGAGACCCACCCTGCGGCGCAGACGCTGCGACGCGGTCAGCCCCCGGCCCGCCGGGGCAGTGGGAAGGACGGAGGGGATCTGCTCGTACCCGACGATCCTGGCGACTTCTTCGACCAGGTCGTACGGATCCTCGAGGTCGGGCCGCCAGCTCGGTGGGACAGCGACCATCGTCGTCTCGTCGACCGTGACACTGCAGCCGACCGTCTCCAGGTGCTCGACCGTGGTCGCCACGTCGATGTCCATCCCGGTGACCCGGGCCGGAAGGTCGACCGCCGCCGTGATGCTCCGGCGCTGAGGCGGCTCTCCGGCGTAGGTCCCACCGGTTTCGACGGTGCCACCTCCGTGCTCGACCAACAGGTGGGCCACCCGGTCAGCCGCGGTGAGGGGAAGCAGCGGGTCAACCCCCCGCTCGAACCGCTTGGACGCCTCCGAGGGCAGCTTGTGCCGCCGCGCGGTGCGGAAGATCGACACCGGGGCGAAGTGTGCTGCCTCGATCACCACGTGCGTGGTGCCCTCCGAGAGCTCGGTGGTCCGCCCACCCATCACGCCGGCCATCCCGATCGGCCCGGAGTCATCGGTGATCAGCAGGTCCTCGGTCGACAGGGTTCGGGTCACCTGGTCCAGGGTGGTCACCGTCTCCCCCTCCGTGGCCCGTCGTACGACGATCGCTCCGGACAGCTTGTCGCCGTCGTACCCGTGGATCGGCTGCCCGAGCTCGAGCATCACGTAGTTGGTCACGTCGACCGCGAGCGAGATGGGGCGCATCCCGGCAAGCTGCACTCGCCTGGCCAGCCACGCCGGGGTCGGGGCAGCCGGGTTGAAGCCCGTGACGGTCCGGGCCGCGAACACGGGGCAGCCTTCCGGTGCCTCGATCCGGACCGGGTGACCATGCTCGTTCGGGGCGGGGACATCGCGGAGGGCAGGGTCGTGGAACGGCACGTGGTAGGCGATCGCCGCCTCGCGGGCAACGCCGCGCAGGGACAGCGCGTAGGCGCGGTCGGGGTTGATCTCGAACTCGATCACCTCGTCGCGAAGGTGGAGCAGGGTGATCGCGTCGTCGCCGGGCTTCACATCCGCATCGGGCGCGAGAGCGGCGCCCAGCACTGCGCCCAGCACCAAGATGCCGTCCTCCTCCTCGCCGAGGCCGAGCTCCTTGGCCGAGCAGACCATCCCGTCGGAGAGGTGTCCGTAGGTCTTGCGTGCGGAGATCGCGAAGCCGCCGGGGAGTACCGCACCAGGCAACGAGACGACGACCAGGTCCCCCTCGGCGAAGTTGTCGGCGCCGCAGACGATGCCACGCGAGCCGCCGTCGTTGTGTTCGGGTCCGACATCGACAGTGCACCAACGGATCGTCCTGCCGTTCTTCTGCGGCTCCGCGACGTAGCTCAGCACCCGGCCGACGACCAGCGGTCCGCTGATCTCGGCGCCCGGAGCCTCGAGCGCCTCGAGCTTGAGCCCGAGCGCGGTCAACCGCTGTGCGAGCTCCGCGGCAGTGGTCCCCGGGGGGAGGTCGACGTACTCACGCAGCCAGGAAACCGGCACCCGCATCAGATCTCCATCCCGAACGGCAGGGTGAACCGCACGTCACCCTCGACGATGTCGCGCATGTCCGCGATGCCGTGGCGAAACATCAGCGTCCGCTCGAGACCCATCCCGAACGCGAAACCCGAGTAGGTCTCCGGGTCGATGCCGCAGGCAACCAGCACGCGGGGGTTGACCACGCCGCAGCCACCCCACTCGATCCAGCCCTCCCCCTTGCACGTGCGGCACTCGCTGATCGCGGGTGCCTGACCACGGCAAACGAAGCAGACCAGGTCGACCTCGGCGCTCGGTTCGGTGAACGGGAAGTACGACGGCCGAAACCGGGTGGTGATCCCCTGACCGAACATTGCCTCGGCGAAGTGGTCCAACGTGCCCTTCAGATGCGCCATCGTGATGCCCTCGTCGACCACCAGACCCTCGACCTGGTGGAAGACAGGGGTATGCGTCGCGTCCAGCTCATCGGTGCGGTAGACCCGGCCGGGGCAGATGACGTAGATCGGCGGTGATCTGGTCAGCATCGTGCGCGCCTGGACCGGCGAGGTGTGCGTGCGCAGCACGAGTCCCCCCTCGGGCGGCTCCACCCAGAACGTGTCCTGCGTCGTTCGCGACGGGTGGTCGGGGCCGAGGTTGAGCGCGTCGAAGTTCAGCCACTCCGCCTCGACCTCCGGTCCTTCGGCGACCTCCCAGCCCATCGCGACGAAGACCTCACCGACCAGTTCCTGGATCGTGGTCAGGGGGTGACGTGCGCCGACCGGCGCACGGTCGCCGGGGAGGGTGACGTCAACGGCCTCCTCCACCAGCATCCGGGTTTCATGCTCGGCTTCGAGTTCCTTCTGCCGCTCGCCCAGGGTTCGGTTGACCTCGCCGCGTGCCTTCCCGACCCGGATACCGGCTTCCTTGCGAGCCTGCGGCGGAAGTGCGCCGATCTCCCGGTTGGCCAGGGCCAGCGGTGAGCGATCCCCAGTGTGCGCGATCCGCACCTGCTTGAGCATCTCCAGACTGGGCGCGGCCGAAATGGCGGCCACCGCGGCCTCTCGCATTGCATCCACCTCGCCGGCTCTGAGAGGTGTCACCTCGACCGGGTCATAATCGGTGTTCGGGCCCGACATGGCTGCCTTTCTTTGGGACCGTGCTGCACGGGGGCTACGGGGGCAAGGGCCAAGTCTAGGAAGCGGGCACTGCGCGCGGCGAACCGGTTTCGGAAATCGTCGGCCTCGCTCAGTTGAGACTGGGTAGCGCTCAGTCCAGACAGGGGGTCGCGATTAGTCCAGACGGGGGTCGCGCTCGGGCCAGGTCACGGTGATCCGGGCACCGCCGCCGGGAGCGTCGCCGATCTCCACAGCGCCGCCGTGGGCGCTGACCAGGCCGTGCACGATGTACATGCCCAGCCCCGATCCTCCGCGGGCGCCGTGCTGCCAGAACTTGGTGAAGACCCGTGACCTGATCTGGGGGCTGATGCCCTCGCCCTCGTCGTCGAAGTGCATCACGACGCCACTGAACGGCGACCCCGACGGGATCTGCGCGGCGGTCAGCCGAACGACTCCCTCACCGTGACGGACCGCGTTCTCCACGAGATTGGTGACCACCTGCACGAACTTGTCGGGATCGGCGGCGATCTGGCCGACACTCTCGCCGGGGACGAAGACGATCTCGCGGCCGGTGCCTGCCCGCAGGGAGTCCAGCACCCGGTTGACCGCGGGCGTGAACTCGAGTGGCCGAGCGTTCAACGAGAGCCGCCCCGTGTCGATCCGGGCCACGTCGAGCAGTTCGGCGATCAGTCTGGTGAGCCGGTCTGCGTCGGTGTTCACGGTGGTCAGCATGAGCTTCTTCTGGTCGTCGTTGAGCTTGTCCCACTTCGCCAGCAGGGTCGCCACGAACCCCTTGACGCCGGTCAGCGGTGACCGCAGCTCGTGGGCCACCGTGGCGACGAGGTCGGAGCGCTCCCGGTCGAGACGTTCCCGAGCCCGGGATGTGCGCAGCGACACCACGACACCTTGAGCGTTTCCGCGTGGCGCATCCCGCATGATCCGCACGGTGAGCAACAGCTCGGTGCCGTCGGCGAGGAACCAGGACTGTTCGGGGATCCCCGAACGCATCGCCTGCCCGTCGTACGCCGCCGCACACGAGAACCAGTCGTTGCCCGCACGGTCCTGGAGTGCCACCACGTCGGACACGTGCTTTCCCAACCCGTCCGGGATGCTGAGCATCTTTGCGGCCGCCCGATTCATCGCGGTGACGACTCCGAGGTGGTCCGCGAAAACGACGCCGTCGGGCAGGTCGTCGAGGAGGTGGTCCACCCGAACAGGCTAGTGGTTCTGCACCAAGTCGCGCCTCATCGCTGGTCTGGGCTCGCCTCGCGCAGCGCCGGCAGGAGCTCGCTCTCCGCGAACTTGAGGAAGTCGTCCTGGCCCTGATCCCCGATCTGGACGAGCGCGACGTCGGTGAAACCCGCCTCCCAGTACGCCGAGACGGCCTCGACGATCGGCCCTACCTCGGGACCGCACGGAATCGACTGGGCCACGTCCTCGGGTCGAATGAACTGGGTCGCGCCTGCGAAGGCGGCGGTGCCCGGCAGCTCTGCGTTGACCTTCCAGCCACCCCCGAACCAGCGGAACTGCTCGTGGGCACGGGCGACGGCTTCGTCATTCGACGGGTTCCAGCACACCGGGATCTGGCCGATCTTGCGGTTCCCTCCCCCCGGCGAGCCACTCCCGGACGCCTGGTCCCAGTCGCGGACCAACCCGGCGTCGGGCTCGACGGCCACCAGCGCGTCGGCCAGGGGCGCGAACTTCGAGATCGACTGCTTGCCCGACACCGCGATGCCGATCGGCACTCGCCGCTCGGGCAGGTCCCACAGCTTGGCGGAGTCCACCCGGAAGTGTTTGCCGCCGTAGGTGACGTAGCCCGTCGAAGAGCGCGGAGATGATCGCGATCGCCTCCTCCAACATCTCGTGGCGAACGTCGACGCTGGGCCAGCCCGCGCCGACGACGTGCTCGTTGAGGTTCTCCCCCGACCCAGACCGAGCGTGAAGCGCCCCTCGGTCAGGATCTGCACGGTTGCCGCCTTCTGCGCGACGACGGCGGGGTGGTAGCGCAGGATCGGGCAGGTCACGTAGGTCATCAGCTCGACCCGCTCGGTGACCTGGCTGATGGCGCCGAGCATGCTCCACGCATAGCCGGCGTGCCCCTGCTCGTCGAGCCAGGGAAAGTAGTGGTCGCTCATCACCTCGAAGTCGAAGCCTGCGGCCTCCGCCGATGCGGCGTAGTTCACCAGGCTCGGGGCGGCGACTGCTCGGTCATCAGGGTGTATCCGAAACGTGTCATGGGTGGGGACTACCCGGTCGCGGCGCGTCTCATGCGTCGGCGTCGCGGACGCCTCGATCGGTGCCGTCCCGTCACCATCGGCACCCTGCCGGCGAGCACGGGTGACCGACATTAGGTTCGGCTCCGTGGTTTGCGGGTACAGTGAGATTGCCGAGGAAATTTCAGGACGGAGAGTACATCTCTGTCGTTTCCGGTGATAACCGACAATCGACTGTTTTCGGACAGGCGGGGGCGGACCCGGAAAATGAACCCAGGCAGCACGTTGGAGCGTACGCATGCGCCACCCGGCCAGCCGGTCGACCCGGCTCAGGCCGTTGCCCACCGGCCGTCCCTGAAGGCAGTGATCCATCGGCTGGTGGTCAGCCTCTCGGTCGCCTGCGTCGTGCCGGCAGTCCTGTTCTACCTGGTCCTGGTGACCTTCGACATCACCGCGGCCGTCCTAGTGGCCCTCGCCTGGTCCTACGGGGCAGTCGCCTGGCGCCGGGCAACCCGGCGCCCGTTGTCCGGGCTGTTGCTGCTGACCTCAGCGGTGTTGACCATCCGAACGGTCTTCACCCTCGCCACCGGAGACACCTTCGTCTACTTCTTTCAGCCGGTCGTCAGTGACGTCTTGGTGGGAGCCGCCTTCTTCGTGTCCCTCGCGACCGCCCGCCCAGTGGTCGCCCGGCTCGCGGCCGACTTCTACCCCATGGACCGCGAGGTCGCCTCCCGCCCGGGTATCCGTCGGCTCTTTTGGCACCTGACCCTGATGTGGGCGATGGTCTGCCTGTTCAAGGGCGGCGTCAGCTTCTGGCTGCTACAGACGCAGTCGATGGTGGACTTCGTGCTGATCAAGGACATCTCGATCATCTCGGTGACGGCCCTCGCCGTGGTCGCCACCGTGTGGGCATCGATGCAGGTCGCCCGCCGCGAAGGCCTCCTCGTCCCGGCCTGAGTGCCGACCGGCCGCTCACGACCGGGATCACCGACGAGCCGATCTCTCGGTCGCCCGCGCACGATCCGCATACGATCTGTGCCGTGAGGCCCTTCCTGCTGCTGTCCTCGCGCGCCGAGGATGTGGCCGCGGACGACGAGTTCGCCGCCATCGCGGCCTGCGCGGGACTCGCCGCGGACCAACTGCACCGGATCCGGCTGGAGGCTGCGCCGCTGCCGCCACTCGCCCTCGACGACTACTCCGGTGTCATCGTGGGCGGAGGGCCGTTCAACTCCAGCGACGCACCCGAGACGAAGTCCGCGGTCCAGCACCGGGTCGAAGCAGATCTTGGGCCGCTGCTGGACCAGATCGTCGCACGAGACTTTCCCTTCATGGGCGCCTGCTACGGCATCGGCACGCTCGGCGTACACCAGGGCGGGATCGTCGACCGGACCTATGCAGAACCCATCGGCTCCGTCCGGGTCTCGCTCACCCCTGCCGGCATCGCAGACCCGATTCTGGCCGGCCTGCCCCCTGAGTTCGACGCCTTCGTGGGGCACAAGGAAGCCTGTCGAAAGCTTCCCGCGCACGCGGTGCTGCTGGCCGGGTCGCCCCCGTGCCCGGTGCAGATGTTCCGGATCAAGGACAACCTGTACGCGACCCAGTTCCACCCGGAGCTCGACCTCGCCGGGATCATCACTCGGGTTCGCGTCTACCAACACGCCGGCTACTTCGCGCCCGAGTTGCTCGACCAGATCATCGCCCAGCTCCAGACCACAGCTGTCACCGAACCAGGGCGAATGCTGGCGAACTTCGTGGCGCGCTACGGCTGAGGCTTGCGCACGCTTGCCGCGCTCGATACTGACGCTCAGCGACGTTGGGCGACGCTCAGCGACGTTGGGCACGCGCGGATGCGTAGAGGCAGACCGCGGCGGCGGTGGCCAGGTTCAGGCTCTCCGCCTTGCCGTGGATCGGTATCGCCACCCGGTGGTCGGCCAGCTCGGTGAGCTCGTCCGGCAACCCCCATGCCTCGTTCCCGAACAGCCACGCCGTGGGACGGGTCAACAGTGCGCTGTCGACGGCATCGTCGAGGTCGAGCTCACCGGCCCCGTCGGCCGCGAGCACGGTGAAGCCCAGTCCCTGGAGCCTGCTGATCACCTCGGCGGTGTCGGGATCAAGGGCGAGTCGAAGGTGGAACAGGCTCCCTGTGCTGGCGCGCACGGCCTTGCCGTTGTAGGGGTCGACCGAGCTTCCGGTGAGTACGACGGCGCCCGCACCGGCAGCGTCCGCGCACCTGAGAAGAGTTCCTGCGTTTCCCGGATCACGAACGTCCGCGCATACGGCGACCAGACGGATGGGGTCCAGACCATCGCCCGTCACATCGCCCATCACACTGCCCAGCAGATCGTCGAGCGGCCGGTCGAGGAACCGGCAGACCGCAACGAGCCCTTGCGGGTGGACCGTCTCAGCAAGCGACGCGAGCGCCGCGTCGTCGACCCGGTGCCAGACCACCTCCTGAGCCGCGGCGGCCTCGAAGATCCCAGGGTGGTCGGTGGCCGCGGAGGGCACCGCGAAGATCTCGCCGACGCAACCGGGAGCGGCGAGTGCCTCACCTATCACCTGCGGCCCCTCGGCGAGGAACAGGCGGTTCTCGGCCCGCGAGGCTCGCCGGGCGAGCCGCCGCGCCGTTTTCACACGCCCGCTCCTCGAGGAGAGCAGGGGGGCGTCAGCGGGGCTCGCCATCGACGTACCCCCTTCGAGTCCCAGGCGACCGGTCAGGCGGGCGCCTTTTCGGTGTCCTCGGCCGGCGCGTTCACGTCGACCGGCAGGTTGGCCTTGGCCAGCTCGACCATGGCGGTGAAGGTGGTCGGGTCGTTGACAGCCATGTCCGCGAGGATCTTGCGGTCCACCTCGACTCCGGCGGCCTTGATGCCCTGGATGAAACGGTTGTAGGTCATCCCCTGCGCGCGGGCCGCAGCGTTGATGCGCTGGATCCACAGCCTGCGGAAGTCGCCCTTCTTGGCCTTTCGGTCACGGTAGCTGTAGACCAGTGAATGAGTGACCTGCTCCTTGGCCTTGCGGTAGAGACGTGAACGCTGCCCTCGGTAGCCGGACGCGCGCTCGAGGGTTACCTTGCGTTTCTTGTGGGCGTTGGTCGCCCGCTTGACGCGTGCCACTTCTTACTCCTTGATGCAGATGTTACGTAGAGGGGGACTGGAGGTGACCAGAGTCACCGCCCGAGCAGCTTCTTGACCTTCTTGGTGTCGGCCTTGGATACCGCCTCGGTGCCGGAGAGCCGGCGGGTCAGCGTCGAAGGCTTGCGCTCGAGGTTGTGGCGCATTCCGGCCTTCTGCCGGCGCAGCTTGCCTGAGCCGGTGACCTTGAAGCGCTTGCTCGCACCGGAGTGCGTCTTCATCTTCGGCATTCTCGTCCTCTGGTTTGGTGGGTGGTTTGGGGTTGGGCTACATGTCCGGGTCGAGGCTCTCCGAGCGGCGGCGTTCCTTCTTCGCGGCGGGCTGGGTGGGCGGCGTCGCAGTTCGCTCCGCGCGCTCCGCGGCCTTCTCCGCGTTCCGGCTCGCTGCCTTCTCGGCCCTCGCGGCCTTGACCTCCGCCTTCGCCTCGGACTTCTTCTTGAGCGGACCGAGCACCATGATCATGTTTCGACCATCCTGCTTGGGCGACGACTCCACGAATCCGAGCTCGGTGACGTCCTCGGCAAGCCGTTGCAGCAGCCGGAAGCCAAGCTCGGGGCGGTGCTGCTCACGCCCGCGGAACATGATCGTGATCTTCACCTTGTCGCCCTGCCGCAGGAACCGGACCACGTGACCCTTCTTGGTCTCGTAGTCGTGCGCGTCGATCTTGGGACGGAGCTTCATCTCCTTGATCACGGTGTTGGTCTGGTTCCGTCGGGCCTCACGGGCCTTCTGGGCGTTCTCGTACTTGAACTTGCCGTAGTCCATGAGCTTGCAGACCGGGGGTCGCGCGGTCGGCGCCACCTCGACCAGGTCGAGGTCGGCTTCCTGCGCGAGTCGCAGGGCGTCGTCGATCCGGACGATTCCGACCGTCTCGCCGTTGGGTCCGACGAGTCGGACCTCGGGCACCCGAATTCGGTCGTTGATACGCAGCTCTGTGCTGATGGGTCCTCCTGGTGTGGGTCTGAGTTCGGTGCGACCTGTGCTCGACTCGGGCCCAATAAAAAAGGCCTCCGCGGTCACACGACAGCGGAAGCCAGCCCTGGCGCGTCGCGTCACGTGTGGGACGGACCCACCCACAGCGCTCAGCGCCTGACGAGAGACCCACGGGCGCCCGTCGTACGACGGACTCCACGAGAGGTTCCTCGTAACCGGACCCGACGACCTACGTCCCCGGAGGGACGACGAGTCGATGCGGGTGGGAGAGTTACCTCCGCTTGTCGGATCTCGTCTGGTTCAACCGTGCGGATGCTCGCCGATGGTTCCTTCGAGCGCACGCCTGGCCGGATCAGGGAGATCGGTCAACCACAGAATAGCAACTCACCACTGTCGAGCGCACATCGCGGGATCCAGCGCCAGGTGCTTCGGTGCGAAAAGCATGAACCCAAGTCGCTTGTCTTGTGCTTTTCAACACAGGATCACCGTGGTCCATCACCCGGCTGCTACGTGCCGCTGGCCATCGCGCGCAGGTGCTCGCCGTCCACCACGAAGATCACCGGTCCGGCCACGTCGACGACCAGTGCCGATGCGTCGTCGTGCAACGCGGCCCGCGCCGCCTGGGCAGCCGTCGCCGGGGCCGGCCGTGGTTCCGGGTTCCATGCCCGCATCGAGTCCGTGCTGGTGAACGCAAGCAGCGCCAGCCGACCGTCTCGGCCGCGCATCAGAACGCTGGCCATGTCCGAGGTCTTCTCGTGTGCTCGTCCCTGCTCGTCGTGCACCACCTCCCCCAGCACCGCCTTCACCGGCACCAGCAGCCGGGCTTGCTGCAGGAGCGCCAGCGTTTCCTGGTGCCGCCCGGGGGGGTTCTCGGCGTACGACGCGAGGGCCGCGGCCAGGTCGGGGTCCGCAACGCCTGCGTCGTCGGCGAAGCCCGGATCCGGGACGTTGCGGGTCACCTGTCCTCTTCGCGGAGCCGTGGCTCGGTGCGCAGCTCCGGGCGGATCCCCTGTTTGTCGGCGTAGAAGGAACGCACGCGGTCCATGTCGGCGGTCAGGTCGCCGGTGGGCGTGAACGTGGGGCCGAACCCCATGGTCCGGGTAGGTCCATCGATGAAACCCATGGAGATCGGCAACCCGGTCTGTTGCGCGATCTTGTAGAAGCCGGACTTCCAGTACTCGACCTTGTCGCGCGTCCCTTCGGCGGCGAAGACGAGCAGGAACTTCTCGTCCTTCCGGGCCTGGGCAACGAGGGCGCGCATCGTGGCACCTGGGTTGCTGCGGTCGAGCGGAACGCCACCGGTGGCTCGCAGGAGAGGCGCAAGAGGGCCTCGAAAGAACTCCCGTTTGATCAGGACTCGTGGCTGGACCCCGTCCCCCCACATGAGCAGCAGCATCGCGACCCAGTCCCAGTTGGACGTGTGCGGCGCGCCGACCAGGATGCCGGACGTCGGCACCTGTCCGACCGTCTGCCATCGCGCGACGCGCAGCAGCAGACGGGCAAATGTCTTGCGGATCATGTTTCATCCTCGAGTCGGACCCGGTTGGGTTCAGATGAAGGATAGGCGGCGGCGGTGACGCCGCATGGAGCGGTGCTGTGTTCGACCCCGTCGGCGCCACCCGACCGGCCCGAGTCAATCGCCACCCCACCCGGCCCGAGTGAAGCCTGGCGTCGCTATCGACACGTCGTAGGCTGGGCTCGTGGGTTCCATAGACGACGTGAGCTTTCAGGTTCTGACCGTGGTGCTGACTGTGCTGGGGCTCGTGGTCAGCGGCCTCCTTTGGAGACGGAGAGGACCCGCCTCCGGGCTCCGCGGCGTGGCATGGTCGCTGCTGCCGGTCGCCGCCCTGCTGACCGGGACGTGGCGACTCATCTGGGAGATCGGCGACGCGATCGTCTCCTGGGCGGTCCGGTTCGTCTTCAGCCCGGTCGTCTGGCTCGGCCTCGCCGCGGCGGGCGCCTCGGCTGCACTGTTCGTGGTTGCCTCCCTGATGCGACGACATGGAAGCCAAGCACCGCCCGCCGTGGCTGGTTCGTCCGAGAAGGCGTCCGATCCCGCGTTGACCTCCGGTGGCGACCGTCCGGCCAAGGCCTCCGTCGACGACGACCTGGCCGAGATCGAAGCGATCCTGAAGAAGCGCGGGATCTCTTGAGCCGTCGCGACATCGATAGCGAAGTCGCACGTCACCGTCTGTCCAAGCGGCTCGACGAGGCCGTGGCTGGCCTCGCCGAACAACCACCGACACCCACCCTCGTGGTGGACCTGGACGCATTCGACGTGAACGCCGACGACCTGGCACGCAGGTCCGGCGGCAAGCCGATCCGGGTGGCCACGAAGTCGCTGCGCATCCCGGCGCTGATTGGGCGAGCTCTCGCCCACCCGGGGTTCAGCGGGGTCCTGGGGTACTCGCTGCGTGAGGCCCTGTGGCTGCATGAGCAGGATGTGTGCGAGGACATCGTGCTGGGATACCCGAGCGTCGACCGTCCTGCGCTGGCCGCATTGGTCGCCGACGAGAAGGCGGCCGCACGGATCACGCTGATGGTCGACGCGCCGGCACACCTGGACCTGGTGGACGCAGTCCGCGCCGGGCGCGACACGCCCATCCGCATTGCAATCGACATCGACGCCGGTTTGCGCCTGGGTCGCTCACACGTCGGACCGAAACGTTCGCCGCTCCACGACGTGGCAC
>Ga0209587_1000373_pt1 | contig 21895 bp, 20 predicted proteins | sample NGEPerD_2_FD_184512 | JGI IMG/M metagenome (GOLD analysis project Ga0209587, IMG submission 184512) | Arctic peat soil microbial communities from the Barrow Environmental Observatory site, Barrow, Alaska, USA - NGEE PermafrostL1-D... | ecosystem: Environmental > Terrestrial > Soil > Wetlands >... | reverse complement strand
TCACCCGGGTCGCTCAACGCCTCCTGGCCATGGCCGCCGGGATTTGGCGCAACTGGGTCACCGGGGCCAAAGCCAAACGCTCACTGACCGCCTACGACCACTGACCTTCAAGGAATCACTCATCTAGCGCGGTGCACCGCTGAGCAGCCGGCGCACTTCTTCGATACTCACCTGTTCGAAGTGCTCGTAGTGCCGCCCCACGCTGCCGAAGTACCGCGGCTTCTCGACGCAGATGACATCGTCGAACCAGGACCACAGACTGTCGCAGGTGTCGGGAGGCGCGGTCGCCGTCGCAAGGATGACCGGCCCCGCCCCTCGACGGTGCAGCACGCCTGCGGCAGCTCGAGCGGTCGCTCCTGTCGCCACACCGTCATCGACGACGACGACCATCCGGCCGATCACGTCGAGAGGACCGCCGGCCGGTCGCAGCTCGGCCACAACCTGCTCGACCTCACGCGAAGCCTTGCTGATCAGCGACTCCAGCTCGTCCGGACTCAACCCGCTGGATGAGACAACCTCGTCGTTGAGCACCACTGCGCCATTCTCACCGACCGCGCCCATCGCCAGCTCTGGCTGCCATGGGACGCCGATCTTGCGCACGACGAGCACATCCAGGGGCGCGTCCAAAGCCTTCGCCACCAAGGCTGCGACGGGGACGCCACCACGTGGGAGGCCCATCACCACGGGGCGCACGGTGTCCATCGGGGATGAGGAAGCAGCGAGCCGGTCGGCGACCAGCTCAGCCAGCTGACACCCCGCATCGGTCCGGTCCCGGAACACCCTTCAAGTCTGCTCCAGGGCAGGCGGTCCGGTACAGAACCTCGCGCTTGACGCCCTCAAACATCTTGATATCAAGATTCTCGATGTAAACTTTGATCATGCCCGCCACCCCTGCCGACGACGTCGACCGCATCGTCGAGGCGTGGCATCGCGAGCTGCCTGACCGCGACTTTGCGCCGCTGCACGTCCTGTCGCGCGTCTCACGACTCGCCCGCCACCTCGACCGTGCACGCGGATCAGCCTTCGCCGAGCACGGCCTCGAGCGCTGGGAGTTCGACGTCCTGTCCGCGCTGCGACGAGCCGGCGCGCCGTACGAGCTCTCGCCCGGGCAGCTGGTCGCGCAGACGTTGGTGACCAGCGGGACCATGACCAACCGGGTCGACCGGCTCACCGCGCGAGGACTGGTGGGTCGCGGCCCCGATCCGAGCGACCGACGCGGCGTGAAGGTCACGCTGACCGAGGCCGGCCGCACCGTTGTTGACGGCGCCATGACCGATCTGCTCGACCGCGAGCGCACCCTGCTCCGCCAGCTTGAACCTGCGGAGCAGGACCAGGTCGCCGAGCTCCTGCGTCGGCTCCTGTCCCCGTTCGACCTCTGACGTTTCGCCCTCCCAGGCCGGTTCTGTGAGGTCGGTTCTCTGAAGTTCGTGTTCGATCCCCGCGTCAGCCGATGATCTCGGCGACCGCAAGCCACTCCAGCTCGAGGGCCTCGCGTTCGTCGACGATGGCCCGAAGCTTGTCGTTGAGCCCAAGGACAGCCGTATGGTCGGCAGCCTTGGCCGCCATCTCGAGGTGGATCTTGTCCTCCTGCGCCGACAGCTTTGTCAGCAGCCGATCGATCCGGTTGAGGTCCTTCTTCGCCTCGCGCAGCTCTGCAGCCGACGGCCCGGTGGATGCTGCCGGCGAAGCAGTCGCACGGGAGCCCGCTGACCCCCCTGACGCGCTCGATGCCGCAGCGGACGCGCGGGCGGCCCGACGCAGGTCGAGGTACTGCTCGACCCCACCCGGCAGGTCCCGGACCCCGCCGTCGCCCAGCATCGCGACCTGACGGTCACACATGCGCTCGAGCAGATAGCGGTCGTGGGAGACGACCAGCAGGGTCCCCGCCCAGCCGTCGAGCACATCCTCCATGGAGGTCAGCGTCTCGATGTCGAGGTCGTTGGTCGGTTCGTCCAGGATCAGCACGTTGGGCTCGGCCATGAGCAGGCGCAGGAACTGCAAACGCCGACGCTCACCTCCGGACAGGTCCGAGACGCGGGTCTGCTGACGGCCGCCGCTGAATCCCAGTCTCTTGGCCAGCTGGCTGGCGCTGACCTCCTTGTCCCCCAGCCGGGTGAACTGTTTGACGTCCTCGATGGCCTCGATGACGCGCCAGTCGGCAAACTTCTCGAGCTCGCGGACCTCCTGCGTCAGGTAGGCCATCGACACCGTCTTGCCGACCTTTCGCTTGCCGGCCGACAGCGGCAGGTCCCCGTAGATCGCCCGCATCAGCGTGGACTTGCCGGAGCCGTTGACCCCGACGATGCCGATGCGGTCGCCCGGCGCGAGTCGCCAGGTCACCCGGTCGAGCAGCCGCCGGTCACCAAAGGACACGGTGGCGTCGATCAGGTCGACGACGTCCTTGCCGAGCCGGGTCGTGGCGAAGCGCACCAGCGACACATCGTCACGGGCTGCCGGCTCGTCGGCGAGCAGATCGTTGGCCGCGTCGATCCGGAACTTCGGCTTGGTCGAGCGAGCCTGGGCACCGCGGCGCAGCCACGCCAGCTCCTTGCGCAGCAGGTTGCTGCGACGCTCCTCCGTCACCTCTGCCACGCGGTCTCGCTCCGCCTTGGCGAGCACGTATGCCGCGTAGCCGCCCTCGTAGGAGCTCACCCCGCCGTCGACGACCTCCCAGGTGGTGGTGGCCACCTCGTCCAGGAACCAGCGGTCGTGGGTGACCGCCACCACTGCAGTGCCTGGACGGGTACGCCGGGTGGCCAGGTGATCGGCCAGCCACGCCACACCTTCGACATCGAGGTGGTTGGTCGGCTCATCCAGGAGCAGCAGGTCGGGGTCGGCCGCAAGCAGACCGGCGAGCGCGAGCCGGCGACGCTCACCACCGGACAGCGGGCCCACGATCGCCTCGAGCCCACCCACGTCCGGGGCGTCGATGCCGCCGAGCAGTCCATCGAGGATGTCGCGGATGCGTGGGTCGCCGGCCCAGACGTGCTCGGGCAGGTCCCCCAGCACCGCCTTGCGGATCGTCGCCTCGGGGTCAAGGGTGTCGACCTGGGCGAGCATGCCGATGGTCAGCGTCCCGACCATGGTGACGCGCCCCTCGTCCACCGGCTGAAGACCGGCAAGCACCCGCAACAAGGTGGTCTTGCCGCCGCCGTTGCGTCCCACGACGCCAACGCGGGTATCGCTGCTGACACCGAGGGATAGGCCGTCGAGGATGCGGGTCGTGCCGAGCGCCAACGAGGCACGCTCGACCGAGACGAGATTGGCCATCGTGTTCAGCTACTCCTGCGTCCTGTGGGTCCGGTGACGACATGGGCGCCAGCCACAGGGCCAACGGCCCGCTTCACGACGGATACGGTACCCGAAGCGGTCAGAGCAACGGCCAGGTCCAGACCACGTTCGGTGTCGGCGACCAGGAAGGCAACCGTTGGCCCGGATCCCGACACGATGCCACCCAGGGCGCCGTACTCGATGCCTGTCCTGAGCACCTCATCGAGCCGTGGCTGTAGCGAGATCGCTGCCGGCTGCAGGTCGTTGCTCAACGCCCGGCCAAGGGCGGCTGCGTCACCCGAGCGGAGCGCGGTCATCATCGATGCGGACGGCACGGGCTCGGGCACCCGCAACGACGCCCGCAGGCGGTCGCACTCGGCATAGACCGTGGGCGTCGAGAGTCCGACGTCCCCAAGGGCAAACACCCAGTCATAGTGGCCTCGCCCCAGCACGGGCGCCAAGCGGTCCCCGCGACCCGACCCCATCGCCGTACCTCCGGTGAGGGCGAACGGAACGTCGCTGCCGAGCTCGGCACCCAGCTCTTCCAACCCTGCTCTTGAGGACCCCAAGCCCCAGAGGGCATCGCAGGCCACGAGGGCACCGGCGGCGTCGGCCGATCCACCCGCCATGCCCCCGGCGACGGGGATGTCCTTGTCGATGGTGATGTGGACGGGGATGTCGATACCGGTCTCGCTGGCCAGCAGGCGCGCTGCCCGCATGGCCAGATTGCTGTCGTCCGTCGGGACCTGGTCGGCGTACGGGCCGGTGACGGTGACGCCCCAGTCATCGGCCGACTCGACGCTGACGTCGTCATAGAGGCCAACCGCCTGGAACACCGTTGCCAGGTGATGGAACCCGTCGGAACGCAGCGGACCAACCATCAGCTCGAGGTTCACCTTGGCCGGGCCCCGGGCCGTGACGCAGATCGCCGTCCTCGCCGCGGAGCTCATGCGCCCACCAGGGCCGATCGGGCCGCCGCGATCGCCGCGAAGGCATGGATGTCGAGCTGCTCGCCGCGGGTCCGCGGATCCACGCCGGCCGCACGCAGTGCCGCTTCAGCATTGGCCGCCGAGCCTGCCCACCCAGCCAGAGCCGCACGCAAGGTCTTGCGCCGTTGGGCGAAGGCCGCATCGACGCACGCAAACACCTCTTTGCGCGAGGCGGGTGTCTGCGGCGGCTCGCGCCGGTTGAGCGCGACCAGGCCGGAGTCCACGTTGGGTGAGGGCCAGAACACCGTGCGGCTCACCGTCCCCGCGAGCTTGACGTCGGCATACCAGGCGGCCTTGAGGCTGGGTATGCCGTAGGTCTTGTTGCCCGGTGGGGCCACGAGGCGTTCGGCAACCTCGAGCTGCACCATCACCAAGAGGTGGCGCAGCGTCGGGAAGGCCTCGAGGAAGCTCAGCACCACGGGCACGGAGATGTTGTAGGGCAGGTTCGCGACCAGCGCGGTGGGCTGGGGGTCGGGCAGGGCGTGCACGGTCATGGCGTCTTGGGCTACGACGTCCAGCCGGTCGCTGTATGCCGGCGCAAGCGCAGCCACGGTGCCCGGCAACGCCGCCGCGAGAGTGGTGTCGATCTCGACCGCCACGACCCGGGCGACCTGCGGCAGCAGCGCGAGGGTCAGCGAGCCCAGGCCTGGTCCGATCTCCACCACGACGTCGTCAGGGCGCACATCGGCCAGGCGCACGATCCGGCGGACGGTGTTGGCGTCGATCACGAAGTTCTGGCCCCAGTGCTTGGTCGGGCGAACTCCCAGACGGCCCGCCAGCTCACGGATCTGACCGGCCCCGAGCAGCCCTGCTGGGGCGTCCTCACTCATGTCTGCAGCCTAGGGCGAAACCTGCCCCCAACCTGACCGTTCCCGATGGAGAGGTCAGGCGGCCGAGGCACAGCCCCACGGCTGCAGGCCTCGGCTGGCATAGACCGTGTTGGCCACGGCGATCTGTTCGAGGCGGGTGGCCAGGTCGGCTCGCGCGGCGTACTTTCCGCCGCCGTTGGCCAACCAGGTGCCGCTGTCGAACTGCAGGCCGCCGTAGTAGCCGTTGCCGGTGTTGATCGACCAGTTGCCGCCGGACTCACACTGGGCGATCCGGTCCCACATCGCCGAGTTGGGGGCGGAGCCGGCCACCACGGGCCGGGCCTTGGTGCCGACGGCGAGGATGCGCGACACCGGGGCGGTGGTGACCCGGGAGCTGGTGGCCTTGCGGCTCTCGATCTTGCCGTTGACCCGGGTCACGAAGTAGGTGACGACCTTGGCGCCCGGCTGGCCGGCCTTGAGCGTCTTGGTCTCACCGGTGTACATGGTGGCGTCGCTCTTGCGCTGGGTGGCGAAGTCGACGGTCTCGGTGGCCGTGATGCTCTTCTGCGTCACGCGGGCGACGGCGACCTTGAAGCCGCTCTTGGTGATCGGGGTCGTCAGTGCCGGAGTGACGCGGTCCTTGGCGCCCACGGTCACCTTGAGCTCGGCGAGCAGCTTGGCGACGGTGGCGCTGGTGGTGCTCGCGGTCAGCGTCCTGCCATCGACCGCGACCGTGACGTCCTTGGGGGTCGTGACCGACATGGCCAGCCCGGCGCGGCCCAGCGGCTGCGAGCGCGATACGGAGAGCTTGGCGGAGTCGGTGCGGATGCCGAGGTCGGACAACGCGCCGGCGACGGTGGTCGAGGTCGTCCAGTACTTCTTGGTCTGCCCATCGACGGTGACCGTCAGGAGACGGCCGTAGCGCACGACAACCTTCTGGCCATCGTTGATCGATGTGGAGAGTCCCGGAGCGATGACGTCATGGGGGCCGACCGTGATGTCCTGGTCGGCCAGCACGTCAGAGACGTCGCCACCGCCGAACATGTGAACTGCGGACGTCTTGCCGTCAACGGACAGGTTCACCGACTTATCGAAGTGGGCGAAGCCGACGGTGCCCAGCGCTGCGACGACGACGAGGGACACGACAACAGCGGCTTGGGGGACCCGCCGAACAGGAAGAAAACGCACAGTGCTCCAGAGCTAGCTCGATCCGGGCATCGCGGTTTGGAAGCGTCACGCACTCACGAAAAAGGGGCGCGCGACGTGGTCGTGCACCCCGTGGTGCGTGTCGTCCAAGGTTCATCGAACCCGGCCAACAGTCATCAACCATGACCGACGAAACGCTCAAAGGTCAAATTTCGGTAAAGATCACCCATGAGAAAGGTAAAGCGCGGGACCGCTCCGCGAGGACTACCACGCCGACTACCAGCGGCCGTAGATCCGCTCCGAGTTGGCCGCTACGGCGGTGCACAAAGCGGGAACATCCACGTTCAACACGCCCGCCATCGCCCGAACGGTCAACGGCACCAGGTAGGGCGCATTGATCGCCCCACGATGCGGCGCCGGGGTGAGAAACGGCGCGTCGGTCTCGACCAGCAGGTTGTCCATCGGCGTGACCGCGAGCGCATTGCGCAACCCCCTGGCGTTCTTGAACGTGACCGTCCCCGAGAAGGACAGGAAGTAGCCCAGCTCGACACTCTCGCGCGCCATCGCGATGTCGCCGGAGAAGCAGTGCAGGACCGTGTGCTCGGGCGCCCCTTCCTCCGCCAGGATGCGGAGGACGTCCTCGTGGGCATCGCGGTCGTGGACCTGCAAGACCTTGCCCGTGCGTTTGGCCAGGTCGATATGCCAACGGAAGGAGTCCTGCTGTGCCTGAACGCCTTCAGGAGCCGTACGAAAGTAGTCCAACCCCGTCTCGCCAATGACCCGGACCCTGGGGTGGGAGGCGAGCCGTTCAATCTCGGCCTTGGCCGAGTCGAGCTCGCCGATGGCGTGCAGCTTGGGTGCCTCGTTCGGATGGAGTGCCACGCCACCCAGCAGTGCGGCATAACGGTCGATGACCTCGACGGTGAAGCGCGCGCTCGTGAGGTCGCAGCCGATCTGGATCATGCGGGGTACGCCGACGGCCGTCGCGTCGTCAATGACGGCCTGGATGTCAGGAAGGTCGCTGTCGTCTCTTGCGATGTCGAGGTGGGTGTGGTTGTCGACGACCGGGACGGGCAGAGCGTCCGGGGCCGGGGGGCGGCCAGAATGTCCAGAGCTGCTCACTCGGACTCGTCGCTGTCGGCTTCCGGTTTGAGCCGCTCGAGCTCTTCATCGATCACCGACGGGTCCAGCTTGGTGAAGATCGGGAACGGCTTGGGGATCGGAGTGCCCACCATGATCGGGTGTGACTCCCAGCGCGGTGTCGCCGTGTAGTCCCCGGTGATGATCAGGTAGCCGTCGCCACCGTCCAGGTCCTCGACCTCCTCGATGCGGGGCATTGGCGCGATCTCGCCCTGGCCGCCCATCGCCACATGGACCTGATTGCAGCTGTGCGGCAGGAAGGGGCTGAGCATCGTCGTGCAGTCACTGACCGCCTGGGCAAGAACATGCAGGATCGTTCCGAGCCGCTCGCGTTCGTCGTCGGCCTTGAGCTTGAACGGTGCCTGGTCGGTGACGTACTTGTTGACCTCGGCCACGACCCGCATGACCTCGCCGATCGCCTGCTTCTGCCGATGCCGCTCGATCAGGGCACCAACGGTCGCGAAGCCCTCGTTGACGGTTGCCAGGAGGACCTTGTCGTCGGCGTTCAGCTCGGTCGCAGCAGGGATCTGGCCGAAGCCGCGGTGGATCATCGTGGCCGTGCGGTTGACCAGGTTGCCCCAGCCGGCGACCAGCTCACCGTTGGTGCGCTTGACGAACTCGGCCCAGGTGAAGTCGCTGTCCTGGTTCTCTGGACCGGCCGCCGAGAGGAAGTACCGCAGCGCGTCCGGCTGGTAGCGCTCGAGGACGTCGCGGACGTAGATCACGACGCCGCGGCTGGACGAGAACTGCTTGCCCTCCATGGTGAGGAACTCGGAGCTCACCACCTCGGTCGGGAGCTGCAGCACGCCATACGGTCCGGGCTTGCCATCCTTGTCACCCAGTCCGTCGTAGGCCAGCAGCTCGGCCGGCCAGATCTGCGAGTGGAAGGTGATGTTGTCCTTGCCCATGAAGTAGTAGGACAGGGTCTCGGGGTCGTTCCACCAGTCGCGCCAGGCCTCAGGGTTACCGCTCCGACGAGCCCACTCGATCGATGCCGACAGATAGCCGATGACCGCGTCGAACCAGACATAGAGCCGCTTGGGCTGATCGCGCCAGCCGTCCAGCGGGATCGGGATGCCCCAGTCGATGTCGCGGGTCATCGCCCGCGGCCGGATGTCGTCGAGGATGTTCTGGCTGAACTTGATGACGTTGGGGCGCCAGGTGCCCGACGCCTCGCGACCGTCGAGCCACTCGCCAAGCGCCTCGGCCAGCGCGGGCAGGTCGAGGAAGAAGTGCTGGGTCTCGACGAACACCGGCTTCTCGCCGTTGATCTTGCTGTGCGGGTTCAACAGCTCCGTCGCGTCGAGCTGGTTTCCGCAGTTGTCGCACTGATCGCCGCGCGCCTCGGCGTAGCCACAGATCGGGCAGGTGCCCTCGATGTAGCGGTCCGGCAGGGTGCGGCCGGTCGACGGGCTGATCGCACCGCTGGTGGTCCGCTCGACCATGTAGCCATTGGCGTGGACCGTCGTGAACATCTCTTGCACCACGGCGTAGTGGTTGGGGGTCGTCGTGCGGGTGAACAGGTCGTAGGACAGGCCCAGTCCGGCGAGGTCCTCCACGATGATGCGGTTGTTCTTGTCCGCCAGCTCCTTGGGGGTCACCCCCTGCTCGTCGGCCGCCACCAGGATCGGGGTGCCGTGCTCGTCGGTGCCGCTCACCATCAGGACGTCGTGACCCGCCATCCGCATGTAGCGGCTGAAAACGTCAGAGGGCACACCAAATCCGGCGACGTGGCCGATGTGGCGCGGGCCGTTTGCGTACGGCCAGGCGACTGCAGACAGGACCTTGCTCATGACCCAGAGCCTAGGGGGTGGCGACCGGGACGTCGTTTTCCCCGTGCGAGAATTCGGACATGGCCGACGTCCGCGAGTCCCTTGCCATTGCCGCAACCGCGGACGCCGTCTACGACCTTGTCGCTGACCTTCCCCGTATGGGCGAGTGGTCACCCGAGTGCGAGCGGGTCGCGTGGCGCGGTGGCGCCACCTGTGCCGCGAAGGGTGCCCAGTTCCTGGGTTTCAACAGGGCGGGGTCGATCCGGTGGGTGACCCAGGGCGAGGTCGTCACCGCCGAGCGCGGTCGCCACCTGGCTTTCGAGATCCGCTTCGGTCTGCTGGGCATCGCCCGTTGGGAGTACTTCATCGTTCCCGATGACGCCGATCCTTCCTCCTGCACCGTCGTCGAGGAGTGGACCGACCGGCGACCGGGCTGGTACGCCGGACCCGTCGACAAGGCGTTCGGCTCTCGCACCACGACCAACCGCCACGGCATCGAAAAGACCCTGGCCAACCTCAAGCTCGCTGCTGAAGCCGGCGTGCACCTCTGACTGCTGGGCCGGCCGCTCAGGTCGTGTAGCTGGAGTTCAGGCGCACATAGTCCTCGGTGAGGTCACATCCATACACGGTCCAGGTGCCGTCCGCGATGCCGAGCTCGACCCCGATCCGGACCTCATCCAGGCGCAGGTGGGACCCAACTGCCGCCAGTGCGGCGCTGTCCGGCTCGTCGGGGTAGACCTCGATCCCGCCGAAGGAGATGCGCACCCGCTCGGGCTCGATGTCAAGGTCGTCCTGGCACTTGCCGATAGCCATCGTGACCCGCCCCCAGTTCGGGTCACTACCGTGCACCATCGTCTTGACCAGCGGCGAGTTGACGATCGACTTGCCCACCCGTTTGGCCTGTGAGCCGTCCCGGGCACCGTGCACGTCGACGACGATCAACCGGCCAGCGCCCTCGCCATCGGACGCGATGTCCCGGACCAACGCGAGACACACCTGGTACAACGCCTCCTCGAACGCCACCGAATCGACTGTCCCGGCCAGCCCGTTGGCGAAGATCGCTGCCGTGTCACTGGTCGAGGTGTCCGAGTCGATGCTCACCGAGTTGAACGTCCGGTCGACCACAGCGCGGAAGGTCACGTCCAGCTGCTCCGGATCCATCGCAGCATCGGTGCACACGAACGCCAGCATGGTGGCCATATCCGGCTCGATCATGCCGACGCCTTTGGCGATCCCCACGATCCGGGCCTCGCCAACGCGGGCGGTGCGCAGCTTCAAACGTGTGTCAGTGGTCATGATCGCGCGCGCAGCCGCCGCGAAATCGGATTCTTCAAAGGGCCACCGCAGGCTGTCCAGATGCTCGCGCACGGCGGCCATCGGGTAACGGCGGCCGATCACTCCGGTGGAGGCGATCAACAGCTCCTCCACCGGCGTCCCGATGATCGAGGCCACCCGGTCACGGATCTCCACCGCGTCCGCGAACCCGGCGGCCCCGGTCGCAACGTTGGCGTTGCGAGCCAGGACCACCACCCCGCGGGCATTCCTTGATCGAGCGGCCTCGCGACTGAGCTCGACGCTGGCACCGGCGAACCGGGACCGGGTGAACACCGCCGCGCTGATTGCCGGCACGGTCGAGATCATGATCGCCACGTCGTCACGGTCGTCGTCCTGCAAGCCGGCATGACCCGTGTGGATGCGAAAGCCCTGGGGCCAGGAGTCCTCTGATGGGGGCAGCATTCGTCAAACCCTAGACGGCTGATGGCTCGTCAGCGGTTGGCTCCTACCGGCAATGCCCGGGTGTCGGTGAGGTCGACGTCCATCTCGGCCAGCTCCTCATCCCAAGCGCCACCGCCGTGGTCGTCACCGGCTGCGAACGCAACCTCGTCGAACGGGTCCTTGCCGCTCAGCACCAGATCGGCGCGGTCCTTGTCGAACTCGCCGGTCCACTTGCCGAGGTACTTCAGCAGCTTGAAGATCGAGATGCCGGTCACCAGCCGCAATATCGTGCCGAGCACCAGGATGACGAACAGAAAACAGGTGGCGTAGAACCCGAACATGACCTTTCCGAGGCTGATCTGGACGCCGTCGTCGCCGAGCTGCGCCCGTCCGGCGAGGGTCTTTCGGCAGCCGAGGTCGCCGCAAAGGTCGGGGCATCACGAGTCACAGCGCGTCGCTATCTTGAGCATCTCGCCGACTCCACGCTTGTCGTACGGCGTTCGCGCTACGGCGGTGCCGGGCGGCCCGAGGTCGAGTATCGCTGGGTCGGCGCCGGCTGAGCTCATCCCGAAATTGGCCTGCGGAGCGCTGGTGAAGTTGGAGCAAAGCCGTCATTGCAGTCATGCTGGACAGTAATGTCACCATTCGAGCGAGATCAAAGCCAGCCCAGCGGCTCCCCTGTCGACCCCGCACGCGAGGCGCCGGCGCCCTTCGCGCCGACCTCTGACGCCGACGAGTCCGCGGCCCACATTGCCGAGCTGGTGCGCCGAACCACCGAGGCCAAGGGCCTACCAGGCCCTTCGCACGTTGCCCGTCCGGACGTCACGATGGCACAGGCGCCTCCGACGCCCACCCGCCAGGTCCCACGACCGGCCGTCGCCCCGATCGCGGCACCGCCCGTCGCCCCGATCGCGGCACCGGACGCTCCCCCGGTCTCCCCACCGGACGACGTGACGCCGCGCCCCGCGATGCGGGCGCCGTCGCGGCTGACGACGTGGCCGCCGTCGCGAACGACTCTGGCCATCGCCGGCGCCCTGGTCGTTCTGCTGATCGGTGGCGGCGTGGCTCTGTCACATCCGTCCGGCTCGACTGCGACACCCCCCGCGCCCACCGCCCAGGCAGTGGCGCCAGCCGGCTATGTCGTCAAGGTCACGGACGCGATCACCGACTGCGCAGGCCATTCGCGCGGTAAGGCGCAGGTCTCGTTCAAGGCTGAGAACTGCGTGAAGGCAACGCGATTGCTCGCGACCGGTGAGGTCGGCGGCCGACCGGTGCTCTTCGTCGTGTCGCGGATAGAGATGGCGACCGGCAAGGCAGCAGCCTCGGTCAAACAGGTCCTGGACGGCAGCGGAACCGGCAATCTCAACGACCTGCTGCGCGACGGCAAGACCTACCCGGGAGCGCCCGCAAAGATGCCGAGCTCCGGATACGCCTCGCTGCAGACGGGCACGGTCGTCACCGTGGCTGAGGCGGGGTTCGTCGACGACGGCCGATCGTCAAACACCGACCCGGCTCTCCGCGCCGCAGCCGCAGAGGTTGCCGGGAAGGTCTCCACCCAAGACTGACGGCCGTCTCGCACCTCGGGTCACGTCGGGTCTGGGGTCACGTCGGGTCAGGCGAGCGCCGAGCGGCCAACGCCGCGTTGTACAGGTCCTTCCGGCGCAGTCCGGTCGCCGCGGCCACCTCTGTGCTGACATCCTTGAGCCGTTCACCTGCAGCCACCCGTGCCTGTATGCCGGCCACGGCCACTTCGGGATCGGTCACCACAGCCGGCGCACCGCCGACCACGATGGTGATCTCGCCCTTGACGCCGTCGGTCGCCCACACAGCCAGGTCTGCCAGCCCACCACGCTTGACCTCTTCATAGGTCTTGGTCAGCTCCCGGCACACCGCTGCGGGGCGATCCGCACCGAACGCCTGAGCCATCGCCGCCAGAGTCGCATCAAGTCGGTGCGGCGCCTCGAAGAAGATCATCGTCCGTCTCTCCTGCTCCATCGCCTGGAGCGAGCGCCGCCTCTCCCCCGCCTTTCGTGACAGAAAACCCTCAAAACAGAACCGGTCCACCGGCAGCCCGGACACTGCCAGCGCCATCAGGACTGCGCTCGGGCCGGGCACGCAGGTGACCTTCACGCCGGCCTCGACCGCGGCGGCGACCAGGCGATAGCCGGGGTCGGACACGGACGGCATACCGGCGTCCGTCACGACCACCACGCGTGCGCCACTCACCAACCGGGCCAGGAGGTCCGCGGTGCGCGTCGCTTCGTTGTGCTCGTGGTAGCTGACGACCGACCCCGACGGCCTCACCTCGAGCGCGCCGCACAGGCGCTTGAAGCGCCTGGTGTCCTCGGCCGCGACCACATCGGCCGTCGCGATCTCCAGTGCGAGGCGCGGTGCAGCGTCGCGCGGATCACCGATCGGGGTGGCTGCAAGGACGAGGACACCGGCGCCGGAGTTGGTCACGCCCTCGATCCTCTCAGGGGACATGGTTCGCACGACAGGGGATGTGATGATCCACGGCTGCGCTGCATACGATGTCAGCCATGACCTCGACCGAGCAGCTGCGCGACCGGTTGCTCGGCTTCCGGCCCACCGACGTGTTCTGGGGCTGGGTGGCGCCACTGATCGTCGCGGTGGTCGGCGGCTTCCTGCGGTTCTGGCAGCTCGGTCGGCCCAACAAGCTGGTCTTCGACGAGACGTACTACGTCAAACAGGGCTACTCCATGTTCGAGTACGGCCACGAGAGACGGGTCGCCGAAAGCATCAAGACCCCTGACGCGATGTTCACCAACGGCACCCCGGAAGTCTTTGGCACCTTGCCCGACCTCGTGGTCCATCCCCCCGTAGGCAAGTGGGTCATCGGGTTCGGCGAGCAGATCTTCGGTGTGACCAGCTCGTACGGGTGGCGGTTCTCGGTCGCGCTGCTCGGCACCATCTCGATCCTGATGATCGGCCGTGCGGCCCGGCGGATGTTCGGGTCAACGCTTCTCGGCACGATCGCTGCCATCCTGCTGGCCTTCGACGGCCAGCACTTCGTCCACTCGCGCACCAGTCTGCTGGACCTCATCGTGATGTTCTGGGCGTTCGCCGCCTTCTGCGCCCTACTCATCGACCGCGACCACTCCCGAGAGGTGCTGGCCCGCAAGGTGGGCGCGCTGTTGGACGTGGGCGGGCGCGGTGGCGAGGCGGACACGACACGGCACACAGCCATGACCTTCGGCCCCTGGCTCGGTTGGCGCCCTTGGCGCTGGGTCGCCGGCATCTGCCTCGGACTGGCGACGGGCACCAAGTGGTCTGGCCTGTTCTTCGTGGTCGCCTTCGGTCTGATGACCGTCTTCTGGGACATGGGTGCGCGCCGCGCTGCTGGCGTGCGCCGCTGGTGGTGGGGTGCCGTCGTGCTGGACGGGCTGTACGCCGGTCTACTCGTGGTAGGCCTGACGGTCTCCGTCTACCTCGCGTCCTGGGTCGGGTGGTTCGCGGCCAAGGACTCCTGGGATCGGCAGTGGGCCGCGACCCACGCCGCAACGACCTTCGCGTGGGTGCCGGACTCCCTACGCTCGCTGTGGCAGTACCACCAGGAGATATACGCCTTCCACATCAACGTGACATCGGACCATCCGTACAAGACCAACCCGTGGTCGTGGCTGATCCAGGGCAGGCCGACCTCCTTCTTCTACGAGGGGCCGAAGAAGGGCCAAGAAGGCTGCACGGTCGACCTGTGCGCCAAGGCGATCACCTCGATCGGCACCCCCACGCTGTGGTGGGGGGCGGCGATCGCGATCTTCGTCCTGCTGTTCATGTGGGCCCTGCGCCGCGACTGGCGCGCCGGCGCGATCCTGGCAGGTTTCGCGGGCGGATACCTGCCGTGGTTCAACTACCAGCACCGCACCATCTTCAGCTTCTACGAGGTCGCGTTCGTGCCCTTCGTAGCGCTCGCAGTGACCTACGTCCTCGGGCTCGGAATCGGCGGCCCCAACGCCTCCCCGCGTCGTCGCCGGATCGGCCTGCTGATGGCTGGGATCTTCGTGATCGCCACCGTCGCCTGCTTCGCATTCTTCTACCCGGTCTACACCGCGCAGGTCATTCCGCAGCCGCAGTGGCAGTGGCGGATGTGGTTCCCCAGCTGGATCTAGAGGTTCATCCAGGGGCTATCGGCGATCAGACGCCGGGGGCCTCGGGAAGCTCAGGCTCGAGGAAGTCGCCCAACAAGCCTGGCAGTGCCCGGTCTCCGAGCGAGACCGCCATGGATGTCGGCAGGTCCGTGACGGCATACCGCTGTCTGCCTGCTGCCGTGGTCGCGGTCAGCGTCGCCAGTCCAGCGCGGCGCTGGAAGTACGTCTGCCGAAGATTCCACCCGATGATGCCATCGCACGCGAGCACATCACGACGGCGACCGAGCGAACCCTGTTGTGTGACAAGCGCCCCGCCGGACAATGCGTGCCCCAGAGATCGGTAGCGATCCGCTGCCAGCAGGACCGCGACCGGGATGGTCAGCACCGCCCCAAGACCAAGCCACAGGGAACCGCCCGACCAGATGGCCGCGCCGGCGGCGACCACCAGGACGAAAGCCGGCAGCAGCACGCGCAGAAAACGCCGCCGACGAGCGGCCGGGCCATGGGCAGTGAGCGAGACCTCCACCGGAGCTGCGTCCCGCAGGATCTGGGTGGCAAGGGCTAGGGCCACGGCGAGCGGCGCCGGCGGCAACAACAGGGAGCTGCCCCCGTCAGCACGACCCCTGGACTCCAGCCCGGTCGTGATGCCGCTCAGCCGTGCCGCGTGAACGGCCCTCAGAAGCAGCGGCTCGCCTAGCTCGACGCCGCGCAGCCGTCGTTCCTCGATGCTGGTAGCCCTGGTGGTCAACAACCCCCGGGTGATGTGGAGGCTGCCCTGCGCATGACGGGTGAGGCGAAAACCCCAGTAGGACAGGACGTAACCCCCGATCGACAGTGCAGTCACCGCAGCGGCGAGAGTGACCATCACCTGCAGGATGCCCAGCCAGATCGCGGTCTGCTCCATGTGGTCGACGAAGCCCCTGACCGGTCCCACATCACCGGGCGTGACGTTCATCTGGTCGAGCAGGTTCCACCCGAGGCCAAGGATCGCCGCGGCGGCCAGGACCCCGGACATGGTGAACGGCGCGAAGCGCACCCAGCGCGGGTCCAACCGCACCAGCTCGATGTCAGGGTCCGGCGCCACCGGGACGTCTCCGACGGGCACGGCCTCGAACGGCGATCCTCCCGGCTCGCTCGGCGACGACCCTGCACGCTCGTCGACGGAGGGCGACAGGGCGCGATGCAGCAGCTCGGCGCGCAGGGCCGTCGCCTCAGCTGTGGGAAGAGAGTCAAGCGTCAGCCCGCTGCCACCTCCACTCGCGCTCCGTTGACTGCCGGTGCCGATGTCGACCTTTGCAAGTCCCAGGAGCCGGTGTAACGGTGACGCGGTCACGTCAACGGAGCGAACCCGATCTGCTGGAGTGGCAACGGTTTTGCGTTGAAACAGGCCAGTGCGCAGCTGCACCTGCTCGGGGGTGATGCGGTATCGCGTGGTCGCCCAACGCAGCACGCTCAGGGCAATGACAATGACGACGCCCAGCGGGCCCAACCACCACATCTCTCCATCACCGACGGAACGACCCGCCACGACCAGGCCCACGAGAGCGGGGATGAACCGGGTCAGCTCCCTGACCGGGTGGACCAGAAGCATGCGGGCGCTCAGGCGGCGCCAGCTCTCGCCCACCTGGCCGCCATGTTGGGAGTCGCTCACGGTCACGTCGCGTCGCCCTCGCTGCGACTCGTGACCTCGGTGAGCTGGGCGACCAGGCCGTCGGCTGTGACGCGGTCCAGCCCGTGGATGTGCAATGGCCCGGCGGCGGACGCTGTGGTGACGGTGACGTTCGCGAGCCTGAACAGCTGCTCCAGCGGGCCGCGATCTGTGTCGACCGTCTGGACCCGCGAGATAGGGGCGATCCGTCGCTCCTGGCTGAGCCAGCCGGACTGGGTGTAGACCGCGGTGTCGGTGACCTCCCAGCGGTGAACGCGGTAGCGCCAACGCGGCATCACGACGAGGTGCGCTGACGCGAACAGCACGGTGACCGCAAGACCAGCCACCCGCAGACCCTTGTCATCCTGGGACGCCATGAACCAGAGCAGCTGTGCTCCGAGAAGGATGAGCCAGCCGGGCAGCGCTCGCACCGTCCAGAACACGACGGCACGAGAGCTGACGTGGTTGGCGGGCTCGCGCAGCTGCATGAGTCCTACCCTGTCACGCACTGACCAGAGGGTCATGATCATCGGGGGTAGCACCGGGCGATCCGTGAGACGGTCATGCCTGCCGGGCGCGATCGTCGCAGTCTTGCTGACCACGGGTTCGCGCGCCTAACGTCGGACTCGTGTCGGAAGGTCTGTTGCTCGAACCGGGACGTCCTTGGGTGTGGACGGGCTTCTTCTCTGCCGACCCACGCAGCTGGATCCTCGACTCCGCTGAGCCGGCCGCCAGGTGGTCGCTGCTGGCCGGGGTTCTGGACCGCTCGGATGATGACGACGATGTCGTCGCCGCCCACCGGGCAGTCCTGGCCGACCCGCTCACGCGCGACCTGGTCGACCGGCTCCCCGACTGGGAGGGCGGGCAGCCGCTGTCGGGGCACGACAGCCCCAAGTTCGCGCCGAACCTGCTGAACCTGCTTGCCGACATGGGACTCCGAGCGGGTGACAGCCTCAGGGTCGACCGGGTGCTGGAGCAGATGCTCGCCCACCAGGACACAGGCGGCCACTTCCAGTCCTACGCGCCGCCGCGAGGGTCGGATGCGCCGATCTGGGGGACGTTGCTGTGCGACTCGCACGCGGTGGTGGAGGTCCTCGTCCGGTATGGGCACGGCCGGGACCCCCGGGTGGTCGCCGGCCTCGACCGGATGACCAAGGACCTGACCGAAACCGCGCAAGGACGGGCATGGCCCTGCCTCCCCGACCCCCAGACCGGGTTCCGCGGCCCGGGTCGGAAGGGTGACTTCTGCCCTCAGGTGAGCCTCGAGGCGCTGCGGGCCTATGCCCGGCTCGCGGAGACCGAGCGACCCCCCGGCCTGCTCGACGTCGCCCGGGTGTCGTTGGGCGCGTGGCAGCGGCGTGACACGCAGAAGCCATACATGTTCGGGCACGGGAAGGCTTTCAAGACCGTCAAGTGGCCACCCACCTGGTACCGCGCGTATGCCGTTCTCGACACTCTCGGCCGCTACCCGGGCCTGTGGCGTGGCGAGGACGCCAGGCCCGACGACCGTCGGTCACTGGCCGAGCTGATCGCCTCTCTGGTCGCCTACAACACGACCGACGACGGTCGGGTCGTCCCTCGATCCACTTCCCGCGGCTTCGAAGCCTTCTCGTTCGGGCAGAAGAAGGAGCCGTCGGCCTTTGCCACAGCTCAGGTGCTGACGGTCCTTCACCGCCTCGACGACCTCGCCCAGGAGGCGCAGAGCGTCGACGTCACCGCCCTGTCAAGCTCCAAGGGCGGAACCGGGGTGGTCGTACCGCCGTCCCCGGCGGCCACTCGGGACGGCTGATCTGGCCAACAGCCAGCTAGGCCACCGCGTGCCCATGGCGTGCACTCCACCGGTCCAGGACCCTGACGACCGGAAGAGCCACGACGACCAGCACCGCGAACGGCAGGAACCCGCGGGCGTATCCGGTCGACCCGCCCACCATCCCGGTGACCACCCCCATGACGGGCGGGATGACGAACCCGCCCAGGGCGCCGATACCACCGATCCAGCCGGAGGCGCCGCCCACGGCGTCCGGTACATAGCGGGGCAGGAGCTTGAAGACGATCGCGTTCTGCAGGCCCATTCCCGCGGCGACTGCCAGGGTCGCCACCAGCGAGAGGGCAAATGTCCCGGAGAACGACAACACCATGGTGCCGACGAACATCAACAGGAAGTTGCCGGGAAGCGCGTAGCGGATCGAGAGCCGGTCGGACAGCAGACCCCCGGGCACTCGGATCAACGCGCTGAACAGGGAGAAGGCGGCGGTCAGAACGCCGGCCTCACGCAATGAGGTGCCGTACATGGACGTCCAGAACGTGGGCAGCCAGGAGGTGAAGGCGAGGAACCCGCCGAAGGAGAGGAAGTAGAAGAAGACGAGCATCCAGGTCGCGGGGATGCTGGACGCACGCTTCAATCCCGCCCATGCCTTCCCGGTTGGCGCCAGCTCGCCGCCCCCGAGCCCGACCAGCTGATCAGCGGTGAGCGTGAGGCCTTGCTGATGGAGCTGGAACCACGGCGCGTCCTTGATGAACAAGCCATAGACGATGGTGATGGCCACCAGGACGACGAACCACGCGCTGTAGGCGCTGAAGATCCCGATGGACCCGACCGCTATCGGAAGCAGCAGCGTGGACAGACCAGGGCTCGTGTTCCCCAGGCCCCCGTAGATGCCGAGCGCGCCGCCCTGGTCCTTCTTGGGGAACCAGTACGACACCTGGCCGATGCCCACCGAGAACGTGGCAATTCCGCATCCGATCAGCGCGCCAAGAACCAGCAGCAGCGGGTAGGTGCCGTCCATGGAGTCCGGGTAGGAGGTCTTCAGCAGGACGAGCAGTCCGACCACGCCGATGTTGGTGATCAGCATCAGGATGAGGAACGGCCTCTTGCCGCCGAACCGCTCGACCGCCGCGCCAAAGGGGATTCGTAGCAGCGAACCGGTCAGGGCCGGGATAGCCGCGAGCATCCCCGCGGCGAACGGGGTCAGGTCGAGCAGCTCCTTGAACTTCGGGACCAACGGCCCGAAGATCGAGACGCCGGCAAACCCGCCGAAGAAGCCGAGCGTGGCCAGCCACAACGCCTGGTTGCGCGAGCTTTTGACCTTGTCACGAAACCCGAGGTCTTCCATGGCTTCCCGTCCTGTCGTCCTTGGAATCTGGCGTGATTGGAATCCTTCGCTCGGCACCCTCCCACGGTCCCGGGCGCGTCACAAGGCACCGACGTAGCGATCACAGGAGTTAAATGTCCTCGTGCCGTGATTGCATCCGACGCACGCGGTTCATCCATCGCGGTCTACCTGATCGCGCATCTCGTCGAATAGGGCAACGCCATGACCGAAGAGACTCTGACCGGGGCCGTCGCGGAGCCTCGAATGCACGACCTGTCCGACGTCGCGAGCCTCGTCGAGATCCAGCCGGAGGCGACCGTGTCCCGGGCTGTCCTCCAGGCCGAGGGTGCACGCGTCGTGCTCTTCTCGTTCGACGCCGGCCAGGTCTTGACCGAGCACACCGCTGCCGTGCCGGCGCTGCTCCAGGTGCTCGATGGGCACCTGCGCATCACCGCCGACGGACGCACCGTCGACCTGCGTCCGGGCGGGCTGGTGCACCTGGCGGCCCGGCTGCCACACGCCGTCGAGGCCGTTGAGGCCTCACGGCTTCAGCTCACGATGCTCGACTCGCGGGTGTCGGGCTGAGCCCACTGCCGTACAACGCTGCCATGCGAACCAGAAAAGGTCCTCTCCCGGAACCGGGAAAGGACCTTTGACCTGCGGTGGAGCTGAGGTGACCAACCATGCCGCGCGACGCACTCGAGCAGATCACCGCGTCCGCGGACTTCCCCGAAGCGCACTGGGTCAAGGTGTGGTCCACAACCGAGGTGATCGACACCGCCACCATCCGCACGGCATAGTTCACAACACGCAAAGCATCACGGTAGCGTAGGAGCAAGCGGCCTCAATCGTGATTCGGTGCGTGCCCCCGTTGCCATGCCCCGAGGATGAGGAGAGCCGCTCATGCCCAGTGCCAGCCCCAGCTCGAAGGAAAGGTCGTCAGGTCTCTCAGCCCTGATGCGGCCGATCAACTCTGTCGTCGAGCGCTTCATCCCCAGTGCCCTGGTCTTCGCCATCGTGCTGACGTTCATCGTGGCAATTCTTGCGCTGACCCTGACCGACACCGGCCCGGTCGACGTCGTCAAGGGCTGGGGCGAGGGTTTGTCGGGCCTGTTGGCTTTCATGACGCAGATGGCTCTGATCCTCCTGCTCGGCCACACTTTGGCCAACACAGGCCCGGTGCGCAAGTTGTTGACATCGCTCGGCGGGCTTCCCAAGACCGTGCTGCAAGCGTATCTCTTCGTCTTCGTGGTGGCCGCCGTCGCGTCGCTGGTCACGTGGGGCCTCGGCCTAGTGGTCGGCGTGCTGCTGGCCGTGGAAGTCGCCAAGCAGGGTCGCGAGAAGGGGCTGAACCTGCACTTCCCGATGCTGGTCGCGGCAGGGTACTCCGGCTACGTCATCTGGCACATGGGTTACTCCGGCTCCGGCACCTTGGCCGCAGCCACCGAGGGCTCGTTTCTTGCCAAACAGCTCGGCAAGACCATACCGATCAGCGAGACAACATTCGCCTGGTGGAACATCCTCGCGATCGTCGCCACGATCATCGTGGTGGGCGTCGGGCTCGCCTTGGTGGCCCCGCGTGGAGGAGACAAGATCGTCGAGCTGAAGACTGACGCCCGCTTCGACGACGACGTCGCCATCGACGACGAGGTCGTCACCCCGGCCGATCGGGTGGACGCCAGCCGTGTCCTCACACTGCTGGTTGGCCTAGCGTTGGTCTCCTACCTGGTCATCCACTACACGGAGGGCGGCACCGCGACCCTCGACATCGTCAACTGGACCTTCCTGGCCTTGATCTTCCTGCTGGTGCGCAGCCCGCTCGAACTGATCGCTCTTGTCAAGAACGCCGCATCGAACGTGGGTGAGATCCTGCTTCAGTTCCCGCTGTACGCGGGGATCATGGGGATCATGGCCACCTCGGGGCTGATCACCGTCTTCTCCGACTTCGTGGTCGAGACCGCCGTTCCGTCGACCTTTGGCGTGCTGGTCTTCCTCTCGGCCGGGGTGGTGAACTTCTTCGTGCCATCCGGTGGCGGGCAGTTCGCTGTGCAGGGACCGGTGATGCTCGACGCCGGGGGCCGGTTGGGTGTCGACCCGGCAGTGACGATCATGGCCATTGCATACGGCGACCAGTGGACCAACATGATCCAGCCCTTCTGGGCTTTACCGGTGCTGGCCATCTCCGGGCTGAAGATTCGCGACAT
>Ga0209587_1000372_pt1 | contig 21898 bp, 18 predicted proteins | sample NGEPerD_2_FD_184512 | JGI IMG/M metagenome (GOLD analysis project Ga0209587, IMG submission 184512) | Arctic peat soil microbial communities from the Barrow Environmental Observatory site, Barrow, Alaska, USA - NGEE PermafrostL1-D... | ecosystem: Environmental > Terrestrial > Soil > Wetlands >... | reverse complement strand
GAAGTGGGTGGCGTCCTCCAGGTCGGTGTCCTCACACTGCGCGAAGAGGTCGTGAAGGAACGCCCGCCCGGCAGCAGCGATCGGGTTCTCCTGGTCGGCCTTCCAGGAGAGGACCGGGCAGTCGATGACGGCCGCCTGCTCGGGACCGAACTGCCACTCGCCCAGCCCGGCGAACTCGGTCTCGTAGAACGTCGCCCAGTCGGCCTTCGCCAACCCGCCCGGCGACGCCGTCTCGACGTTGTCGCGCCAGTCCGGGATCGTCTCCGCGAAGACCACGTCGGTCGCCCCCTCCGGGTCGCCGGCCTGGTAGCGACCGATCGAGGCCTCGGCCACCGCGCCGAACATCTCCAGCACCTCACCGAAACCGTTCGTCGCGAGCCAGCCGGTCGGGGCGAGCGGTTCGAGGAGGCTGAGCGACCGCACCCGCTCGGGGTGAGCAGCTGCCAGGGCCAGCCCGATCATCGCGCCCTCGGAATGACCCACCACGTGGGCGGCATCGACCCCGAGGTGGTCGAGCAACGCCACGGCGTCCGCCACCTGGGCGTCGAACCCACCCGCAGGCCCACTGCTCTCGCCGTAGCCGCGCCGGTGATACTGGATCCGGCGGTACCCGTCCAGCGCCGACTGGCGGGCCAGTGGCCTCAGCACGTCTGCCCAGAAGCCGCCGTGGATGACCAGCATCGACTCCCCCTCACCCTGCACGTCATAGGCCAGTCGGACGCCGTTCACGTCGATCTCGTTCATGACAATCTCCTCGATGCGTGGTCCCCGCCGTTGCGGGCTGCTGACTCGACACTGGCCCGAGTCGGCCACGTACCGGATCGGTATCGGCTGCCAACCTCTCCGGGCCGGCGATGGGCATTCCTACCCATCGGCCGGCCGTCTCGGCCATGCTGAAGGAATGGAATCCGTCGCAACGACTCACCTGACCCGCTCACGGGAACTCCATCTGGCCTCTCGCTGGGAGGAGGCGTGTGTGGAGTACGGCGCCGCGGACGCCGCCGAGCCGCTCGCCGTCGAGGACCTGGCGTCGTACGCCGAGGCGGCCCAGGTCTCGGCCCGCGGCGATGAGGCTGTCGCCCTCCTCCACCGGGTCTTCGACCTGCGGGTCCAGGCGGACGAGCTGGACGAGGCGGCCGAAGTCGCCTTCTGGCTGTGGTGGGTCCTGGTGAACAGCAACCAGGTCGTCGAAGCGGGCGGCTGGTTCCAGCAGTCCACTCGGGTCCTCGGACCTGCAGCCGCCTCGAGCCCCTGGCTGAGGTGTCCCGAGGCGATGTTGCACACAACGACAGGCGACTACGCGCGTGCGGGCGAGCTGCTCAGCGGTGTTGTCCAGGACGGTCAAGGTGAGGTGGTGCCCTGGGCATTGTGCATGTGGGCAGGGGCCTTGATCGAGGAGGGTCGGTTCCAAGAGGGGCTGGATCGTCTGGAGGAGGCGATGTCGATCCTTCTCCGCCAGGGTCTGTCGCCGCGCGTCACGCCGTGGGTCTACTGTGCCGGGGTCAGAGGATCCTGCATGGCTCGGGACTTCACCCGCGCCCGGGCGTGGAGCCGGTCGATGGCCGGTTGGTTGGACTCGCTGAGCAGTCTGGGCGGTGCGTACCTCGGGAACTGTCGCATCTATCGCTCCCGATTGATGTGCCTCAACGGCGCCTGGGCGGACGCTCTCGAGGAGATCGCCGCGGTCTGCGGCGACCTCGACGGCTACGCCGGCTGGATCTGCGGGCACGCGTTCTACCAGCTCGGAGAGATCCGGCGGCTCCGTGGCGAGCGGGACGCCGCCGAAGCCGCGTACCTCCGCGCGGCCGAGCACGGCTGCCCGACCCAACCCGGGCTGGCGCTCCTCCGGCTCGCCAACGGAGAGGTCGGCGCGGCATCGGCCGGTGTCCGACGGGCGCTGACCGAAGTGGCCTCGAAGGTCGACCGGCTGGACCTGTTGAGGGCGGCCGTCGCCATCTACCTCGAAGCCGGGAAGGTCGACGCGGCCCGAGAAGCCGTGGCCGAGTTCGAGGAGATCGCGGACGAGTCCACGACGCCCGCCCTCGAGGCCGAGACTGCCACGATCAGGGGCGCACTGACGCTGGCCGAGGGCGACCCCGGAGGGGCGTTGCCGTTCCTGAGGCGAGCCGTCGGTGCCTGGCAGGAGCAGGAGACTCCGTACGAGGTGGCCACCCTGAACGTCCTGATCGGTCAGGCCTGCCGTGCGCTCGACGACGAGGACGGTGCTCGGCTCGAGTTCGCTGCGGCGAGGGAGACGTTCACGCGGCTTGGTGCGCTGCCGGATCTCGCCCGACTCGATGCGATCGTCTCTCCCGGTGACGCCACCTCGAGCACCCACGGCCTGAGCCCGCGGGAGATCGAGGTCCTCCGCCTCATCGCCAAGGGCCGGCCCAACCGTGCGATCGCCAGCGAGCTGCACCTCAGCGAGCGCACGGTCCACCGCCACGTCGCCAACATCTTCACCGAGCTCGACGTGGACTCACGGACCGCGGCGGTCACCTATGCGATCAAGCACCGCCTCATCGAGGTGGGGATGCTCTAACGGTCGGCGACCCAGTCGCGGGCCGTCCTCGGGTCAAGCCAGCGGGCCGGTGGATCTTCCCAGCGGCTGCCGGCCGACGGTGAGGAATGGCCGCTCCCCCGCCCGGCGGCCAGCGCCGCTGCCTCGTCGTGGTCGCCGACCCAGTGCCAGGCGTCCGCCCCGGGGCGGTGGCCCAGCCGGGGCGCTCCAGCCGGAGAAGGGATGCGCCGTCGGCAGCGCACGCGACGGCCGCGTCGGTGGTCATCCCCTCGGCGAACGGGTGGGTCGCTTCACGACCGCGGTCACGTGGTGGTCCCGCAGCCAGGCCCGCTCCAGCCGGGAGCAACTCGAGTTGGAGCCCGTCGCCGCCGAGGTCGAGCATGCGGTCGACCGCAGTTCCAACGTCCGAAGCAACTCTGTACGGTCGTCGGCGAGCGCGGCCAGGCAGGAGCGGGCTCCGGTGAGGGGATGGCGTAGTCGAGGGTCATCGGCATGGCACGACCCTGAGCCCAGGAGCCTGCCGGCGGGACGTTGATTCCCGCGATCTGTGGAGGGAACCCCGTCATCACCACCCAAGAGCCTTACTCCGACCCAGCGCTATGCCTCCCACTCATTGGCAACCATTGACCATTGAGACCTCCAGAATCTCCACCCATCCACTCCAGATCTCCCGGCCATCACAACTCCTTTTCGAGCGGCACGCATGCTACGAAGGACGTAGATGGGTCGCCCGGGATCGGGCGGCCCACGCGGCATTTCTAGGGGTCCGTTGGTTGTCGGCGGACGTCGTTGAGGCGGTGGTGCATGGCGGCGTGAAGTTCTACAGCGGCGCGGCGAAGGCCGCGCGGGCCTACGTCGAGCGCGACCGATCCCGTGCTGACGACTACTACCTGGCCGAAGGCAGCGGCGTCGCGGAGCGGCTGGTGGTGACACCCGACGACTTCTCTCTGGCCAGCGCCATAGACGCCGACACCTACGAGGAGTGGGTCGCCGGGGTCGACGTCGACACCGGTCGCATGAAGGGTCGGGTCCGCGACGACGCGAACGCGCTGCGGTTCGTCGAGGTCACCGTCAACGGACCCAAGACCTGGTCACTGGCCGCTGCGCTGTATGCGGAGATCTCGGGCGCGCTGGACGCGGCCCAGGACAAGCCCGCCACCGAGATCGTTGGCTGGGTCGCTCAACACGCGACAACCCGGGTGGGGCCGCGCGGACGCCAAGTGCAGGTGCCGGTGGAGGAGATCGAAGCCGCGGTCATCCGGCACTACACGTCCCGGGCCGGGGATCCGCACCGCCACCTTCACCTCCAGATCAACGCCCGCGTGTGGGCGGCCGGCGGGTGGCGGGGCATCCACTCCGTCGGGATCCGGGACAGCATCGAGGCCATCAATGGGATTGGGCACGCTGCTGTCGCGACCGACCCGAAGTTCCGGTCGGTCCTCGCGGCGCACGGGTTCACGCTCGACCCGGCGACCAGGGAGATTCGGGAGCTCGCGCCGTACGTGGGTGCGTTCAGCGCGCGTAGCGCGCAGATTCGGCGCAACGTCGACCGTTACGAAGCCGCGTGGCGTAGCGAGCATCCCGGCGAGGAGCCGGGTCCGCGGCTGCGCGAGGCGTGGGACCGGCGGGCGTGGGCCGAAGCCCGACCCGACAAGGTCGTCCCGAAGGACGGCCGAGAACTCGTGGCCCGCTGGAACAGCGAGCTGCGCGAGCTCAGATACCGCAATCCGACCGAACCCGTGTCGCTCACAGGGACGCGGCCGGGTTGGATCGACCGCGATGGCGCAGATGAACTGGTCGTCTCCATCCTCGGGGCCAAGAGGTCGGCATGGAATACGGCCGACATTCGCGGGAGGACCGAGGTCCTCCTCGCCCAGACCGGCCTCCTCGCTGACCCAGCCGCGAGGACCGAGCTCGCCGAAGACATCACCGCCCGGGCGGCCGACCGGTGCGTCAAGCTGATCGTCCGCGCCGATGTGCCCGAGCACGTCCGGTCGCTCAGCTCGCAGCAGGTTCTCGAGGTCGAGGCCGACATCGTCGCCCGGATCGCGCGACGGGCGGCTGAGCCAGCCCGCAGAGTGCGCATGGGTGGGCGTGGACTGGTCCGGATCGACCCGGCCCAGGCCGCCGTGGTCGGGTGTCAAGCCCGCCCGCCATCTTCGCGAGCCACGGCGAGCCCGAAGGGCTCTCAGTTGCTGCAGAAATAGGCCCGATCAGTAGTACCAGGGGAAGCGGCGCCAGTTGGGCTCCCGCTTCTCCAGGAACGCGTCGCGGCCCTCGACCGCCTCGTCGGTCATGTACGCCAGCCGCGTCGCCTCGCCGGCGAACACCTGCTGGCCCATCAGCCCGTCGTCGACGAGGTTGAACGCGAACTTCAGCATCCGCTGGGCCGTGGGGCTCTTTCCGTTGACCTCGGCCGCCACCTCGAGGGCCACCCGCTCGAGGGAGGCGTGGTCGGCGACCAGGTTCACCGCGCCCATCCGGTGCATGTCGTCGGCGGAGTACGTGCGGCCCAGGAAGAAGATCTCGCGCGCGAGCTTCTGCCCCACCATCTTGGCCAGGTATGCCGACCCGTACCCGCCGTCGAACGAGCCGACGTCCGCATCGGTCTGCTTGAAGCGGGCGTGCTCACGGCTGGCGATGGTCAGGTCGCAGACCACGTGCAGGCTGTGGCCGCCCCCCGCCGCCCAGCCGGGCACCACTGCGACCACGACCTTGGGCATGGTGCGGATGAGGCGCTGCACCTCGAGGATGTGCAGCCGACCGCCTGCGGCGGCGTGACCCGCGTCGTCGTACTCGTACCCCGAGCGGCCCCTGATCCGCTGGTCGCCGCCGGAGCAGAACGCCCAGCCCCCGTCGCGCGAAGACGGCCCGTTGCCGGTCAGCAGCACCGTGCCGACGTCGGGCGTCATCCGCGCGTGGTCGAGCACGCGGTACAGCTCGTCGACGGTGTGGGGCCGGAACGCGTTGCGGACGTCGGGCCGGTCGAAGGCGACCCTGACGGTGCTGCCGGCCGCGCCGTCGAGCACGCAGCGGTGGTAGGTGACGTCGGTCAGGTCGAAACCCTCGACCGGCGACCACGCGGCCGGGTCGAAGATCTCGGATACACGTTCGGCGGTCACATCGGCGAGGATAGGGCCGTGCCCGCCCCGACCCGGCCGCCGCCGTGACCGGCGACGCCGCCTTCCTCGTCGGGGGGCTCGGGCTGCTGCTGGCCGCCGTTGCCGCCCGCCTGCTCAAGGACCGGGCGCTGTCGACGCCGATCTTCGTGCTGCTGATCGGCGCGGTCGTCGGGATTCCCCTCCGCGACTCGAGCCCGGTCTCGCCGGTGCTCAACACCGAGTTCGCCGAGCACCTGACCGAGGCGTGCGTGATCGTGGCGCTGATGGGTGTCGGTCTGTCGATCGACCGGCCGCTGTCGTTGAAGGGGTGGCGCAGCCCTGGCCGGCTCCTGCTGCTGGCGATGCCGCTGTGCATCGCCGGGGTGGCACTCCTCGGGTGGACGCTGATGGGGCTGGCCCCGGCCGCGGCGCTGCTGCTCGGGGCAGTGCTCGCCCCGACCGACCCGGTGCTGGCGGGGGACGTCCAGGTGGCCGGCCCCGCGACGGGGGACCAGGAGTACGAGAACGAGATCGCCGTCGGCGAGCACGACGAGGTGAGGTTCGCGCTGACCTCGGAGGCCGGGCTCAACGACGGCCTCGCGTTCCCCTTCGTGTACGCCGCGATCTTCCTGGCCAGCCTCGGCTCGGTCGGGGAGTGGGGCCTGCGGTGGCTGGCGTGGGAGCTCGTGGGCAAGGTGGCCCTCGGTGTCGTCCTGGGCTGGCTGGCCGGCAAGGGACTTGCGTGGCTCTCGTTCCGGTCGCAGGTACGGACCCTTCGCCTGGCCGAGGGCGGCCAGCCGCTGCTCGCCCTCGCCGTCACGTTCGCCGTCTACGGGCTCGTCGAGGTGCTGGGCGGGTACGGCTTCGTCGCCGTCTTCGTCTGCGCCCTGGCCATGCGGACCACGGAGCGGCACCACGAGTTCCACGCCGACGCGCACCGGTTTATGGAGCAGCTCGAGCACATCCTCACGTTCGTCGTGCTGCTGCTGCTCGGAGCCGCGCTGACGTCCGGGCTGCTGGCCAACCTCACGTGGCAGGGTGTGGTTGTCGGTGTCCTCCTGCTGGTGGTGATCCGTCCGTTGGCGGCGTGGCTGAGCCTCCTGCGGTTCGACGGGATGGACTCCCGCGAGCGGGCGGTCTCGTCGTTCTTCGGCGTCCGCGGCGTCGGCTCCCTCTACTACGTCGCCTACGCGATGAGCGAGACCGGTTTCGACGACGCCCGCGTGATCTGGTCGACCGTGACCTTCACGGTGGTGCTCTCGGTGCTGCTGCACGGCGTGACGGCCACGCCCGCGATGTCGTGGCTGGAGCGTCACCGTGACCGGGCGCCTCGGTGAGCCTCCCTTCCCTGGACGACCTGCTCGTCGACGCGCACGTCGTCACCCTCCCGATGCGGGTGCGGTTCCGGGGCGCGCTCGCCCGAGAGGTGCTGCTCCTGCGCGGGCCGGCGGGGTGGGGAGAGTTCGGCCCCTTCGTCGAGTACGGCGACGAGGAGGCGTCGTGGTGGCTCTCCTCGGCGGTCGAGGCAGCCTGGCGCGGCTGGCCGGAACCGTTGCGGAGCCACGTGACCGTCAACGCGACGGTGCCCGCCGTCACGCCGGCCGAGGTGGCCGGCGTCCTCGCGGCGTTCGGCGGCTGCGCGACCGCCAAGGTGAAGGTCGCGGAGGCGGGGCAGGCGCGGTCGGACGACGTCGCGCGTGTCGCGCAGGTGCGGGCGCTGCTCGGCCCGGCGGGCCGGATCCGTGTCGACGCCAACGGTGCCTGGGACGTCGACACCGCCGTCGAGACGCTGACCGCGCTGGCCAGGTACGACCTGGAGTACGCCGAGCAGCCGTGCGCCTCCCTGCGGGAGCTGCGCGAGCTGCGCCTGCGGCTCGCCGCTGCCGGCACCGACGTCCCGATCGCCGCCGACGAGAGCATCCGCAAGGCCGAGGACCCGTTCACCGTCGCCGCCGGTGGCGCGGTGGACCTCGCCGTCGTCAAGGTGGCGCCGATGGGCGGCGTCCGGCGGACGCTGGCGGTGGTCGAGCGGCTCCGCGCCGAGCACGGCCTGCCGGTGGTCGTCTCCAGCGCCCTGGACTCCGGCGTCGGCATCGCGGCGGGGCTGGCAGCCGCCGCGGCGCTGCCCGACGAGCCGCCGGCCTGCGGGCTCGCCACCACCGTCCTGCTCGTCCGCGACGTCGTCGAACCGCCGGTGGTGCCGTCCGGCGGCGTCCTCGCGGTCGGCGCGCGGGCTCCTGACCCGGGTGCGCTGGTGCGCCTCGCTGCCCCGGTCGAGCGGCGGGGCTGGTGGCTCGACCGAGTCGCCCGCTGCTACCGCGTGCTGGAGCGGCGGGCAGGATCCTCGGCGTGGTGAACCCCTCGACATTGGCGGCCCGCGAGCTGGTGGGCGCGCTGGGCCGTCTCGGCGTCCGCCACGTCGTGCTGTGCGCAGGGTCGCGCTCGGCGCCGCTGGCCTACGCGCTGCACGCGGCCGAGGTGGCCGGGGTGCTCGACCTGCACGTGCGCCACGACGAGCGGTCGGCGGGCTTCACCGCCCTGGGCGTCGGTCGGGCCGGTCACGTGGCGGCCGTGGTGACGACCTCGGGCACCGCCGTGGCCAACCTGCACCCCGCCGTGCTCGAGGCCCACCACGGCGGGGTGCCGCTGCTCGTGCTCGCCGCCGACCGACCGCACCCGTTGCGCGGCACCTGGGCCAACCAGACCTCGGACCTGCAGGCGCACCTGTTCGGGACGGCGACCCGCTTCGCCGCCGACCTGGCTGCCGATGCCGACCCGGCGGCCTGGGTGGGTGCACTCGAGCAGGCGGTGGCGGCAGCTCGCGGACCGGATGGCGCACGACCGGGCCCGGCGCACCTCGACCTGGCCTTCGACGACCCGCTGACCCCGGACGACGCACTGCCCTTCCCCTCGAGTATCCCCCTGGTGCGCGACACGCCGGCGCGTCGCGCACCAGGGGGACACTCGGTGATCGAGCCTGGCCCGCGCACGGTGGTCGTCGCCGGGGACGGCGCAGGGCCCCGTGCGCGGCAGCTCGCGGAGGACGGGGGCTGGCCACTGCTCGCGGAGCCGACCTCGGGGGCGCGTGGCGGGCGCTGTGCCGTCGCCGGCTACCGGCTGGTGGTTCCGCACCTGGCCGAGCGGGTCGAGCGTGTCGTGGTCCTGGGACGCCCGACGCTCTCGCGGCAGGTGACCGCGCTGCTCGACCGGGCCGAGGTCGACCTCGTCGTGGTCGCGGACCACCAGGAGGAGACCGGGCCCGGGCGAGCCTGTCGGCGCGTGGTCGGTGCTGTCGAGGCGGGTACAGGGCCGACCGACGACGCCTGGCTGACGGCGTGGCAGGAGGCTGGATCCGTGGCACGACAGGTGATCGACGCCGTCCTGGACGACGAGCCGCTCAACGGCCCGCTGCTGGCCCGCGAGGTATGGGGCGCGCTGCGCGCTGACGAGCGGCTCGTCGTCGCGGCGTCCAACCCGGTGCGCGACCTCGACCTCGCCGGGCACCCGGACGGCCGGGTGCGGCGCGTGCTGGCCAACCGGGGGCTGTCCGGTATCGACGGCACGATGTCGACCGCGGTCGGCGTCGCGGTGGCCACCGGGTCGCCGACCCGTGCGCTGGTCGGCGACGTCGCCTTCCTGCACGACCTCGGCGCCCTAACGGTGCCGGCCTCCGAGCGTGGCGGCCTCGACCTGCAGGTGGTCGTGCTCGACGACGACGGAGGCGGCATCTTCGCCCTGCTCGAGCACGGCGAGCCACAGCACGCCTCGTCGTTCGAGCGTGTCTTCGGCACTCCCCACGGGGCCGACCTCGGCGCGCTCGCCGGGGGGTTCGGCGTCCCCGTCGTCCGGGTGGAACGCCCGTCGGAGCTGGTCGACGCGCTGGCCGCGCCCCCTGACGGGCTGTCGGTGGTGCACGTCCCGGTGCGGCGGGACGGGTTGCGGGCGCTGCACGAACACCTGCGCAACGGCGTGGCGCGGGCGCTCTCCGCGACTTAGCCTGGTGACGTGGCGACGCTGCGAGAGTGGCTGCTGGGCCGGCTGGGCCTGCGTCGCGGGCCGGTGGACGACCCGTTCGAGGTGCTGCGCGTGCAGATGCGGCTGGCCGAGCTGGCGCGACAGATCCAGGTGCTGGAGGCCGATCCGCACGTCTACGCCAAGGCGCACCGGCTGCGCGCCACCCATGCGGCGTACGACGACCTGCTCGTCGAGGCCTGTCGGCTCGCGGGCGTCGACATCGAGGACGCTCCGCGCGACCGCGCCGAGCGCTGGCGGGAGGAGCTCGAGCTCAGCTCGCGCGGCTGGAGCTGGTGAAACCTCAGCCGAGCGCGTCGCGCATCGGCACGAGCTTCGCGTCGCTCTCGGCCAGCTCTGACTCCGGGTCGGAGCCGGCCACGATGCCGCAGCCGGCGAAGAGGCGCAGACGCGAGGGGTCGCCGCGGTCGATGCGGGCGCACCGCAGCGCGATGCCGAACTCTCCGTCGCCCCGCGCGTCGAGCCACCCGACCGGACCGGCGTAGCGGTCGCGGTCCATCCCCTCCAACTCGGAGATCAGGGCCGCTGCTGGCCCGGTCGGCGTCCCGCAGACGGCGGCGGTCGGGTGCAGTGCCGCGGCCAGGTCGAGCACCGACGGGGGTTCGGCCCCTGCGCGGTCCGCCAGCACACCGGTGACGTCGGTGGCCAGGTGCATCACGTTCGGCAGGTGCAGCACGAACGGCGACTCGGGCACGTTGGTCCCCGAGCAGTAGGGGTGCAGCGCCTCGGCCACCGACCGGACCGCGTACTCGTGCTCCTCCAGGTCCTTGCTGGAGCGGGCCAGGGAGGCCGCGAGCGCGAGGTCGTGGTCGTCGTCCCCGGTCCGTTGGATGGTGCCGGCCAGCACCCGCGAGGTGACCAGGCCCCGTTCGCGCCGGACCAGCATCTCCGGGGTCGCGCCGACCAGGCCGTCCACGGCGAAGGTCCAGCACGACGGGTAGCGCTCCGCCAGCCGCGCCAGCAGCCAGCGGGCGTCGACCGGCCCGGACGTCCGGGCCTCGAGGTCCCGTGCCATCACGACCTTGTCGACGTCCCCGGCCGCGATCCGTGCGACCGCGTCGGACACGGCCGTGACCCACTGCGGCCCCGACCGCGCGCCGTCGGCGTACGTCACGACGCCGGGGGCGCGCACCGGGTCGGGGTCCGGCAGGCCCTCGTGGCCCGGCAGCGCGCCGTCCGCGGAGATGCTCGTGAGCCACCACCGGCCGTCGCGGTGTCCCAGCACGGTGCGCGGCACGACGAGAACGCCGCCGGCGGGCGAGCCGTCGGCGAACGCGAACGACGCGAAGGCGACCGGCCCCGTCCCGGGTAGGTCGACCTCGTCGCGGACGACCGCGTGGTCCGTCAGCGAACGCCACGCGCGGCCTGCCTCGGCGAACCGGCCGGCACCGCCGACCTCCACTCGCAGGCACTCACCCCAGGCCACGATGCCCTCGCCGCGGCGCACCCACGCGAGCGGCTCGTCGTCCGGCAGGTGTCCCAGCAGCGGGCCCGGGTCGGGCAGCGCGACGGTCCTCGCCACGATCGGGGCGCCGGCCGGGGCTGTGCTCACGTGCGGAAGCGTAGGCGGCAGCCGGGTGGGCCGCGCGGGCACCGCCCTGCCAGGATCGCTCCGTGAGCCGCGCCGACCTCGACAAGGAGCCGCACGAGGTGGCGGCGATGTTCGACGACGTCGCCGAGCGCTACGACGTCACCAACGACGTCCTGTCGCTGGGCCAGGACCGGCGCTGGCGTCGTGCCGTCGTGCGCGCCGTGGACGCCCTGCCGGGTGAGCGCGTGCTCGACCTCGCGGCCGGGACCGGGACGTCGACCGAGCCGTTCGCGGACGCCGGTGCGGACGCCGTCGCGTGCGACTTCTCGCTGGGCATGCTGCGCGTCGGGAGCCGGCGCCGCTGCGACCTCGCGTTCGTCGCCGGGGACGCCACCGCCCTGCCCTTCGGCGACGAGGCCTTCGACGCCGTCACGATCTCGTTCGGGCTGCGCAACGTCGTCGACCACGCCGCGTGCCTGGCCGAGATGCTGCGGATCACCAGGCCGGGTGGCCGGCTGGTGGTGTGCGAGTTCTCCCAGCCGACGTGGCGCCCGTTCCGCACCGTGTACCTCGAGTACCTGATGCGCGCGCTGCCGCCGGTCGCCCGCCGGGTCAGCTCCAACCCGGAGGCGTACGTCTACCTGGCGGAGTCGATCCGCGCGTGGCCCGACCAGGCGGCCCTCGCCGAGCTCGTCCGGGCGTCCGGCTGGGAGCGCGTCGCGGTCCGGAACCTCAGCGGCGGCATCGTCGCGCTGCACCGCGGCTTCCGGCCCACCTGACCAGCCGGGGTGCGGGTGGGCGTGCGGCGTGGTCGACTCGGTGGAGGAGCCGGGCGGTGGGTCCGGCGCGAAACTCGGGAGGCACCCGATGGGCAACGACAGCAAGGCCGATAACCAGGGCCAGAAGGTCCGCGGCAAGGTCAAGGAGGGTGTCGGGAGGGCGACCGACGACGAGGCTCTGGAGGCCCAGGGCAAGCGTGACCAGTCGTCGTCCGACCTCAAGCAGGCCGGCGAGAAGGTCAAGGACGCCTTCAAGCGCTGAGGGGCACCACCCCGCTGCCGGCGTGATCCCGCCGGGCGTAGACTCCGCCAGAAGTTCGTGAAGCCGTTCACAAGCGAGGTCATCGTGAGCACAGCCGCGGGGTACGACGCCGACGTCGTCGTCGTCGGAGCGGGGCCGGCGGGGTCCACGGCGGCGCACTACCTCGCCAGCGCGGGCCTCGACGTCCTGGTGCTGGAGAAGACCGCGTTCCCCCGCGAGAAGGTCTGCGGAGACGGGCTGACGCCGCGTGCCGTCCGCGAGCTCGTCTCGATGGGCGTGCCCACCAGTGCAGACGACGGGTGGATCAAGAACCACGGGCTGCGGATCATCGGCGGCGGGATGCGCCTGCAGCTGCCGTGGCCGGACCTGGCGAGCTTCCCCGACCACGGGCTGGTCCGGCCGAGGCTGGACTTCGACTCCACGCTCGCGCGGCACGCGGTCAAGAGCGGGGCGCGGCTGCTGGAGCGCACCAGCGTCACCGGTCCCGTGGTGGACGAGCGCAGCGGACGGGTGGTCGGCGTCACGGCACGCGGGGTCGACGAGGCGGGACGGCGGGCCGGGGACGACGTGGAGTACCGCGCGCCGGTAATCCTGGCCTGCGACGGAAACTCGGCGCGGCTGGCGCTCTCGATGGGCAACCACAAGCGGGACGACCGGCCGCTGGGGGTCGCCGTCCGGACCTACTTCCGCAGCCCTCGGCACGACGACGACTACCTGGAGAGCTGGCTCGAGCTCTGGGACGGCGAGCCGCAGCGGTCGGCCCTGCTGCCGGGCTACGGCTGGATCTTCGGGGTGGGTGATGGCACGAGCAACGTGGGGCTCGGCATCCTCAACTCCTCGAAGGCGTTCGGCAGGGTCGACTACTCCGAGCTGCTCCGGCGCTGGGTCGCGCAGATGCCGCCGGAGTGGGGCTACACCGATGCCAACCAGGTCGGCCCGATCCGTGGTGCCGCACTGCCGATGGGCTTCAACCGCACGCCCCACTACGACCGTGGGGTGCTGCTGGTGGGCGACGCCGGCGGCATGGTCAACCCGTTCAACGGGGAGGGCATCGCCTACGCGATGGAGTCGGCGCGGCTGGCGGCCGACGTCGTCGCGCAGGCCCTCGCCCGCCCGGAGGGGCCGTCGCGGGAGAAGGCCCTGGCCGCCTACCCGCAGGTGATGAAGGACGCACTCGGCGGCTACTACACACTCGGCCGTGCCTTCGTGCACCTGATCGGTCAGCCGCAGGTGATGAAGGTGATCACTCGCCACGGCCTGCCCCGCCCGCTGCTGATGCGGTTCACCCTCAAGCTGCTCGCGAACCTGACCGACCCCCGAGGCGGTGACGCCATGGACCGCGTCATCAACGGCCTCTCCAAGATCGCTCCGGCGGCATGAACGCCCGCCACCGGGCCCCCTCGGGGGCCGCGTACGCCGCCCCTAGGATGTGGGCCGCCCGCCCAGCACATGTGCAGAACCGCGAAGCCGTCGAGAGGGGAGCAGGTCGGTGAACCCCTACGTCCCGATCCTCGTGCTGCTGGCCATCGGCGCCGGTTTCGCCGTCTTCTCGATCGTCGCCGGAGCGCTCGCTGGGCCCAAGCGGTACAACCGGGCCAAGCTCGACGCGTACGAGTGCGGCATCGAGCCGACGCCGCAGGCGGCCGGAGGCGGGCGCTTCCCCGTGAAGTACTACCTGGTCGCGATGACGTTCATCATCTTCGACATCGAGGTGGTGTTCCTGTTCCCGTGGGCGGTCGCGTTCTCCGAGCTGGCCCTCTTCGGGTTGCTGGCCATGCTGCTGTTCCTGTTCCTCATCACGGTGCCGTTCGTCTACGAGTGGCGTCGGGGTGGCTTCGAGTGGGACTGACCCTTCGGGAGGTGGAACGCTGATGGGCATCGAGGAGAAGCTGCCGAGCGGCTTCCTGCTCAGCACGGTCGAGTCGCTCGCCGGCTACATGCGCAAGAGCTCCGTCTGGCCGGCCACGTTCGGGCTCGCCTGCTGCGCCATCGAGATGATGGCCGTCGGCGGCCCCCGGTACGACATCGCCCGCTTCGGGATGGAACGGTTCAGCGCCACGCCGCGGCAGGCCGACCTGATGATCGTCGCCGGTCGGGTGAGCCAGAAGATGGCGCCGGTGCTCCGGCAGATCTACGACCAGATGGGCGAGCCCAAGTGGGTCATCGCGATGGGCGTGTGCGCCTCCTCCGGCGGCATGTTCAACAACTACGCGATCCTGCAGGGCGTCGACCACGTCGTCCCCGTCGACGTCTACCTGCCGGGATGCCCGCCACGGCCGGAGATGCTGCTCAACGCGATCCTCGAGCTGCACGACCAGATCCAGGCGATGCCGTTGGGTGTCAACCGCGTCGCGGCCGCCCGCGCAGCGGAGGAGGCCGCGCTGGCCGCCGTCCCCACGTCGCAGATGAAGGGCCTGCTGGCGTGACCGACGAGCGATCCGACCCAGGCGCGACCGACGTCCCGCAGACCCGGAGCGACGCACACCTGGCGCAGGAGGCCGGGAGCGCGAACCTGCCCGCGACCACCGACCCGGTGCCGGACGTGATCGCCGTCCGCGACGGCATGTTCGGCGTCAGCGGCCCGGGCGACACCTCCGGATACGGCGACCTCGTGCGCACCGTGGCGATGCCCGGCGCGACCGTTCGGCCGTTCGGTGGCTGGTTCGACGAGATCGCCGACGTCCTCGCCGAGACCTTGGCGGACGACGGCGGGCCGGGCTGGGACGCGGCCATCGAGAAGGTGGTCGTCGACCGTGGTGAGATGACGCTGTACGTGCGCCGCGAGCACCTGCCGGCGGTCGCCCGGCAGCTGCGTGACGACGCCGACCTGCGGTTCGAGATGTGCATGGGGGTCTCGGGGGTGCACTACCCGCACGAGACCGGGCGTGAGCTGCACGCGGTGTATCCGCTGCTGTCGGTCACGCACAACCGGCGCCTGCGGCTGGAGGTGGTCTGCCCGGACGACGACCCGCACGTTCCGTCCGTCGTCGCGGTCTGGCCGGCGAACGACTGGCACGAGCGCGAGACCTACGACTTCTTCGGGATCGTCTTCGACGGCCACCCCGCCCTGACCCGCATCCAGATGCCCGACGACTGGCCCGGTCACCCGCAGCGCAAGGACTACCCGCTGGGCGGCATCCCGGTCGAGTACAAGGGCGCGGAGATCCCACCGCCGGACACCCGGAGGGCTTACCGCTGATGAGCACGGAAATCGAACACGGTGTCGCGCGGGGTCGTGTGGTGACCGCCGAGGGCGGTGACTGGCAGAGCATCGCCGAGGAGGCGTCGGCCCTGCGCGAGGAGCGCATCGTCGTCAACATGGGTCCGCAGCACCCGTCGACGCACGGCGTGCTGCGCCTGATCCTCGAGATCGAGGGCGAGACGGTCACCGAGGCCCGGTGCGGGATCGGCTACCTGCACACCGGCATCGAGAAGAACATGGAGTTCCGGACCTGGACGCAGGGCGTCACGTTCTGCACCCGGATGGACTACCTGACGCCGCTGATCAACGAGACGGCGTACTCGCTCGGCGTCGAGCGGCTCCTCGGCGTCGCGGACGACGTCCCCGAGCGCGCCCAGGTGATCCGCGTCCTGCTGATGGAGCTGCAGCGCATCTCGTCGCACCTGGTCTACCTCGCCACGGGTGGGATGGAGCTCGGCGCGACGACGGTGATGACCAACGGCTTCGGCGCCCGCGAGATCGTGCTGAAGCTGCTCGAGCAGATCACCGGGCTGCGGATGAACCACGCCTTCGTGCGACCCGGCGGCCTGGCGCAGGACATCCCGGTCGGCGCGCTCGACAGCATCCGCGAGGCGATTCCCGAGCTACGGCGCGGGATCCGCGCCCTCGAGAACCTGATGAACGAGAACCCCGTCGTGAAGGCCCGTCTCGTCGACGTCGGCTACCTCGACCTGGCCGGCTGCATGTCTCTGGGAATGACGGGACCGGTCCTGCGCGCCACCGGCCTCCCTCACGACCTGCGCAAGAGCCAGCCGTACTGCGGCTACGAGACGTACGACTTCGACGTCCCGACCTGGGACACCTGCGACGCGTACGGGCGCTTCCGCATCCGCGTCGCCGAGATGTACGAGTCGATCCGGATCATCTCCCAGACCACCGACCGCTTGCAGGCGATGAAGCCGGGGCCGGTGATGGTGGCCGACAAGAAGATCGCCTGGCCCGCGCAGCTGGCGCTCGGCGGCGACGGGATGGGCAACAGCACGGACCACATCCGCAAGATCATGGGTTCGTCGATGGAGGCGCTGATCCACCACTTCAAGCTGGTGACCGAGGGCTTCCGGGTGCCGGTGGGCCAGGTGTACCAGGCGGTCGAGTCACCGCGCGGTGAGCTCGGGGTCCACCTGGTCAGCGACGGTGGCACCCGTCCGTTCCGCGCGCACTTCCGTGACCCGTCGTTCAACCACCTTCAGGCGCTGGCCGCGATGTGCGAGGGCGGCCAGATGGCGGACGTGATCGTCGCCGTGGCCTCGATCGACCCCGTGATGGGAGGTGTGGACCGCTGATGGCTCTGGACGCCGTCACCCGCGAACGCATCGTCGCCGACTCGGCGACGATCATCGCGCGGTACCCGCAGCCCCGCAGCGCACTTCTGCCGATGCTTCACCTCGTGCAGAGCGAGGAGGGCTACGTCAGCCCGGACGGCATCGCCCTGGCCGCCGAGATCCTCGGTATGTCGACCGCGGAGGTCTCGGCCGTCTCGACGTTCTACACGCAGTACAAGCGTCACCCGAACGGCGAGTTCACGGTCGGAGTCTGCACGAACACGCTCTGCGCCGTGATGGGCGGGGACGTGATCTTCTCGGAGCTGTCGGAGCACCTGGGCATCGGGCACGACGAGACGACGGAGGACGGCCGCGTCACGCTGGAACGCGTCGAGTGCAACGCCGCCTGCGACTACGCACCGGTCGTGATGGTCAACTGGGAGTTCTTCGACAACCAGACACCGTCCTCCGCGCGCGACATCGTCGACTCCCTGCAGGCCGGGCAGGACGTCGTCCCGACCCGCGGTGCGGCCGGCGTCTGCACGTTCAAGCAGGTCTCGCGCCTGCTGGCCGGCTTCGACGACGGCCGCGCCGACGAGGGCGTGGGCGCCGGGCCGGCGAGCGTGGTCGGTCTGAAGCTCGCGAAGGAGAACGGCTGGGCGGCACCCGCGGCCAAGGGCAGCAGGAGCCGGACGAGGGAGGAGAGCTGAGCATGCCCACCCGCACTCCTGACCCGCTGACACCGGTGCTGTCGGCCTTCTGGGACGACGAGCGCTCCTGGTCGCTGGAGACGTACGAGCGCAACTCCGGCTACGTCGGCCTGAGGAAGGCCCTCGAGACCGATCCGGCCGACATCGTGGGGATGGTGAAGGACTCGGGGCTGCGCGGCCGTGGCGGCGCGGGGTTTCCCACCGGCATGAAGTGGGGCTTCCTGCCGAAGCCGGACGGCGGCCCGCGCTACCTCGTCGTGAACGCGGACGAGTCCGAGCCCGGGACGTGCAAGGACATCCCGCTGATGCTGGCCGCTCCGCACATGCTCGTCGAGGGCGTCGCGATCACCTCGTTCGCGATCGGCTCGAACCATGCGTTCATCTACGTGCGTGGTGAGGTGGCGCACGTGTACCGCCGCCTCCTGCAGGCCGTCGAGGAGGCGTACACCAAGGGCTACCTGGGCAAGGACGTGCTCGGCACCGGGTTCGATCTCGACGTCACGGTGCATGCCGGCGCCGGCGCCTACATCTGCGGCGAGGAGACGGCGCTGCTCGACTCCCTCGAAGGCCGCCGCGGCCAGCCCCGGCTCAAGCCGCCCTTCCCCGCCGTCGCCGGGCTGTACGCCCGGCCGACCGTCGTCAACAACGTCGAGTCCATCGCCAGCGTGCCGTCGATCCTGCGCGAGGGTGCGGACTGGTTCGCGGGGATGGGAACGGAGAAGTCCACCGGATACGGCCTGTTCTCGCTCTCCGGTCACGTCCGGCGCCCCGGCCAGTACGAGGCACCGCTGGGAATCACGCTGCGCACGCTGCTCGACATGGCCGGTGGCATGCGCGGAGAGCACGAGCTGAAGTTCTGGACGCCGGGCGGCTCGTCGGTGCCGATCCTCACGGCCGAGCACCTCGACGTCCCGCTCGACTTCGAGTCGGTCGGCGCGGCCGGGTCGATGCTGGGCACCCGGGCCCTGCAGATCTTCGACGAGACCACGTGCGTCGTCCGAGCGGTGCTGCGGTGGACCGAGTTCTACGCCCACGAGTCCTGCGGCAAGTGCACGCCGTGCCGCGAGGGGACGTTCTGGATGAAGCAGGCGCTGCGCCGGCTCGAGGCGGGTCAGGGTACCGAGGCGGATCTCGACGTCCTGCTCGACAACTGCGACAACATCCTCGGCCGGTCGTTCTGCGCCCTCGGGGACGGCGCCACGTCGCCGATCACGTCGAGCATCCAGTACTTCCGGGAGGAGTACGTGCGGCACCTGACCGAAGGGCACTGCCCCTTCGACCCCGTCGCCTCCACCCTCTTCGCCGGAGCCGATGCCCGATGACGACAACCTCCACCACCGGGTCCCAGGACGTCGCCGCCGAGCTGGTGAGCGCGGTCATCGACGGGGTCGAGGTCAGCGTGCCCGCCGGGACGCTGATCATCCGCGCGGCCGAGCAGATCGGCGTCGGGATCCCGCGGTTCTGCGACCACCCCCTGCTCGACCCCGTCGGGGCGTGCCGGCAGTGCCTCGTCGAGGTCGCGACCCCGGGGCCGGACGGGTCTTTGCGTCCGATGCCCAAGCCGCAACCGGCGTGCGCCATCGAGCTGACCGCGGGCATGCAGGTGAAGACGCAGGCGACGTCGCCGGTGGCGGACAAGGCGCAGCAGGGGCAGATGGAGTTCCTGCTGATCAACCACCCGCTGGACTGCCCGGTGTGCGACAAGGGCGGCGAGTGCCCGCTCCAGAACCAGGCGATGAGCAACGGACGGGCGACGTCGCGTTTCGTCGACGTCAAGCGGACGTTCCCCAAGCCGATCAAGATCTCGACGCAGGTACTGCTCGACCGGGAACGCTGCATCCTCTGCCAGCGCTGCACCCGGTTCTCCAAGGAGATCGCCGGCGACCCGTTCATCGAGCTGCAGCACCGGGGCGCCGACCAGCAGATCGGCACCTTCTCGCCCGGCGTCCTCGGTATCGCCACCCAGGGTGACTCGCTGATCGACGAGTCCGGGCAGCCGTTCGCGAGCTACTTCTCCGGCAACACGATCCAGATCTGTCCGGTCGGCGCGCTGACCAGCGCCGCGTACCGGTTTCGTTCGCGCCCGTTCGACCTCGTGTCCAGCCCAGGGGTGTGCGAGCACTGCGCCTCCGGCTGCGCGGTCCGCGTCGACCATCGTCGGGGGACCGTCCTTCGCCGCCTGGCCGGGGACGACCCGGCGGTCAACGAGGAGTGGAGCTGCGACAAGGGCCGCTTCGCCTTCCACTGGGCCAGCGCACCCGACCGGCTCACGACCCCCATGGTCCGCGACGACTCGGGCGCGCTCGTGCCCGCCAGCTGGCCCGAGGCGCTCGACGTCGCCGCCCGCGGTCTGGTGGCCGCACGCGATGCCGGCGGCGTCGGCGTCCTCCCCGGCGGTCGCCTCACGGTCGAGGACGCCTACGGCTACGCCAAGTTCGCCCGGCTGGCCCTGCACACCAACGACATCGACTTCCGGGCCCGTCCGCACAGCGACGAGGAGGCTGACTTCCTCGCCCACCACGTCGCCGGCCGCACCCACACGACCGAGGGTGTCGTCACCTACGCCGACCTCGAGACGGCGCCGGCGGTACTCCTTGCGGGCTTCGAGCCCGAGGAGGAGTCGCCGATCGTCTTCCTGCGGATGCGCAAGGCGATCCACCTCCACGGCCAGCGCGTGCACTCCGTCGCCCCGTTCGCCAGCCGTGGCCTCGGCAAGCTCTCGGGCACCCTGGTGACCGCGGCTCCCGGCACCGAGGCCGAGGTCCTCGCCGCGATCGCGGAGTCGGCCACGGAGGTCTCCGACACGGCGACCGCCGTGCGCACTCCCGGTGCCGTGATCCTGGTGGGGGAGCGGCTTGCAGGGGTTCCCGGCGCACTCTCCGCCGCGTGCCGACTGGCCGCCGAGACCGGGGCGCGGCTGGCCTGGGTGCCGCGTCGGGCCGGCGACCGTGGTGCGGTCGAGGCGGGCTGCCTGCCCGGCCTGCTGCCGGGCGGCCGCCCGGTGGCCGACGCCGAGGCGCGCGTGGACGTCGGGGCCGCCTGGGCGTCGGGCGGCCTCCCGACGCGTCCGGGCCGTGACACCAGCGGCATCCTCGCCGCGGCGGCCGCCGGGGAGCTCACCGCCCTCGTGGTCGGCGGCGTCGACCCGCACGACCTGCCGGACCCGCTGCGCGCCGCGGAGGCGCTCGACGCGGTCGGCTTCCTCGTCAGCCTGGAGGTCCGCTCGAGCGCCGTCACCGACCGGGCGGACGTCGTCCTGCCCGTAGCGCCGGTCTCCGAGCGGGCCGGCACCTACCTCGACTGGGAGGGCAGGTGGCGCCGCTTCGAGGCGGCGCTGGACTCCCGTGCGATGCCCGACCTGCGGGTGCTGTGGATGGTCGCCGACCAGATGGACGTCGACCTGGGCGCTCGCGACGTGCCGTCGGCCCGGGCGGAGCTGGCCGAGCTCGGGGCCTGGGAGGGCAAGAGGGTCGCTCGGCCGTCGGTGCCGGCCGCCGATCCCGCCGGGCCGGGGGCGGGTGAGGCAGTCCTCGCGAGCTGGCACCTGCTGCTGGACGCCGGCCGGGGGCAGGACGGCGAGCCTTACTTGGCCGGGACCGCTCACCGGCCGCACGCACGGCTCTCGGCCGCGACCGCGGCCGAGACCGGGGTGGCAGCGGGCGAGGCGGTGACCGTGGCCACCGACGCGGGTGAGGTGACGCTGCCGGTGGTGATCACCGAGATGCCCGACCGCGTGGTCTGGCTGCCCACGAACTCGGCGGGCTCCGCCGTCCGGTCGACGCTGCGCGCCGATGCGGGTGCCGTCGTCCGGTTGTCGCCCGCGGCCGAGGGGAGCGCACCGTGATGCCGCTGGCGGGCAACGTCCCGGTGGCTGCCGACTTCAGCCAGGACACCTTCCTGATCGTGCTCGTCAAGGCCCTGCTGATCTTCGTCTACCTCGTGGTGAGCGTGCTCATCATGATCTGGGCGGAGCGCCGGATCATCGGTCGGATGCAGAACCGTCCCGGGCCCAACAGGGCCGGCCCGTTCGGTCTGCTGCAGAGCCTCGCGGACGGCGTCAAGCTGGCGCTGAAGGAGGACATCATCCCGAAGGGGGCCGACCGGGTCGTCTTCATCCTCGCGCCGATCATCGCGGCGATCCCCTGCTTCCTGTCGTTCGCCGTGATCCCGCTCGGCCCGACGGTGACGATCCCGTTCACGGACATCCGGACGCCACTGCAGCTCACGGACCTGCCGGTGGCGGTGCTGTACATCCTCGCGGCGACCAGTATCGGCGTGTACGGACTGATGCTCGCCGGGTGGTCGTCGGGCTCGACCTACCCTCTGCTCGGCGGGGTGCGCTCGACGGCGCAGGTGATCTCCTACGAGCTGTCGATGAGCATGGCCCTGGTGAGCGTCTTCATCGTGGCCGGCTCGATGTCGACCTCCGAGATCGTCGCCTCGCAGGCCTCCCTCTGGT
>Ga0209587_1000371_pt1 | contig 22014 bp, 19 predicted proteins | sample NGEPerD_2_FD_184512 | JGI IMG/M metagenome (GOLD analysis project Ga0209587, IMG submission 184512) | Arctic peat soil microbial communities from the Barrow Environmental Observatory site, Barrow, Alaska, USA - NGEE PermafrostL1-D... | ecosystem: Environmental > Terrestrial > Soil > Wetlands >... | reverse complement strand
GTCTAGGAGCCGGCCCCGCACCGCGAGGTTGGCATAGCCAAACTCCGGGTTGCCCCGGTCGCCTTGGCGAGCGCTCCGGGCCAGGTGCCCGGCGAGACGGTCGGCCCAGCCGACATACGCATTCGTCTGGTTGGGCTCGGGGTCGTTCAGTCCTTCGGTGAAGGAGTCCCCGAGGGCGACGAACCGAGTGAAAGGCCGGGGCTTCACGGCAGCCTCCAGTCGATGGGCTCGGCACCCTGTTGGCGCAGAAGGTCGTTGGCGCGGCTGAAGGGCCGGGAGCCGAAGAATCCCCGATGTGCGGACAGCGGCGAAGGGTGCGCGCTCTTGATGCAGGGGACGCGCCCGAGGTCCGGTTCAAGGGCTTGGGCGTCGCGGCCCCACAGGATGGCCACGAGCGGCCCGCCACGCGCGGCGAGAGTCGAAATCGCCTGTGCCGTCACGGTTTCCCAACCTTTGCCGCGATGTCCGCCCGCAGTGCCCGGCTCGACCGTCAGCACTCGGTTCAGGAGCAGCACGCCTTGGTCGACCCACGGGGAGAGGTCTCCGTTGCCGGGTCGGGGTAGTCCGAGGTCCGTTCCGAGCTCCTGGAACATGTTCTGCAGGCTGCGCGGGATCGGGTGCACGTCCGCGGCGACCGAGAACGACAGACCGACGGCGTGACCGGGGCTCGGGTAGGGGTCCTGGCCGACGATAAGGACCCGCACCGCGTCGAGCGGCTGTGCGAACGCCCGCAGGACGTGTCCACCCGCCGGCAGGTATCCGCGGCCGGACGCCCGCTCCGCACGCAGGAAGGCTCCGAGCGCAGTCACCTGAGCAGCCACGGGGGCAAGCGCTTGCGCCCATGAGGGATGCACCAGCTCGGTCAGGGCGCGGACGTTGGACACGTCAGCCAATGTAGCCAGCGCTGATCGGTTGCTCGCTCGAGGCCGGTCATAGACTCCGGCGATGCACGGATTCGACGCAGACACCGAGGCCCTCGGCGAGGCCATCCTGACGTATGCGGAGAAGCGGATGCGGCTTCAACCGGTGCCGTTGGACGGACCCAAGACGTTTGAGGAGCTCCAGGCCGTCGCCGGCAACACCATCACGGCAGAGGGCATGGGCGGACTGGCTGCCCTGAAGCTGTTCGGCGACGAGCTCGCCAAGGCCTGCCTGTCGAACGACCATCCGCGCTACCTGTCCTTCATCCCCTGCGCCCCCACCGAGGCCGCCGCGATGTTCGACCTGGTCGTCGGCGCCTCGGGCATCTACGCCGGGTCGTGGCTCGAGGGTGCCGGCGCCATCTTCGCCGAGAATGCTGCGTTGCGGTGGATTGCCGACCTGGCCGGGCTGCCGGCCGAAGCCGGCGGCGTGTTCGTCCCCGGCGGCACGATCGGCAACCTGTCGTCCCTGGTGACGGCGCGGACGGGGGCGCGGGCACGGCATACCGCGTCGGGTTCGACCGGGCCGCGACCCACGAAGGTAGCGGCGCAGATGGGGGCGCACTCCTCGATCAGGTCCGCCTGCGAGGTCATGGACGCCGAGCTCGTGGGCGTTCGCAGCGATGAGCATCAGCGCCTCAGCGGGGACAACCTGCGGACGGTCCTTGAGGCCGAGGGGCCCGAGAGCTTCTTTGCCGTCGTCGCGACAGCGGGCACCACGAACTTCGGCATCGTCGACGATCTCGCCTCTGTCGCCGAGGTCTGCCGTGAGTACGGCATCTGGTTCCACGTGGACGGGGCCTACGGCGGGGCAGGTCTGGCCGCGCCGAGCGTGCGCAGCCTGTATGCCGGGATCGAGCACGCCGACTCGTTCATCGTCGACCCGCACAAGTGGCTGTTCGCGCCGTTCGACTGCTGCGCGCTGCTGTATCGCGAGCCCGCTCTGGCCCGCGCGGCCCACACCCAGAAGGCCTCGTATCTCGACGTGCTCACCGATGCCGAGTGGAACCCGACCGACTACTCGATCGGGCTGACCCGCCGCGCTCGCGGGCTGCCGTTGTGGTTCTCGCTCGCCACCTACGGGACCGCGGCCTACACGGCGGCGATCGAGCGGACCCTTGAGGCGACGCGGTTCGCCGAGGCCGAGATCGCCCGACGCCCCTATCTCGAGGCGCTGCGCGAGGCCGACCTGTCCGTCGTGGTCTTCCGCAGGCTCGGGTGGGAGGCCGAGGACTACCACGCGTGGAGCGACGAGCTGATGCGCGAGGAGCTCGCCTTCGTCGTGCCGACCTCGCACGCGGGTGAGACGGTGGCGCGGTTTGCGATCGTCAACCCCACGACCACCGAGGATGACATCACCGCGATCCTGGACACGATGACCTGAGATCGACTACATCTGAGGCCTGTGTGACCGGTGTGACAGGGGTGGCGAAAGGTCGATCAGGTGACCGATCGGGACACGCGATGTGAATGACATCCGTGTCATTTGACGGCTACCATTGGACCCGAACGCCACGCTATCCGGAGGACCACATGGACGCCGCAGCACAGATCGAGACAGTCCCGTTGCGCGAGCTGAGCGACCGCGACCGCGAGATCATCGCCTTCGAGCGCCAGTGGTGGAAGTACGCCGGCGCCAAGGAACAGGCGATCCGCGAGCTGTTCGACATGAGCGCCACCCGGTACTACCAGGTGCTCAACCTGTTGATCGACAGTCCTGTCGCTCTTGCGGCCGACCCGATGCTGATCAAGCGTCTGCGCCGACTTCGTGCGACCCGTCAGCGTGCGCGTTCGGCCCGGCGGCTCGGCGTTCAGCTCTGAGCACGACCAGGGACGCGGCAAGGAACGGGATGGGGGCTGCGCAGCCCATCAAGGGAGCCCTCGAGCAGGGCCAGTAGCCCCGTATCCCATTCCTTGCCTTCAGGCGGGCGCGAGCAGGGCCAGCGACCCGCCTGCCTTTCGCGCCACCCGTCATACCGCCCGAGCATTTGCACTCGAGGGGGTCGAGTGCTAATCATTGGGTTAGCACTCTCACCATGAGAGTGATAATCCTGACCGTTTGGTGAGGGCCCGAGAACGCGTGCGAACGGCGCACGCCAGATCTGGTCCGTCCGTCGCGGGCACCAGCCGGTCACACATCCGTTTCGCGTGGGAGGTACCACCCGAATGGCCAAACTCATCGCTTTTGATGAAGAGGCTCGCCGCGGTCTCGAGCGGGGCATGAACATCCTCGCCGACGCCGTCAAGGTGACCCTCGGCCCGAAGGGCCGCAACGTCGTCCTCGAGAAGAAGTGGGGAGCCCCCACCATCACCAACGATGGTGTGAGCATCGCCAAAGAGATCGAGCTCGAGGACCCGTACGAGAAGATCGGCGCAGAGCTGGTCAAGGAAGTTGCCAAGAAGACCGACGACGTGGCCGGAGACGGCACCACGACGGCGACGGTTCTGGCCCAGGCCATGGTGCGCGAGGGTCTGCGCAACGTTGCCGCCGGCGCGAACCCGATGGCGCTCAAGCGCGGCATCGAGCAGGCCGTCTCGGCTGTCTCGGACCAGCTGCTGGGCATGGCCCAGGACGTCGAGACCAAGCAGCAGATCGCGGCCACCGCCTCGATCTCCGCGGCCGACACCCAGATCGGCGAGATGATCGCCGAGGCTATGGACAAGGTCGGCAAGGAAGGCGTCATCACGGTCGAGGAGAGCCAGACCTTCGGTCTCGAGCTCGAGCTGACCGAGGGCATGCGCTTCGACAAGGGCTACATCTCCGCGTACTTCGTCACTGACGCAGAGCGCATGGAGACCGTCCTCGAGGACCCGTACGTTCTGGTTGTCAACTCCAAGATCGGCAGCATCAAGGACCTCATCCCGCTGCTGGACAAGATCCGCCAGGCCGGCAAGCCCGTCCTGATCATCGCCGAGGACGTCGAGGGCGAAGCCCTCGCGACCCTGGTGCTCAACCACATCCGTCGCACCCTGAGTGTCGTCGCCGTCAAGGCGCCGGGCTTCGGTGACCGTCGCAAGGCCATGATGGCCGACATCGCCATCCTCACCGGTGGCCAGGTCATCTCCGAGGAGGTCGGGCTCAAGCTCGACACCACCGAGCTCGACCAGCTCGGTAAGGCTCGCAAGGTCGTCGTCACCAAGGACGACACGACCATCGTCGAGGGTGGTGGCGAGGCCGACCAGATTGCTGGTCGCGTCAAGCAGATCCGCGCCGAGATCGACAAGTCCGACTCGGACTACGACCGCGAGAAGCTCCAGGAGCGCCTTGCCAAGCTTGCCGGTGGCGTTGCTGTCATCAAGGCGGGCGCGGCCACCGAGGTTGAGCTCAAGGAGCGCAAGCACCGCATCGAGGACGCTGTCCGCAACGCCAAGGCTGCTGTTGAAGAGGGAATCGTCGCCGGTGGCGGCGTGGCCCTGCTTCAGGCGACTGACGCGGCGTTCTTGAAGCTGGATCTCGAGGGTGACGAAGCCACGGGTGCGAACATCGTTCGCGTCGCGGCCGAGGCTCCGCTCAAGCAGATCGCCATCAACGGTGGTCTTGAGGGTGGCGTCGTGGCCGAGAAGGTCCGCAACCTGCCCTCCGGCTGGGGTCTGAACGCGGCCAACGGCGAGTACGTCGACCTGATCGCCGAGGGCATCATCGACCCGGCCAAGGTCACGCGTTCGGCGCTGCAGAACGCTGCGTCCATCGCCGCCCTGTTCCTCACCACCGAGGTCGTCATCGCCGACAAGCCCGAAAAGGCTGCGCCGATGGCCCCGGGTGGAGACGAGATGGGTGGCATGGGCTTCTGAGCCCACGCATCTAGCAGAACTCAACGCAGTGACGCAGTAACGCACCAACGCATTGCAGAGGGCGGTTCCCCCGAGAGGGGGAGCCGCCCTTCGCGTTGCTCCGTGACGCTCCCCATGCCGCCCTCCTTGCGCTGAAACCACCGAATCTGGTGGTGGAAGAGCAAGATTCGGTGGTTCGGGCGCAACAAGCGGCCTTGGGGTCAGGGAAGAATGGGTGGACAGGAGAGGAACAGGCGATGACGATCTGGATCGACCCACCAGCCTGGCCCGCGCACGGCCGGTCGTGGTCACACCTGATCAGCGACACGTCATATGACGAGCTGCAGGAGTTCGCGGGGCGGGCCGGCATTCCGGCCCGCGGGTTCGACGGCGACCACTTTGACGTGCCGCAGGAGCTGTATGCCGGGCTGGTTGCGGCCGGCGCGCGGCCGACGGGGGGTAAGGACCTTGCCCGCCGCTTGCGGGACAGCGGGCTCCGGTTCCAGAAACGCAAAGGGGAGCGACCGCTCGCCGCATACCGCAACGTGCTGTCCCATCTTGATGTTGGGCACAGCCTTCACATTGTTGCCTCGCCGCTGCCGACGCCCGACGAGCTCACCGCAGCTGCAGTGGTTTTCGTCACTGACGCAGGTGGCGCGATGCTGCTGGTGCGCACCGTGACCCGCGATGCGTGGGGCGCTCCGGCGGGCGGACGCGAGCCGGGCGAGACGGTGCTGGAGTGTGCGACCCGCGAGACGTGGGAGGAGTCAGGGCTACGCATCGACCCCGCGAGGCTGACGCCCTGCGGTTATGAGCGGTTGGACGGGTGCCCGGCCGGTCGCTGGCCGAACCAGCGCAACTACATCGCCTGCTTCGCCACCGTGCTGGAGGACATCAGGCCTGCGGTCGCCCCGCGCGGCGTGGACGTGGACGCCGCCGAGTGGGTCCACCGCCAAGAGGTCGAGATCCGCTGCCGCGAGGAGTTCTGGTGGCCGTTGTTCGCCCACGTCCATTCACCGGGCTGACTCAGCCGGCGGCCTCAGACCGCGGCGCGCAGACGGGTCAGCTCGCGGCCGAGGTTGATGCGGGCCGGCATCTCCCAGGTGTGCAGTGCCTGTGACGTCCGATAGATCGTGTCGCGGCGGAGAAAGGGTTCGAGAAGGGCCGCCCGACCCTGCCGGTATGCCGCTTCGGGCGCGTACGCGAACTCCTCGCGGATCTGGGCGCAGTAGCCGTCGAACCGCTCCTGCGGAGCAGACAGGATCCACATGTCGGCGTCCTGGAAGGCCGCGTCGAGATGCTCTTCGCCATTGGCGTTGTGGCCGGCCGTGAGCCGGATCAGTCGGTTGATGACGTTGACGTCTTCGTCGCCGATCCCCAGCTGTTGCAGGGTGTCTCGGGCCAGAACGGCGCTGTCTGCTTCGTTCGCTCCGGGTTTGGCTTCGGGGTCGTAGATCGCGTCGTGAAACCACGCAGCGAGGCGGGCGACCGCGCACTGACGGTCGTCGATCTCGCCGGCGTCCTCAAGCTCTTCCAGAGCCCAGAACATCTCTACCAGGTGTCTGGTCGTGTGATAGCGGCGCGCAGTCTCGCTCCATCGGGCCAACAGGTCTGCGCCCAACCGCGCGACAGCGTCGTTGTGCGCGCGCGGCGCGACGGACTGAACGTCCATACTCCACCAGGTGATCAGGGCAGGCATGTCCTCAGTCTGTCAGCCCGCCGGCTTGATGGGCAGTTCCGACCACGGCATCGGGGGTGATGACGCCTACCGATACCCGCGGGCAACAGACATGGGGCAGCAACGGACATGGACGACAGAACGCCTTCCGCAGGCGGGTGCAGGGGGTGAGCCGAGCAGCCAAACCCGCGGAAGGCGTATGCCGTAGCGCCTGTGGCGAAGGGGACCGCGGCGCTACTGGTTCGTGGTGGGCTTGGTGATGAGGGTGACGCTGATGTCCTGGGACTGGCCGTCGCGCAGGATCTTGAGGGTCACCTTGTCGCCGACCGAGCGTTCGCGGATCTGGGCGACGAGCGACAAGGACCCGTCGATGGTGTTGCCGTCGACGGCGATGACGGCGTCTCCGGCCCGCAGCCCCGCCTTGTCCGCAGGTGTCCCGCTGACGATGTTGGTGAGGACGGCTGCGGCGCGTTTGGCGGATCCATCGGGAACGACGCCGTCCTTGGAGCTGACTCCGAGGTAGGGGTGGGTGGCTTTGCCGGTTTTGATCAGCTGTTCGGCGATCGACCTGGCCTCGTTGACCGGGATCGCGAAGCCAATGCCGATGTTGCCGCTCTGGGATGAACCGCCGGAAGACCCCAGCGAGGCGATGGCGGAGTTGATCCCGACCAGCTGGCCGCTGGCGTTGACCAGGGCGCCGCCGCTGTTGCCGGGGTTGATCGCGGCACTGGTCTGGATGGCGTTGGTCACGACCGGGTCAGCGGAGGACTGCTGCCGCCCGAAGGGGTCGCTGGGCTGCTGGTCGGAGGTGGTGACGGGCCGGTTGAGGGCGCTGACGATGCCGGTGGTGACGGTGCCGGCCAGGCCCAGAGGGTTGCCGACAGCCATGACGGGGTCGCCGACGGTGAGCGCGTTGGCGTCGCCGAGCGCGATGGCCTTGAGGTCGCCGGGGGCGTTGGTCAGCTTGATGACGGCCAGGTCGGTGGTGGGGTCGGTGCCCACGACGGTCGCGTCATAGGTCCGCTTGTCGTTCAGGGTCACCGTGATCTGTGAGTTTGATCCCCCGGCTGCCACGACGTGGTTGTTGGTCAGGATGTGGCCCTGGGTGTCAAAGATGACCCCGGAGCCCTGCCCGCCGCTCTGGCCGCTGGTCACCGAGATGGCCACCACGCTGGGCGACACCGCGGCGGCCGTGACGGACCAGTTGGGGGCCGAGGCGTCGGCCTGCACGACCGGCGCCGCGGCGGTGGTCGCGCTGGACCCGGCCGGCGCCGCAGGTGAGGCGGTCTCATCAACGCGCGTGACGGCGTACGTCCCGGTGCTGGCCAAGGCCGCCGCGAGGAGGGCGACGGTGATCAGCTCGGCCATTCTGCGAGGTTTGGCCGGCTGAGCGGGCTCTACGCCGGGCTGCGTCAACACAGCGGGGTGCGGCTCAGTCGGGGTCTGTGGATCCACCGGAGGGAATGACGAGAACGGCGGCTGCGGCTGCGTCTGGTCGTACCAGAGCGCCGCAGTCGGCTCCGGCGCACCCTCGGGGGGTTGAGGGGACTGTGGGAGCTGTGGGGACTGTGGCGGCGGCTGCTGCGTCATCGGGACCTCCTTGGTGGTTGATGGCTCTACTCAATTCGATGAGCCTCAAACGTTGCTGGGTTCTGACTGGGAATTGACTGTGGGCAGATCCACGACGAAGGTCGCACCACCGCCGGGCGTGGCGGCCACGCCGACTCGACCGCCATGGGCGCTCACGATGGCAGCCACGATGGCCAGGCCCAGCCCGTTGCCACCGCCGTTGCCGCGAACGCGGGAGGCGTCAGCGCGGTAGAACCGTTCAAAGACCTTACGGGCCCTGACCGGGTCGACGCCGGCACCATGGTCGCGGACCTCGAGCTTGGCGCGACCGGCGTCGCTGCCGACGGCGATCTCGATGTCCGTGCCCTGAGGTGTGTGATTCACAGCGTTACCAACAAGATTGGAGACAACCTGGCGCAGTCTGGCCTCGTCGCCCTCGATGGTGGTTGGCTGCAGGTCACCCGACAGACCGAGCAGTCGCACCTGCCGGGTGGAGTCAAGGGCACGAGCGTCCTGCACGGCGTCGGCGGCCAGCACGGTGAGATCCACGGGCCCCTTTTTGAGGGGACGCTGGCTGTCGAGCCGGGTCAGGAGCAGCAGGTCCTCGACCAGTCCGCCCATGCGGATGGCCTCATCCTCGATGCGGCGCATGGCGCCGGCGACGTCGTCGGGCTTGGTGACCGCCCCTTGACGGAAGAGCTCGGCATAGCCTCGCACCGTGGCCAGCGGGGTGCGCAGCTCGTGCGATGCGTCGGCGACGAACTGGCGCATCCGTCCCTCTGAGGCCTCACGGACGGCGAAGGACTGCTCGACCTGCGCCAGCATCGCGTTCAGCGAACGAGCCAGGCTTGCCACCTCGTCCTTGCTGGTGGGCTCCGGGATGCGCTGGGTCAGGTCGCCCCCGGCGATGCCCGCGGCGGTGTCCTCGATCTGGGCGAGCGGGCGGAACGCTCGGCGCACGCCGAACCACCCCAGGAGGGCGCAGCTGGCGATGACGGCCAGGCCGATCAGGATGGAAAAACTCAGCATTCGCCGGATCGTCGTGTCGACTCCACGCAGCGGCACGGCCACCGCGAACGTTGCCGAGCCGTCGCGCAGCTCTCCGGGCACAACCCGCCAGCGCATCTCGCCGTCGGTTGAGCTCACGGTGAAGAGGATGCCGTTCACCACGCGCGGGTCGTTCAGGGCCAGGGTCGGGATATCAGGGTGCAGCTGCTCACCAGTGGGGTTGACGCCGAACGGGGAGCTGCCATCGGTGGGCATGAACCGGACGGCGTAGTTGGTGGGGATCCCCTCGCCCCTGTGGTTGAACAGCTGGGTCAGCACCTGCGAGGCAGTCGGCTCGGCGGCCGCGTTCAGGTCGCGATCGACGCTGTCCATCAGCTGTCGACGCATCACGGCGCTCGTGGCGATGCTGGTGAGCGAGAGGGCGACCAGCAGCAACAGCACCAGCAGGGCGACCAGGCGCACCCGCAGTGGCAGTGCCGCGAGTCGGGGGGTGTCTCGCGAGATCGCCGACCAGCGGGGCCGTCGTGTGGGTGGGTGCGTCACGTTGGCCTGATCAGGTCGACTCTTGTGGCAGCCGCAGGACGTAGCCGACGCCGCGCCTGGTCTGGATCAGGGCCGGATCCTCGACGTCGACCTTGCGGCGCAGGTACGAGATGTAGGACTCGACGATGCCCGACTGGCCGCGGAAGTCGTAGTCCCAGACATGGTCGAGGATCTGGGCCTTGGACAGCACCCTGTTGGGGTTGAGCATGAGATAGCGCAGCAGCTTGAACTCGGTCGGGGAGACCTCGATGGCGCGATGGCCGCGTCGTACCTCGTGGGAGTCCTCGTCGAGCTCGAGGTCGTGAAAGCGCAGGGTGGCGTCACCATTGGTCTCGCCCCGGGTCCGTCGGAGCACCGCGCGGATCCGGGCGACGACCTCTTCGAGGCTGAACGGTTTGGTGACGTAGTCATCGCCACCGACGGTCAGTCCTTTGACCTTGTCCTCGACAGAGTCTCGCGCCGTGACGAAGACGATCGGCAGAATCCGCCCCGAGTCGCGCAGCTTGCGTGTGACGGTGAATCCGTCCATGTCCGGCAGCATCACGTCGAGCACGACCAGGTCGGGGTGATGGGTGTTCGCCTGTTTGATCGCCGTCGCGCCATCGACGGCCACATGCACCTCGAACCCTGCAAAGCGCAAGGAGGTGGCGAGCAGCTCGCGGATGTTGGGCTCGTCCTCGACGACGAGGAGCTTGGCCTCGGGGGGGCTGGTGGTCACGACAGCAAGTTTGTCTGCCGTGTCTGGGAGTTTCCTGTGAATGTCCTGCGCAGCGGTCAGGCTGGGTCGGCAGGGTGCAGCACGTCGTCGGCGTCGATGATCCGGTAGGAGTACCCCTGTTCGGCCAGGAAGCGCTGACGGTGAGCGGCGAAGTCGGCGTCGACGGTGTCGCGAGAGACCACGCTGTAGAAGTGCGCGGTGCGGCCGTCGCCCTTGGGCCGCAGGATCCGCCCCAGTCGTTGGGCTTCCTCCTGCCGTGAGCCGAAGGTCCCCGACACCTGGATGGCCACGCTGGCCTCGGGCAGATCGATCGAGAAGTTGGCGACCTTGCTGACCACCAGCAGTGTGACCTCGCCGATGCGGAACTGTTTGAAGAGCTTTCGGCGCTGGGTCACCGAGGTCGCGCCGGTGATCAGGTCGGCGTTCAACCGGTCGGCCAGCACGTCGAGCTGATCGAGGTACTGGCCGATCACCAAGGTCGGCTCGCCCCGATGCTTCTCGACCAGCGCCTCGACGATCCGGTCCTTGGACGTGCTCGTCGACGCCAGACGATAGCGATCCTCGGCCTCGGACATCGCGTAGCTCATCCGCTCGGTCTCAGGCAGGGTGACCCGGACCTCGACGCAGTCGGCGGGCGCGATGTATCCCTGGGCCTCGATGTCCTTCCAGGGGGCATCGAAACGTTTGGGTCCGATCAGACTGAACACGTCAGCCTCGCGCCCGTCCTCGCGGACCAACGTGGCCGTCAGGCCCAGTCGGCGGCGGGCCTGCAGGTCGGCGGTCATCCGGAAGATCGGTGCCGGAAGCAGGTGGACCTCGTCGTAGATGATGAGTCCCCAGTCCTTGGCGTCGAGCAGGTCGAGGTGGGTGTAGACGCCTTTGCGCCTCGTCGTCATCACCTGGTAGGTCGCGATCGTGATCGGACGGATCTCCTTGCGGGCGCCGGAGTACTCGCCGATCTCATCCTCGGTCAGGCTGGTGCGACTGATCAGCTCGTCGCGCCATTGTCGGGCTGCGACGGTGTTGGTGACCAGGATCAGGGTGGTGGCGCCCGCCTGGGCCATGGCGGCCGCGCCGACCAGGGTCTTGCCTGCGCCGCAGGGCAGGACCACGACGCCCGACCCGCCGTGCCAGAAGCCGTCGACCGCCTGCTGTTGGTAGGGGCGTAGCTCCCAGTCATCAAGGACGAGCGAGATCGGGTGCGCCTCGCCGTTGACATAGCCCGCCAGGTCCTCCGCAGGCCAGCCGATCTTGAGCAGCTGCTGCTTGAGCTGGCCGCGCTCCGACGGGTGCACCAGGACGGTCGAGTCGTCCAGCCGTTCACCCAGGAGGGGCTGAATCCTCTTGTGCCGCAGGATCTCTTCCAGCACCGGGCGGTCGGTGCTGCGAAGGATGAGCTGGTCGCCGTCCTTCTCGAGAGTGAGCCGACCGTAGCGGTCCATCGTGTCGGCGACGTCCACGAGCAGGGAGTGCGGCACGGCGTAGCGGCTGTACGTGATGAGCGTGTTGATGACCTGCTCGGCGTCGTGTCCGGCGGCTCGGGCGTTCCACAGGCCGAGCGGCGTCAGCCGATAGGTGTGAACGTGCTCCGGCGCGCGCTCCAGCTCGGCAAAAGGTGCGATGGCCCGGCGCGCAGCCATGGCGTCGGGGTGGTCGACCTCGAGGAGAAGTGTCTTGTCGCTCTGAACGATCAGGGGTCCGTCAGCCATGGTGAGCGACAACGATATCCCGGCCGGGAGTGTTCCCCGGCCGCGGACTGTTGTCCGTCAGAATCCGGCGTCGGAGCTTGTGCTGGACGTGCCGCTGATAACGAAGAGCGCGATGACGCCGACGATGAGCAGGATCAGGACGCCCACGTTGACGGCATAGATGATCCAGCCGATCCTGGACTTCTTGCGCGATCCCACCGGGTCGGTGGTGTTGGAGGTCAGCGCCATGATGCCGAAGATGAGGCTCGGGATGCCGACGAGGAACGCGGTGCTCAGCATCGACACCCCGGACACGATGGTCAGCACGATCGCGGACGTGTTGCTCGGAGCCACGGGCGCGCCGGTCGCGTAGTACTGCTGGCCATATGCCGGGTACTGCTGGCCTTCGGGCGGTGCCGGGTACTGCTGGCCGTAGGGGTCGCTGAGCGGCGGGGCGTACGGCGGCGCCGGAGGCTGCTGGGCGTAAGGGTTGCTGACCGGCGGGCTTGCCTGTGGGGCTGGCGGTTGCTGGCCGTAGGGGGATGACACGCCCGGAGGGGTCGGAGGGGTCGGAGGGACAAGCTGCGCCTCTGGGGTGTCCTGCACCGAGGCCGAAGGCACCTCGGCAGCCGGCGTGGCGGGAATCGGTGCTGTGGGGTCCGCCCAGACAGGTGCGGTCGGGTCGTTGAACACAGAGCCCGACGTCTCGTCATGGGGGTCGCCGGGGGCAGCTTCGGGTTGCTGCTCTGGGTCGGGCTGCTGCTTGCTGCCGCCGGTTGGCTCGCTCATGCTGTCTCTCCCAATATCGTGCGGCCCGTTCTCGAGCCATGCCTGCCAAGGTATCAACCGTGCGTCGGGTCTGCTGCCGAGTCCATGGTGATGGGATGGCGTTTGCTGACACGATAGGGGCCGCCACATGGAGGTAACAGATGCGAGGACCGCAGCGTGAAGCTCAGTCGGGTATGCCCGGACGGGTCACCATCTACGAGGTCGGACCCCGCGACGGTTTGCAGAACGAGAAGACCGTTGTCCCGGTGGAGGTCAAGGCCGAGTTCGTCAGACGGCTCGTGAGCGCAGGGCTCGACACCGTCGAGACGACGTCGTTCGTATCGCCGGAGTGGGTCCCCCAGCTGGCCGACTCGGCCGCGCTGCTGACTCTGCTCGGCGAGGTCGGCCGTGGCCGCAACCGACCCGTGCTGGTGCCCAACGATCGCGGTCTGGACGCAGCGCTCGCACAGGGCGTCCAAGCCATCGCGATCTTTGGCAGTGCGACCGAGACCTTCGCCCGCAAGAACCTCAACCGCAGCGTGGATGAGTCCATCGCGATGTTTGCTCCCGTCGTGGCGCGAGCGCGTGCCGAGGGACTTTGGGTGCGCGCCTACGTCTCGATGTGTTTTGGAGACCCCTGGGAAGGCGACGTTCCCATTGACCAGGTTGTGGCCGTTGCTTCGCAGATGATGGATCTGGGCTGTGACCAGCTCAGCCTGGGCGACACCATCGGCACCGGCACGACAGGCCACGTTCACCGGTTGCTGGATGCCTTGGACACCAACGGAATTGGTGCGGAGCGGATTGGGGTGCATTTCCACGACACCTATGGTCAAGCCCTCGCGAACACCTTGGCTGCGCTGGCACACGGAGTCACCGTCGTTGACGCCTCGACAGGTGGTCTGGGCGGGTGTCCTTATGCGAAGAGCGCGACCGGCAACCTGGCGACGGAGGACCTCGTCTGGGCCCTCGACGGGCTGGGGATCGAGACAGGGATCGACCTCGAGGCGCTGGTGGAGACCAGTGTCTGGATGGCCGGGCACCTTGGTCGGCCGTCGCCCTCGCGGGTCGTCAAGGCGCTGGCAGGTAGCGATGACTGACCCGACGCCCATCGAGCCTGCGCCCGCCAAGGGGTGGAGGGGATTGTTGCAGCGACGCGCTGAAGCGATGCTGGTCAAGCCCCGTCGCGCGGCGACGGCGCTCACCGAGCCAGGGGAGCGTCATGTCGTTCTGCAGCTGATCGGTCCCAGACCCGTCCAGGTCATCGCGATCATCAGCCAGGCGACCGGGCTCGACCTTGTGTCCGCCAGCAATCTCGCGAGGGAGGCTCCGGTGGTGGTGGTGTCGGGCATCAGCGAGGCCAGCGCCGATCGCGTGGTCGAGCGACTGCAACAAGCAGGAGCGAGAGTTGTGGCAGGAGAGTCATACCGACCTGAGTAGTCCGGTCAGTGCAGTGATCCGGTCAGGTGAATGCTGCGCCAGTGATCCGGTGGATCGAGAAGGCGCGTTCGACATCGGATCCCTCGATCGACCCGTAGGCGCGTCCGCCCTCGATTCGCTTGGGATAGAACCGTATTCGCGTTGTCCGCCCATCAGCGTCGGCGTAGCCGATCCAGAGTCCGGTGTTGTCGGCCGACGCCTCTCGAAGGAGCGCCAGGGCGACTGCCGGCTCGGTCGACGGCAGCCGAGGGCCGGGCTGGGACTCCTCGCGCGCGCGTTCGAATGCTGCGGAATCTTCACCCGCGCGCAATGCCGAGATGAGCGTCTCGGTCAGCTCGTCATCGACGATCGACGGAAGTGCGGACGAGGCCAGGGGCCGTCGGGCGGGGGACCGGTGGTGTGAGACGACGGGGACCATGACCCCGCCATCACTCGTCTCGGGAATTGGCGCGAAGCCGTTCTCGCGCAACATCTCCAGGACCACCATCGTGTGTGCCGGCGACACGATGACGGTGGGCGCGACCCGCCTCAGCTGCAGGGCAGCCAGCCCGCGATCGGCCAGCATGCTGTCCAAGACCGCCGAGTCGTCGCTGCGGATGTACGCCGAGACCGATCCCACCCGGGTCTGGCCGTGACGTCGGGCGATATCGCCGACGAGGTACTCCAGCGGTTGCGGAACCGGCGTACGGCTTGCGTCCTTTAGCGCGGTGAGAACCTGCGCGGACGACCATCCCGCGTCCAGGGCCCGGCGGACGCTCTCGGGGGAGAAGCGATAGACGGTGGCGCCGCCTCGTGACTCGACGTCGGCGACGAGGCGCATGAACTGAGCAAGGCTGCCTTCGAGTCGACCCGGCGCAACCGCCGTCAGATCCGCCTGCAGCAGGACGTGCTCGACGGGCGACGGCAGGTGGGTGTTGATCGCTTCCTCGGCCGCAGACGTGTTGGCGGTGGAGCCGAAGAGGAGATGCCCTGCGGTGCTGAGTGCTCCGCGCCCGGTTATCCCGAGCCACTCGGCCTCACGCAGCACCGCGGCTGTGACCGTGTCGATGATCTCGCCCCGCCGCATCGGTCTGCGCCAGCGGATGCGCTCGCTGAGGCCGGCCAGATCGGGTGCCTGGCCTTCGGGCAGTGCCGCCAGCTCGGCGAGAATGTCGCCGCGCAGCTGGCGCATGGGCGGATAGGCGAGATCCCCGCTCAGCGCGTTGATGGGACTGCCACCACCAGTGGAAGTTGTGCCGACGAGGTGCGGTGCCCGGCCTGACGCCAGCCAGGCTTGGGCGAGCCGGACCCATCGGTTCGCGGAAGGACGTTGCTGCCACTCGTCGTAGCTGGGGGTCGGTGCCCACACCGGCTCCAGGGATGCGTCGTCAGCCAGCAGGCCTGCGGCATAGGCAGCTTCGACGACAAACGCGGCATGTTGCGGATCAATATCGAGGATCGCGGCGAGGTGCTTGAAGTCCCGCGCCGAGAGTCCGCCGGCACGCAGGACCCTGGGCGGGCGAGGGCCCCAGTCTGCTGCAAGCTCGTCCACGAGCCCGAGCAGCTCGGAAGCCTGACCCCCGGCCGCGTCATCCACCGAGGACTGCTTGTGGGACGTGACGGCCAGGGCTGGGGCGGTCAGCGCGCTCTCACGGTGCAGCCGACCCCCACGCAGCCGAAGGGCGACCTCGCGCGGCAGGGCGAAGTGGTCGGCGGACAGCGCGGTCATCAGCTGATGGGACAGCAGCCAGGCGCCAGCCGAGGCCAGGGGGCCGTCGGGCGACAGGGTCCCGATCGGTGGTCCCCAAGCGAGCTTGTCGAGAATGTTTCGCGCATCAGGGGGTGCAGACGCGATGACCGCGTCGATCGCCTCCGGTGAGGCGTACGACGCCGGCGTCGAGCCGCGCAGGTCGGCGATGGCCGGGCCGAGGCCCGCCGGGTGCGGACCGAGCACCTCGGTGACCGCCCGCACCACGTGATGATCGTCGCCGCTGCGCCACAGGAGCCCGCGATCCCAGAGATCCTGGACGAACCCCCCCAGGTCCGGGACTGCCCGGCCCAGCAGTGCTGCCGTCTGGCTGAGGTCGACGGGATCGCCGCTGACGACCAGCGCCTCAAGGACCTGCAGATGGCCGCGGTCGAGCCCGTCGAGGGCCCGCTGAACGCTGGAACGCGTGCTGGCCCGTGCGGCCAGCGAGGTCAGATCGCTCGGAGCCGGCCGGGCCAGATCGGGTCGGCAGCGGACCAACCGCCGGAGCTGTTCGTCTCTTCGACCTCGGACGTCATCGGCGAGGCTCCTGACGTGGGGCTGTGGTCGGGACAGGGACGCGGGCACACCTCATACGGTAGTTGGCATCTGAGCTCTCGGTTGCCGCGTGGCCCGTTGGTGGCGAGGATGGGCGCCACCACGTCACGCCAAAACGGAGGAACTGTGAAGGCCCACGCGCTCATGTCCTACAGCTCAGGAACCTCCGACACGCCCCTGCTGGGTGACACGATCGGCGACAACCTGGCGCGAACCGTCTCGCGTCTGCCCGATGCCGAAGCGCTGGTCGACGTGCCCAGTGGCCGCCGCTGGACGTACGCGCAGCTCGATGCTGACGTCACGGCGTTGGCTCTGGGCCTGTTGGCCCGCGGTATCGACGCCGGCGACCGGATCGGCATCTGGGCGCCGAACTGTCCTGAGTGGACGCTGCTGCAGTTCGCAACGGCCAAGGTCGGCGCGGTCTTGGTCAATGTCAACCCTGCCTATCGCAGCCACGAGCTCGCCTACGTCGTGGGGCAGTCGGGCATGCGGATGCTGGTCAGTGCGGTCGAGCACAAGACGTCCGACTACCGGGCGATGATCGACGAGGTGCGGCCCGACTGCCACGACCTTCACGACGTCGTCTACATCGGCAAGGACAGCTGGGACAGGCTGGTTGCTGCTGGTTCGTCCGCCACCGTTGGTCAGCTGGCCGAGCGGATGGCGACGTTGAGCTCCGATGACGCGATCAACATCCAGTACACCTCTGGCACGACGGGGTTTCCCAAGGGCGCCACCCTGAGCCATCACAACATCCTGAACAACGGCTTCTTCGTCGGCGAGCTCGTGAGCTACACAGAGCACGACCGTATCTGCCTGCCCGTGCCCTTCTACCACTGCTTCGGCATGGTTATGGGCAACTTGGCGGCCACGAGCCACGGCGCCTGCATGGTGATCCCGGCTCCGGCCTTTGACGCTGCAGCCACGCTCAAAGCCGTTGAGCAGGAACGCTGCACGAGCTTGTACGGCGTTCCCACGATGTTCATCGCGGAGCTGGCGCTGGAGAACTTCGCGTCGTATGACCTGTCCTCGCTCCGCACCGGGATCATGGCCGGCTCGTCGTGTCCCGTTGAGGCGATGAAGCGGGTGGTGGCCGAGATGAACATGTCCGAGGTCGCCATCGCCTACGGCATGACCGAGACCTCGCCGGTCTCGACCATGACCAGGATCGACGACGACCTCGAGCGAAGGACGGAAACCGTTGGCCGGGTCATGCCGCACCTCGAAGTCAAGGTCGTCGACCCCTTCACCGGCCGGACTGTGGTGAGGGGCGTGCCCGGTGAGCTCTGCACGCGCGGCCCGAGCGTGATGTTGGGTTACTGGCAGGAGCCGGACAATACCGCCGAGGCCGTTGACGCGGCTCGCTGGATGCATACCGGCGACCTGGCGACGATGGACGAGGGCGGCTATCTGTCGATCGTCGGCCGGATCAAGGACATGGTGATCAGGGGCGGCGAGAACGTCTACCCGCGCGAGGTCGAGGAGTTCTTGTACAGCCACCCTGACATCGTCGATGTCCAGGTCATCGGTGTACCCGATGAGAAATACGGCGAGGAGCTCATGGCCTGGATCGTGATGCGTCCGGGCGCAGAGCCATTGACCGCCGAGGCTGTGCGCGCCTTCTGCCACGGCAAGCTCGCGCACTACAAGGTGCCGCGCTATGTCCATGTCGTGGACGGGTTCCCGATGACCGTGACCGGCAAGATCCGCAAGGTGGAGATGCGGGCGGAAGCCGCGGAGATTCTCGGGCTCCCTGACGCAGGTTCCTGACACGGATTCATAGACAATTCTCAGGTTGCTCCCCAGGATCTCCCGGCCAGGTGCACCATGCTGAGAGGGAGCGAAAGGATCGACCATGTCTGAGCAGCCTCCGGTGCAGCAGCCCGGTCAGCCGTCCACCCCACCGACCCGGCCGATGCCGGCTGCCGGACAGTCAGCCCCGCCGGCGCCGCCGGCTGGGCCGCCTGCCCCTGTTGCTGGGCCGCAAGCCACGCCTGCGCCGCCCACCGGTCCGCCTGTGCCGCCCACCGGACCCCCGGCCGCGTACCTGTCGGGCGAGTCGCCCAAGCCGAACATGTGGCACAGCGCGACGTCCACCCGCGGCGGGCGCTGGGGGCTTGCCTTAGCCGCCGGTGCTCTCGTGTGTCTGATGATTCTCGGGATTGGCGTCGCCGGCTTCCTGGTCCTGCGTAACCACGACCGGGTCGACCTGCTGGGGAACCGTCAGGACCGCCAGTTCCTCAGTCAGGAAAGTCCGGGCAATGGTCAGGGGCCTCGGGCGAACGGCAAGCAGGACCGGAAGGCTCAGAAGCAGCAGCGTGACCAGATGAAGGTTCCAGGTCTGCCGGGTGGCCGGGGACAAGGTCTTGGTGGTCTGGGAAACCTCTTGGGTGGAACGGCTCTGCACGGTGAGGTCTCGGGAACCCTGAACGGCTCCGTCCAGGCGCTCGTGTTCCAGCGTGGCGAGGTCACCGCAGTCAGTGACACCTCGATCACGCTCAAGAGCTCGGACGGCTTCGTGGGCACCTACGGCCGCAACGCCGCGACCAGGTCCGGAGGGGCTGCGCCCGTCAAGGGTGGGCTGGCGTTCGTCCTGGCTCGCTCCTCGGACAAGGTGGCCATCACGATTATGGTGATGCCAGGCGTGGCCGGGGTCGCGTCGAGCAGCTAGAGCAGCCGAGCAACGAGAGCGGCATCCCGTATCTTCCCTACGTGAGCGTCTTTCCCAGCGGTGAGCAATGGACCATCCGACATGGTGATCACGAGGCAGTAGTGGTCGAGGTCGGAGGCGGCCTGCGCACCTACGCTTTTCGCGGACGTGAGGTGCTGGCCGGATACCCGCCGGACGCGCGTTGCCCGGCCGGGCGTGGTCAGCTGCTGATGCCGTGGCCCAACCGGATCCGTGACGGCAGGTATTCCTTCGCCGGCACGGAGCACCAGCTCGCACTCACCGAGCCTGAGCGTGGCAACGCGGCCCATGGGCTGGTGCGCTGGGCGATCTGGTCGGTCGTGGAACGGGCTGAGGACACCGTCACCCTCAGATGCCGCCTTCGCCCGCAGCCCGGTTGGGAGTGGAGCCTCGACCTCTCGGTCACCTACGCGATGACGGCGTCAGGTCTGATCGTGACGCCCGGCGCCCGCAACGTCGGGACCGACGCAGCACCCTTCGGCTTTGGTGCGCACCCGTATCTCAGCGTCGGTGAGGACCGCTTGGACGAGGTGGTGCTCGGCATACCGGCGGCTTCCCGGCTTGAGCTGGACGACCGCTTGCTGCCCACCGGGTTGGCCTCGGTGGACGGCACCGGTCAGGACTTCCGCGAGCCCAGAGTGCTGGGTGAGCTGGAGCTCGACACCGCATTCACCGACATCGTCGCGGACACCGATGGTCGCTGGCGGGTCACGATCGCCCACCCACACACCGGCCGCGCGGTCACCGTGTGGGCGGATGCTGCTGCCTACCCCTGGTTGCAGGTATTCACTGGCGACTCGCTGCCCCTCACGGCCCGGCGCACCAGCGGCATCGCGGTGGAACCGATGACCTGCCCTCCGGACGCCTTCAACTCCGGCGACGACCTGCTCGTCCTTGCACCGGGGCAGGAGTTCGCTGCGCCTTGGGGGATCACACCGGGCTGATCATGGTCGGCTGAAGCAGGGTCTCGCCGAGCGCGAACACCGAGAAGCCGCCGCGGCGACCGTGGACAGCAGGAACTTGCCGTCGCGGGGCAAGTCGTTCCAGAACGACGCCAAGGACGGGCGATCGCGTGAGGGGGAGGTCACGCGCCCGAGTATGACGAGGACCGCACACAGCTCTCAAACGGGTTTCGGTCCTCGGAAGGTGGGGCGAGCTGATCGGGCGGCTGGCAGAACTGCCTGGCAGTAACGGATAGCCTTGGGGTCAGCGCAACGTGCGCCACCGTGCTGTCCCCTCTTCTGGTGGGGGCGGTCGACCCATGAGCAAGAGGTGTGTTGTGCCTTTAGGCAAAGTCAAGTGGTACGACGCCGAGAAGGGCTTCGGCTTCCTCAGCGACGACGACGGCAGCGACGTGTTCCTGCACGCGGATGCCCTGCCCGCCGGCGTCACGGCCCTCAAGGGCGGCACGCGAGTCGAGTTCGGCGTGGTTGAGGGCCGGCGCGGCGCGCAGGCGCTGTCCTTGCGTGTGCTTGACCCGGCTCCGTCGGTCGTTGCCTCTGCGGCTGCCAAGAACCGCGCCTCGCCCGAGGCGATGACGGTCATCGTCGAGGACGTCATCAAGCTCCTCGACAGCGTGTCCACCACGCTTCACCGCGGCAAGTACCCGGACAAGGCATCGGCGGCCAAGGTCGCCAAGGTGCTGCGCGGGATCGCGGACCAGCTCGAGACCGGCGCCTGAGCGATGGCGATCAAGGCCGACGCCATCCTTTTCGCCGCGGCGGACCAGGCCCGCGAGGCGGCAGAGAGCATCGCCGAGCCCGGCACGGTCGGCGAGCACATGGGCGCCGAGATGGACGCCGAACGTCTCGCGACCCACTACTTCGCCTGCACCGCCACGGCGTACCCGGGATGGCGTTGGGCGATCACTGTGGCTCGCGTGCCACGCGGCACGAAGGCCACGATCTGCGAGACCAACCTGGTGCCGGGCGATGGCGCATTGCTCTCGCCTGAGTGGCTGCCCTACGACCAGCGGCTCGCGCCTGGCGACCTCGGAGCCGGCGACGTGCTTCCGTACATCGAGGACGACCAGCGTCTCGAGCCAGGCTACGAAGCCACGGGCGACGAAGACGTCGACGCGGTGGCTCTGTGGGAGCTGGGGCTGAGTCGCAAGCGGGTTCTGTCCGCCGAGGGCCGCGAGGTCGCCGCCCAACGCTGGTATGACGGTGAACACGGGCCCAAGTCGCCGGTCGCAGAACAGTCCCCGGAGCCTTGCTCATCGTGCGGCTTCTTCGTCCCGATGGCAGGTGCACTTCGATCTTTTTTCGGCGTATGCGCCAACGCCTGGTCACCCTCAGACGGTCGCGTCGTGAGCCTTGACCATGGTTGTGGCGCGCACAGCGAGGTCGACGTGGTTCGCGAGGACCCCAAACCCCCCGAAGAACATGTTCTCGACGAATTCGCCGCCGACCAGTTCTGAGCGGAACCGCTCCTGCCGTAGCCTCCTGCCATGACCTGGACCCCGAACGACCTGCCTGACCTGACCGGGACGACCGCAGTGGTCACCGGAGCCAACTCGGGCATCGGTTTCGAGACGGCCAGAGCCCTCGCCGCCCGCGGCGCCAGTGTCACGTTGGCCTGCCGCAACGTCGCGAAGGGTGAGCATGCCGCAGAGCTGATCCGCAATGGCCGCAGGGGTGTTGACGGTCACAGTGGTGGCGTCACTGGTGTTGACGTTCGAGTCGCCGAGCTGGATCTGTCTTCCCTGGCCTCGGTCCGCCGGTTCGCTGAGGCGTGGCAGGGTCCGCTCAACCTGCTGGTCAACAATGCAGGAGTCATGGCGCCGCGCAAGTGGGTGGCGACCACGGACGGGAGGATGTCCCGAGTTCCGTGGAACTTCGGTGGCGGCCCGATGATCATCAGGCTGCGTTCACGGTCTCATCATGACGGTCGGCACCGACAGTCTGCTCGGCGACATGGCGTTCGAGTGCGGCTCGTA